>Ga0335394_10000986_pt1 | contig 31589 bp, 19 predicted proteins | sample MAT03_FD_205741 | JGI IMG/M metagenome (GOLD analysis project Ga0335394, IMG submission 205741) | Freshwater microbial communities from Lake Fryxell liftoff mats and glacier meltwater in Antarctica - MAT-03 (spades assembly) (version 2) ...
GGTTTTCCCAAAGTTCATCATCGAGGAACTGCCGAGCGGCGCGCGCGGCCTGCTCGTGGCGGCGATCCTGGCGGCGGCGATGTCGACGATCAGCTCGGTATTGAACTCAATGGCGACTGTCGTGCTTTCGGACTTCTGGCCTCGGCTGAGGAAGAGCGTGCCGGGCGTCTCGGCGGGCCGTTGGTGCACGGTGGTGATTGGCACGCTGACGACCGGGCTGGCCTGCTTCGGCGGTCGGTTCGGCAACATTCTGGAGGCGAGCATCCTGATCGGGAATCTCTTCGGCGGCAGCCTCGTTGGCACGTTTCTGCTGGGCATGCTCGTCCGACGGGTCACGGCCCGCGGGGCGCTGATCGGCATGATCTGCGGTTTTGCCTCGGCGATTTACTTCTGGCGTGGCACCGACGTGGCGAGCCTTTGGTACGGCGTTTTCTCCATGATCGTGGTCTTTGCCGTCGGCACGGTCGTCAGCCTCTTCGAACCGGCGCCCGATCGCACGAAGCTCGGCGGGTTGGTCGTCGGTGAAAAGGAAGTTGCCTGAACGGTCGGGGTAGGTCTCGCCGTCGTTGTTCATTAAATACCTCATCCCATGCATCCCACGCCTGCGTTCTCCGCCGCCGTGGAGCTCTTCGAGAAGAATGGCGACGAGGTGTCGGCGCTCTACGAAGGCTACGACATACGCGACGAGATGCTGCACACGAACCTCGGGCACGTTTTAGTGCCGATTTTGCTGCGGGTCTACCACGACTCGCGTTCCGTGGCCGAGCTCACCGAGCACTGCCGCGGTCTCATCGCGCAGGTCATCGCCGAATATCCGACGAACGCCGCCAACATGATCGAACGGTGAGCGCGCCGCCCCGGCTGGCGATGCGTGCCACCCCGGATGCGTCTCGTTTTACCCGACCCTTCCCGTCCGACTTTTCCTCACGACTGCCCCTCCCGCAACGCGATCGTCCCCCGAGCATCGATCCGCCGCAGATCAAGCCGCCCGAGCTCGGAGTCCGGCCTTCAGGCCGTCCGGGCGATTGAAGATGGTTTAAACACTGGAGGCCCAAGCTTTGTCGAATCCTGGAAACGAAGCGTCGTGATCGCCACCGAACTCTGGATCGGAGTAACCAGAGCCAGTAATCCGTCTCGGGCCGAGACTTCGTTTATCGCCTTGCGGGAACTTTACGAGACGGTCCCGTTCGATGCATCGGCCGCCTAAGCGTATAGGGACATCCGGGCTGGATCTGGAGAAGGCCGGTACGCCGATCGGCTCCGGGGACCCGCCGATAGCAGCGCACACACGAAGTGGCGGTTTCGGCGAGAACCGTGCCGTCCCCGGTTCCCGACTTCCATTTGTCCTTGATAAAGATTCCAATTCAGACATAAACGGAAGCATGAAAACGACCATTGATATTCCAGAAAATGAACTGGAAGAAGCGATGATGAACACGGGAGCCAAGACTAAAACCGAAGCCATCGCTCGCGCTGTAGCCGATTTCAACAAGCGTCAGCGTTTGGCGCGCTTGGCCAAGAAGCTGGGAACGTTCAAGGACTTTATGAACCGCGAAGATCTGAAAAAGATGCGGCCGGTCAGCTAAAGCATGACGCTCGTCGATTCTTCCAGTTGGATAGAAGCCCTGCGGCTCGATGGTGACCCGATCGTCAGGGCGCGGGTTGAAACCTTGCTGAAAAACGGGGAAGCCCTCTGGTGCGATATGGTCCGGATCGAGCTCTGGAACGGTGCCCGTGGTCAAGCTGAGAAACGCATGCTTGCCGATTTCGAAGGCGCGCTGGATCGATTGCCGACGTCCGACGCCGTCTGGTCGAAAGCACGCCTCCTCGCACAACGAAGCCGCGCAAATGGCCTGACCACCCCGAGCGCCGATTTGGTGATCGCGGCCTGCGCTTGGGAGCACGGCGTAGCGATCGAGCACGACGACGCCCATCTGCACGCACTTGAAGCGTTGTTCGACTAGACCTAGCACCAAAGAAGTTGCCGGGGTCATACCCAAACCGTCAGACGTTGTTATCCGCAGATTACGCAGATTCCAGACCGATTTTCCGATCGAAATCCTCCGGTCCTTCCGAACATCTGCGAAAATCGGCGTAATCTGCGGATAGCCCCTGTCGAGATCGATCCCGATCCCGCTTCGATCGATCCTCCTTCGCGCCTTCGCGTCTTCGCGTGAGACGTTTCTGTCGATGGCAGGGAAAAGATCGTGGAAGACGTCGGGTTTCGATCGCCTCATGGCGAGAATCGAGACGTCTTGGACTTTATGCCGAGCCCCAGAAGACCGAACCCCGCACCCCGTTCATCGTTTGAGCAACGCGGCCGGAAGCGCCGCGATCTCGGCGACCACGATCTAGCGGCTGGCGCGTGTAATGCCGTGAATGATACCGTTGAGGTGGATGGTCGGGCCGCCCTTCAGTCCGATCCACTCGGCCCGATCGAGAGCGACGCACCTGTCGTGCCCCGCCTCGCCATCCGCCTCCTGGCTCGGAGTCCGGCCTTCAGGCCGTTCCGAAAAACGACATCGCCAACCAATCCCGGCGGAACTGGCTAAAGCCAGAACTCCCAACTCGATCATGTCGGTCACCGAGTGGTGGCCGACGGCGTCGCCTCGGTAGCTCTCGGGAATATTAGGTGCTGCCGTCGTTTTCTGCGGAGCGTTTGTGCGTCGCGATCAGCACCGACCACAACAGGAAAAGCCTACCGCTTCTGCCGATTCTGCCAGTGTGCGAGAGGTCGTGGAGCCAACTCGCACGCAGCTCTGGGGCCGAAGGTTAAGTCGGTTGGCTGAGAACGATCGATCGCTGAGAAACGACCGCGACCGGGTGACGGGATCGCGGTCCGTGGGACGCTCCGATGGAGATTTTCTCGCGGTGTTCCGAACCGGATTCGGCGCTGCGCCGCGTTAAGCTACGCCAACGCGATTGGTCCTCGCTGAAGACCGAAAGGCCGGCGATTTAATCCGAGCATCCGACTCCCTTTTCACCGGCGACGAATAACCTTACCCGCGCGCGGCGCCGATCAATCCCGATAAACTGAAATAGCTCATGGTCAGGGCGAAAATGAGAACGGCGATCAGCAGGAGGTTGATCATGAGTGAAAATTTGTGCGGCCCCATCAATTTCCGCCGATTGCCAAGGATGAGCAGACACAGGGTCGTCGCGGGCAGGATCAGGGCGCCGAAGGCTTGCGATGCGGTCATGACGAGGATGGGCCGTGCGTTGAAGATCGGTACGATCAGGCCGAGGAGCGAGATACCAAGCACGTAGAGTCGGTAGTCCAGACGACGCACCTCCGATCCGCGCTGGTGATAATCGTTCAGAAGCCAGGGAAGTAGCGCGACATTGGGAAACTGTGACGACAAGCCGGCGGCGATCACTCCGACGGTGAAGAGCACCGTTGCAAACGTTCCCGCGAGCGGTTCGAGCAGTTCCAGCATCTGCGCGACGTTCTCCATGGGCACGCCCTTGGCATGGAGAGTACCGGCGGCCGCGGCCATGATGGAGGCGCTGACGATGAACATCATACCGGCCGAAAACGCGGCGTCGCGCCGCTGCATCCCGAGGTCGGCAAGCGTCCAACCCGCTTCTTTGATGAAGGACCCTCGGAGGATGAAAAGACCGGAAAAAACCGTCGTGCCGACCATCGAGGCAATCACGAGAAAGGAGTTTCGACCGCTTTCGACACGCGGCAGTTGGGGAACCAGACCCTGCGCGATGTCCGACCAGGCAGGCGCGGTGACGAAGAGGTTGAGGAGAAAGCACACCGACATCACCGCCACGAGAATCGCCATGGTGCGTTCAAACACCCGGGTTCGTCCGGCGAGAAAGAGCGCGTAGACCAAAGCGATAAAACCAAGGGCAAATACCAGGCGCGGGATGCCGCCCGAGAGCACGCGGAGCGACGCTACATGGCAGACATCGGCGAGGATGCCCATCACGCCGATGACGCTCCCGCTGACGTTGACCGTGAGGGCGACGATGAAAAACACGCCAACGGCCGGATGCAGGTGCCGGCGAAACGCTGCCAGCGCGGTCTCGCCGGTCACCAGGGTGAACTTGCCGTAAAGATCGATTAGGAAGTAGGTGATCAGGCAGGAGAGCAGCACGGTCCAGAGCAAACCCATGCCGAACTCGGCCCCGGCCTTGGCCATCGCCGTGACGCTGCCCGTGCCGATGCAGTAGCCGAAAAGAAAGATGCCTGGAAGCAGGGATCTGACGAGGGAGGATAACTTCATGGTGGGGTTTCCGAGAAACGTCATCCCTGCCAGAACTGAGATTAAAAAGGAAGTCCGGAATCCGCGTTGCGATCATCGCCCTAGCGGCTCAGATGTTTCAGATCATTCCGAGCAACCGATCTTCAAGGCAAATGGATCCGCAGATGACGCCGATTTCCGCAGATGGTCGGAGGGATCGGATCGGAAAATTGTTTCTGAAATCGGCGAAATCTGTGGATACACGGTCTGAAGGTTCGGGTGCGAGCGGGGCCGGAAGCCGGAATGGTCTCACGCGAAGCGCGAAGGTCGATCGAAGGAAAGGGACCGGAAGCCGATGTCGGCTTGAGGGGTCCGCAGTTGACGCCGATATACGCAGATTTCGGAGGGCTTTCTAAGGAATTTGGGTGAGGAAAATAATCTCTGAAATCTGCGAGAATCTGCGAAATCAGCGAACAAAAAGGTCTGAAGTATGGGACCCCATCGTGTCGGAATTGGGACGGGTTTCATGCGAATGCGCGAAGCCGCGAAGGGATGACTTGGCATTCGTTGATGGAGGGATCTGGACGATTGGATCTGCGGGCGGTCGCATCCAGCTCAACGCCGAATGATCGTTTTTGGATTCCCCTTCTTCGCGGCCTTCGCGGCTTCGCGTGAGACTTTTCCCTCGATCCGCCGGCAAAAGAATGGCGTCGAACACACGATTGCGGCGGACGGAGGTATACAGATTTGAAATACGGTGAGAAAAGTGCGGTGCGACTTCTTTCGGTCGATTCTCGCCAAAGGAGTGGAGGCGCCCCGTCTGCTGTCGACGGTGATTCTTCGAGTTTGCAGTTTGCAACGTACGTGCAGCACAGAAATGAGGGTCTGACGTAAAAGTCCTGTGAATCGTTCACGGCCTCGCTCCTATTGGCGCTAAGTGCCGATGCCCTCAGGGGCAACGGATTAGAGATGATCCGTAGCCGAATCACCACCATGAATAAATTAATCGAGACGGTTTCCCGCACATTCGATTGCCACGATTTAGCTCGGCCCGCTGCGTCAAGCGGGTGGCGCTGCATTGGCGTGTGGATTGTTTTGTGCTGCGGGTGGAGTGCGCAGGCAGCCGTGACTTTCGCACCCGTGGTCTCCTATCCAGTCGGCTCCAATCCCTACTGGATCGCGCTCGCCGATTTTAACGCGGACGGCAACCTCGATGTGGCGGTAACGAACTCAGGCAGCAGCACGGTTTCGATTTTGCTCGGCAATGGCGCGGGCACCTTTCCATCGGCGATTGGTACTTCAGCAGGAAGCGCGCCCCAAGGCATCATGGTTGGAGACTTTAACGGCGACGGAAAGCTTGACGTCGTCACCGCCAACAACGGCGCAGGCACAGTTTCGATTCTTCTCGGCAACGGCGATGGTACTTTTTTGACCAAGGTTGATTATACAATGGGATCGGGCACGTTTGCCGTGACGATCGGCGATTTTAACGGTGATGGGAAACTTGATGTCGCCGCGGTAAACCAGTTCAGCAACACCGTTTCGATCCGATTGGGCAATGGCGATGGCACTTTTCAGACCGTGGCCAATTTCGCCGTTCAAAACGATCCTCGAGCCATCGCGGTCGGTGATTTTAATGCCGACGGAAAGCTCGATCTGGCGACGTGCAATTTCGCTTCGAGCTCGAGCACAATTTCACTTCTTCGGGGCAACGGCGATGGCACCTTCCAAGCGGCGACCAATTTGGCCGCGGGGCTTAATCCATTCTCGGTTGCGGTGAGAGATCTGAATAATGACGGCAAGCTCGACCTAGCGGTGGCCAGTATCGGCACCAACACCGTTTCGATTTTTCTGGGAAACGGAGATGGCACCTTCCAGGCGCGGACCGGTTATGCGACCGGAACCGGGCCCCGAACAGTGGTGATCGGAGATCTCGACGGGGACGGCAAACTTGACCTCGCAGTATCAAATCAATCTGCCGGCACCACTTCCATCCTGCTCGGAAATGGCGATGGCACCTTTCAAGCGGCAACGTCGTTTGCGTTGAGCTCGGGCACGAACCAACGATCCATGGGCATTGGCGATTTCAACAATGACGGCAAGTTGGATGTGGTGAGCGCGAATGGGTCTTCCCTTAACACCGTGTCGGTCCGGTTAAACACCTCCCTTTCGTCGGTGGCTGCCCTTGCCGTGCAATCGGGCACGTCGCAGAATACCTTCGCGAACACGGCGTTCTCGACGGCGTTGAGCGTCTTAGCCAGCGGCGGCTCCGGCAATCCGGTCCAAGGCGTGGGCGTGACTTTTACGGCCCCGGCGAGCGGAGCTTCCGGGACGTTCGCAGGCGGTGTTATCAGCGTTAATGTGCTCACCAATAGCTCCGGCATTGCGGCCGCGCCCGCCTTCACCGCCAACGGCACCGGCGGAACGTACACTGTGGTCGCGAGCGTGACGTCGTTTGCAGCCAACTTTGCCCTGACAAATGTCATCGCCACGCCCCCCCTGTTCACGAGTTCGGCGCCGGCGGGTGGCACGTACCTGGTGGCCTACAGCCACACGCTTACGGCCAGCGGGACGCCGGCACCGACGTTTGCCCTTACCAGCGGCGCGCTGCCCACGGGGGTGACGCTCAACGCCACGAGCGGTTTGATGAGCGGCACGCCTTCGGCGGGCGGAACATTCAGCGGTGTCGTCAGCGCGAGCAATGGCGCGTCACCCGCCGCCACCCAGGCCTTCACCATCGTCATCGCGGGATTAGGCCAGACAATCACGTTCGGCACTCTTGCGAACAAGACGTTAGGCGCAGCGGCGTTCGCGATCGGCGCCACCGCGAGTTCGGGCTTGGGTGTCGCGCTCAGTATTGTCAGCGGTCCGGCGATCCTTTCGGGCAACATCGTGACGCTCACCAGCGCCGGGACGGTGGTGGTTCGCGCCGTGCAGGCGGGTAATGGCAGTTACAACGCAGCGTTGCCGGTCGACCGATCGTTTGTCGTGAGTCCGGCGAGCCAGACTATTTCTTTCGGCTCCTTAAGTGGGACGACGTTGGGCGCAGCGCCTTTCTCAATCAGCGCGTTCGCGAGTTCGGGCTTGGGCGTCGCGTTCAGTATTGTCAGCGGCCCGGCGTCCATTTTGGGAAACACCGTGACGCTCACCGGCGCTGGGACGGTGGTCGTTCGCGCCGCGCAGGTGGGTAATGGCAACTACAGCGCGGCAACGCCAGTCGACCAATCCTTTGTCGTGAGCCCGGCAAACCAGACTATTTCCTTCGGCACCTTAAGTGGGATAACGTTCGGCGCAGCGCCGTTTGCGATCAACGCCACCGCGAGTTCGGGCTTGGGAGTCGGGTTCAGTGTTGTCAGCGGCCCGGCGACACTTTCGGGAAATACCGTGACGCTCACCGGCGCTGGGACGGTGGTGGTTCGCGCCGCGCAGGCGGGAAATGGCAACTACGGCGCGGCGACGCCAGTCGACCAATCGTTTGTCGTGAGCCCGGCGAACCAGACTATTTCCTTCGGCACCTTAAGTGGGATAACGTTCGGCGCAGCGCCCTTCGCGATCAACGCCACCGCGAGTTCGGGCCTGGGTGTCACGCTCGGTATTGTCAGCGGCCCGGCGACACTTTCGGGCAACACCGTGACGCTCACCGGCGTCGGGACGGTGGTGGTGAGCGCCGCGCAGGCGGGTAATGGCAATTACAGCGCGGCGACGCCAGTCGACCAATCGTTTGTCGTGAGCCCGGCAAACCAGAGTATTTCTTTCGGCACCTTAAATGGGATAACGTTCGGCGCAGCGCCCTTCGCGATCAACGCCACCGCGAATTCGGGCTTGGGTGTCGGGTTCAGTGTTGTCAGCGGCCCGGCGACACTTTCGGGAAACACCGTGACGCTCACCGGCGCTGGGACGGTGGTGGTTCGCGCCGCGCAGGCGGGAAATGGCAATTACAGCGCGGCGACGCCAGTCGAACAATCGTTTGTCGTGAGCCCGGCGAACCAGACTATTTCCTTCGGCACCTTAAACGGGATATCGTTCGGCGCAGCGCCCTTCGCGATCAACGCCACCGCGAGTTCGGGCCTGGGTGTCACGCTCAGTATTGTCAGCGGTCCGGCGACACTTTTGGGCAACACCGTGACGCTCACGGGCGCCGGGACGGTGGTGGTTCGCGCCGCGCGCGCGGGTAATGGCAATTACAACGCGGCGACGCCGGTTGAGCAATCGTTTGTGGTGAGCCCGGCGAACCAGATTATTACTTTCGGTTCCTTAGGTGGGAGGATGTTCGGCGCAGCGTCTTTCGTGATCAGCGCCACTGCTAGTTCCGGACTGCCGGTGGACTTTAGCCTGGTCAGCGGCCCGGCCTTGGTCGCGGACTCGACCGTCACCGTGACGGGTGCCGGTACCGTCGTGGTCCGCGCCGCTCAAGCGGGTAACACCCACTATGCCGCCGCGCCGAACGTGGACCACTCTTTCAATGTGGCGAAGGCGAGCCAGACGATCGCCTTTGCGCCGCTGGGAACAAAGACGTTCGGGAATCCTGCGTTTGCCCTTTCCGCGACCGCGGACTCTGCTTTGCCCGTGAGTTTCAGTGTCGTCAGCGGGCTTGCCACGATATCCGGGACCACCGTTACCATCACCGGCGCCGGCACCGTCGTGGTGCGGGGCTCGCAAGACGGGGATAGCAATTACAGCGCGGCCGCCGCAATTGATCGCGCGTTTGCGGTCGCCCAAGCCTCGGCCATCCTCACTTTTGGCAATCTCGCGCAGATTGCAGATGGGACGGCGAAAAACGTCACGTTTGCGACTTCACCCTCCGGCCTAAGCGCGAGGGTCACCTACAACGGCTCGGCGACCGCTCCTTCGGCAGTCGGCAGCTATACCGTGATGGCGACCGTGACCGAAGCGAATTACCAAGGCTCGGCCACCGGCACCCTGACGATCGCCGCCGCGCCGCCGCTCATCTTGCAGCAACCGAGCAACGTTACGGCCGACGCCGGGACAAGCGCGACTTTCAGGGTGATTGCGAATGGCACGCCCGCGCCGACTTACCAGTGGAAATTTAACGACGTGGCGGTGGCTGGCGCGATGGGCAGCAGCTTGGTCCTTTCGTCGGTGGGTCCGGCTGAAGCGGGCAACTATTCCGTCACGGTCAGCAACTCGGGCGGAGTTGTGACGAGCCAGATCGCAACCCTCGTCGTAAACGGGCTACCGGCGGGCGACGAAAGCCATGCATATTTTGGATTGTTGGGCGCGGAAGGACGGTTCGCTGTGGAATTTCATCACGCTCGCGGCGTCCTCCTCGGATGTGTCAAGCTAGGTGGGCCGGGCTTCCTGGCCAATCTCATACTCGATGCCAACGGAACCTTTCGCACGGCGCTACCGGACGGGGCGAGCAGGCTGAGTGCGGTGGAGAGCCCGGGAGCAAAGGCGGAAAGCGACTACGTCTTCAGCGGGAGGATCGTGAACGGAACTCTCATCGGTTTGTTCGAAAATAGCGGCGTGGGTTTTTCCGCCGCCCTCGAGCCGGCGACCGGTCCGACTGAGCGTTACGCGGGCTATTATGACGCGCCATTATTAAATGCTGCCAGCGGAAGTTCGAGTTGGATCGTCAGCGCGCGGGGTGCAAGCATGGTCGTGATGAGAACCGCCGCGTCGACGACGGCGGCATGGGGAACGGTCACCACCGATGGCGTGATACAGATGAACTTGAGCGACGGGCAGACCGTGACCGGTGCGCTCGAAGTGACGGGGGAGCTTGTCGCTGCACAAAGCGATATCGGAAACGGAGGCAGCCGATTTGCCGGCTTGAAGGCCACGGTCGCGCGCACGGACCGCCTGGTGAATGTTTCGTCCCGAGCCATCGCCGGTACGGGAGAAAAGACCGTGATCGCCGGCTTCATTCTCGAAGGCACAGTGCCCCGGACGGTGCTGTTGCGGGCCGTGGGTCCTTCGCTCAAAGCATTGGGTCTGCCCACCGCGCTGGACAACCCGACGCTGCGTCTGTTTCGCAACGGCGAACTCATTGCCAGCAATGACGACTGGGGTATCGGCGCCGAACCCGAGCTCGTGGCGACGCTTGGCGTCCAGGTAGGAGCCTTCCCGCTCACAGCAGGCAGCAAGGATGCCGCATTGGTCAGGACACTGGCGGCTGGCGCCTATAGCGTGCAGATAACAGGAAGCGGCGCTGGCATCACCGGCCCGGTTCTCGCGGAAGTTTATGACGCCAGTGAAAATCCCGGCGGGAAGGCGCCCACGCTTGTAAACATTTCCACGCGCGGGGAAGTTCAGTCTGGTTCGGGCACCCTGATTGCAGGCTTCGTCGTTACCGGCAACGCGCCGAAAAAGGTTTTATTGCGGGCAGTGGGACCAGGATTGGTGCACCTCGGATTGTCGGCGGTCCTCGCCGATCCCAAGTTGAGCCTTTCTAGCGGAACGCAGATGATTGCCAGTAACGACAATTGGCAGGCCTCTGCGGATGCGGAGTGGGTGCGCGCAGCCACTAACCAGGTCGGCGCATTTCAGCTGGAAGCTCAGAGCAAGGATTCCGCCCTGCTCATCACCCTGGCGCCAGGAGCCTATACGGTTCATGCAGCCGGCGCCGATGGCGGCACGGGCGTGGCTCTGATCGAAGTCTACGAACTGCCCTGACCGCGCAGGCAGCGAGCAGATTAAATTCGGCGCGTCCCGCAGCCTGGGCGGTTACCTGACGCGAGCCTCTTTCGCACCCTCCGCGCATCGCGCGAGACATTTCTTGCGATCGTGATGCTTGGACCAGCATCTACGGGTCGCGCCGCACTTTTTGCGTTGACGGAGCCCGGTCACGCGGAGGTCGGTGACTCACGCATTCCTCGCAGCGGTCCGAGACGCTGACAAAATGGGAGATGTGCGGTGCGACCCAAATGGCGCTAAGAAAAGCGCCCAACATGCGCCGAGCGTGTAGGGCCGGACCTTGCGTCCGCGCCTCGGTGGGTGTTGCCTGCCGAAACGTGTTGCGACGCGCAACCGGCGCGGACGCAAGGTCCGGCCCTACATTAACCCAGGTGGGAAAATTGCATCGCCTGCAAACAGCTGTCAGAGCGTCGAACGCACGATCGCGGCGGATGGAGGTATTCAGAGTTAAAATACGGTGTGAGGAGTGCGGCGAGACCCCTTTTAAGCGTCGTGGGTGGTGAGTGAACTCATCTCTGAAATCTGCGAGAATTTGCGAAATCTGCGGATAAAAAGTTTGGAGGTTCGGGGCTCGATCGGTGTAGGAATTCGACCGGAGCTCACGCGAAGCGCGAAGGAGCGAAGGGATGAGTCGACCTGCGTTGATAGACGGACCTGCACTGTTGGATCTGCGGGCGATCACAGACCGCTGCACGCTGTGCCATCGAGTTTGGATTCTCCTCCTTCGCGGCTTCGCGTGGGACTATTCCTGCTTCCGGCACCGCTCGGGCCCAAACCGTCAGACGTTGTTATCCGCAGATTACGCAGATTCCAAACCGATTTTCCGATCGAAATCCTCCGAGCCTTCCGCACATCTGCGGAAATCGGCGTAATCTGCGGATAGCTCCCGTCGAGATCGATCCTCCTTCGCGCCTTCGCGTCTTCGCGTGAGACGTTTCTGTCGATCGTAGGGCAAAAGGTTGTGGAAGACGTCGGGTTTCGATCGCCTCGCGATTGCCGCGAGGATCAAGAGGTCTTTGGATTTCTCCCTCGCCCCAATAGACCGAACCCCGCACCCAGTTCATCGTTTGAGCAACGCGGCCGGAAGCGCCGGGATCTCGGCGACCACGATCTCGCGGCTGGCGCGTGTAATGCCGTAAATGATACGATGGCCCTTGGCGCTGCGGTCCCAGGCCCACGACTGGCCGGCGAAGGGCACGTCGATCGCGGTCACGTAGTCCATGGTCACGCCGGTCTTCGGGAGGCGCAGTACGTAAAGCTCCTTCGCATCGTGGCCGGTCACGTAGAGCAAACCGTCGTCGCCCCAGCTACCGCCGGAGCAGGCGCTCTTGCCCCAGCTTTCCACGACTTGCGGCGGGAACAGCCACGACTCGACCATCTGCCAGTCGTCATCGAACTTACCGATAGTGGTCCAACGATTGTCGAAGCCGGGTGTTGTGCCCTGGTCGTTGTAGTTCGCGAAACACGCCCACCAGTAGCCGTCCTTGCGCTCGGCCCACGTGAGCGAGCCGAGGCGGATGCCGAAGCTGTACGTCGCCACGTGCGAGAGATCTTTGACAGAGTAGGTTTCCAGCGAACTTGCCATGGGGAGTTGCGGGAAATTCGAGTGCGAGAGGATGAGCTTGCCGTCGCTCACGTAACCGCCGTTGAGGTGGATGGTCGGGCCGCCCTTCAGCCCGATCCACTCGGCCGTGCGCTCCCCGGTGTCCTTGCGGTGCTTCACGATGACAAAGTTGCCGACACCATAGAAAAAGTCCTTGTCCACCGCGACTCCTTGGTTGGCGCCGCGCACGGGCCAGCGCGCGAGTTCCGTCGCGCTCAAGCCGTGCTTGGTGAGTTCGGGCTTGGGCGAGGTCGGCAACGCGTCATACCACGCACGGGCCGCCGCGGCATCGAGCGCCGGCTCGGCGGCAAAGCATGCGGTGCACGCCGAGGCCACGGACAGAAGGACGATTACGAAGTCTTTCATAACAGGGAATCTTAACCACGACGAACGGGGATAGAAAAGGATTCTCAGCCAATGTGGTGGCTCCGTATCCTCGTCCATCCGTGTTTAACGGAACACGAGCCACGCGGGCTCAGAATTTCTTCGTGACCTCCAGGTTCCATGAGCGACCGACGACGAGGTTTTGGTAAACGCTCGGATCATAGCCGAACTGCCCGGAGCCGACCGGCGGCTCCTTGTCGGCGACGTTCGTCACGCCGAGACGGATACGCGTCTCTCGCAGCCACGGCGAAGCGTCCGCCCCGAAACGGTAGCCGACCGACAGGTTGAAGGTGACCACGGCGTCGTTCTTGTAATAGTACACGTTCCGGCCGCCGGTGAACTTTTCCTTGATGTAGTCGGGACGACCGAGGGACTCGTAGATCGCCGCCGTGGTCGCGGCCCCGTTGTCGAGGTTCTCGCCGATGTAGTAAGCCCCGAGTCCGCCGGACCACGGGCCCTTGCGCCAGCTTACGTTGGTCGCGCCGCGCCAGCGGGTGACCCCGCCGACACCCACGCTGTCGTTTTCGGTGGGGGCAACATTGGCCGGAGCGATGGTATTGCGAGACTTGATTAGGTAAGCCCATTCGGAGGTAACGCTTATATTGCCGAGGGGCAGCTTGGGCAGGTCGTAACGCGCGCCGAAGTCCACACCCTCGTCCTGAGAGGTGGCGATGTTGATGAAGGGACGCTCGAGGGAAAAGATGCGGCCCGCCGGAGCCTGCGGATTGCCGGGGTTGGCCGCGTTGTAAGCGGCGAAGACGGCACGATCCTCGGCGTTTAGCGCGAAACGCACGACGGCGGCGTCACCCCGGTAATTGGCGGTGCCGCTGCCGACGTCGATCTGGTTGGCTGGCACACCCGCCGCGAGTCGCTGCCGGGTGTAGGAGCGGAGGAGCGCGTCGTCGGACTCGCGAATCTGTGTCACGCTGCGTTGGCCAAGCAGATCGGTGCGGTCGATCGTCCAACGATCTGCGGTGAGGCTCAGGCCCTTCACAAACGGGACATCGATCACCACGCCGTAGGTGGTGCCTTCGGATTCCTGAGGCTTCAAGTCGGGACTGCCACCGAAAATGGTGCGCTGAATGTACGGTCCCTCGGCGGTGACGGGGTTCCGGTAGGTATCGATCTCGCCGGCACCGGCAGAATTGGTGAAACGGCGGCTCGTGTAGAGCGCCGCCAGACTCGGCGCGATGAAACCTTCATTGTAGGAAGCGCGCAGCATCATCCAGGAAAGGGGACGCCAGTTTGCGCCGACCTTCGGCTTGGTGGTGTCGCCGAAATCGCTGTAGCTCTCGAAACGGGCCGAGGCGTTGAGCTCGAGCGTATTGACGAGTGGAATGTCGTTCTGGGCGGCAACCAGCGGCACCAGGAACTCCGCGTAGGCGCTGGTCACGTCGCGATCCCCGAACACGTCGGGCCGCGGGGGGTGCAGCAAAAAGTCGTTGTTGGTGGGATCGAGACCGGAGCCGGCGGGATTCTCGCCGCTGAAGGGTGGGCGCTTATCGGCCAGCTCCTCGGTGCGAAACTCCGTGCCCACGGCGACCATCAGATCGCCGGACCACAGGCTGAGCAACCGACCGGTCGCCCGGAGGTCGCCGCTGGCGATCTCGCTTGAGGCCGAGCGCGAATACGTGTCGGAGAAAAAGTCCACCGTGGCGGCCGGATTCGTATAGGGCCGGTCGGCGACAACCGCGTTGCCCTGCACCTTAAAGGTGTATCCGAACGGGTTGTACGCCGTCGCGTCGGTGCGGGCTAAAGTCTGTTGGAGGCGGCTCTCGCGCACGTCCGGATAGGCGTTATCCTTGCCTTTGACCCGATTATAGAATCCAGAGGTCTCCCAGGACCAGGTATCACCGAGGCGCCCTCTGAGACCGGCGGCGAAACGCACCACATCGGCGTCGGTGACCACGTTCTCCGGGTCGAGATCGGGCAGCGTGAGCGACACGAGGCTGACGGTCCGCGGCGTTCCCGTGAGGCGGGCCGTGCCGTCGGCGTTGGGCGTGCCTGCCGTGCTATAGAATCGCGAACTATAGGGGTTGTATGGGTTGTCGATGGCCAGGACCATGAACTGGTCGGAGGTGGGCGCGTTCAGGGCGAGGGGTTGGCGCACCATCGTCGAGCGGGATTTGTAGTAGGAGAAATCGGAGAACGCCGTGATGCGTTCGTTCAGATCGAACTCGCCCGAGAGAAAGGTATTGGCCCGGCGGACGCGCGGCGAGGACCAGCCGTATTCGTTGAGATCGAGATAGAACTCCGGGTTCGCAGTGCGGTTAGGGCCGGCCGAAGTGAGCGCCGGTGTGCCGTTGACCAAGCGGAAGTAGTTGCTCGCCGTGGCCGTGCCGATACGGAAGGTCGGAAAAACGCCGCGCGCGGTGCGACCGTCGAACGCGCCACCAAGAGCGTTGAACGGTTCCGGCACGCGGTGCACGTTGAGCGAATTCTCGCTGAAATCGCGCTCGGTGAGCTCGATGTTCTCGCGGTAGAGCGCCTCGACCGTGCCGAAGAAGCGGCCTTTGCCGTCGGCAAAGGAGGAGCCGAACGTAAACGCGCCACCGACGCTTTCGCCGCCGCCGTGCTCGGGGATACCGACCTTGAGCGACACCTCGGCTCCGTCGAATTTCTTTTTGAGGATGTAGTTGATGACGCCGCCGATAGCGTCGGATCCGTAGATGGCGGAAGCGCCGTCACGGAGAACTTCGATGCGCTCGATGCCCTGAGTCGGGAGCTGGTTGACGTTTACGGCCTGCGAGAGACCCGCGGTCATCGGGTTGATCGCCATGCGACGACCGTTGACGAGGATGAGTGTGCCGGTCGCCCCGAGGTTGCGCAGGTTGATGTTGGCGTTGTCACCCCGTGCGCCGGACGAGCCGAGACGGGTTTCGTTCTCGGGCAGATTCACCACCGAAGGAAGCGTGGTGAGCAGGTCGACGGGTAGCAAAGCGTTGCGCGTCTCAATAGCGGACTGGTCGAGCACCGTGATCGGAGCGATTTTCTCATAGTCGGTACGGGCGATATTGGAGCCCGTGACGACGAAGCGTTGAAGTTCAACGGTCGTGCCTTCGGACGGTGTCGTAGCGTTTGGCGATACGGTTTGAGCCGGCAGGACCGAGGCGAGAGAGCAGGCCATGATAAAGCCATCCCGAAAGACGACCCGAAGGCATGAGCGAAGCCCAAGAGGGCGGTGGGAGGGTTGCATGGTAGAGTAGGTTGGAGGGCGGTTAGGTGCCCATTCGCCTACCTGGGTCAACGCGGATCAAACCCCGTGACCTATTCGTTTCCCGTGCCACACAACCGTCGCAATCGGCGTGAAACCGAAACAAATCAAACAGGAGGGACGCATCGTAGACGTCAGTTCTCTGGGGAGCGTGCCGTAAATCACCCGGTCCGGTTCGATGAGGGGCGGCAGTTGGCTGACTCTTCTCGATCGGCCGCTACCGCCTTCTGCCGACTCTGCTTGTGTGCGAGAGGCCGTGGAACCAGCTCGTACGCAGCTCTGGGTTCCTACGCGGGAAGTCGGTTGGCTGAAAACGAGCGATTGCTGGGAAACGATCGCGACCGGGTGCCGGATAAGCTTATCCGCGCGCGGCACCGATCAATCCCGATAAACTGAAATAGCTCATGGTCAGGGCGAAAATGAGAACGGCGATCAGCAGAAGGTTGATCATGAGTGAAAATTTGTGCAGCCCCATCAATTTACGCCGATTGCCTTGGATGAGAAGACACAGGGTCGTCGCGGGCAGGATCAGGGCGCCGAAGGCTTGCGATGCGGTCATGACGAGGATGGGCCGTGCGTTGAATATCGGCACGATCGGGCCGAGGAGCGAGATACCAAGCACGTAGAGTCGGTAGTCCAGACGACGCACCTCCGATCCGCGCTGGTGATAATCGTTCAGAAGCCAACGAAGCAGCGCGACTTTGGGAAACATGACGACAAGCCGGCGGCGATCACTCCGACGGTGAAGAGGACCGTTGCAAAGGTGGCCGCGAGCGGTTCGAGCAGTCTCAGCATTTGCGCGACGTTTTTCCATGGGCACGCCCGTGGCGTGGAGCGTGCCGGGCGGCCAGGGCCATGATCGAGGCGCTCACCATGAACATCATACCGGCTGAAAACGCGGCATCGCGCCGCTGCATCCCGAGGTCGGCAAGCGTCCAACCCGCTTCCTTGATGAAGGACCCTCGGAGGATGAAAAGACCGGAAAAAACCGTCGTGCCGACCATCGAGGCAATCACGAGAAAGGAGTTTCGACCGCTTTCGACACGCGGCAGTTGGGGGACCAGGCCCTGCGCGATGTCCGACCAGGCAGGCGCGGTGACGAAGAGGCTGAGGAGAAAGCAGACAGACATCACCGCCACGGGAATCGCCATGGTCCGTTCAAACACCCGGGTTCGTCCGGCGAGAAAGAGCGCGTAGACCAAAGCGATAAAGCTGAGGGCAAATACCAAACGCGGGATGCCGCCGGAGACCACGCGGAGCGACGCCAACCTGACAGACATCGGCGAGGATGCCCATCACGCCGATGACGCTCCCGCTGACGTTGACCGTGAGTGCGACGATGAAAAACACGCCAACGGCCGGATATCGCAAGGGTTGAATCCTCGTACGGGCGCCAAGTGCTGCGAAGCTGAGCAGATCAGGGACGGTGCGGTAGTTCCCGTTTGAATGGCCCGTTGAGCGCGGTGAACATCGCGAAGACCTCGCGCTCCGGAGTCACATTCGCAATCCCGGAGTTAAAGTTCCACGACCTCCGGCGTGCGATCGTCATTCTGGCGCGCCCAATAAAAAGAGGGCTTTGTCTTTGGTGCTGGCCGAAAACGGGAGAACTATTCTTTCTGGCGTAGAAGCACGGCCTGTAACAAAGCCAGCGGGCAAACCACTAAGCGCGACCCCCGTTAAAACGGTAAAGCAATTTTACGGGACCGTGCCCCGTAAATGAATAGGGTCAAACAGGCTCCCGCCATCAAAGGTAAGGTAGAACCGCTTTCGGGGACTGCCGAGGGAACGCCGACGACTGGGGCCGAAGTGACCGTCACTGCGAAGCTTCCAATATTATTAAACCAGCCGAAACCGTCCAACGTACCCAAGAACAAACGAGTCGTCCCTGTTGGGACCACAAACTGTTGGGCAACACTGCCGGTCTTTAGGCCATCTCCGATAAAAAAGGTCTGTGAGAGCAGGGGAGAAAGCGTGGAAAAGTCGCGCGACACAGCGGTGTTGAAGGCCAAACCCGTGGGAGCCGACGGTCCGACTGGCGTCGAGTTGTCCAAAAATACTCCAATCAAGGCATTGGCGGGTGCGAATAAGGACGAGAGTCCGAAGTTGGCTGGGGGCGTATAGGAATTTGCCGAGCCGTCCGGGCCCGCCGGCTCTCCGGGGAAGCCGACCGTTCCGGAGGCTGTAAATGTGAGGGAAGTACCCGGCGTGAGCCCTAAGCCCAAGACCTGGGCTGGAGACTGGTCCGGTGCATTGTCGCCTCCTAACAACGTACCGTTGGGTTGTCCCGCGAGCCAAAGGTCACTCGTGCCAGGAACGGTCAGTGCAATAGTAACTGCGTGCAGCGATCCAGGAAGGGTCGCGGGTCCAATCAAGGCCACGAGGGCGGCCAATAAGAACTTCAAAATCATAGCTCGACGATTAAGGGGGAAGACCGCTGGCGGCACTAAGTGAGCCAAAACCTCGAATTGCAAGTGTGATAATTCCAATCTGCGAATTTGACGATCTCGGCCAACGTTCGTTTGCTGCCTTGGGTCCGGCGGTCGAGGCCGAAAGCGGCTGCAACAACGCACTTCTCCCATCCTGCGATCGTGTGGAGCTTTTCCGAGCGTCAGGAACCAAGAGAGTCGAGAACCATCGGTGTCCGGGTACCAATCGTATAGCAGCCGCGAGGCGCGCCTTAAAGAGCGGCATGGCATCGCTCTATCGTATTTTATAGGGCAGGCAATGGCGCACTAGCCGGTTGTACTGACACGTCAAGATACTGAATCCTTGACCATATGCCGACTTGTAGGCGTCGGGTTGACTGCAGTTCTTTCGACGGTTCTTCGATGTACTTTATTCTCTCTTATCCCGCGATTCCCTAACCGTGCGAGGAAGCATGCAAGACGTCAGTTTTGGACTTTTGACAATCTATACCGCCGAGTCCGAAAAGGACGTGACGCGGGTGAGTGCGGAAATCTGTGCTGTCTGTCGGGCGCGACCTAGTTCGAACGGCCTGAAGGCCGGACTCCGAGCTCGGGCGGCTGAAATCGGAGGTCGGATTGGCAGGCGCGTGAGACTATTCCCGCTTTCGGCACCGCTTGGGCCCAAAACGTCAGACGCTGTTATCCGCAGATTACGGATTTTAGACCGATTTTCCGGTCGAAATCCTGGGATCGTTCCGACCATCTGCGGAAATCGGCGTAATCTGCGGATAGCTCCTGCCGAGATCGATCTCGATCCCGCTTCGATCAATCCCGTCCGACGTTTGACGGCGCGGCCTGAAGGCCGGACTCCGAGCTCGGAAGAGTGAAGCACGTGGCCGATCTCTGCACGGTTAGGAGCGAATCGCTTAGGCCCGTTCGCTGAGGACGCGGATCTATTCGCGGCGTCTCGATCCGGATAGACGGGCGGTGAGGAACTGGGTTTCGACGAAGGCAGGCAAGACGTAATTTTCAGGTGGTCGGGATGAAGTAGAACGACTGAACGCCGCCTGGGATGGGGGCGGGGTCTATTTTGGAGTCGAAAGTGGCGAGGCGCCCGCCGTTTTTCACGGCCAAGCCGAGGAGGTAGATGTCGGTGAGGTCCTTGGCGGCAGGCAGGAACGGAAATGCGCGAGCATCGCACAAGGACAGGTCTTCGGGCCAAAAACTATGACCTGGATTGTTGACGATACTTTGGAGCGAGAGCCGGGCGTCGCTCGTGGACATGCCTTGCCCGGTGGAGCGATGCCGGCCCATGATGCGCAGGTAGGCATTTTCGGTCAGCGGACAAGTCGCCCACCCGTGGCGGATGGCGGTCACTTCCAAGAAACGGATGGAGGCCGGATGATGCGGGTGATTGTGATCCCCGAGGGCCAGGAGCACGTTGGCATCGAGCAAAGAAATCATTCGGATTGCGGGTTGAGATGACGTTCGTCGTCCGCCCCTTCGATGCGTTCAACCCGTTCACGATAAGTTTCTGGCGTCATGGGAGAACCGGTTTTTTTGAGGCGGATGATTCCAAGCGGTCCGACCTCCATGTACTCGCACTGCTCGGGCGTGAGCGTGGGTGTAGCCTGGATTTCGCGGCGAAGTGCTTGTTCCACGATGGCTTTGAAAGTGGTGCGACGGCGGAGGGCGAATGCTTTGGCCTCGAGGAAGAGCGCGTCTGGCAACTCAAGCGTCGTTTTCATATATGGGTGTTAATATGCCTTTATGGGTATCAATCAAGCTCCCTTCTATGACGAAAGAGCCAACGGGGAGTGGCCGAGCCGTTCGCGACGTGCGCGCGGCCAAATCCCCTCGCCCTTGACAACGGGAGTGTCGGCCAAAGCGGGACGGAGGGCTTTGCGCCAGCCGATGCCTTTCTGCGTCGCCTGGCCGCTGGTGGGCAATCTATCTCGCGGGTGGCCGGCCGGACGCGTAACCGGTGCTTGCGGAATCTGTACTGTTGGTGGCGATCTGGTTAGGACGGCGTGAAGGCCGGGCTCCTAGCTCGGGGTAGCTCAATCGGAGATCGGAACGTGTTCCCTGGCTCTGCTGTCGGGTGCGATCCGGTGCGACGCGTCGGCACCGATTTGCAAGACCGAATCCCTTTTTTGGCCGATACCGACCCCAAAGAGGGCGAAATTTTTCCTTTGCGCGGACAAACCCCGGCGTCTGAATCGTTCGCTCTTTCATGCATCTCAAGGCGCTCAAGCTTCATGGGTTCAAGTCCTTCGCCGACCCCACCACTCTCCGTTTTGAACCTGGCGTCACCGCCGTGGTGGGTCCGAATGGGTGCGGAAAGTCCAACATTGCGGACTCGATTCGATGGGTGTTGGGCGAGCAGAGCGCCAAGGCCTTGCGTGGTGGCAAGATGCAGGACGTCATTTTCGAAGGCGCAGACACCCGCAAACCTGCACAGATGTGCGAAGTGGCGTTGCTTTTAACCGATTGCGAAAAGCAGCTCGGCAGTGAGTTTCACGAGATCGAAATCATGCGTCGGGTTTATCGCGACGGGCAGGGGGAGTATTTCTTCAATGGCCAGCCGTGCCGTCTGAAGGACATCCAAAAGCTGTTCATGGACACCGGTATCGGCCGGACGTCGTACTCGATCATGGCGCAGGGCCAGATCGATCAGATCCTCTCGTCGAAACCCGAGGAGCGTCGCGCGGTTTTTGAGGAGGCCGCCGGTATCACCAAATACAAGTCCCAGCGCCGCGAAGCGCTGCAGAAGCTCGGCCTGACGGATCAGAATTTGGCGCGGGTGGCGGACGTGATTGGGGAGGTCGGCCGCCAGATCGGTTCTCTACGGCGCCAAGCGTCGAAGGCGCTGCGTTACAAACGACTCGGTTACCGGTTGCGCCATCTCGTGCTCTCCCAAGCGGGATATCAGCACGCTGCGCTCACCGCAACATTGGCGGAGTTGGAGACGCAGGTCATCACGTTCCGCGCCGCCGCCGAAACGCGCCGTGTCGAACTGCAGCAGCGGCAGAGCGCGCTGGAGGAAAAACGCGCGGAGCGTTCGCGTTTGAACCAACGCGTCCAGGAAGCGCAACAGGCGACGTACGATCTGCGTTCCGAGAAGGAGCAGGCCGAAAATCAGGCGAATCTGGCGCAGATCAAACGGACCGGTTTGGCGGATCGACTCGAATCGTCACAGGACAATTTGGGCGAGTTGGAAATGCAACTGCGCGAGCTCGCTTCGCAGGTGGACACTGGCGCGAACGACAAGGAGAGGCAGCTGACGCTGCTCGGAAGTTCCGACGACGTGTTTCAGCAGCGCAATCGCGACCTCGCGATCGTCGAGGGCGAACTCTCGAAGCACGAGCAGGAGCTGCAGCAGGGCAAGTTCCAGCTTCTGCAGCACGAAAGCACGGTGGCGCGGCTCCGGACCGACACGACGAGCTACGAAGTTGACCAAAAGACCAGTGCGCTGCGTCACGAATCGGTCGCACGGGAAATCGAGACGATTCGCGTCCAGCAAAGTTCCGCGGCGGCGATGGTCGGCGAAACCGAGGCCCGCGCGGAGGAGGCGATGGTGGATAAATCCCGGGCCCACAATGAAGTCACGGTCGCTCAACAAACCATTTCCGACCTGACGAAAGAATTTCGTGAAGCCCAGCGCAAGCTGCAGGAAATCGACCGCGGCTTGGCCCAACGGACCGCACGGTTGAAGTTGTTGCAGCAACTGCAGGAAAAGCTGGAGGGTTTCGGTGAAGGCGCGAAAGCCGTTCTGCAAGGACGCCTCGACGGTGCACTTGCCGGTGGCAAGGCGACGCCGATTACGCAAGGCCTCGAAGTTAAACCCGGGAGTGCCAAGGCGATTGAAGCGATTCTCGGTTCGGCCGTCGAAGCGATCAGCGTGGCAGAGCTCGCGACCGCGCAGCGCATCCTCGCCCAGCTGGAAGGCGAACAGATTGGAGCGGTGGTCCTCAGGATTGGCGAGTGTGAGCCCGTCCGGGAAGTGCAGCCGGCGGAGTTGCCCTCCGGTTTGGTGCCCGCTCGGACGGGTCTGGGTTTCGTCGATGACAACCACCCCGTGATCGCGTTGCTCGACGCGTGCTACATCGCCGACGACATCAATGCCTTCCTCGAATTCTGGAAGGCCACGCCGTCTTTCTCGTTTTTGGCGGTCGCCACCCGGACCGGCCATCTCGTCGACCAGCGCGGTCTCGTTTACGGCGGCCATCGCAAAAGATCGTCCCACAGCATCATGCAGCGCGAGGTCGACTTGCGCGAAACGGCGAAAGCACTCGTCGACGACCAGCTGCAGCACGACACCCATCGCCTGGCCATCGAGGCTTTGCAGACCCGTTTGACGGACAGTGAAACGCATCTCGAGCAATCGCGTCAGGACTTGCTTGTCGTGACGCAGACCGCGGCAGCGGTGCAGCAGGAACTTCGAGGCTCGCAGAAAGCGCTCGAGGAAATCGGCAACCGGCTCGCGCGTATGGAGCATGAAGTCTCCTCGCTCGAACAGGCTCGTCATGAAGCGCAGGCGCGTTTCGAGAAAGCGCAGCGTGGGTTGACGGAGGCCAACACGCTCGCGATGACGCAGCGCGATCGATCGGCGGCGTTGGATGTGCGGATCGTCGAATTGCGAACGGATCGGGACGTGAAACGCGAGTCCCTGGCCCAGGCGCGACTGGAGTTGGCCGACCGTCGGCAACGCGTCGAGGTCCTCGATCGCGGCTTGGCCGACATGCAACGCCGAAGCAGCCAGCTGTCCGAGTTATTGATCCAGCGCCAGCAAGAGATCGAGGTTTGGACGGAGCAGGTAGCCACACTCGAGGGCGAGAATGCACGTCAAAAGTTCCGTTCCGGCCAACTCGGCGAAACGCTCGTGGTCGCTCAACGGCAGGTGGAGCAGATCCGCCACGAACTCGTCGCGCTCGAGCAGTCGATCGGTGGCGTCGAGTCGGGACAGTTCGACATCCGCAACGAGGCCGACCGCGCCCAATCCGAACTCAATCGGTGCGAGATCAAACTCGCCGAGAGCAAACAGCGTGCGGCGTTCATTGAGGAGGATGTGCAGCGCGAGTTTCAAATTCGCGTCGGGACGTACGATTGGCGCGCGTTGCTTTGGAAAGCGGATGAGGAGCCACCCGACATCAAGTCGCTGGATCTCGACGACGACGATGACGAAGGAGAAGCGCAGAGCGTGTCGGCGGCTGCGTCATCCGCGCCTGCTTCCACGGTCGCTTCCTCAGGTGACGAGACGCCGGATTCCGATGGCTCGGCAACCGAGGGCGGGAAAACGGCGGTGCCGACCAAACGTCGAAGGAAAAAGGGCCCCAAGCCCGATCCGACCGACGACGACCTCAAGGCGTTGGAAACGTCCACCGACTGGACCGCGTTGAAGACGGAAGTGGATGCGCTTCGTCAACGGCTCGCGTCGATGGGTGCCGTGAATCTGGTGGCCATCGAGGAGTACGCGGAGCTCAAGCAACGCTACGACTTCCTCAGGTCGCAAAACGACGACCTGACGAATGCCAAGGCTTCCTTGCTGAAGATGATCGACGAGATCAACCAGACCTCGCAGCAGCAGTTCTCGGTGACCTTCGAGCAGATCAAAAAGAACTTCGAATACACGTTTCAAACGCTCTTCGGCGGCGGGGTGGCCAACCTCGAGTTGGTCCAGAACGACGACGTCCTGGAGAGTGGTATCGAAATCACCGCGCAGCCCCCGGGAACGAAATTGAAGAGCATCACTCTCCTCTCGGGCGGACAGAAAACCCTCACCGCCGTCGCCCTCCTGTTCGCGCTCTACATGGTGAAGCCTTCGCCGTTCTGTGTGCTCGACGAGCTCGACGCGCCGCTCGACGAGTCGAATATCGGACGGTTTACGGACCTCCTGAAGAAATTCGTCGACGCCTCCCAGTTCATCATCATCACGCACAATAAGCGCACCGTCTCGGCGGCGCAGGCGATTTACGGGGTAACGATGGAGGAGCGTGGCGTTTCCAAGACCGTCTCGATGAAGTTCAATCACATGATTGGAGAGCCGGAAACGGCGCAGCAGAACATCGCCGACGCGGTCCGGGGGACACGCACATCGAACCCGGCACCGGTCCCAGCAGGCGTGTAGCCTGGCGGTCGTGGGAGGAGAGGCCCCATGCTTTCTCGTTTGAAGGGATGGCTGGGGCTCGCGTCGGAGGAGAATACGGGTGCATGGGGGGAAAGCTGCGCGTCGGCGTGGTTGGAAAAAGAAAGGGGGTTCCGGATCGTCGCGCGCAATTGGCGTAGTCCGCAGGATCGTCGCGACGAACTCGATTTGGTGGGTCTCGACGGCTCGGTCCTGGTTTTCGTGGAGGTGAAAACCCGCAGCGAGTCGGCGCGGGTGTCGGGCTATCACGCGATCGATCGTCGCAAGCGCGCGGTCCTGCGGCGGGCGTGCGACGCTTATCTGCGGGGGTTATCGCCGGTCCATCGTCCGGCGACGTTCAGATTCGACGTGATGGAGGTTTCTCGCGGGTTCGGCGGAGCGCCACCCGGCATCTCTCATTTCGAGAACGTGCCGTTGTTTCGGAAGTTCTACCGACGTTGAGCCCGGGTGTAAATCCGGGTGCATTCGTGCCCGCAACTTAGACTGACCTTGACGCTGCCCTTGTGTGCTACATAATGTAGCACATGAAGACTGCCACCGTGCGCGAGTTGCGTAACAACTATTCCCAGGTGCTCAAGTGGGTTTCGGAAGGAGAGGAGGTTCAAGTGACACGCCGCGGCAAAATCGTCGCCAAGGTCGTTCCCCCTTTCGCACTCAAATCGGCGCAGGTCGATTGGTTGCAGAGCGCAGCACTGGGCCGACAGCCGTGGTCCACGCCACTCACGGCGAGCGATAGCGCGTCGATTTTGTCCGAAAGCCAAGGTCACTGAGATGGCAACGGTGATTGCAGACACCAGTTTTCTCTTCTCGCTGTACGGTCGCGATGCTCACACGCCGGCGGCCCAAGCATGGGTGCAGCAGTTCGGGCTGCCGATTTCGGTGACAGTGTTTAATCGTTATGAGCTAGGGAACGCGTTGCGTTTCGGCGGCTTTCGCAAAGCGATCTCCCAAGCAGACGTCTTAGGTTCCTTGGCTGCGGTAGAAACCGATATGAAGAACGGTCACCTGCGGATGGTTGCCTGCGATTTGGCGGCGATTTTCGCGGAGGCGGCGCTTTTATCGGAACTCTACACCTTAAACGGCGGGCACCGCTCGTTCGATATTTTACATGTCGCCGCGGCAAAGTTTTTGGAGGCAACCCTTTTCCTTTCTTTCGATATCAATCAACGGAAGCTGGCCACGTCGACGCGCATGAAGATCGGACCATAGCCATCCTTCCCCCGAAGAGGGCTAACGCGACTCCGTCCACCCCTCGCGACGTTCCCTCCTTGACCATTCTCCGTTTTTCGAAGGATTGGATGCGCTCCGGCTTCCGGGAAATGGGATTGCCCAGGCAATCTCCACCGGGCCATACTTCGCTTTTTCCATGGCCGAGAACACTTCGCGACACCCCTTTCTTCAAGGTCTGAGCAAGCACCGGGGGGCACCGCCGACGGTGGTGGTGATCTTCGGGGCCTCGGGCGATCTCACCGCCCGGAAACTGATTCCCGCGGTCTATAATCTGGCCGTCGACAACCTCCTCCCGGCCGATTTCTTTCTCATCGGTTATGGCCGCAAGGCGATTCCCGACGACGAATTCCGTGGACTGGCCTCCGACGCAATCAAGGAATTCTCCCGCCGCGAGCTCAACCAGGAAGTCTGGGGACGGGTGGCCGGCAACACCACGTATGTTGCAGGCGGATACGAAGAGAAAGCGGCGTTCGACCGCCTGGCGCTCGCGATCGAGGCGATCGAAAAGAAAGTCGGTCGCGAAGTGCAGCCGCTCTTTTATATTTCCACACCTCCCTCGGTCTTTACGTCGATTCTTCTCAATCTCGGCGCCAGCGGACTCGCCGCCAAACACCGGGGACAGCCGCACCACGCCAAGGTCATCATCGAGAAACCCTTCGGCAAGGATCTCGCCTCTGCCGTGGCGCTCAATGCCACCATTCGCTCCGTTTTCGAGGAGCGTCAGGTGTTTCGCATCGATCACTATCTGGGCAAGGAAACGGTGCAGGATCTCCTGGTGCAGCGGTTCGCCAATTCGATCTTCGAACCGCTCTGGAACCGCACGTTTATCGACAGTGTCCAGATCACCGTTTCCGAGGAAGTGGGCGTGGGCACCCGCGGTGGCTATTACGAGCAGAGCGGGGCGCTCCGGGACATGATTCAGAATCACACCATGCAGCTCCTGGCGTTGACCGCGATGGAGCCGCCGGTGTCGCTCGACGCGGAGTCGATGCGCGACGAAAAGGTCAAAGTGCTGCGCGCGATTCAACCCTTAAAGCTCGGTGCGGGCGGCGATGTCGCCCGAGCGCAGTACGCGGCCGGGATGATCGCGGGAAAACCCGCCAAGGGGTACCTGGAAGAGGAGGGGATCGCTCCGCAGTCGAACACCGAGACCTACGCGGCGATCCGGTTGTCGATCAACAACTGGCGTTGGCAAGGCGTTCCATTTTACCTGCGGTCGGGCAAGCGCATGGCCCGCCGCGTGAGCGAGATCGCGATTCAGTTCAAGCGACCCCCGGGGACCCTGTTCGCCGAGGGCGATCGCTTCAACCTGGCACCCAACACCCTCGCCTTTCAGATCCAGCCGGACGAGGGACTCAGCATGGTCCTCAATGGCAAGGTGCCCGGTCTGGAAACGCGGACGCAGCCGGTGAAGATGAATTTTCGCTATAGCACGACGTACGGATCGAACACACCCGAAGCGTACGAACGGCTCGTTTTGGATGCGATGATCGGCGACGGGACTTTGTTCATTCGCGGTGACGAAGCGGAGACCTCATGGGGACTCTACACGCCAGTGCTGGAATCGTGGGAAGCCGCCGGTCGCGAGGGCATGGAGGAATATCCGTCCGGTTCATGGGGACCCGCGGGTGCCGACCGGATCCTGGCGAAGACCAACCACGTGTGGCGCCAACCTTAGTCAGCATGTCCGATCTATTCAGCGCCCTGCCGGGCATCGAAGCGTCGGTCAGTTCGGTCTCGAAGAGCCTCAACCAGATGTGGGCGGACACGGCTGCGGCCGGAAAGTCCGCGCCGCCGCGGGACGAGGTCAAGGCAACCCAGCTCAACCTGGTCCTGCATTTCGGACTCGCGACGACGGACGAAGACGGACTCGAGCAGTTTCAATCCGCGTTGCGCTTTGCCCATCGTTATCCCTGTCGGGTGGTGGTGCTTTGTCCGCTGGTGGAAACGTCGCCGATCGAGGTGTTCCGCGCCAAGGTCTACGGGGAATGTTTCTTCGGTAAATCCAAGGGCGACACGCGTTGCGTGGAGTTCGTGATTCTGAGTTATCCGGTGAGCGCCCGGCAGTACTTGGAGAGCCAGGTTTCGGTCTGCCTCTCGACCGACCTGCCGCTGTACTATTGGGCGCACCGCTTTTCGCAGAGTTCGCGTCTTTCGGAGTATCAATATCTCCTCCGGCGTTCCAAGCGGGTGATTTTAGACACGAGCATTGTCCCCGAGGATGCGCTGACTTATCCTTGGCCGCGCCCTGAAGCGGTGCGCGATCTCGCGTACGCGCGTCTGCTGCACGTCAGACAACTGGTGGGCCAGTTTCTGTCCGGCACCGCTCCTGCAGTGCTGGTGCAAGCGCTCGCGTCGGTCGGCCTGACGTATGCGCCTTCCTACCGCGCCGAGGCGTTCAGCTTGAGTCGCTGGCTCGAGGAACGGCTGGTTTCCTGCGGACTGCCTAAAGGCACGACGTTCGATGTCGCCGAGACAACGGGATCCGGAAAGGATTCGCTGTCGGTAAAATTCAACTACACGGATGCGAAGGCTTTTTTCTGGCAGGCAGACTTCGCCAGCCACCAAGCCCGCTTCGAAGCGAATTTTACCGGAGAACCCATTCGCCTGCCGTCGAGCGTACGTTTGCTCGCGCCGGAGGCGTCTCTCGGCGAAGCGATGTTTTTCTAGAAAACCCGTGAACCTCGCCTCATTCCCCTCCAAACCGTCGCTCACTTGCCTCGGTTGGCTTAGCTTTGCGGCCACGGTTCGGCTCCACGCGACTCCCCAGAGCCACCCCACTACCGAGGGTCGGCAGAATCCGTTTGCTGCCGATCCTTCCAACGCGGGAGGGAAGACGGGCGACAACCGCTGGAACGCACGCGAGTCGCCGGTCGGCGCGAGGACGATCGGTTTCCAGGATTGACGGTTCTCGTCGTGACGAAGGATTGCCAACTCGCGGTTGGGTCGTTGCGGTGGTCCGGCTTGGCGGGATGGTTCCGCCGCAATTGTTATGACTGAAACATCCACACTTTATGGGCGGTTAATCGTCGATTCGCGCGATGCGCTTTTTGCAGGCGCTGTAACGCTGATCTCGCGCGAACAGGCCAAGAAGCGCTCGACTCCGTTCACGTTGGCTTTGAGCGGTGGAAGTACGCCAAAGGACTGGTTTCACTGGGCCGTTGCGAACAAGGCGTTCCCGCGGGAACTCATCGATCAAACGTATTTTACCGTGAGCGATGAGCGGCTCGTTCCACAGGAAAGCGATGACAGTAATTTCGGTAGCGCCGAACGGCTGCTTTTGAATTCGTTGAGCGTACCGGGAAATCGCCGTCTTCCCTGGGCGGTTTCGAAGAGTGCCGTCGAGGCGGCCGAGGCGTACCGCGATCGATGGGCGACACTCGGAATCGGAAAGGATAGCTATAGTGTCTGCATGCTGGGGCTGGGGGACGACGCTCACACGGCTTCCTTTTTTCCGGGCAGTCGATTGTTGGAAAACGACGGCGGAGAGTCGTTCACAGCGATCGAGACAGCCTCGAAAGGCTGGCGACTGACGATAACACCCACCGGGTTGCGCACCTGCGGTTCGATCATCGTCATGGCCTTGGGTAAGGCGAAGGCGCCTGCACTGAAACGTGTCATGATCGGGGAGGAGGAGTGGAGTGCGGTTCCGGCCAAAATTCTCTCAACTGCCTCGGATCGGGTCACTTGGCTTGTCGACGAAGAGGCCGCGTCCGAGCTTTAAGCGCAGGGGGAATGTGCGGTGGAAGTGCCTACCGAGGTTTTCTGAGCGGCCTGAAGGCCGGACTCCGAGCTCGGAGGCGTTTGGAGTCCAGGCTTTAGCCCGTCCGTCGATCTCGTAAACGTTACTTTGAAACTGGATTTGAGACCTGACGAAACGGTCCTTTTCTGTTCCGCTTCCGTTTCCATCCGGCTGAAATTCTTGGGGTGCTGACGTGAAGCGTCCGTTTTTCGGTCGGATTCCTGCTTCAATTTCGTCCCAAAAGATGTCTCTTCCTCCGCTCACTCTCGACCGCGCCCTGGAGATTTTGGGGGTCGACGCCGGGGCGACGCGGGAAGAACGGCGAAGGCTGTTTTATAAAAAACGCTCTCTGCTCAAGCGGAAGCAGCATCTGGCCATCACCCCCGGGTTACGGGCGAAATATCGGCTGGCGATCGCGGAGCTGACATTGGCCTTCGAGGCGCTCGAACTGGCGTCCACGGAGCAGGACTTGGAGTCGCTGGAAGTGACGATTCCCGCTCGCGCGGAGCTCGACGGAACCGTTGCGAAGTTGAGGGCGGGCGGCCCGCTTTTCCGCTCCCGAGGTTGGCTCAAGCGTACGAGAATAGGACTCAAGCCCTTGATTTTGTGTGCGTTCTTCGCCTGTGCGGCCACCGGAGTCGTCATCGCAGGGCTCGCATGGCGGGCGTTGGAACGGGATCGGGCGGAAGCAAGTCGTGTGGCGGCCGAACTGCAGGCGCAGACCGCGCGGGAGTTGACGGTACAGATTGCCGAACAGGCTCGTCTCGCGGCGCTGGCGAAAGAGGCGGCCGCGGTTCGGGAAGCCAAGGAGGAGAGATTGCGGCGCGAGGCGGAAGCCTCGGAGGCGATTCGGCGTCAGGAGGACGAGCGTCGCAAAGGCGTCGAACGCCAGGCGCGCCTGCGGCTCGTCCAAGAGGAAACGAAGCTGGAGACAGCGTTGTCGGCGCTGCGCGACGTCGAAGCCGCGCTAGCTTCGCTCCAGACCGCGGTTCGAACGCTCGAGTCGGAAGCCGGTTGGCCGCTGGAATGGTCTCGTCGTCGCCTCGAACGGATGGAGATGCACGCCGCGTGGTTGCGGACCTTTTTCGCTCAGCATCCGGCACGCACACACTTGCGGGCGGCAACGCAGCTCCTGCCGGCGAACGACCCGGACGGCGCGTGGGTGGAGATTCAGCATGCTTCGGACGCGATCGCGCTCCATGCGATCGAACCGGAGGAGCGTCGCTATCTCGACGTGGGGAGGCCTCTGATGGAGTGGCTGACCGGGCCGGGGGACTGGCCGGAGGCGGCCTATGCACGCGTTCGGGCAGACGAGCCCCGTGCCGTCGAACGGGCGGTCGCACAATTGAAGGCGGAGTTAGCCTACCTCGACGATCGGTCTCGAAGCCCCATCCCCTCCGATTGGCGCGATCGTTTGGTTCCGCTCCGCAAACTCGCGGGTGCGACCGATGCCGCGTTTCTGCGGTGGCAGCCCCGGTTTGTCGGAGCGGTTCGTGTCACCAGTGTCCCGAGCGGGGCGGCGTTAGTGGACGAAAACGGCATGGCGATGGGAACGACCCCGGCCCGATTCGAGCTGATGCGGGGGGGCAGTTTGAGCCTCACTGCCTTTCGGAAAGGGTTCACCCCGGCCAGCGTCACCGCCACGGTCGGGCTCGACGACGAACGCGAAGTCGGCCTGGTGCTCGACGAGATCCCGACACCGCGGGCCGGCCGTCCCTACACCATTCCCGGATTGGGGCTCGGCTTGGTGTGGATTGCGCCCGGCACGTTTATCATGGGCAGTCCGTCCACCGAGGCCGCGCGGGCGCCCGACGAAGGGCCACCGGTTTCGGTCTCGCTGACTCATGGGTATTGGCTGGGAAAATACGAGGTGACGCAGGGAGAATGGGTCGCCCTGATGGGCAACAATCCAAGTCACTTCAAGACGATCGGGTTGAACGGACCGGTCGAAACCGTTTCCTGGAGGGAGGCCAACGAGTTTTGCCGACGGTTGACCGAACGCGAGCGGGCGTCCGA
>Ga0335394_10000990_pt1 | contig 31534 bp, 22 predicted proteins | sample MAT03_FD_205741 | JGI IMG/M metagenome (GOLD analysis project Ga0335394, IMG submission 205741) | Freshwater microbial communities from Lake Fryxell liftoff mats and glacier meltwater in Antarctica - MAT-03 (spades assembly) (version 2) ...
CGTTCATCTGGCTTGCCCCGATGCGAAAGAAGTAGTGAAACGGAGTTTCCCAAACTTTGAACACAAGGGGCTGATGTGCAGCATGGCCGGGTTTAAGTACCATTGCTCTTTTGGATTTTGGAAAGGCTTATCAAAATCTGAGATTGATGCCAGATTAAAGAAATTAGTTAAGTAATTTTAATCCCGCATCTTGCCACAAGCAACCAGACCCTAACCTAAACCGTGATTTCACTCTTCTCTTATTCTCTTTCTTACACAGAAGTATCTATTGTTTTGCTGGTAGCCTTATTTATAGGCATGGCCAAGACAGGCGTACATGGTACTGGTATTTTAGCGGTGCCATTGCTAGCCACCGTTTTTGGTGGCCAGCGCTCCAGTGGGATTTTACTACCCATCTTGATTTTAGGCGATATTGTGGGCGTTATTTACTATCACCGCCATGCATCGTGGAAACACTTAAAGTTACTTTTTCCATGGGCAGCTGTTGGGGTTATTTTAGGAACTATAGTTGGGAGTAATATTGACGATCATGTTTTCAAAATTATAATGGGCACTGTTATTTTAATCAGTGTGTTCATCATGATTTGGATTGAGCAGGGCGGGCATCAAGATAGAGTACCAACCAATAAATTGTTTGCCAATGGAATGGGCATAGTGGGAGGGTTCACGTCTATGGTAGGAAATCTTGCCGGTTCAGTAATGGGTATCTATTTGTTGTCGACACGCCTACCAAAGAATGCATACATTGGTACTGCAGCCTGGTTTTTTATAGTAGTAAATTGTTTTAAGTTTCCCTTCCATGTTTTTGTTTGGAAAACCATTTCAGTCAATACCGTGCTGTTTGATTTACTAACCTTGCCAGTCATTCTGCTTGGCGCCTACCTGGGTGTTGTGATCATTAGAAATTTCTCAGAGAAAAACTTTCGATGGTTCATCATTGTGATGACCTTGGTTGCCGCTATTGGCATGATTTTTTAAATTTGAATACAATGACATCGTTAAATATTATTGAAAAATTTAGTTTGTTTTCTGAAACCTGGACACCAAAAATTATTGGTGAGTTAAATGGTCAATATGTAAAACTGGCTAAAGTGAAAGACGAATTTGTATGGCACAGCCATCAGCATGAAGATGAGTTATTCATGATTTTCAAAGGCACTTTGTATATGGACTTTCGCGACAAAACCGAAGTTGTGAAAGAAGGTGAGATGATAATTGTACCCAAAGGTGTAGAACATAATCCCCGAACCAATGGGGAAGAAGTTTGGGTTTTGTTGTTTGAGCCTGTGGAAACAGCCCATACAGGCAATATTGAGCACGAACGCACCGTTCACAACCTAAAATGGATCTAAACTTGCAGTCGTCCGATCAATGTTTTCTGCAAAAAGAGGAATCCGAAAAAAGTTGCCTAATAGCCTTAGGTGATATTATTCTAGAAAAGGAAGAGGAGTTTAAAGGTTCATGGAGATGTGGAACAGCATTTTTCTGTTTCAAAGGAAGGATATTTTGCTGTCTATGGATTCATAAGAAGCACAAGTAACGTTATCTCGGGATTGTAGAAGGTAAAAGTATTATTCATTATGATCTTATGGTTGAAAAACGACCGCGTATGAAAATCATGTTACCCGATCCAGATAAGTATCTTCCAATAGGAAAGGTTCAACCGATTTTGAATCAAGTACCTGAACTATGTAAATCGATAAAAATTAAAGTGTAACCTTAGCCAAAGATTCTTATACACAATCAGGAAACATTTTTTTTATAGTTCGTTAGCTAACCTTGAACCAGACCTCAATTAATTAAAAGTATGACATTAGATATCCAAACTCCGATACCTGTCATCGATGGTGCTTCAATTACTCGCGAAGAATTTCAGAAGCAATACCTCGAGCCGCAGCAACCTGTTGTGTTGAGAGGATTGTGGAAAAAATTTCCAGCCTATGATAAGTGGAGCATGGATTTTTTTAAAAAATCCATGGGGAATATAGAAGTTGGATTGTTTGGAAATAGAAAAGAAGACATTTCAAAAACACTTGAGGTACCTAATGCAAAAATGAGATTCGATGAATATCTGAATCTAATTGAACGCGAACCGACTGACTTACGATTATTCTTGTTTCCAATATTTAAGTACAGACCTGAATTGTTAAAGGACTTTGGTTACCCGGCCATTACAGGCGGCTATATCAAAATTCCATTTATGTTTTTCGGTCCGCCCAAGTCGATCGTTCGCATGCACCAGGATATTGATATGAGCAATGTTTTTTTAACTCAATTCCATGGCCGCAAAAGAGTTGTTTTATTCGCTCCTGATCAATCTGATTTATTATATCGCCTGCCATACAATGTGCACTCAACAGTTGATATTAATAATCCCGACCTTCAAACCTACCCGGGCTTGAAGTATGTGAAAGGTATGAACACGATTATGGAACACGGTGATACATTATTTATGCCTAGCGGCTATTGGCATCATATTGAATATTTAGATGGTGGGTTTGGTCTTTCAGTGCGCACCGTTGCGCATGGATTAGGGATGAAGGTTCGGGGAGTATGGAATTTAGCAGTTAAGCGATTCGTTGACCGGATGATGAATAAGTTATTGAGTGAAAAATGGTTTGAGTATAAAAAGAATCTGGCTGTAAAGCGAGCCGAAAAGGCAATCAACAAATTGAATTCAGGTAATTTGGAAGGTCAGTTTCGTGGCGCAAGCACTGCAACTGTTTAGATTAGGGTGCATTTCAAATTGTCGCGATTCACCTATACGCCATCCCTACGGGATGTTATCAAAGGAGTACTCCTTGCACTGCCAATATATAACCCCCAACGCGGTTTTTCCACACTAATTAATTCCCGTTAGGGAAGTAATATCGGAAGCCAATTCATCCATTTTTTTCAAGTCCCGGTAGGGAAGACATATTTTGTTATTGCGACAATTTGAAAAGCACCCTAGATTAATCACAGTTATTCTTACCTTAAAAATCCTCATATTAGCTTCTTAAAATATCGTTATGAGGATTTTTGTTTTTCTTAGTTTTCTGATTTCAATTAGCAGCTCGCTTTTCGGGCAAGATCCGCTGCGATTCGAAAAGGAAGTTGCCAATTTAGTAGCAAGTGATAGCGCAGTTAGCAGCAGGAAATTAATTCTCTTTACCGGCTCTTCAAGTATCCGGATTTGGAAAAGTTTGAAATCAGATCTGCCGACATACAATACCTTGAACCGAGGGTTTGGTGGGTCCGAGATGACGGACCTGCTTCATTATGCGGATCAACTTATCATTCAATATAATCCAAAGGAAATTTTCATTTACGAAGGGGATAACGATCTGAATTCTGGTAAGGAAGTTTCTGATATTCTAAAAACTGCTGATCAACTTTTAATCATTATCCGAGAACGCCTTCCAAAAAACGTGAAAGTTTTTTTTATTTCGGCCAAGCCGAGCGTGGCACGCTGGGCGTTGAAAGAAAAGTATCTTAACTACAATAAGCAATTGGAAGCGTGGACTAAAACTGCAAAGAAAGTCTACTTCGTGGATGTATGGAAGCCGCTGTTAGATGCTCAAGGGGAAGTGTTGAAAGACATTTACATTGCGGATGGTCTGCATTTGAATGAACAGGGCTATAAAATTTGGGCGGGCGTGATTAAAAATTATCTGTAGGATGTATTAACTTATTTATTCGTTTGTTACGGACTTAGTCATGCACCTAAAACCTTTCATGCTTTTTCTTTTGCTCACTTGTCTATCAATCTTACCTTTGATTGCGCAAGATGATGTGGAGCGGCCGATGCCAGCCATGATCTCACATCTCACGCACGCACATCGTGATATTTTAAGAATCAAGAATGCACCGAAACACAATATTTTTCAAAAAATTTTATGTTTTCAGGTTAACTGCCGCAGGGAAGCAGGTTGGCAAAAATCGCAAAAGGATAGAAGGTTTAATGACTATAAGGATGTGCCTCAGGTTCGGCATGCTAAAAATGTAAAGAAGTCCGAGTCTAAAGCATTGGTGCACACAACCGAGCCACAGGCATTGAAACCGGATACCGTTGATATAAAAAAACTAATTGAGCCAATTATTCAAAAGGAAGCAGCCAAAGAAAGAAGGTTTACACTCAGTGAAGTATTGTTTGATGTAAACAGTCCGGCCATAAAAAAGGAGGTTAGTTCCCGCCTGGATACGCTAGTGGATATTTTAAGAAAAAGCCCCAACACAACTGTTACTATCATTGGCCATACCGATAACACAGGACGCGAAGCATATAACGTTCGGTTATCGACCAGCCGTGCCGAAGCGGTGGGTGATTATTTAATAGACCATGGTATTGCCTATGGGCGCGTTCATTTTGAAGGTCGCGGAAGTGCCGAGCCAATTGCTGATAATACTTTTGAAGAAGGTCGCATGAAGAATAGGCGGGTTGAGATTATTTTAAAGGAGTAATTCTATCCTCATCGAACCAAATGCACCCAACCTGTAAGTTCTTTATAGCGATCGCGTTCATACAGTCGATTGAATGTTACCTCCGCGCGATAAAAATAAACTCCCCCGGTCAATTCATTGCCCTGCGTAGATTTTCCATCCCATTCAATGCTTGTGTCAGTAGCGTTGGCGGATTGAAAGCTATAAACTTCATTGCCCCACCGATTATAAACCCGAAACACAATATTATTAACGAACCGCGGACAGCGAATAGAAACTGTTGAGCCTGCATCGGGATTGCTGTTCACATCAAAGTTGGCACTGAATACATCGTTGTAGCCATCATCATTAGGAGTAAACACATTGGGCAGTAAATAGTAAGGACAATTATCATTGCATACGGAATCACTGAGCGGCCCTTCTTGTCCAAGTGCATCCACTGCCGAGACTTTATAGCAGTAAGCAAATGAGGGAAGACCTTCGTGGATGTAAAAATTATCGCGGACCCCTGATGCTATTAATTGAAATTCACCATCTGCGGAAGCGGAACCATAAATGTTGTAAGAGACAATATCTCTGCGGCAACCAGGCTGGTCGTTCAACTCCCAGCGAAGTGTATTTGAAAACTCAGTCTGACCACAAGTATTCGCGTTGAGATATTCATCACAGTCTACAATACTAATTTCCAACCCTTGCGAACACGGCAATAGATTATTTTCAGGATAAGTAGTTATGACCTGCGAGTAATTCTCGAGTAATTTAATTTTTGGATTACCATATGTGCCTCGTGTTAGCACGCGATAGGAATATCGTTTATCCTCTTGCAGCGGTTCATTATTAAACTGGCCTTGATCTAAATAGGTAAATCCAAATTCAGCTACATACACACTGTCAATCAAAGTCATGTCTTGCGGGTCAGCGCTTTCAGCAGCCCGATAGATTAAATGATAGGGCCGACTTTGAGAAACATTCGACCAAGGCACGCTATCGCGCCACGCAAGTTCTATTTTTTTAATCCCAATGGTTGCGCTAAGGCGCACCGATGATGCGATTGCTGATGTGTCAACAGCAATAATTTGTTGTGCATTTTGGGGTTTGGCGTATAGCACAATTCTATAGTTGAAAATATTATTTTCAGTATTGATATTGTTATCAACAAAGGTTGTATCACTTACGCGACCCGCGAGGGTAATGTTAGTATCCCCAGCAAGACCACTTGCGCGATAGACTTCATACTCATAGGGTTTGGGAAACTGAATTTCATTGATCGCAAACGGACTTCGCCAACTTACGCGAATTTTTCCCTGAATGGAATCTGTTTTTTCAACACTCACATGGGTGATCACCGGAGCATCAGCTTGAATTGGGCCAATACATTTTTCTGTGGATACCATACTTGGTGTGCTCGCGGGCGAATTGAAGTAAGCCATTATTCGATAGCAATACGTAGCACCTACTACTAATCCACGGCTCACGTTTGTATCAGTAAACGTTGTTTGTGTTATGGGCACTTCTGCAATCAGATTGTATCCTAAAAATTTTGGTAAGCCAGGATTACACAAGCCCGGTGCGTAAGGATAGGAATCTACTTTTCGCCAGATCTGAATTTTATCTGCATTGCTACAGGCATAGGAGTTCCATGCTAAGTTGGCAGTGCGCTTCACTAGATCCAAGCCGGTATTGTTCCATGTGGGTGCGGGTGCTACTACTTTTATATTCCAGATTTTAAAATTCACAAGTTTAGGTCCCTTAGGTGGGTTGTCTGTGATTTTAAATACCACTTGATAGGGTTGTTGTCGCACATGCAAACAATCTGTCTGCCAACTAAAGGTTAATTCTGCTGCCGGATTAGAAGGCAAAAATATTGGTGGATTGGGTAAGTAAGTGGCAGGAATTTTAGCAGGTAAAAAATCAATGAGCTCGGAGAACACTTCAATCTTCACCGAATGATTGTCCCCATCGGTGCCTCGTATTAATTCTTCAATCTTTGTTCCTGCCTCAACACAAATATCAGTTGGTATTTGTAACCCAGGCCTGATGTTTAAACACTCTTCAACAACAATTTGCATATCGCGAGTAGTGGTGCTTAACTTCCGATATAGATTGGTGACTGAATCTTTACGCCATTCAATAATCTTAAAAGCAATGTTGTATTCACCAATGGTGCCGGGTGCATCCCAGGTTAAAAGTCCCGTTACCGGATTAATTGAAAAAATCGGTTGGCCGGTTGCTGCTTCATTACCCTGATTAAAGTTTGTGTAAAACCGGCTGTTGTTAGGTGGCGTATAGTTGGCGAAAGTGGTAGGACTGTTTGCTGGAATAGAAAGTTCATAGGACAAACTATCGCCATCCACATCATAAGCGCCCGGTGTGTGAAAGAAAGCTGACTTAAAGCAAGCGCGGTCGAGTGGGGGTACCGACAAAAACGGAACATTGTTGCAACCATTGATCGGGTCAATAGTGAAATTGACGAATGTTACATAAGGTACATCGTCAGAATTTGCAATGTTCAAAATACCACTGCTACGGTCGCGCTCTACATAGGCAATGTTATAGGTTCCATAAGCAAGATAGGTGTGTGTTGTTGTAAATGTTGCTACCGCAATGTTCTGTCCAAGATCAGGACGGAGTGTTGCAATCGTAATGGGAATTCTTACCGAAGCACCATCACCAAAAACAACTTCGCTGTTAGTGCCAAATCGAGTATTGGATTGGGTGTTTAGGTAGGCGACTACGGTAACTTTAAAAGTGAGTGGGCTTCCGCAAATAGGTTCTACTAGTATGTCAGCCGCACGCAAATGGGTTGCTTCTGCTTTTTGTAAAAACAGCAAGAAACTTAGTAGTCCTGCCAATACGTAAGCAAATCGTTTCATCATAATGTTTATCAAACGAATTACTTTTAAAGTATTTCTAAAGAGTAAGAGGATAGATGCCCTTAATAGAAAGACTCGGCATTTCCGTAAATTTATGAGTTCTTTTTGGTCTTTTTGTCTAAGAACTGCTTTTCTAATGCAGGTAAATCACGATTATATTTTTGATAAACTTGACAAGTGAGTGTAACAAATTTGTGAATACAAGGTCTTTACTTTGTTATCAGGCATTATGTTAAGAAAAATCTTCAATTCCTTTGCTTTGGCATTTGCCAATATCCGGTCAAATTTGTTCCACACATTTCTTTCCGTTCTGGGAATAGTTATTGGTGTAGCATCGCTGGTATCGATACTATCCTTAATAGATGGTATGGAGAAACTGGCTCGTGAGCAGATATCCAGCACTACTTCACTCAATGCCATTAATATTCAATCAAATGTATATAAAACTGTAAATGATGTTCGCATAAAGCGAGACACCATTCAGGTGATTGATTACAATAATTTCATGCGATTGGCTGGCATTCTTTCCAAGCCTGCCGATGGAGTTTATAAAACGTCCCTTTCGGGTGAGACTGAGTTTGCGGACAAGCGTATTGGCACGAATGCCTGGATAAATAATAAGTTAATTTTATCCGATACCGTAAAATTTTTTGGAGCCATTTATCAAAAAGAAGATGTAGAACAAAAGCGATCTGTAGTATTTGTTAACAATGCATTTTTTAACGCAACCGGTTTGGAAAATGAATCGCAACTGATTGGCCAGTTAATCAAATTTATTGGGTTAGAGTTGAAAATAATAGGAGTGTTGCCTGAACCAAAAGTAAAAGCTCCACAGATATATTTTCCAATCACTCTATTATCCAGTGCAGAATTGCAATCACATCCACCAACGATGTTCTTTGAAGCAGAACGAACGGAAGATGTTCCTGTCCTCAAATTAGAGATCACAGAGTGGTTGACAAAGAATTATAAAGAGTCGGATGAAATTTTCACTGTTCAAACAAATGAGTTTAGAATTGATCAGGCAGCGAAAGGGTTTTTAATTTTTCGTGTGATTATGGGATTGATCGTGGGCATCTCGGTTATTGTTGGTGGTATTGGTGTAATGAATGTGCTATTGATTTCGGTGACTGAACGCACTGCGGAGATCGGCATTCGCAAAGCAACGGGTGCGAATCGAAAAGATATTATCCTTTTATTTTTATCGGAGTCAATCACAGTATCGGCCTTTGGCAGCTTTCTGGGATTGGTGTTTGGTATTTTAGGAACCATGGCCATCATTCCGATTGTACGGGCTGTTACCGAAGTTCCGTTTCAGGCAGCCTATACAGTAAATACTTTCATTCTGATTTCTATTATTTCAGTTCTGGTAGGAATTATTTTTGGAACCTATCCTGCAATTCGAGCCTCCCGATTAAATCCTGTAGATGCTATCCGCCACGAGTAGAAAAATATTCAGCATGCAGTAGGGGTATCATGTATCATGATTGTCATATCTAAAAATTGATAATTATGAAATCACGTATTTTAATCACCGCTTTATTTTTAGCATCAGCTACCTCTTTATTCGCACAGGATGTGCAAACTCTTTTTGGGCCAGGTCGCGCTACAGGTGGCTATGGAGCTATCTCCAATAAATTTACAACCATCGGTGGCAAGTTTGCCAACATTAGTGAAATCTATGGTGGTGTATTCATCAATCGCAGGTGGATGCTTGGATTAGCCTTTGCTGGCTCAACCAACGATATTCAAGTACCAACACAATATAGTGTTGATCCACAAACACCTATGACGTATCAATACGGACAAGGCGGATTGAAACTTGAGCGCGTAATCGGTTCCAATAAACCAATTCACTTAGTGGTAAATTTATTTACAGGTGTTGGATTTACTGCGCAGTATGACCGCTATAATTGGAATGACTATAGCTATAACGACTTTCATACCAAGCATGACGAGAATTGGTTTTATGTTGTTGAACCAGGTGCGCAATTAGAAATGAATTTGTTTCGTTGGATGCGGTTAAGCCCTGGAATTTCGTATCGCAATGCTTCGCATAGCAGTGCTGCCGGATTGAGTGATCGTCAGCTAAGTGACTGGTCGTATAACGTTACCGTAAAATTTGGGAGCTTTGGTAAACGAATCCGCACAAAGCAAACTGAAAATCTTATGAACTAATTGATTGAAAAGTGGTTTATTAGATTGTACTTCTATATAAACTACTTTTTTATGAAATGGCCTGATGTATTACAATATGCTTCAAAAGGAAATTTGACCCCACCAACCCGGGTTGAAAGGAGTGATGAGGAATGGAAAAAAAGTTTAACACCCGAGGAATATCAGGTTACCCGCAAGAAAGGAACCGAGCGCGCTTTTAGCGGGGAGTATTGTGAAGCGCATGAATTAGGACTCTACGCCTGTCGCTGCTGCGGAACAGTACTTTTTGATTCACGTAAGAAATTTGAATCCGGGACCGGCTGGCCAAGCTTTAATGCTTCAGTTGACCCCAATGTGATTAAATATACCAAGGACACAGGTTACGGCATGACCCGCGTGGAAGTTGAATGCAGTGTGTGCGATTGTCACCTTGGCCACGTTTTTCCTGATGGCCCACCACCAACTGGTTTAAGATTTTGTATTAACTCAGCTTCGATTAAGTTGGTGAAGTAGATACTAGTCTTTAGCTACTAGTTGCCAGAGACCAGCATCCAGCCTAATCAAACTTAAACTTATTCGCCTCTGTAATTCCTTTCCACGCATCTGTTCGAAAAGGAACTGCGGGAAAGCCATCTTTATTAAAGAGATTTGCGTCTTCAGGATTATCAGCCCACGCAAAACGCACGGCTACCGGGTTTGAAATTTGATCGGATGAAACAACGATCGTGTTTCCATCTATCCACGCTTTAGCATAGGTAAACTTTTGATCGCTGCCGGCAATCTCAAACCCTTTTATATAACCGTATTTATCCTTAACGAGTAAGCCACTACCAACATGTGTAAATGAAATGCGGATTTTACTCCCTTCTGCTTTCATTGATTCGTAAGCCGGACCACTGAACTCGTTAGACTTACCGTATACATCGTGCAACGCGATAGCTGCCAGTCGCTTCCCAACATCTTGTTTGTTGCGCGGATGAATGTCATTGGCTTCACCAATATCGGTTGTTACAGCCATACCCGTGTGGGGTAATGATAAAGTCATTGTTTGCGCTTCACGCAACTCGGCCCACGTGCTGCCATGTTCGCTATCGCCATTTGCTGAATTAAAACTTGCCAACTGAACAAAGAAGAAGGGAAAGTTGCCTTGCTTCCAATGATTTCGCCAATCGGTAATCATTAATGGAAATGCAGTGCGGTACTGATATGCCCGACCCGCATTCGATTCACCCTGATACCAGATGGCACCTTCAATACTCAGATTTAATAACGGATTTAGCATCGCATTGTAAAGTAGAGTAGGGTAGCTGTTTGGCCCGATAGAAGCTCCGGTGACAAAAACTTTTTCTATCTGATATTTCCAATCTCCAGCTAATGAGATTTTAGAACTACCAATAGTTAGTACTAACTCTTCTGGCTTGGCTTGAACACCACCACCACCGCCAGTATCTTCTACGCGAATCGCAATCACGTTCGCACCTTCTTTAAGTATTCCGGCAGGAATTGAATAAACACGAGGGGCATTATACTGGTTTTTCAAACCACCCACTGAAGTTCCATTCACAAAACTTTCATCTGAGTCGTCAATAGCCCCTAATGAAATACTTGCTGCCTTGCCGGCATCTTCTTTTTTAACTGTTATTGTTTTTCTAAACCAAACAATGCCATCTAATTCACCGAGCGCTTTACCTTCCCATAATCCGGGTAATGCCATAGTCGGCCAGCTTCTATCATTAAATGTAGCCTGACTCCAGTTTTTAGTTTCTCCCTCTTTTGGTAAAACCAATCCTAGTGCTGAAAGTTTCTCTACGAGAGATTCATTTTTTTCTTTCGCTAGTTTATCAAGATCCAATGTTGGCATCTTAGCAATCATGTCTTTAAACTCAGCACTTTGTTCAAAGGCCTCACGACTCGTCCACGTTTCTGAGTGCGTGCCGCCCCAGCTTGTATGTAAAAGACCAATGGGTATTTTTAATTCATTATAAAGTTCACGTGCAAAGAAATATCCAACCGCTGTAAAATCACCTGCGTTTTCAGATGAGCATATTTCCCATTCGCCACCTTTCACATCTTCTTCTAATTTGCTGCTCACTGCTTTCTGGACGGCAAAGTGGCGGATCATTGGGTAGTTCGCTTGCTTAACTTCTGCCTCTGCATTCATGACAGCGCGCAATGGCCACTCCATATTACTTTGTCCTGAGCATACCCATACCTCGCCAATCAAAATATTGGAAAGGGTAATTGAATTTTTTCCCTTAATGATTAATTGATAAGGTCCGCCTGCTATTTCAGATTTTAAGGTGATCAACCATTTACCATTTTTATCTGCTTTTGCGGAAGCGCTTTGCTTGTTGAATTGTATACTCACCTTTTCACCTTTGTCGGCCCAACCCCAAATGTTAATTGGTTTATTGCGTTGCAGCACCATGTTATCGCCAAGTACTTTAGGGAGTGTAACATTGCAAAGGCCGCTGACAGAGATCAGCAGGAAGAGAATGAGTGATTTTACTTTCATAGCAGGTAGTTTGGTTAGAGAGGTAAGTTAGTAAAATTGATAGTTTAACCACAGAGATCGCAGCGGCCGCAAAGAAAATTCATTGCGATCATGATTGTTGCCAAGAAAACCTTTCTCACTACAACTTTTTTCGGTTCACTATATCTCATTCTCAAATAAGGTCGTCAAGGTTTACCAGAACCCGAATTTTTACCACTTTTGAGCAAACCCAATTAGAATGTTACGCAACTACCTCAAAATTTTCATCGAATGTAAATAAATATCAGAAGCAGAGTAGGAGCAGCTGTTCCAGTCACTTATAATCGTAAACGAGCCTACTCAGGTAGAGCAAATGCCACATAAGCATCACTTGATTTTGTATTCAACTTTCCACCACCACAAGCGATTACTACATATTGTTTTCCGTTGAGTTCATATACAGCCGGGGAGGCAAACCCGGGTGCGGGTAAGGTGTATTCCCAAAGTAATTTTCCTGTAGCCTTATCAAATACTCTGAACTTACTATCGCGCGAAGCAGCAATAAAAACGAGTCCACCCGCGGTTACAACCGGGCCACCATAATTTTCTGTTCCTGTTGGCGGAATTCCTTTCGCTTTCAATTCTTCATATTCTCCTAATGCAGTTTTCCAAACGAATTCACCTGTGCTCATATTTATAGCATTCAATGTTCCCCATGGTGGACTAATGGCTGGGTATCCATCTGCACTTAAAAATTTGTTGTAACCGGAAATTTTATAAGGCATGTGATTAACCGTGTCAAGAGCTTTAGTCTCCATAAAAAAATCTTTCTTCTGTTCTGATTTAAGATCAAGAATAAAAGTAGCCAATGCATTTTTTTCTGCTTCGGCTAACGTTTTAAATGCTGGCATCATTCTACGACCATTATTAATCAAGTCAATAAAATCTGCAGACTTATACGTTGAATTTATACCAATCAAAGTTGGATTATTACCCGTGCCTTTGAGATCGGCTGCATGGCAAGCCAAACAGTTTTGGGCATACAACCGTTGACCGGCTTCAAGCAACGTTTCTTTTTTTGGCGTTGGAATTTTATTTTCATTCATCTTCATTACCCAAGCCATTTCATTAGCATTCACATAAAGAATTTCCGTTTTCGGATCAAAGGCGGGACCACCCCATTCGCCACCGCCATCATAACCCGGAAATACAAGGGATGGTACTTTACCAGGCGGTAGAAACATATTTCCATACCGATAGCCCTTCATTTTTTCTTTGATGGCCACTTGCTCACTTGAATCTAAATATGGATTAAGATCATTTTCGGTTAGCGTTTGACGCACAAATGGTTTCGGCAACACCGGAATAGGTTGTGTTGGCCAAACCTGTTCGCCCTCAAGATCTGTTTCTTGGGGTACTTCAATTTCTTCAATATCAAAAAGAGGTTTCCCGGTTTCACGTTCAAACGTATAGATCATTCCATTTTTTGTTGTTTGTGCTACCGCATCAATTTTCTTTCCGTTGCGAGTTATAGTTATCAAAGCTGGAGGAGCAGGAAGATCCTTGTCCCACAAGTCGTGATGCATGAATTGAAAATGCCAGATTCTTTTTCCGGTTGCAGCATCAAGTGCAAGCAAACAATTTGCGTAAAGATTTGCACCCTTGCGCTTGCCGCCATAAAAATCGTACGCAGCCGAACCGGTTGGTGCGAATAAAATTCCACGTTCTTCATCTAAAGAAAATCCACTCCAAACATTACCGCCACCAATGTGTTTCCAGGCATCTTTGTCTTCCCAGGTTTCATAACCATCTTCGCTTGGCTGAGGAATGGTATGGAAAATCCATTCAAGTTTGCCGGTAATAACATCATACGCGCGAATGTGCCCCGGAGCTGAAGGCGGAGCTTCATCAACACGTGAACCTAAAATCAACAGGCTTTTATAAATAATACCAGGCGAGGAGTTTACAATAAACAAATTGCTTACATCGCGGCCAAGGTTTTCATGCAAATCAATCGATCCATTATTGCCAAAAGTTGAAATGGGTTTTCCGGTTGTAGCATCAATGGCAAATGTGTTGGATCCTGCTGTAAAGAAGATTCGTTTATCATCCTTTCCATCCGTCCAATACGCTACACCACGACTATTAATCATATTATGAAACGCGGCCCGGTTGCCGTCATATTGAGTTTGTGAATTTACATCATAAACCCATTTTTGAATTCCGGAAGCTGCATCAATAGCAAATAATTTCATTTGCGGACTTACTCCAAACAAAACTCCGTCTACAATAATTGGATTGCATTGAATTTGAGAATGATGTTCAGAGTCTGCATCACCCGTATTATAGGTCCATGCTAGCTGCAGTTGGTCTACGTTGGTGGTATTTATTTGGGTTAGTGAAGAATACTTCAAACTTTCCTTCCCACCATTGTAAGTTTTCCAACTGGTGTACTTTCTCTCCGAAGTGGAGCAGGATAATACGGTTAAAAGTACAAGGATGGTAATTAGGGGCGAAGTAGTATTTTTCATATCAAACAAAATTAGAACTTTAATGAGGATATAAGTCACATATTCTGGGTAATAAAGTCTACAAGCTAGCAAGCTGCGTTACATTAAAACCTATCCATTTAAATTCTATGACCCTTGTTACCAGCCTTGGGCTTCGGCATCGAGTTTGTTGAGTGGCTAGCATCACTAAATTAAACATTATGAAACCCAATCAAATTTTATCTGCGCTTGCATTTTTATTGTTCATTTCTGTCCCGGGATTTTCTACCGGAAACCCATCCAAGGACGGTGCTAAAACGGAAACTTCTGCTGCACGAGCAATTGAACTGGAGACGAGACTCAATGAAATTAAGAGTATGGATCTCAAGCCGATGTCTAGAACTGAAAAAAGAACATTACGCAAAGAAGTACGAGGTATCGAAAAAGAAATGAAGACGATGGACAACAACGGAGTTTATATCTCTGTGGGTGCGATAATTATTATCATTTTGCTTCTTATCCTCCTTCTGTAAGATTGTTCATAACAATACTTTTGTCCATCTTTAAGGGATGATATTTTTGACGAAAAGTTGTGCGGTTATACTTTTTACAATGATGGGCTTGGGCACGGCTGGTGTTCAAGCCCAACCATTTACTTCCTCCAACCTTCCTATAATTGTTATTAATACTTCAGGTCAATTAATTGTTGATGAACCAAAGATTACAGCTTCCATGGGCATTATTGATAATGACCCTGGCATGCGGAATAAGGTTACTGACCCATTTAATAATTATGATGGAAAAATCGGAATTGAAGTCCGGGGCTCATCTTCACAATCATTTCCCAAAAAACAGTATGGATTAGAATTGCGAAATAATCTCGGGGAAGGGATCAATGCTCCTCTTCTGGGAATGCCTGCAGAAGAAGATTGGGTGCTATTTGCGCCTTATAATGATAAAAGTTTAATGCGCGATGCATTAGCTTATAAATTAGGGCGCGACCTCGGATGGTATGCCCCTCGTACTCGTTTTTGTGAAGTAGTTTTGAATGGATCCTATCAAGGTATATATGTGCTTGTTGAAAAGATAAAACGTGATAAGAATAGAGTCGATGTTAATAAGATAAGTCCCGATGAAATTTCTGGTGATGACTTAACGGGAGGTTATATTATAAAGATCGACAAGGAATCAGGGAGTGGTAACGGTGGGTGGACTTCCACATTTTTGCCACCGAACCGCAGTAGCACACAGACTATTTTTTTTCAATATGATCATCCTAAGGCAGCTGATATTGCCGCACAGCAAAAGAATTACATTAGAAGTTTCATGGCAAACTTTGAGGGAAATTTGTCAGGTACAAATTTTAATAATCCTGTTACTGGTTATTCAAGATACATCGATGTGAGTTCGTTTATTGACTTCTACATAGCCAATGAGGTAGGTAAAAATGTAGATGGCTATCGGTTGAGCACCTACCTGTATAAGCAAAAGGATTCTGATGGGGGCAAACTTCACATGGGACCAATTTGGGATTTTAATCTTGGCTTCGGCAATGCCGATTATTGTACAAAAGGAAATCCGGAAGGTTGGGTAACAAATTTTAATACGATTTGCCCACAGGACTTTTGGCTTATTCCTTTTTGGTGGAACCGACTCAACCAAGATGGAGTTTACAGAAGTAAAATGGCTGCACGATGGGCTGAGCTTCGTGCTGATAAGTTTCAAACGAATCGGATAACTGAGTACATCGACTCCGTTTATATGGTGCTAAATGCTGAATCGCAACAAAGAAATTTTCAGCGTTGGCCTGTGCTTGGTCAATATGTTTGGCCCAACTATTTTGTTGGTTCCTCATTTCTCGAAGAAGTTAACTGGCTTAAATCGTGGGTGACAAACCGCTTAAATTGGATGGATGCAAATATGCCACAGGTTATTACTGGCGTGGGCGAAGTTGCTGATTTTACAGTTTCAGCATCTCCGAATCCTTTCAATCAAGAGATAACCATTGAATATACACTTATCAATCCCGCAACCTTTAGCATAGAACTATTTGATAGCATGGGTAAGGCAATCAACACAACAAGTGAAAGCAGATTGCAGTCTGGAACGTATACATTATCAATACCCGCGCAACAACTTCCTGCTGGCATGTATTATTATAGAGCCACCGCAGGTAGTGGGTTCCCAATTGCTGGAAAGGTTGTGAAAATGTAAAAATTTCCTCTAGTGAAAATGTTTTAATCGGTTACTAAAGGCTAAAACATTTCTTTATTTTTAACATTGAATCTACTTTAGTTATGGATATCAAACCAATACAAACAGCCATTCTTTCTTATGGCATGTCGGGCGAAGTATTTCATGGTCCGTTGCTTCACGCACATCCAGGCTTTAACATTAAAGTTGTTACGCAGCGAAATTCAGAGAAAGCGAAGCAACACTATCCCAATTGCAAAGTTGTGAGAACGGTGAATGAAGCTATCGAAGATCCCGCAGTAGAGCTCGTTGTTATCAACACACCTAACGAAACACACTTCGAATTTACAGCTAAAGCTTTGATCGCGTATAAACATGTGGTTGTGGAAAAGCCATTTACGGTAAATACAAAAGAAGCGGACGAATTGATTGCGTTAGCTGAAAAACAAAATAAGGTTCTTACGGTGTTTCAAAACAGACGGTGGGATGGAGACTTTCTGACGTTGAAAAAAGTACTGGACGATAAAATGCTGGGTAAAGTAGTAGAACTTGAAGCGCATTACGATCGGTTTCGTAATTACATAGAACCAAATACATGGAAAGAAGAAGCCGGGCAGGGAACTGGCATATTATATAACCTGGGATCGCACATGCTGGATCAAATTCTTGTTTTGTTTGGCATGCCGCAGGAAATTGATGCGCGCATTGGAATCCAAAGACCGGGCGGCAATGTGGATGACTTTTATGATCTAAGACTTCAGTATGAAGGTCTTAACGTAATAGTAAAATCAAGTTACCTAGTGCGCGAGCAAGGGCCACGTTACATTGTGCATGGCACCGAAGGTTCGTTTATTGGAAGCAGTGGAGTTGATCCACAAGAGCAAGCTTTAAAGGAAAAGAAAATTCCGGGCAGTGCCGGGTGGGGCACTCATCCGCGTGACGCATGGGGAAAGATTAATACTAGTATAAATGGCTTGCACATTGAGGGCGCAATTGAAACGATACGTGGTGATTACCAGATATTCTATAAAAATCTGTATGAGGTAATTCGCGAAGGAAAACCGTTATCCGTAAAGCCTGAAGAATCGCGAGATGTTATAAAGCTTATTGAGGCTGCGTATGAAAGTAACAGGTTGAGAGGGGCGGTTAGAATGCACGAATACTCTGTAGAAAAATAACTGCAGCACTTTAGCGGTAAAGTTCTTTCCGGTGATTTTTAATATAGGTGCAAATAATTTTGTAAGTTTTATAGATATGGAAGAAGTAGCTCTAAAGAAATACTTGATTCGAATTGCCGATAAACTTACTCTTGAATCAACCTTGGAGGACGTATTTGAACACCTTGCTTTGCTTTCTGATATTGATGAATCAGAGCTTCAAGAAAAGAAAGGCGAGATATTAACTCTTCCACACCTCAAGAAATCCCAAGAAGTTAAAAGGTGTTTAGTTCTGCTAGAAACTCTTTTCAATAATAGAAGGGTGAGTTAGCTGCTCAAGCGAGTAAAAAAAGATTAGGTTTTTTTAGCTCGCAATCTGCATCCAGAAACCAGCCTTACGCCAACTCTCTCAAATCAACAGGTACAACTCTCGAGATTCCTTTTTCTACCATCGTGATTCCATAAATCACATCTGTAGTTGTCATCGTTCGTTTGTTGTGAGTTACAATCACAAACTGCGAATCTTTGCTGAACGTGCGAATGATGTTGTTGAACTTATCAATGTTGGCATCATCCAATGGCGCATCCACCTCGTCAAAAATACAGAACGGAGCAGGCTTTAACAGGTACATGGAAAAAAGTAGTGCAGTGGCTGTCAAAGTTTTCTCTCCGCCTGACAATTGGTTGATGGTCAACGGTCGCTTTCCTTTTGGCTTGGCAATAATATCAATTTCAGATTCCAATGGTTTGGTTGGATCAGCCAATTTAAGATCACAATCATCACCTTCATTGAACAATGAGCGGAATACAGAAATAAAATGCTCTTTAATCTGTATGAACGCCTGCATAAAGGTTTCGCTGGCAACACCTTCAATTTCACTGATAGTGCTTAATAAAGTTTCTTTTGCTTTTATCAAATCATCTTTTTGTGCGATGATAAAGTCGTTGCGTTCTTTAATTTCAGTATAAGCTTCCATGGCCATCGGGTTGATTGGTCCCATGTTGTCAAGCTTTTCGCGAATCTTAGTTACATCGGTGCGAAGTTTATCTTCATCAAACATGGCAAGTTGTTCAGCTTCTTCGGGTGTTGAGTTACTTAACACTGTATCAAGATCCATGTTGAATTCAACAGAAAGACGTTCTTTCACAGAATTCAACTGCATTTTGCTTTCGTTGAGCTGGTTCTGTAACTCCATCAACAGTGTGTCAATGTCTTGACGCTGGTGTTGGATTTCGCGCAAGTCTTTTTCAAACTGATCAATTTCGCCACGACCTGAGTAATATTCTTTCTCAGCTTCGCCCAGTCCTTTCTCCATTTCATCTTTCTCAGAATACATGCCGATCAGCGTCTCATCATTGCTTTGAGTTGTTTCAATGATGGTACGAACTTCCTCTTCGTTTTTCTGTTGCTCTTCTGTGTTGGTTTCAATGCGCACACTGCTTTGCTCCATTGATTCCTGCTTGAAGCGCATCTCTTGCTCAACACTTTTTACTCGGTTTTCCTGCTGATGGAAGAAAATATTCTGTTCGTTGTAAGAAGATGATTTCTGACCCAGCAATTCATTCTGAACGTTTAATTCAGCAGTAATCAGTTTGAGTTTATCGTCTTGCTGACTTAGCAGTGTCTGCGCCTGTTCGGCTTTTGGTCGCAAGTCAAGCAACTCCTGATTAAGAGTTTCGATCTTTTCGATGATATCTTCTTTGCGCAAGTCAGCGCTGCTAAGCATAGTCGAGAATTGCTCTTGCTTGGTACTAACCGAGATATACTCATCATTTACCAATTTGATGGCACTTTGGGCTTCATCAATTTGTTGCTTGAGTGTGTTGTTTCGCAAGCGTTCAAGTTCGCGCTGTCTGTCAATCAATGAATGGCGAACATCTTCTACTTTGCGGGTAAGCTCTTTGATTTCTTTATCAAGCTTCTCCATGTTTTTAGCGCGACCAATCTTCTTGCCTTCAAACAAACCAACCGAACCACCCGATAAACTGAATCTACGCTTGGTAACTTTTCCACTTTTAGTGATGAACGTATTTTCATCAGCCGGAATACTTTTTATGTCACCTTCATACATATAAACCTTGTCCAGTATAAAGCACATCAGTTTATTATACTTTGGGTCGAACTCAATAATTTGTGTAGCCGGAAATGCATTCGGATACATTTGAAGTGGAGAAGAAGAAAACTTTTCAAAAGAATCAAGAATGAAGAAGTTCGCTTTACCTTTGCTGGCATCACTTAAAATATTGATTGCTTCGTACGCCTCTGCTTCGTGCTCAACAATATAGTAGTTTAGGTAAGGCTCTAAATAGTTTTCTATAGCCACGCGATATTCTTCACTGGTTGATAGAATATCAGACAGCAGTGGAGCGTTTTTTGTCCAGCTCACATTCTTTTTCAAAAACTTAATCGCTTCAGGGAAACCTTCTAAGTTTTCAACTAATGACTTGGTAAGCTGATATTCATTCTGGCGTGCATCTAACTTCCGTCCTGCCTCGGTCATTTCTTCCCGAATCATTTCGATTGTTTTCTCGAGCGAAGAAATTCGTTCGCGAATATCTTCTTCTTCTTTTCGTAACTTCTCTAGATAGTTATTCTTCGCGGCAATTTCTTCTTTTAGAATGACTGTCTTTTTTTCAAACTCAGCAATGTTGGCGGTTTGATGGCTGGTGTCAGTTGTAGTGCGTTCTAATTCCTGCTTAAACGATGAAATTTGAATTTCACGAATCTCTAACGACTTATTAAGTTGAAACGATTCTTCTTGCTTGGCGCGATAAACCTGGCGTAAGGCATCAGACTCACCTTGCAAGGTGTACGTTGCAGCCTTTTGAGTTTCGTAATCTGATTTTAAAGTACCAACCTGATTGGATATTTCGGTTAATGCTTGTTGAGCGGTTTCACGTTCGGTTTCTAGGCTTTGGATGCTGAAACGTGCACGTTCGTTGCTTTTCTTGTCTTGCTCAATCTGTTCTTTCAGATTGTTAACCCGATCATTCAAGGAGCGAAGGCGTTCATTTTTAATTTGCTTTTCGCTTTCGTACTGTCTAATCTGAGCTACATAATCATTGATAGACTTTTGTCTTGAGGAAAGAGTTTTCTCTTTTAGCAAAAGATCAGCTTTTGATTTCTCGATCAAGGCTTCTTTATCAGCAACGCTGGCCGTTAACTGAGTTTTGCGATCGCTTTCTTTTTCTACTTGCTTTTGAACTATGGCAAACGTTTCCTTTTGCTTGTTCACCACAACTTTTGCAAGCTGAATACTCTTCTCTTTGTAGTCTTCCTTTATCTTATAGTACTGTTCTGTTTGCTTCGCCTGTTTTTCCAGGCTCTTCATGTTCTTTTCAATTTCGAAAAGTAAATCCTCTACACGTTCAAGATCAGCATCCGTATCTTCAAGTTTTCGTAAGGTTTCTTTCTTGCGCTTTTTAAATTTTGAAATTCCTGCAGCTTCTTCAAACAACATTCTGCGCGAGTTATCGCGGTCGTTCAAAATATCATCCACCATCCCTAACTCAATTATGGAATAACTGTTGGAGGCAATGCCTGTATCTAAAAACAAATTGGTGATATCTTTAAGACGGCAGGTTACGCCATTGAGCAAGTATTCACTTTCACCGGAGCGATAAAGTCTTCGTGTAATGGTGATCTGCGAATATTCTGTAGGAAGAATATTTTTGGTATTGTTTATGGTGAGTGAAACCTCGGCCATTTGTTGTGGCGAGCGCTGGCTGGTACCATTGAAGATAACGTTCTCCATTTTCTCCGAGCGCAAGGCGCTTGTTTTCTGCTCACCCAATACCCAGCGAATGGAATCAACTACATTTGACTTTCCACAACCATTAGGGCCAACAATGCCGGTAATCCCTTCATCAAAATTGATAACTATTTTGTCGGCAAAACTCTTGAAACCTTTGATCTCCAACTTCGATAACTGCATGAATCCCTTTAGAATTAGTGGTTGAAAAAATAAGAGGGCAAAGATAACTTTAGGATTGGCATTTGGAAAATCAGCAACACCCATTTCATCCACAATTTATCCATTGCAAATAATTGCCTAAAACGCTGTTTTTCGAAATATTTCGATACCTTTGACCGCATCTATGGATATTCAGTTTTGGATTTGGCTAATTGTTATTGTTATTACTCTGATAGCCAGAGTGAGTAAGAAAAAAGCGCAGCCGGGTGCTCCATCTCAAGGTGGGTATAACGAACCAACCACCACTAGTGAAGGTGCAAAGCCCGTTTCATTCGAAGATTTATTGCGAGAAATTCAAGCTGCAAAAGCACCAAAACCTGTTGTACACAAACCTGCCGTCTTGCCGCAAAACCAAAAAACATACGACTACGTTGACTATGATGATGACATAGAGGAAGAGATACAACCAAATAAAAGAAGCGACTACCGGTCGGAAGTTGAGATTTACGAAACTTATGAGAAAGCCAAATCTGCAGCCTTCAATAGAAAATCGTTAGAGGAAACGCTAGACATAAATGATACTGAAGTTAAGTTCGGACGTCTAAGAGGCTTTGATTCTTATAACAATGACAAGAAGCCGGTGGCGAGCCAATACGTGAAAGAGTTACGTAACCCGGCTAGTTTTAAGAGAGCTTTTATTCTTAGTGAGATTCTGAAGCGTAGGTATTAGAAATTTAACTATTTAGATAAAACATTACCTACATGGGGTAATGAATTTTTTAGTTCAGATCTTTAGCAGTTAAGTAACATAATTACAGGTGTTTAATTTCTAATTACATTTTTTGCAAGACCCGTAATAATCATTTATCTTGCCTTGACTTTTATCTTCATATGAACTGTATTAACTACTTAAAGACCAGTATTTTATTTGTCTTTTTATTGTTTGGTAGTGCCACCATAACCTTCAGTAATGATTTTGGTTCAGTTTCGCCTGTCAAAAGCGATTGTAATGTCGAAACTGTCGAATGTGACGAAATAGAGGTTACATTGGATATCACCAATACGACCGATAATCAGCAAAATGGAAAAATAGTCTTAAACTTTAAAAAGTCGACTCCTTCCTACACGTCTTTTATCTTTTCGGGCAACAGCCAGGATAACCGTTTTGATATTAAGGATAACCAGGCAAGTGATTTGGCAAAAGGTGAATACAATCTCTATATCCAGAATAAGACTGGCTGTACTAAACATGTAAAATTTAAGATTAACTGACCAGAGGTGTGAAATCGAAGAACTTATTTTTTTGGGTCTTTATCGGACTTACTTTTTTTTCGACCTGCGCATGGGCTCAAACTCCCCTCGTAACGTTATCCAATAAAAAAGATGCTTGCCGCGATTTGCTTGATGCTGGCGGTGCACCCGGTAGTGATGGTGTTTTGGATAATGGTTCTATTGTTATAACCGTAACATCAGGGATTCCCCCAATTAGCCTCTTTGTATTAGGACCAGTGAATAAGCTAAACATACCTATCACGATTGGTGTGCCTTATGTTGCAACTGATCTCAAACCAGGTAATTATTTTGTTGTTGTGCAGGATGGAAATCCTTCAGACTTTAATGGCTCTTTTATAGTTAATGGAACGACCGATATTACCGCTAGTGTAGCATCTGGATTCCCTATCAATAGCGCAAGTTGTGGAACTCCAAATGGCCAAATATCATTAAATGTGTCTGGGGGTACTGGGGCCTTTGTTTTTTCATGGACTGCTACAAATGGATTTACATCGGCCAGCAAAGATATTACAGGAGTAACTGCTGGTAGTTATTCTGTTGTGGTTTCTGATAATGGAACTAACTGTTCTCAAACAATCGGACCGATCAGCATTATTGAACCACCACCACCTACAAATGCAGTTCTGAGTTTAACTGCAGCAACGCCAATCTGTGCGGGAAAACCTTCTTCCATAAAAGTTGATGTAACAAGTGGTACAGAACCCTTTACACTCACCATTACTGGGATAGGGGTAGTAAATAATTATTCAAGTGGAACCAATATTCCGGTTTCGCCATTAACAAATATAACATACACACTTACCGCAGTTACTGATGCCAACGGTTGCGCATCGGGTGCTTTAAGCGGCTCGGCCATGATAGTTGTGAACCCCGTGCCGATAGCTCCAGCAATTACATTTATACCAACTACCTACTGCGTTGGAAACGCGATTATTTCTCCTGCAATTACAACTCCAGTAGGGGGAAGTATTTACTCATGGTATAGCGATGCAGGATTAATTACTTTATTAACTACCGGAACTATTCCGACTAATGCACAATTAGGTTTTAGCAGCGCAGTACCTAATACCGCTTCAGTTTTTGTTACTGAAACAAATGCAAGCAATTGCGAAGGTCTTGCAACCGCGATTACTCTTACAGTTAATCCAATTCCTTCTCCGCCTGCAGTTACATTTACACCAAGTTCTTACTGCGTTGGTAATGTTGTAACGGCACCAACAATTACCACTCCAGTAGGGGGTAACACATACAAGTGGTACAGCGATATAAGTTTATCGACATTATTGATTACCGGGTCGGCACCCACCAATGCACAGTTAGGCTTTAGTAGTGCATCGGCTAACGTGCGCACTGTATTTGTTACCGAAACCAACGCCACCAATTGTGAAGGCGCAGCAACTCCAGTAACGTTGATTGTCAGCCCAGTTCCCGTTTCACCAGCCGTTACTTTTAGTCCCACAACTTATTGTGTTGGCATTGCAATAACACCACCCGTCATTACAACTCCTATTGGCGGAAGCACTTATACTTGGTTTAGTGATGCAGGGTTGACAACACAGATTGCTACTGGTGCGAATCCAACAGTTGCCCAATTAGGATTTAGCAGCGTATCAGTCAATACCACAACTGTCTTTGTTACTGAAACCAATAGCAGTAGCTGCATAGGACCATCTACTTCAATTACGCTAACTGTTAATCCAATTCCGGCTGCACCTATTATCACATTTAGCCCAACTGTTTATTGCGTAGGAACCGCCATTACCCCACCAACTGTTGCAACACCAGTAGGAGGCAGCACATATACCTGGTATAGTGATGTGAGTTTATCTACAGTGCTTACAACTGGAACCGCACCAACTAATGCCCAACTTGGGTTTAGCAGTGCGGCAGCGAACACGACAACTGTATTTGTTACCGGAACAAACAGCAGTATTTGTCAGGGGCCTGCTACAAGCATTACGTTAACTGTAAGCGCCAATCCTATTGCCCCAGTTGTTACATTTACTCCTTCCAACTATTGTGTTGGTGCTTTGATTACACCACCGATTATTACAACGCCAATCGCAGGAAGCACTTATACTTGGTTTAGTGATGCTGGGCTTACAACAATTTTAACTACTGGATCTGCTCCAACAAACGCCCAAATAGGTTTTAGCAGCGCTTTGGTAAATACGACAACCGTATTTGTTACTGAAACCAATGCCAGTAGCTGCAAGGGACCAGCATTACCTGTTGTGTTAACAGTAAATGCAATTCCGGCTGCTCCGGCTGTTACCTTTAGTCCAAATACGTATTGTGTTGGTAAGCCAATTACACCGCCCTCCATTACTTCACCGGTTGGGGGAAGTACATACCGGTGGTATAGCGATGTGAGTTTATCAACTTTATTGGCAACCACCACCTCACCTACAAATGCACAATTAGCTTTTAGTAGCGCGGCCGCCAATACAACAACGGTTTTTGTTACGGAAACTAATGCAAGCAATTGCACGGGCGCTGCTGTTTCGGTCACATTAACAGTTAATTCAGTTTCAAGTGCTCCTGCAGTTACATTCAACCCAACAACCTATTGCTTGGGGGATGCTATCATTGCGCCATCCATTACAACGCCAACTGGTGGAAGTAGCTACACATGGTATAGCGATCTTGCGTTAACTACAATTCTTATAACGGGCACAAATCCAACCAATGCACAATTAGGCTTCACTAGCGCTGCTGCTAACACCACCACAATTTTCTTAACGGAAACCAATGCCAACATCTGCACAAGTATTGCAACACCGGTTACTTTAACTATAAACGTTGTGCCCGCTGCGCCAGGTATTACATTTAGTCCAAATACGTTTTGTGTTGGTTCAGCTATTACGGCACCAATTATCACAACGCCAGCGGTTGGAAGTATTTATACTTGGTATAGTGATGCAGTACTAACAGCAGTATTAACATCGGGCGCAACCCCAACCAATGCTCAATTAAATTTCAGTAGCACTTCAGCTAATGTTACAACCGTTTTTGTAACCGAAACAAAAACAGGATGTGCAAGTGCTGCTACAACTGTAATGCTTACTGTAAATGCATTACCAACAGGTTCAGTAAGCGGTAGCACAGCTATTTGCACTGGACAGAGCACCAATTTAGTTTTTGATTTTACGGGAAATGGTCCATGGACATTACAATATTCGGACGGGGTTACCACGTTTCCGGGTATCTCCCCAACAAACACAATGACTATTGCAGTAACACCTGTGTCAAATACTACTTATACCCTGATGAGTGTAAGTAACGCTAATTGTGCCGGTACGGTGGTTGGTTCACCTTCAATCGTAACTGTTGGTAGCCCGCCTTCAACTGGTTTAACAGTAACCACCTCAGTAAGTCCGGTTTGTTCAGGTGGCGCAAGTTCTATTAATGTAGCAAATTCGGAATTAGGAGTAAGTTATCTTTTACGGAATAATGCCGGGAACCTAGTTATCGGGCTTGCTGTGAATGGCAATGGAGCAACTATTTCTTTGCCTACTGGTGCACTTGCTATCACGACTACATTCAATCTGTTGGCAACACGCGGAGTGTGCCCGGCAGTGCAATTAACAACAACCCCCACGGTTAGTGTTGCTGGCTCGATTGATAACGCTATTGGAGTCACGGCTCAGGCAAGTACAGTGTGCAGCGGATCAACCACTCTTATTCAATTAGCCAATTCTGAAGTGGGTGTTAATTATCAATTACGTAATGATGCTGATGATAGCGCTATAGGTGTATCAGTTGCAGGAACGGGGGCAGCAATTAATTTACCAACGGGTAATCTTTCTGTCGCCACCACATTTAATGTGTTTGCTTCTAATGGAACTTGTTTTATTGAGTTGCTCAATCAAGCAACCGTTAATGTCGATGTAAATCCAAACCCGGCATTAGTAGTTACCGGACCAGCGGCAACCTTGTGTATCGGAGGAGGTACTTCAATTAATGTCGCAAACTCGGAACTAGGAGTTAATTATCAATTACGAAATGATGCTGGCAATAGTTTGATTGGCTCGGCTGTAGCCGGAACAGGAGCAACTATTATATTATCGACAGGCTCATTGGCTATACCAACAACCTTTAATGTATTGGCCTCCGGAGGCGTTTGTGCCCCCGTTGAGCTAACTACAACAGTAGCCATTAATGTTGCCGGATCAATTGATTTAACGTTAGCAGTAACTGCTCAGTCAACAACTTTTTGTGCAGGCAACGCAACAGTCATTCAAATAGCGAACTCAGAAGTTGGAGTCAATTATCAATTACGCAACGACCTGAATGATAGCAATGTTTCTATTTCTGTAGCTGGTACAGGCGGAACGATTGATATTGGCACTGGCAGTATCAACATCACAACCACCTTCAATGTATTGGCTTCGAATGTTACCTGCACCGCTGAACTGAATACGCTTGTTGCTATTTCAGTTAACCCAGCACCATCACCGGGCCTTACAGTATCTGCTCTAAGCAGTACCATTTGCTTTGGAAATTCAGCGGCCATTCAGGTTAGTAATTCAGAAGTTGGTATCAGTTATCAACTTCGAGATAATGTTACTAATAATCTGATTGGAAGTGCAGCAGTAGGCACCGGGTCAACGATAAGCCTCTCTACAGGTTCTCTTGTTTCCAACTCAACCTTTAACGTATTTGCTTCAATAGGCCCTTGTTCTGTTCAATTGACTAGTGCGGTTTCAGTTTCTGTTTTAGCCAATGGTGATCCTTCTTGTATTCCACCTAACAACTGTGCCACGGTAATCATTACTCCAGTTACTACACTAGCAACATGCGGTGCTGCTGTGCCCGATGGAACGGTAATCTTTGATATAAATCCTGCAACACCTGCTGTAAATATCATAGGAGTGAAAATCGATATTAGTGGGCCTAAAAACGTTACCCAGTTTAATAATTTCCAATTTCTTGCTTTGCCGGTAGGGGGCTATACCTACACAGTTACTTATGGAGACGATACGAATCTAGCTTGTATTAAAAACGGAAACTTTACAATAGCACCAACAGGTGTTGCTGATTTGGTAAACTTCACGATAAGTTCAGTTGTATACAATTGTGTGGATGGTAAGGGAACTGTGCTACTAACCAATTTTGTAGGATCAATAGACACAGACTTTACTTACACAGTCTTCAGCAACGGTAGCATTTCTCAAACAGGAGTGATAGCTAAAGATATAGCAGCTTCACCAACCGGGTTTACTGTTGCTAATGTTGATTTAGGCGACTATGAAATTCAGCTGTCGCAAAATCAGTCTGTCGTTAATGGCTGCGTTGGATTCGTAAATTCTGTGTTTAAAAACATTGCAATGGCCGAGCCGACCTTTGGTTGCGGGATATTTATTCCAAACATTTTCACGCCAAACGGAGATGGAGCGAACGACTTATTTGAGATTAGAAATTTGCCATCAAGTGTGAAACTGATAATTACAAACCGTTGGGGTAAACAAGTATTCTCTGCTTCCGATTATCAGAATAACTGGACCGGAGATAATGTGGTGGATGGCGTCTATTACTACCGACTCATAGTCAATGACGAATCATTAACGGGTTGGCTTGAGATTATGAGGGGTAAATAAGTTAGATCGAGGCTAGAAACTTAACTGTATCCACTTGATCCGCATAATCCCAAACTTCTGGGGTTTGAGTTTTTCCGAAAGCTACACTATTTGTAAACCAACCATCAGCTGAAGTAATGCATTGAGTTTTTTTCGCGTGGGCGGCTAATTTTTTATTTAGATCGGCTAGGTCTGCGTATGTTTCATAGAAGATAACGGAAATAGGAGAGACCAACCCTTCATTAGCTGTAAGCATAACAAATCCATTATCAAAGAACGGAACGCCATTTACTAGCATAATCGATTTTTGATAATCATAGTTGTTCGCGTATTTATGGTGATTGATGATAGGCTGGTAGCCTTCCCACGAATCTAAAACTTGAATGAATTTATAATCTTCTGGAACATAGATCTTTGAAACGTTGCGGCAACCCAATCCAAAATACGTAAACACATCTTTACCAAGCTCAGTGAGCAATTCGCTACTTTCTTCGCCCATAAGCACCGCATACGAAGTTCTGTTTTTGCGAATCACATGAGGAATTTTTCTAAAGTAGTATTCGAAGTATCGAGAAGAATTATCGCTTCCCGTTGCAATTACAGCATCAACACCATTTAATCGTTCTTCAAACTTTATTTTTGTTTTAAAATCAGGATTGATTTCGATTAGCCAATCGCACAACAAGGTAATCAGGTATGAATCCTGAGAACTTCGTTTTGCTAAAACCTGATGGCCACTTATAAGAATGCACAGTACGTCATGAAATCCTACCAAAGGAATATTCCCAGCCATGGCTACGCCAACAGTCTTCTGTTTTACTTCACTGAATTCATATTTAGATATCCATTCTGTCAATGAATCTCTATTTAAGAAGCTACGAATTCCTGCAAGTGCTGAGATTACAGACTCCTTTGTAAACCATGCGTTTGATTGGGCAGCATTGTCTGCTATCTCAAGCTTTTCTGATTCCTTCAGGCCCTCAATTTTATTACCCAGCGACACAAATGCTTCGATCCGATCTTCCAATTTCATCTTTACTTAAACTTTTAGGGTAGTTTTGTTGTTTTGAAGGTTGACTTTGCTGACGTATTTTTGTGGCAAAAGTACAGGCAGAAACTTGAAATTTAGCGTAGCATGGCAATAAAGATAACGGACGAGTGTATTAACTGCGGGGCATGCGAACCGGAATGTCCGAATACAGCTATTTATGAGGGTGGGCGCGAATGGAATTGGGCTGGTGGCACAGCACTTACCCAAATAGAAATGGAGGATGGTTCCAAGGTTGACGCTAAATCATCACAGGCTCCTGTTTCTGATGAATTTTATTATATCGTATCTGGCAAGTGTACAGAATGCACAGGCTTTCACGAAGAGCCGCAGTGCGCGGCAGTTTGCCCTGTTGATTGCTGTGTTCCTGATCCAGACATGGTGGAGGCCAAAGCAGATTTGATGACCAAGAAATCGTGGTTGCATAACGAAGAACTGGCTTAACAATATTGTTAAGGTTTCCAAACTAAAAATTTTGCGAGATTAGTTGTCCCTCTGGGGCAATTTTTTTGCCATCGATCTTTTTTACAAATAGGTTGCACCTCTGCGCAGAGTTATTTCATACATTTTTTTTTCATTGGTCTTAATCGTTAGTTGAAACTATGCGCTTTCAGCGTAAGACTTTCAGTCTGTAATTAAAACCTATGAACTTGCAGTCCATAGTGGTTTATTTTCTTTGCCCAATTTTAGTGGTTGAAAGATTACTTTGTGGGGCAAATTATTTTGCGTGTGGTATTTCTGCGAGATGTTGTGCCCTTGGTGCATGTTTTGTTGGGAAATCTAAACACTTGACTTCCTTTATGATCTTTGCGATTGTGTGGTTTTGCTCTATCGGAGCAACCTGTTTATAGAATTAAGTCAGGTTATTGTAATTTGCTCTAGCGGAGCAATCTGTTTAATTTTCATTAACCTTGGCTAATACCTACACGCAATTATATATCCAGTTGGTTTTTTCCCCGAAAGGGAGGATAAGTTTTATTCAACCTGCATGGGAGGATCAACTATTTAAATATGTAACAGCAGTGGTTCAAAATGATAAGCATAAGATGCTTGCCATTAATGGTATGCCTGATCATATTCATATCTTTTTGGGTTTGAATCCTGCTATATCAATTTCAGACTTAGTGAAGGATATTAAGCGGGCAAGCAATAATTGGATTAAGGATAGAAAGTTCATTAAGGGAAAATTTGAGTGGCAGGAAGGTTATGGTGCTTTCTCTTATAGCAAATCACAAATTGACCAGGTTTGCAAATACATTGAAAATCAAAAGAGCCATCATGCTAAGACCTCTTTTAAGTCAGAGTATATAGCGTTGCTAAAGCTTTTTGATATTTCTTTTAAAGATGAATACTTGTTTGAATTTTATGATTAGCATATTAAAGGTTGCCCCTCTGGGGCATATCTGATTCATATCTATTTTTTTACTTTCTGGTTTTAAAGATTGGCAAAGAATACGATGGGTTGCCCCGCTGGGGCATGACATAACTCAATTGGATTCTTCTACAAATAGGTTGCGCCTCTGGCGCAAAATGTTGTTCAGGATTATTAGAACTATAATTTATACAATTAGCTGTCAATAGATGGTTATGTTTAATGATGTGATTGTAAACATTTAGCACCAACGATTGTGGGGGTTTGAGGTGGTCTAATTTAGCCGGACAGTATTGTTGTGATATTTTCTACAAATAGGTTTGCGCCTCTGTTGCATAGTTCTTTGAAGTGGATTGGAAACTATGTTTTGTGGGGTCTAAAAACCTTGTCACGTTTCGAGCTTGTCGAAGCGTAAATCACTTTTTTTGCTGTCGAAGCTGACTTCGATAAACTCAGTCTGACATTTGTTGCATGTTTTTAGAGATACCCTTTATTTCTTGAGATAAATCTCAATGCTCCAGCGGAGCATCCTATTTGTAGAAGAATCCAATTGAGTTATGATTT
>Ga0335394_10000998_pt1 | contig 31436 bp, 26 predicted proteins | sample MAT03_FD_205741 | JGI IMG/M metagenome (GOLD analysis project Ga0335394, IMG submission 205741) | Freshwater microbial communities from Lake Fryxell liftoff mats and glacier meltwater in Antarctica - MAT-03 (spades assembly) (version 2) ...
TCGAGCGCTTCATCCTCGCCTCGTCCGCCCCCGGCGAGCTCGTCGTCGATCCCTTCGTCGGCTCCGGCACCACCGCCGTCGTCGCCGCCCGCCTCGGCCGCCGCTTCCTGTGCGGCGACGCCGACCCCGGCTACGTCGGCCTCGCCCGCGAGCGCCTGGTCTCCGGCGCCAGCCCGTAGCGCTCCGGGCGCGCCTCCACCAGCACCCGCGCGAACACCTCCCGAAACCCCGCCGCGTCGTGGTGGTGCTCGAACAGCCGCTTCTGCCGTGCCACCCCCTCCGGCCAAGCCTGCAACTCTTCGCATCGGTGCGTTCTTGACTGTCGCTCGCTATGCTCTAGGCCAGTCCGGACACTGACGACCGCGCTCACCAGCGCGGTTAACTCAGTGCAGCTCACACCCGCCATGGTCGTGCTTGTTACCGCTGTGCGCCCTGCAGATATGAACGCATGCCTGCGAGGACGGGTCGGCTCCTGTACAAAACCCATCGGGGCAGTAACAGACCTTTTCTGCGGGTGGGATCTCCTCGTAGCGCCAACACAAGAAGTTGTCGTTCCAGGGCGACGACTCTAAGGGTTCCAGCCAGTTTAGACAATCCCATCCCGCCTTCGCGTTGGCCTGGCTCCACTCGATCGCAAATGCATACCCATCGCGCTTCCATGCCTTTTTGTTCCAGCACAGGTAGTTGTCGTTCCAGGTTTCGGACGGATCCTGTCCATCCTCGTAGATCTTGATGCAGTCTTTGCCGGGTATTTGAGAGGCCGAGGACCAAGCCAGACCCAAACGACTGGGGCCGCAGAGAACGTTGTCGTTCCAGGCCGACGCCTCGCGGTCGGCGGACTCGGTAATGGCAATGCAGGAATCCGTGGAGGCATGTACCGGTTCGCCGTGGCAGCTCCACGAGAGCGGGCCCGCGCGGCGCTCGCAATCGGGCGGCGGTGGGCATACGAGATCACCACCGCGGCAGTCGTTGTCGATCCCGTCTCCGCAGACCTCGGGTCGAGATGGGTTGACCGATGGGTCCGAATCGCACCTTGCCTGCTCGCGCTGCATGCACCCGGGACGAAACCCGGGCGGTCCTGGCGCCGGTGCGCTGACGCATCCACTGTCGGAGCAGTAGTTGTCATCGTCGCGATCGGGGCAGTATTCGATCGAAACCGAGACCACGATTTTTGACTTCACGCAGAGTCTGCGAGGTATATCGCACTCGAACGAAGATGGACAGTCTGCGTTTGCATTGCATCCCACGAAGCGCGGCATGCAAAGCTTATCCGCGCAGTAGTATGGCGGCAGCTGAGGATCCGCGCGAGAGGTGTCAGCGGCGCAGTCGGTGTCGGACGAACAGGCGCGATTGATTGGATCAATATTGGTACAACTCCCTGTTGCGGGATTGCAAGCTTGGTTTGCTGCGCATTCCTTGCCTGCGCAGACAGCGATGCATAGCTCCGGAGCGTCGCCCCGTGCCACCTCGCTCGGGCGACACGTGTATTGGGTTCCACCGATGTTTCCGCTTACATCCGTGAGCTTCGGCCAACAGACGTTTGCTGCCGGTATTGCGGTCGGGTTTTTTCGGCACTCATATCCCGCGCCGCAAACAGCGTCGTCGGCGCACGCACGCCCGCGACGCTGAGCGGCAACGCAGGAATCACCAATCACGACCTCTCCTGGAGCGCACAATGTGCCGTTTGCAACCGCGTACACGCAGACCGATGGCCTTGCACCCTGCGGCGCACATTTCATACCGTCCGGACACATCTGATCACAGACTTGCAGTGCCTGGGCATTGTAGGAGCTTGTTCTTGGGCAGGCCCCGAGCGCCAGCACCAAGGCGAACCACATCGTTATTTTTGTTGTGTAAGTCATTCGGCCACCAAGAGGTAGAAATTTAATCGGCGCTGTCCGGTCGACGATTGCGCTCCGAGCTGAGTCGGCAGCGGAGTCGCCGTGGCTAGCGGGCTGTACCGGATTGCTGCGTTCTGCGTAGGATGTCTCCGCACGGGCGCCGATGCGGTGAAGTCACCGAATAGCCAGTACGTCGCGTTCGGCGCCAGCTGAGCGGGCGTGACTCGATATTCCTTCACGCCACTCGGGATCGCCTCAACGCCTGTCTGGGCGACCCGCGCGAAGGGCTCCCCGGCGACGTCGGTGTAGAGCGCCATTCGCCCAGAGTAGCCCGACCCATGCGAAACCAGCGCGAGACGCATGACGATCATCGGCGCGCTGGGCGTGGTCAGCGCTTGGCCATACAGGGTGTCGGCGGCGATCAAGAGGCTGGCGTTGTCGGCGAACGCAGCGCTCTCACCGATTGTCACCAGCGTCCTGACCTTGAGCTCCACGCTCTCGTCCGAGGTGCCAGCGGTTATGCTCGCCAATCTCAGCAAGTGGCTGCGGTCACCCGGCGTGGCGGGAGCCACGTAGCTCATCGTGATCACGCCTACACCCGCGCCGTTGACGGCGACGGTGCCACTCGCTGGCATGAAGACGTCGTCTACCGTTGCTGCCTGCATCGACCAATCGATAGTGGTCCCCGCCGGGCCGCTGATCGTGAAGGTGAGCGGAACCGAGTCGTTCGCCGCGACGCGGATCGGGATGACGCTCGCGGTGACCACGGGTGGCTGCGCGGCGTCGACCTCGACCGCATCGACCGCATCGATGAGCGCGTCAGAGGCGTCCACGTCGATAGGAGCGTCGAATCCGTCAACGGCCGAGGCATCGGCGGCGGCATCGGATGCGGCGGCGTCGAAGAGCGGAGCGCTGGCGTCGTAGTCGCACGCGGCGAGCGCGCAGAGCAGGAGCGACGGCCAGCAGCTCCGGCGGGCGCGCATCAGAAGGCTCCGATCAGGGCGAGGCCGGCCCGGCCGGGGGCGAGCGTTGGCACCACGGCGGCCTGGGCGGCGCGGGGTGGCGTGGGGCGCGCGTACCAGACGATGACGGCGGCCGCTGCGCAGCCGATACCAGCGATGGCGAGCCCTTGCGCGACGTGGTGCTTGCGGTTGGCGTCGTCGAGCAAGTCGGCGCCGCCGCCAGCTTCGTAGTCGGAGAGCGTCCGGCGGCCGGACAGCTCGAGGCCGAGCGCGACCGCGCCCAGCACACCCGCCCCCGCACCGAGCGCGACCGGCGCCAACCAGCGACGCGAGCGAGCTCGCGGTACCGTCGACGACTCGGCCGCGCGCGGCGCGACCACCACCTCGAACCGCGGCACGTCCACCGTCTGCCGCACGCCCTCGCCGTCGATCACCACCGTGGTCGACCACGGCTCACGCCCCGGCGCACGTGCGCGCACCACGTACGTCCCCTGATCGATCGGCACAGCCCGGTTCCACAGCCCAGGATCCACCAGCGTGTCATTACGCGAGATCGTCAGTCCCTCGACCACGCTCGCATCTGGCACGCTGATCGTCAGAAATGGTAGCCGCGGCTCCAGCGCCGCGATGCGCGCGGTCACCGTCTCGCGCAGCGCATCCTTCGTAGCATCGCCGCGAATCGCCGCCGCCACCTCGAGGAACTGGCCCCACGCGGACGCCAGCTTGCCGCGCTTCTCGTAGCAGTCGGCCAGGCTGGTCTTCGCACCGACGCTCGCGGCCAGTCGCTCGCTGGTCGCGAACGCCGCGCAGGCCTGAGCGTACTGCTTCTCCCCCATCATCCGCTTGCCATCCCGAAACGCCTGCTCCGCCTCGGCCGTCGCCTGTGCCCAGGCCCCGCCCGCCATCGCCGCCACCGCGATCGTCACGACGACGACCATCGTCAGCATCCGCGCAGGTGACTCGCTCGTTCCCATCGCGCCGACCCCAGTGCAGGGTTCGTACCCGCTCCGAGATCGCCTCGGTAGCCGCGGAAGCGCGGTCGCCGGCCGTCGCGAGGTCTTGCCGACTGGTCAGCGGCCAGCGCCGATTCCACTGGAATGGACAACGAGCCTTCGGATGCCGGACCCGGACGCAAGTCCGCGTACTGGCATCGCGTCTGCACTCTGCCGCTGTCGATGAGCGAGCGAGCGGCCGCCCCGATGACCGACGCGTTTTCCCGCTTTCGTGTACCGTCAGCGGGCTTGGGGGAAGCCGAGGACATCCTACGCCTCGAGCGCGATGTCTATCACCGCGTCTTGATGCTGCGCACGCGTCGAGACCTGGACGCGGCGCTGCTCTCGTTGCTCGAGCTCATCGTCGCCGCGACCCAGGCCCAGCGCGGCTATCTCGAGCTCAGCACCGCCGCCGACGCCCGGCTGCCGCGCTGGACGATCGCGCATCGCTGCACGACCGAGGAGACCGAGCAGATCCGCGCGGTGACGTCGCGCGGCATCGTGACCGCCGCGCTGGCCGCCGGTGCCACCCTCCACGTGCCCTTCGCGACCCTCGACGATCGGTTTGGCGAGCTCGCCAGCGTGCGCGAGCAGCGGCTCGAGGCCGTGCTGTGCGTACCGATCTCGGGGCTCGGCGTGGGCGCGGGCGTCCTGTATCTAGAGGGCAAGCGCGGCGGCGGGCCGTTCTCGGACGCGGCGCTGGTGCTCGCGGAGGACATCGCGCGCCACATCGGGCCCAGCGTCGAACAGGCAGCGCGCCTCGTCGACGCAGCCGACGATCCGACGCGGGCCTTCCGCGAGCGCTTCCGTCTCGACGGCATCATCGGGCGCAGCGCCGCGCTGGCCCAGGTGTTCGAGCAGGTGCAGCCGTTCATGGGCATCGACATCACGATGCTCGTCACTGGCGCGCCCGGCACCGGCAAGACCCAGCTCGCGCGCGCGATCCACGACAACAGCCCGCGCCGCGCCGGGCCGTTCGTCGAGCTGAACTGCGCCGCGATCCCGGAGGGCCTGATCGAGTCAGAGCTGTTCGGCGCGATGCCGGGCGCGTTCCCGGGCGCGCGCCGCACCACCGGCAAGGTCGAGGCGGCCGAGGGCGGCACCCTGTTCCTCGACGAGATCGCCGAGATTCCCTTCGCGGCGCAGAGCAAGCTCCTCCAGCTCCTGCACTCGCGCCAGTATTACGCGCTGGCCAGCACCAAGCTGGTCACGGCCAATATCCGCGTCATCGCGGCGACCAATGTGGACTTGCCGGCCATGATCGAGGCGCGCCGGTTTCGCGAAGATCTGTATTACCGGCTCAACGTCGTGGCGGTGCGCATGCCCTCGCTCGATGAGCGCCGCAGCGACATCCCGGTGCTGGTCGACGACCTGATCGTGCGCCTCGCCGCCGAGCGCAAGATACCCGCGCTGCCCGCCTCGGAGCGGCTGCGCTTCACGCTCCAAGGCGCCGACTGGCAGGGCGGCAACATCCGCTACCTGCGCAGCCTCCTCGAGAACGCCCTCATCCGCGCCGTCTCCGAGAACGCGCCCCAAGTCGAGGTTCGCCACCTCCCCAACGCGCCCCGCACCGCCACCGAGCAGGCGCCCACGTTCCACGAAGCCACCCGCCAGTACCAGCGCGACCTCCTCCGCCGCGAGCTCGAGGCCACCACCTGGAACGTCTCCACCGTCGCCGACCGCCTCGACCTCAGTCGAGCCCACGTCTACAACCTAATCAACCAATTCTCACTGACGAGGAAATGACTAATGGCAGAATGCGTTGCACCATACGACGAAGAGCATCCTGAGAACGCGCCCACCAAGGGTGCGCAGACTCTTGACGACCTGCAAGATAAGCCATTCATCTGGGACACCACGGCCCCACTGGGATTCAGCTACGCTCCATCTCTGATAAAAGTCAGCGCGCACGATCCGGGCAAGACAATCACTTTCTCATTTATCAGATGCGACGGCACCACATCGCTGCCATACACGATCACGATGCCGAATCCCGCGTTCGTGCATCACCTGCGTCCGTCGGTGCTGCCGACCGCGACCGATCTGCAACAAGGCCGTGACATCGGAGTCATTCTTCTCAACTCGAAGTTGTCTCCCGACCCTGAGCTTACCAGCGATATGGCGAAATTCTCGCCGCCAGTGCAGGGCAAGTGGCCGCGTTCTGCCGACATAGACGCGCGCATTGTCGACTTGACCGCGCGACTGTTTGCCGCTGTAAAAGCGAATCCCCCGGTGAGCAGCGGGGCCCGTCAGGATCTCACACTGCTGGAAAGCGAGTTCAAGGCCCTCCTTGCCGAGGCCAGCGCGTGAATCATCTGATCGTGGTAGGAACGCGTCCTGGGCCGAATCCACGTCCCCACTTAGGAGAGATGAACACCGTTGCCGCTCTGGTCGAGCGGGGCACCGATATAAAAGTCGTTCGCTGCGAGGATCCGACCAAGCTGCCCGAGATACTGCGTGATGCTTGCGCCGAGTTCTTCGGCGGCGAGCCTATAGACTTGCTAGAGATTTACGACCACGCCTCAGTCAGGTCACAATGGCTCGGCAGTGGCGTACTATTTGAGTACGCCGCAAACAAGCCGAACTCCGTCGAGGGCTACGACATCGCGCGGCAATGCCGGGACCATCTGCGCAAAGATGCGCAGATTCGGCTGCTTGGCTGTCACTTGATCATTGATCAAGAGGATCCAACTGGAGAGTATGCGTCGCGAGTCCTGTTAGTCAGGCTCGCCGAGGCTTTTGGTGAGTCGCGTGTCGTCTACGGCACGAATACAAAGATTGACCAGCGTTCATTTACGCAGAATGGACTGCATCGATGGTTGCCCGATATGGCGCTCTTTTCCTCGCAAGCCGCTTTCGATAGCGCGCCTGCGACGTACGAGCGCAGAGGATCAAATCTCAACGAGATGATTTCTTAGCCACACAGCGTATGCCGAGGGCGAAGTCGATAAAGCGATCCGAATGAGAGTTCTTCGAGCGAATATCGTAGTGCAATCCTGACAGGTCCTCGCTCCAGTTCGAACCAACGACGACTCGCAAACTGGCAAGGGACTTCGCCGCGGGTCGTGATGTCGTCCACTCACTGACATTGCCCGCTAGGTCAACGACGCCGTAGGGACTTGTGTCGTCAGGATATGACCCTACCAGCGAGAGGTTCGCCAGACTTGTGCCGTCGGAGACTCCGGCAGAGCGTGTTGTTGTGTTGCCCAACCACACGGTGGTTCGATCTGGTCGAGGGTTTGCAAACCCATTGACCTGAACACCTCCACGGAATGCCTTCTGCCACTGGTCCAATGAAGGAACACCTTTCCCGAGGAATCGACAATAGTTGGTCGCAGTTTGGTAGTCGACTGCCACAACTGGTAGCGCGGTGTCCGCCGCGAGGGTTGCGTCGAGATGCGCCGTCGGATCTGCGTCGTCGTTCGTGTAGCCGGTCATGGCAGCATACATTTCGAATGCACCCCGCGTGACCTCAGTTCGATCGAGCGCGAAAGGCTCTAGATCGACAAGCTGGTCGTGAGTGCCCAGGCCGTTCGCGTCGTCCGCGTTTCGATAGAACTCCCCCCCGGGAATATTGACGAGCGTGGACTCGGTAGCGGCGCACGTTGGGACGTTGATGACGATCGGTGGGGCGTTCGCTCGATCGGCGTAGCTTGGTAGGCGCTGGAGGAACAGCAAGCTGGGAGCGCAGTCGGGGCCGCGGTCGATCTCGAGGAACGCGGGGCCGGACCGGGCTTCGACGGTCTCGATCCATGACAGGTACCAAGAAGCCTGGCTGCGAAGCAGGTCTGAGCCCTCCTCGTACACGCGACCGGGCTCGTGGGGATCGGCGGCGCTGGGTGCGCGAAGCCTCCAACGGAGGATGGGTAGAGCCTTGGGCGGTAGCGACGATTGGGCGGTGGGATCCCAGTCGAAGGGCACCAAGCGCAGCTCGAAGCGGCCCATGTCGGCGGCAGCCAGCTTGATCTGCGCCTGCTGCGCGAGGGTGCGGCGCTGGGCCCGTCCGGCGATGACGGCGGCGATGACGGCGGCGGCGGCGACGACGAGGAGGACGCTGCCGATGGTGCCGACGAGCCAGCGACGGCGGCGGCGTTGGCGGTGCATGCGGGCGAGGCTGGCGTCGAGGAAGGCGCGCGACTCGGCGGGCAGCTCGACCTTCCAGTCGTCGAGCTTGCGCGCGGCCTCGGCGAGCGGGCCGCCCGACCAGGTGTCCTCGTCGAGCCGGCCCCGGGTCGCCCACAGGGCGGCGTACTCCTCGACCTGGTTGAGCAGGAGGCGCTGCTCGTGAGTCTCGTCGAGCCAGCGGACCAGCGGCGGCCAGGTTGTAGACAGCGCTTCGTGGGCGAGCTCGATGACCGGATCGGCGTCGTCGAGCTGACGCGTGATCACGACCAGGCGGCGCTCGAGCAGGAGCTCGAGGAGCGACCCGACCTCGCCGAGGTGGCCGTCCTCGAGCAGGCGGCGCGCGCGGGGGCGCCGGGTGCCGTCGGGCCCGACCAGCGACAGGAAGATCGCGCGGACCTGGCGCACCTGCTCGGGTGTGAGCTCGGCGAGGACGCGCTCGGCGTGGGTGGCCAGCGCGCCCGACGCGCCACCGATCGCGTCGTACTCGGCGAGCAACACGCGGTGCGTCGCGCGGTCGCGGCGGTCCCACAGCGCCCTGCACGCGAACTGCAAGAGCGCGAGGCTGGCCGGCTGCCCGACGACGTCGCGCGCGAGCCGGTCGGCCAGCGCGTCGCTGTCGGCGCCGTACCCGACGCTGCGCAGTGGGCCGGTGACCGACGCCCGCAGGTCGTCGAGCGTCATGGGGCCGAGCGGATGGAGGGCGCCGAGGTGCGCGCGCATGGCGACCGGCGCGGCCAGCCGCATCAAGAAGTCGTCGCGAACCGTGAGCACGATGCGCCACGACTCGTCGCGGAGGGCGCCGAGGGCGAGCGCGGTGCAAAACGCGTCGGCGCTGTCGGGCGCGAGGGTGAACGCCTCCTCGAACTGGTCGACGAACAGCAGCACGCGACGACCGGTGCGCGCGGCGTGCTCGCCGAGCACCAAGGCGAGGCGCGCCGGCTCGTCGCGCAGCGCGTCGGTGAGCCCGGGCCGACCCAACGCTGCCGCCAGCGCGACAAAGGGCTCGGCGCCGGGCCGACACGTCACCACGGTCCACGCGCCCGATTCTTCGAGCCGCGGGATCACGGCGGCCGACACGAACGAGCTCTTGCCGACCCCGGACGGTCCGACGACCGCCACCAGCGGCTTCGTGCGCAACGCTTCGAGCACGGCGTCGAGGTCGGCATCGCGGCCGAAATAGTGCGCGCTGTCGGCGCGACGGAAGGAGGTCAGTCCGGGAAACGGACAGATATCATCGGTAGTCTGGGCCTGGGCCGGCTCGATCAACGCTGTCAGATCGCGCACCACGTCGCTCGCCGAGGGCCGCAGCTCGGGCGCCCGACGCAGGCACGCGCGAACGATACGGGCCCAGCCGGCCGTGGAGGGCGGCAGCGCGGGATCTTCGCGCCCGAACGCGAGCCGGGCCACGTCGGCGTCGGCGACCGGTCGACTGCCCGTGACAAGCTCGTGCAGGATCACGCCGAGCGACCACATGTCGATCGCGGGCGTCGGCGCGGTCGGCCGCCAGCGCTCGGGCGCCATGTAGCTGGGCGTACCGGAGCCGCCGGCATCGGGCGATCCGGTCAGTCGCGCGAGGCCGAAGTCGACGACGCGGATGCGACCGTCGCGCGGGACCATGACGTTCTCGGGCTTGAGGTCGGCGTGGACCAAGCCTCGGCCGTGGGCTTCGGCGACGGCGTCGGCGATCGCGCGCACGGTGCGGAGCGCGTCGCGCTCGGGCAAGGCGCCCCCGGCGCAGCGCGTGCGCAGCGACTCGCCGTCGAGAAACTCGAGCACGAGGTAGGGCCGGCCGTCGTGGGCGCCGACCGCGTAGATCGTGACGATGTGCGGGTGGCTGAAGCCGGCGGTGGCGCGGGCCTCGTCGAGGAAGCGCTCGATGCCGTCCTTCGCGGCGACCTCGCGGCGCAGGAGCTTGAGCGCGACGAGGCGGCCCAGCACCAGATCTTGCGCGAGGTAGACCTCGCCCATCGCGCCCTCGCCGACGAGCTTCTTGATGCGGTAGTCACCGACCCGCGCTTCCGGCGCGAGCCGACCCTCCACCGTCTCGACGGACACGTGCTCCACCTTTACTGACGGTCTCAGGCGGCGGCGAGCGCGTCAATGCTCCACCGGCCTTGCCGTGCGCGCGCGACGATTCCACTGGAGTGGACAGTCGCAATGCGAGGCGCGCAATCGGCGCGTCACGCCGGCTGGCTCGGCGCGTGCAATCCGCCCGGCCATGGACGATCCCAAGCTGTGGAGCGAAATCGGCAATGCGCACGTCTGGATCCTGTGCGGGATCTGCTTCGGACTCGGCGCGATCGGAGGCTTCATCCAGGCGATTGGCGCTGAGCCGCCGATCAAGCTCCGCGAGGAGTGGTGGAAGCGCTTGCTGGTCGGCGGTGTCGCCGCGGTCGCGGTGCTCTACGTGACCGACCCTGACCGGTCGTACGAGATCATCGCCGGCTCGCTGGTGGCCGGGTTCGCCGGGCAAGCGCTGCTCGCGGCGCTGGCGGCGCGCCTCCTGCTGGACACCGCCCAGAAGCGCACCGCGGAGGCCAAGCAGGAGCTGCGGGTGAAGGCCGAGGAGGCCGGCGACGCCAAGCAGGAGCTGCGGGCCCGGGTCGAGGAGATGCGCACGACTGCGCGGGATCGCGACACCGCGATCGAGGCTGCGACGCTGCTGCTCGACGAGCCGGTCGCCATGGGCGGCGGGGCGTTGCCGAGCGGTGGGGTGGCTCCGGCGTCGGCGCGGATCGCCGCGGCCCGCGGCATGCTGAGCGCGATCCGGCGGACCGGGGGTGTGGCGTGACTCGCGCGTGGGTTGCGGCGGCGCTGGTGGTCGCGGGATGTTCGCTGCCCGGGCGGGTGCCGGTGCGCCGCGCCTACGTGCTGCACCTCGACGCCAGCCAGCCGGAGCGCTCGACCCGCTGCGAGCTCGACGATGCGCCGCTCGCGGCCGGCGAGAAGCCCGTAGAGAAGGAGTGCGTGCCATGGAAGGGCGGCGACCTTTCGCCCGGCTCGATGTCGATCGATCTGACGGGCCAAGAGAAGGGCGTCGGGTACGACGTGCATGTCTCGCAGACGGTGCGCGAGGCGAATCCGGATGACGTGAAGGCGGTGCTCGACAAGGTTGTGGAGCGCATCTTCAACGGGCTTACGAAGAAGGCCGGCGAGCTCACCAAGAGCGTCGATCTCGAGCGCGTGCTCGACGCCGCGGCGGAGTCCGCGCCGAAGCTCACGGCCGCGCTGCGGGACCGGCTGGCGGCCGAAGAGGTGCAACCGCGGCCGACGAGCGCGGCGATCTTCAAGGGGTTCGTGTCGGGTGGTGCGCTGCTTATGCCCGCGGCGCGTAGCACGGGTGGCGACGTGGACTACAACGGGCCGCTCTACTCGGTGCCGGCGCGGGTGTACGTGCTCACCGACGACGACCTAGCGTACCTCGTCGCGCATGGCGTCGACGAGGCCAAGACCAGGACGTGGGTCGAGAGCTGGTGCAACGTCGCCTCGTTCCAGGCCGACGCCGACCACACGGCGCGCCAGGCCGCCCTGAAGGACGCCGCGACGCCGGACGTGTTGCTCGACGCGCTCGGCATCGCCGCAGGCGACCTGGGGCGGATGCTGGTCGGCCGCAGCTCCACCGCGCCGCTCGACGCTCGCCTCAACGCGCTCCTCGAAGAGTCGAAACAGCCGTGGGCCAGCGTCGGCGCCTCGTCGAAGACCTTCTACCTGATGCGCATCGGCACCGGTCTGAGCGCCCAGCTGAGCGTGTGCGCCGCGAACCTGGCGCGCGTCGGCGCCGCGGTACCGGCCGACCTGACGACGCTGCAGAACAGCGCGCGGGCCCATGCCGCGGCGTTCGCGGCGGCGCTGGGGGCGATCGTCGGCCAAGAGCTCGCGGTGATCGAGCGCGACGCCGAGGCCAACACCGACGGGCAGTTCGGCGTCTTCGAGCTGGCGGCCGGCGACATCACGGTCGAGCTCGGCGCCACGCGCGCCAACACCCGCCAGCTGGTCGCCACCTACAAGGCCGACATCCTCGGCATGGAGCGATTCGCCCTGGTGATCGGCCCGATGGGCACGATGTGTCGCTCGTCGTGGGCTTGCTTCGACACGTTCAGCCAGTACAGCGACGGGCGCGGCCAGTTCATCGTGCGCAACCGCGACCGGTTCGACGTCTCGTTCGCGACCGCGCTGCATGTGACGGTCGCGTCGTGGGACCGCACCGCGGTGGGGCTGGTGGTCGGCTATCCGATCGGGACGCCCGGGCCGACCAGCTACAACGTGCTCGCTGGGGTCGGGCTGCGGCTGCGAGCCGGGCTGGAGGTGGCGATCGGCCTGCATGCGTTCAGGACGCCGGTGTTGCGCGGCGCCTACGACAAGACGCCGCTCCGGCTATTCGAGAACGACTGGGGCGATCTCACGGTCGCCGAGATCACCGAAGACCGTTGGCGCGCGGGCGGGTTCCTGATGATCGGGTTCGACCCGTCGTTGTTCTCCAAGCTCACGAAATAATTCGGAGGTTCGTCATGGCGAAGTGTCCCTGGTTTCCCAAACTGCATGCGGCGGCGCCCGACCCCAAGGTGCTTGGCCTCGAGGTCGGAGAGATCCACGTCTGTCTGAACTGCCAGCTGTTCTACTGGGTCAAGTCGGCGCAGCCGTACGTGTTGAGACGCGCGTTCGCGCCGTCGGCCGCTGTGATCAGCGCGCTGTCGACGCATGGCAAGCCGGCGATCCGCGCAGACTACGCAGCGCTGCTGAAGAACAAGGAAGTGACAGCGTCGCTGAGCGCGAAGCTGAAGTACGAGCCGTGACCGGCTGCGAGTGAGTGTCCGGGTTTCGGACGGCGTGGCCGGATTCCGGACGGTGTCCGGTTTCCGGACAGAGTGCAGTGTGGGATCACGGCGGGTTGGCGTGGCGTGTGGCGTGCAACGGGCCCGGGGATGCCGACGTACAACGTGCAAGCGGACATGGCGACGGGCGAGATCCACGTCGTGGGCAACAACAGCCGGCGCTACTCGCTCGAGGAGCTGGAGGCCGCGGAGGAAGCGGCGCGGCTCGGCGATGCGGCGGCGCAGGCGATCCTGCGCGAGGTCGACCTTTCGCTCGACGGTCAAGGGCGTTCGCGCGAACGCGAAGAGGTGTTGGCGGCGGCGGGATTGGCGCTCGCATCGTGCCCGGAGTGTCGGGCGGCGGGAATGCGCGCGGATCCGTTGCACACGAGCGAGGACGACGGGGGTCACGAGCGGACTCGACGCGGGCAGCTAACGGCGATGAAGCCGCCGTGATGGACGGATCAGGGCGTTGGGACCGTCGCGGGCGCCGGGTCGCTCGAGGTGTGGTCGTGGACGATCTTCCAGCCGTCGGGCGTGCGATCGAGCGCGACTGAGAAGATGCCACCGCCCGCGGCGGGCGTCCCGGTGAGGTCCCAGCGTCCCAGGACGATCGCGCCCTCGGCGCCCAGGCTCTGGATGCCCAGCACCTCGAACGTGAGCTGCCCCATCGTCGACGGGTTGGTGCCATAGCGCGCCTGGTACTTGGCGTACGTCTCGTCCCAGCCGCGTCGGATCTTGCTGCCGGAGGTGAAGACCAGGTCGTTCGAGTGCGTGTAGCCGTCCATGTAGCCGGTGAGGTCGCCGCGATTCCACGCGGCCTGCTGCGTCGCGAGCACGGCGCGGATCGCCGTGTCGTCCTCGGCGGCGAAGGCTGGTGGCGGCGTGACGAGCGCAGCGTTCGCGGCGCAGCCCGCGAGTGAGGAGAGCAGCCATGAACCTGTCAACAGCAGCCGCAGTGCGCTCCGACGAGCGGCCGGCACGGGTGCGCTCACGGACACGCGCCGGCAGGGCCGGCGTAGTCGTACGGGAACCGGCGCGTCCCAGTGACGACGTTGCGCACCCCGGCGCAGTCGGCGAGGCCGTTCGCGACGAAGAAGCCATCGAGGAAGTCGACCAGATCGACGCCTTGGCGCCCGACTGTGCGCAGGACGGCCGTGCGCAAGTAGAGCGGCTGCACCACGCGAACTGCGGTCTGGTCGCCGGGGAGCGAGTCGTCGTCGGCCGCACCCGCGTCGCCGAGGTCCCACAGGATCTCGGTGATCATGTCCTCGGACACGTCCTGATCCATGCCACCGCTCGGCTGCTCCGCCGTGGTCGCCGAGGTGTCGCCGTCGTAGCTCCAGCCGCCGCCAGAGTTGGAGTCGCCGTAGAACGGCGCGCCAAGGGCCGCCATCGCCCAGTAGGTGGAGAAGCCCTCGGACCAGGCCAGCGTGGGATTGGTGGGCGAGCCGTCGTGGCCCCCGCCCGGCGAGTCGCTACGGCCCACCGTGTCCTCGACGAAGTGACCGGCCTCGTGAAGGATGACGCTGTCGTCGTAGCCGTCGTCGTCGTCCGGAGCGCCGAGCAGGTGGAGTGTGCTGCCGGAGTAGTAGGTCCCGTCCTGGCTGCCCTGTTGCCAGATCGCGGTGAGCGGCGGCGGCATGACGCCGAGCGTTTCGCGGACCGTGTCGGCGTTGAGCACCAGCTGGTCGAAGACGTTGAAGGCCTCGGCGGCATTGGACGCGGCGGTCACGACCACGTCTTGCGTCGTCTCGTCGGCTGCGAAGCTGGCGCCGCCGAAACCGTGCACAGCGCGGGCGCGGTTGTGGACCTGGATCGGCCGTTCGACCGACTCGCTGATCGTCGCGACCAGGAGATGCGACAGCTCGGCGGGACCGGCTTCCGGAAAGTCGAGCCGGTACGTGCCGTCGTCCCCGGTCACGCCGGTGACGAGCACCGCGCCGTCGGCCTCGGCGATGAGCGAGATCTGGACGCCGCGTGCGGGGAGCAGCTGGATGCCCCCGAGCGAGCCGGCCGACGTTTGCGGCCGATCTTCGTACTGCACGGTGCCGCTGACGCCCGGGGGACCATCGTCGCCGCCACCACAGGCGGCCGCGAACGCGAGCACGAACGCACCGAGGCGGCCCAGCGCGCGCATTACCGCACCTCGGAGATCGTGACGCCGTTCACGACGCGGAGCGTAGCGGCCCGCTTCGCGACCGCGGGCGCGGGCGCACCGACCCGCACGGTCGTCACCTTGCTGCGACCGCCGACCCGAGCCACCACGAGGACGTCCTGGCCGGCGCCTGGCGCGACGGCCACCGGCACGACGACGCGACGCGCCCGGCGGGCCGCGGTGCTGCCGAACCGCGTGGTCTGGCCGGCCACCTCGACCTCGACGCTGCCCACGTCGCGGGTCGGCGCGGCATCAACGACGACCTGCCAGCCTGCGCCCGTGCGCTGCACGGCGGCGGCGAGCGTGACAGGGGCCGACGGCTTGCGGCGATCCGCGTGCGCGGAGGCGGCGCCCGTGGTGAGGACGGCGGCTAAGACGACATGCTTCAGGCTCATGGCTGGCGACGATAGCTCGCCGCGCCGCAGTCGTCGACGCTCGCGTCCTATCCCCACTGAGGAGCCGACGCCTCGCCCTCATCCCCATGCCGAGGCGCTGAGGGCCGCACCCCCGAGTCCCTCAGAGAACCGGCTTGACGCCCATCTCTTCGAGGACGTTGTCGGCGCCGTCGATGGCGTCCATCACCCACATCATGTAGCGGGTGTCGACGATGATGGTGCGGGTCGTCTCGTGGTTGAACACCACGTCGGACGCGACGCCCTCGATGTTGCCGTCGAAGGCGAGGCCGACCAGCTCACCCTTGCTGTTGAGGGCTGGCGAGCCGGAGTTGCCGCCGGTGATATCGAGGTCCGCGATGAAGTCGACCGGCAGATCGCCGAGCGCCTTGTCGGCGTAAGGGCCGAAGTTCTTGGCCTTGATGCCCGCGAGCAGCGACGCGGGCGAGTCGAAGGGCTCCTTGCCGGTGTCCTTGGCGAGGATCTCGGTCGCCTTGGTGAACGGCACGCCGCCGGTCTGGAACGGCTTGATCGTGCCGTAGGTGACGCGCAGCGTCGAGTTGGCGTCGGGAGCGAGGTAGCCGCCCATCGCTTCGCGCATCGCGGTCGCGTACTTGGGCGCCACCAGCAGGAAGTCGCCGGAGCGCGCGTCGTCCGTGGCCTCCTTGGCCTTGAGCAGCGGCCACACCGCAACCGCGAGCTTGATGAACGGGTCCTTGCTGGCCTTGAGCGACTTGGTCGTCGCATTCTTCAGGAGATCGAGGCGGGTGGCCTCGTCCTCGAGCTTGGTGCCGGCGTAGAGCGACGCGATGCGGGCGTCGATCACCTTGGCGTCGATCTTGGCGCCCTTCTTGATGCCCAGGAGCGTGTTGAGCCACGGGCGCTCGGCGGCCGGGAGCTCGGCGGCCTTGGTGAGGGCGAGCTTCCAGAACGCGCGGTCGATGGTCGCGTCGTACTGGCGCGCGAAGGCCTTCTGACCACCCTCGATGCGCGGCATGTCGCGGTCCTGGAAGCCGGGCTTGCGCTCGGCGTCCGGCTTGGTCCGCTCCTCGGCGACGCGGACCATCAGCAGCGCGTTGCGCAGATGCGCCGAGCTACCCATGCCGATCGCGAAGCCGAAGTCGGCGGCTGCCGTCTTGTGCTCGGTCTCGAGCATCGTGTCGAGCTTGGCGATGGCGTCGGCGTACTCGACGCGATCGGCCTCGGCCGCCCAGGCGCGAACCTTGGCGTCGATCGCCTTCTTCTGGGCGAGGATGTCGCCCTTCTGCAAGCCCGCCAGCACGCCCGAGGTCTTCTCGAGACCGTTCTGGATGCCCTGCTTCGCCACCCCCGCCTTGATCTTGGTGGTGGGGCTGGTATCGCCATTCACCAGGGACTCGAGGAGGTCGTAGCGCTCCTGGTAGTAGCCGATCGTGTTCGGGTAGGTCCACGACACGTCCCAGTCGACCTCGGCCGCGGTGGTCACCCGGTTGGTGACGCCCGGATAGCCAGTGACCATGACGAAGTCGTCCTGAGCCTGGCCGTCCTGGTCGATCTTGAGCCAGTGCTTGGGCTTGAACGGCACGTTGTCGGCGGCGAAGTCGGCGGGCTTGCCGTCGGGGCCGACGTACGCCCGGTAAAACGAGAAGTCACCGGTGTGGCGCGGCCACGCCCAGTTGTCGATCTCGCCACCGTAGTTGCCGACCGAGCGCGCCGGCACGTAGACCAGCCGGACGTCGCGGATCTCGAGGTACTCGATGAGCTGCCACTCGGCGCCGCGGAAGAAGCTCTTCACGTCGCAGCGGATGCCAGGGCGATCCTTCTCGCACCCGGCGAGCTGCGCCTTGGTGCGCTTCTCGAGCTCCTTCTTGCGCGCGGTCGGATCCTTGATCGCGTCGAGGCCGGTCGTCATGTCGGCGGTGATGTCGGTGAACGCCTGCGCGACCATGACCTTCTGGGTCGGACCGGCGCTCTTCTCGTCGGCGCGAGTCTTGGCGAGGAAGCCGTTCTCGACGAGGTTGCTCTCGGGCGTCGAGTTGAGCTGCAGCGCACCCTGCACGCAGTGGTGGTTCGTGATGACCAAGCCGTCGGGCGACACGAACGACGCGGTGCAGCCACCGAGGGACACGACCGCGTTGAGCGGCGCGGCCAGCGGGTTGGAGAGATCTGCGGCCGGGATCTGCACGCCCATCGCCTGCAGCGCCGCGGCGTGGGTCGGGTGGTTCATCTGGCGCGGCATCCACATGCCGCCCGGGTTGTTGAACGCCTTGCGCGCAGCGAGCGCGGCGTCGTCGGCAGGGCTGGTGGTGCCCGTGCCGGTGCCGGTGACCGTGCCGCCGTTGTCGGACGTGGTCGTGGTCGGCTTCTTGCTGCCGCCGCAGGCTGCGGCGAGCAGGAGGCCACACAGAAGGTGGTTGCGGTTCATGGCCGGCGGCATACCAGAGATCGCCGCGCGTGGTGCAGTTGTCGACGGGCGGGACACGTGCGACACCCGTGCGACCGTGTGCGGCAGCCCGCGTGCGTAAGCGGGCTCTCACTCCTCGGAGAAGAAGTTCGCAAAGAACGAGCGAACCTCGGTCGCGGGCACCTTCTCGCGTGCCTCCATCGCGAGGTCTTTCACCTCGAGCAGCTCGTCGGGAACCTCGAGCAAGAAGCGCGACGGAATGCGCGTGAGCTCGCGGCCACGCGACATGCGCATGATGGAGCGCGTCAGGTAGAGCTTGCGCTGCGCGCGCGTGATGCCGACGTACGCGAGGCGGCGCTCCTCGCTGACGTCGCTGGCGTGATCGGGATCGAGGGCGTCGGTGGCCTGCGGGTTGAGCGTGCGGGCGTGGGGCAGCAGCTCCTCCTCGAGGCCGACCAAGAAGACGACGGGAAACTCCAGACCCTTCGAGCCGTGCAGCGTGGTCATGACGACGCGGTCGCCGGTCTGCTCGTCGTCGTCGTTGGTCTCGAGCGACAGCCTGCGCAGGTAGTCGGCGAGCGCCTTGGCGCCGGGGGACTTGGCGGCGAACTTGGTGAGCGAGCCGAGCAGGCTCTCGACGTTGTCGACGCGGCGCTGGGCCGCGGTCGGGTTGGGCGCGGCGGTGCGCAGGTCGTCGTAGAGCGCGATGTCTTCGAGCAGCCGGCGGGTCGCGGCGACGGTCTCGCCGGCCGCGAGAGAGCCGGCGAGCCGATCGAGGATGTCGATCAGCCCGGCGACCGCGCCGCGCACGCCGGGCCGCAGGTCGTTCGACGGCTGGAACGTGGTGGTCCCCTTGGCGGTCGAGGCGGCGTGCATCGAGTCGCGAAAGGCGCTGTCGTGATCCTCGCCGCGCTCCTCGGCGGCCTCGCGACGACGGCGCGCCGCCTCGTACGGATCGTCGTCGTCGTCGTCGGCTGGGTCGACCGAGGCCTCGCCGGCATCGCCCGGCATCGGCTTCTCGGCGACGCCGGCGATGGCGCGCAACGCGTCGAGCAGGGTCGCGTGTTGGGCTCGCGCGGCCGCCAGCACGCGCTCGAGGGTCGTCGGCCCGATGCCCCGGGCTGGGTAGTTGACGATCCGGCGCAGGGACAGCTCATCGCGCGGGTTGAGCGCAACGCGCAGGTACGCGATCACGTCCTTCACTTCCTTGCGCTCGAAGAACTCCTGTCCGCCGAACATCGCGTAGGGCACGCTCAGCTGGCGCAGCTCGTCCTCGAGCGGCTTGGCCTGAAGGTTCGAGCGGTAGAGCACCGCCATCTGCTCCCACTTGCGGCCGGCGTCGTGGAGCTTCTTGCACTCCAGGGCGACCCACTTGGCCTCCTGCTCGACGTCGGAAGCGACCGCGTGCGTGATGATCTCGCCGTCGCCATGCTCGGACCACAGCACCTTGCCGTGGCGCGTGGTGTTGTGGGCGATGACGGCGTTGGCGGCGCTGAGGATGGTCTTGGTCGAGCGGTAGTTCTGCTCGAGCTTGATGGTGGTCGCGCCCGCGAAGGCGTCGGCGAAACCCAGGATGTTGGTCGGGTCCGCGCCGCGCCAGGCGTAGATGGACTGGTCGTCGTCGCCAACGACGGTCAGGTTGTGATGCCGCGCGACCAGCTCGCGCACGAGCATGACCTGCGCCTTGTTGGTGTCCTGATACTCGTCGACGAGGACGAAGCGGAAGCGGCTCTGCCAGCGGTCTTTCACCGCGGGATCGCGGTTCATGAGGCGGACCGGCTCGCAGATCAGATCGTCGAAGTCGAAGGCGGCATACGCGCGCAGCGCAGCCTGGTAGCGCGGGTAGACCTCGCCGGTGATGAAGTCGTACTCGTCGCCCTCGCGAGGCTGGAAGTCCTCGGGCTCGACGAAGCCGTTCTTGGCGAGCGAGATGCGCGACAGGATCGCCTTCACGTCGAAGCGGCGCTCGCCGTCGCGCGAGAAGTCCTTCACCTCGCGCAACACCTCGCGGATGACGCCGAGCTGGTCCGACGCGTCGTAGACCGCGAAGCCGCCCGGGTAGCCCAGCGCCTTGCGTTCGGTGCGCAGGATGTGAAGGCCGAGCGAGTGGAACGTGCCCATCGTCAGCTTGCCGGCAACGCGCTTGTCGCCCAGCAGGTGAGCGACGCGCTCACGCATCTCCTCGGCGGCCTTGTTGGTGAACGTGAGCGCCGCGATGGCGTCGGGCGGGATGCCGCCGTCGAGCAGATGCGCGATGCGGTACGTGATGACGCGGGTCTTGCCCGAGCCGGCGCCGGCCAGCACGAGCAGCGGGCCACCACCGTGGGTGACCGCGGCGCGCTGCGGCGGGTTCAGCTTGGAGACATCGGTGGCCACGTGGCACGCACGCTACGCAATCGCGCGCGCACGCGTCAACCACGGCGGCTGAACCGCGCAACTCCCCGCCGTCACGCACGCATCATCGGGCTATCCAGCGGTCGCGGTGGTTCTGACGATTCGCGGTGCCTGGCTCGGCGCGACGATGACGCTGACCCGCGCCGTCGCCAGCCGCTTCGGAGCGATCGGCAGCCACCGGCCCTACTTCTGCGACGCCCCGGCCCCTACGTCGGACGGTGGGGCGGGTACGCGCTACCACGCCTTCTGACGTTCCAGCGGCATCCGAACGCCGCTGGAACATCCGCGCGCGGCAGACGGCGCCTCGAGGGCTCCGACGAGGAACATTGCTCGATCGAGCGGACGAAATTCGATTCTGACCAACCCTGTGCCGCTTCGGGAACCAGGGAGCCAAAGGCCGGTCCCGCGCGGGTGGTGGGGGTGAACGGTTCTAACCAACGCCCTGAGCGCTGCTACGCTGCGCGCGTGGATCCCGAGGAGCGGTACGGCGCCTACGTCGCGCAGCTGGAACGTGCGTACCGGCTGCGCATCGTTTGCAAGCCCGAGTCGCGACTGCATCGGGCGATCCACAAGGCGTTGATCGTGGTGACGTTGGGCGGGATGCGGAGCTACCTCGACGGGTACCAGACGACGATCGGCCGGACGGTGTACGTGACCGGCGACTGGGACCAGCGCGACGCGAACGAGCGCTACTGCACGCTGCGGCACGAGGCGGTGCACCTGGAGCAGTTCCGTCGCTGGACGCTGCCCGGGATGGCGATCTGCTACCTGTTATTTCCCTTGCCGCTCGGGCTCGCGTATTTTCGTGCCCGGTTCGAGATGGCTGCCTACGAAGAGTCGATCCGCGTCGCGGCCGAGGTCTACGGCCCGGCGTATCCCCGGCAGGACTGGTACCGCGCCCACGTGATCGAGCAGTTCACCGGTCCGTCGTACGGGTGGATGTGGCCGTTCCGGGCCTCGCTCGAGCGCTGGTACGACGAGGTGCTGGCCAGCTTGCCCGCGGGGGTCTCGTGAGCGCGACCGATCCGATCATCGGCATCGACCTCGGCACGACCAACTCGGTCGCGGCCCGCTGCGACGAGGCCGGCATGCCGGTGGTGCTGGCCGACGAGCGCGGCATCAAGATCCACCCGTCGGTGGTGTCGTTTCACCCCAACGGCTCGGTCGTGGTCGGCGCCGATGCCAAACAGCGCCGCATCATCGACCCCCGCAACACGGTGTACTCGGCGAAGCGCCTGATCGGCCGACCGTTCCGCTCGCGCGAGATCCACGCGGCGATGCAGCGGATGCCGTACGCGATCAAGGAGGGCGCCAACCAGCAGCCGGTGATCGTGACCCGCGGCGGCGAGTTCGCGGTGCCGGAGATCTCGGCGATCGTCCTCGACCATATGCGCGGCATCGCCAACCGCGCGCTGGGTCGCGAGGTCTCGCGCGCGGTCGTGACGGTGCCGGCCAGCTTCAACGACGCCCAGCGCTCCGCGACCGCCACCGCGGGTGCCATCGCCGGCATCACGGTCGTGCGCGTGCTCAACGAGCCGACCGCGGCGGCCCTGGCGTACGGCCACCAGCGCCAGCTGTCGCGCGTGATCGCGGTCTACGACTTCGGCGGCGGCACCTTCGACGTCACGCTGCTGCGCCTGCAGGACCAGGTCTACGAGGTGCTGGCGACGGCCGGCGACTCGTTCCTCGGCGGCGATGACATCGACGAGCTCCTGATGGAGCACATGGCCGACGTGTGCTTGTCAAAGATTCGCACCGACGTGCGCGAGAACGAGGTCGCGGTGATGCGCCTCCGCGCGGTCGCCGAGCAGGCCAAGATCGAGCTGTCGCGGCGCCAGCGCGCGCTGGTGAAGGTCGACGAGATCGCTTACGGCCCGGGCGGCGTGCCGCTGCACCTCGAGACCGAGATCTCGCGCGACCAGCTCATCGCCAAGGCCACGCCACTCATCGAGCGTACGTTCGCGGTCTGCGAGGAGGCGATGACCCTCGCCGGCCTCACGCCGAGCGCGATCGAGGACGTCGTCCTGGTCGGCGGCACGACCAAGATCCCGTACATCCGCGAGCGGGTGACGCAGTTTTTCCAGCGCGCGCCGCGCACCGATCTCCATCCGGAGGAGGCCGTCGCGCTCGGTGCCGCGCTCCAGGCCTCGGCGCTCGAGCGCATCCTGTCGAAGCGACCGACCGGACGCGGCCTTACCCCGATGCGCGGCAGCGCGACGATCCCGCCGCTCAACCCGAGCCCGAGCCCGAGCCCGAGCCCGAGCCCGAGCCCGAGCCCGAGCCCGAGCCCGACGACGGTCGCGAACGCGAGCCCTGCCAGTCCGGTTGCGGGCGCCGGCGGAGCGGGCGCCGGCGGAGCGGGCGCCGGCGGGGCGGGCGCCGGCTGGGAAGACGCCACGACCAACACCGGCGACGAGCGGCGCACGACCGCGCCGATGAGCACGCTCAACCGTCCTCCCGCCGACACCGCGTCGGTGCGTCGAGCCGCCCGCGGCGCCACGGTGGATCGCTTCGACGACAACGGTAGCCACAGGGCCCTGGGCCGCATCACCAACCGCGGCACCCCGGCCGCGACGCCACCGACGGTGCAGCCGCCTCGGGCGCCGGTGTCGAACCCGCACAGCCGGACGATGATCGGCATGACCGCCGAGCCGATCATCGCCCTCGACGACGCGGTGGCGCGCCTCTCCGACGCCTGGGCCAGCGACGAGCCGGCCGCCCCGCCCGCCACGCCGGCCAGCCAGCAGCGCACGCTGATCGGCGCCGACCTGCCGATGTTCTCGCCGAGCCCGTCCGCCCCGCCGCCGATGCCCTCCGACGCGCGCGCGACCCCACCACCTCGCACGACCGATCGCGGCACCGCCTCGCCGCGGCCCCCGGCGGCTGGTCCTGGCGCGACCGCGGCGTTCATGGCGACGACCACGCCCGGCGTGCCCCTGGCGCCGCCGATCCCGCCGCCGCCGGGCGCGCCGTCCATCCTCGCCGCGATCGCGGCCGCCGCGACCGCGCCGGTACCCGCACCCACCGCGCCGCCACCCGCACCCACCGCGCCGCCGGCGCGCACCGCCGCGCCGCCGCCCGCCGCCGCGCCCTCGTGGAGCGCGGCGCCGCACGCCGCGCCGCACGCCGCGCCGCAACCCGCGCCGCCGCAGCAGGCCGCCGCCCAGCACGCCGGGCCGCCGCCGCAGCAGGTGGCGGGCCCGATCAGCCCGACCGTCGTCGAGGTCGTGCCGCGCGGCCTCGGCATCGGCACCGTCGCCGGCTACTGCGAGGAGCTCATCCGCCGCAACTCGCGCGTGCCGGCCGAGACCCGCCGCATGTTCGCCACCTCGCGCGACCAGCAGCAGACCGTGCGCATCCGGGTCTTCCAAGGCGAGTCGCGCCGCATCGACGATAACGCCATCCTCGGCGATCTCGTCCTCGACAACCTGCCGGGCCGCCCGCGCGGCGCGACCAGCATCGAGGTCATCTTCGCCGTCGACCCCAGCGGCATCCTGCGGGTCCGCGCCCGCGACGCCCAGACCGGCCAAGAGCAGCGGGCCAGCCTCGATCTCGTCGGCACTCAATCTCCCGCCGAGGTCGACGCCGCGCGCGAGCGCTTCGCCGCGCTGCGTCGCTAGTTCGCCTTACGCGTTGAGTCCGGGGCCGCCGGTGCCCAGGACGCGTTGGATCGAGGACTGGAGCTTGACGACCTGGGCCTTGGCGTCTCGCAAGATCTTGATCTTGCTGGCGATACCCTCGCCTGCGCCGGCGCCGCCTTCGACCGAGCCGCTGCCGCCCTGGACGATGCCGTCGTAGGTGCCGAAGGCGCCGCCGCCGAAGGTGACGTCGACGGCGTGGATGCGCCAGGCGTCGTTGGTGCCGTAGATCTTGCCGGGCAGCTTGAACTTCTCGCCGGTGTAGTACTTCTGGGTCGCGCGATCGGGCTCGGCCTCGATGGTGTTGGTGGTGCCTCGCAGCGACTTGCGCTGATCGGCGGCGGTCTTCACGTTGGCCTGCTGGTTCTCGCCCGACGTGATCGCGTTGGTGACCTGGGCCAGGAAGCGATCGGCATCGGACAGGAACAGCACGCCCTTGGCCTGGTCCTTGCCCTTCTTGCCGCCCTTGTTGAGCTCGGCCATGAGCGCGTCAGCGGCGGCGCTCATCTCCTTCTTGGCGCCCTCGAACGCGCTGACCAGGGTCTTCAGCTTGGAGGCGGCCGCCTCCATCGTGGTCTGATGACCGGCGAAGGTGGCGGCGTCGCCAGCGGCGTTGAAGGACTTCTCCTCGGCGGCCGCGGTCGCGATGGTCTGCTGGAGGTTGGCGATCTTCTCCTTGTTGCAGTAGTTGCCGATGATGGTGACCAGGCTCTCGGCGATCGCTGCCGGGTCGCCACCGACGATGGTGCCGACCGAGATGCCGCCCAGGTCGGTCTTGCCGAGCTCGCCCTGCGACAGCTTGTCGGCATCGCCATAGAACGCCTTGGCGACCTTCATCTTGTCGACCGCGGTGCCAGCGGTGTTGGCCTCGGACGCCATCGCGCCAGCCGCACCGCCGGTGCCGGCGAAGCTGGCCACCGTCGAGGCGACCTTGATCGCCATGCTGACGCCCTTGGCGACCGCTTCGATCTCGGCCTTCACCGCGGCCAGCTTCTTGGCGGCATCGGCGCCCGACGCCGCGGCCGCCTTGCCCTTGGCGCTGTACAGCGCGCCCTGCAGGCCCTGCGCGGCGCCGCGGAACGCCTTGACCTCGCCGTCCATCTTGGTGGCCGACGTATTGAGGTTGGCGCGGGCGGCTCGGAAGCGCTGCAGGCCGGCCTGACCCTCGCCCATCTTGAGGCTGTCGGCGCCCATCGCGTTGAAGCCGTCGGTCATGGTGTCGACCGAGCTGTGGCCAGCAGTGTCGACGCCGAGGTGCGCCAGGTACTCGTTGCCCTCGGCGGTCAGCCGCTTGTAGTCGGCCGAGGCCGTGCGGAACTGCACCGCGAAGCCGGCGGTGTCGACGCTAGTGACCCCGAGGCTGTCGTTGAAGACCTGCAGCTTGGCTTTGGTCGCCGCGTTGACTGCGAGCGGCCCGATGCCCTTGATACGGTCGTCGTCCTTTTCGCCTTCGGACAGCACCTTGTGGTTCTTGTCGATGGTCGAGATGATCTCGGCGACCTTCGACTGATCGGCGGTCACCGAGACGCTGTCGACCGACAGCGGCGCCTTGAGCGCGGCCCCTTCGGCCTCGTCGCCCGCGCCCTGGATGGTGCCGGTGTCGGCGTCGACGTCTCGGCTGAGCTGCTTGCGGGCCAGCACCATCGACGTGCCCAGGTCGGCAGGCCGGCCCGACACCATGGCGTCAGCCGCGCGGTCGGCCTCGTGCTCGGCAGCGTCCTGCGGGCCTGACACCTCGAGCTTGTGCTGGCGTTGGGTGGCGCCTCCCGACTGCTGGACGGTGTGCGCGACCTCGTGGGCCAGCAGGTGGAGGCCGAAGGGGTCGGCGGGCTGGTACTTGCCGGCGCCGAAATGGATGTCCTGGCCGACGGTGTAGGCCTTGGCACCAACCGCATGGGCCGCGGTCTCGGAGTCGGCGCCGGTATGGACCCGGACGCCCGACAGGTCGGCGCCCAGCGAGCCCTCGAACTGGCGTTGGATGCCGCCCGGGAGCGCCGAGCCCGACGAGGCCGAGGCCCGGTCGACCGCCGCCTCTGCGCCCTCGGCGACGCCGTTGCTGTCGCGCTCGGCCCGCCGCTGCACCCGGGTGTTACCGCTCATCGCCTCGCCTAGCGCGCGCGCCGTCTCCGGGTCCGACACCCGGAAGATCATCTGCGGCGCCGGGGCCAGCCGCGACGTCATGCTCGACTTGCCCGGTGTTGTCCCACCGCTGCCGCGCTCCTGATCGAGTTCGCTGTCCAGGCCGAGCTGACGGTAGAGCTGGTTGTCCATGCTCCGGCAGAGAGGCGACCCCGCCAAACGTGACCGGCAATCGTTGGCAATTCGGAGCGGGGTTCAGCCACTGGGCACCACCACGGCGGGTGTGACATCGAAGCTGGGCCGCCGTGATAGAAGGGGGCGTGACTGGTCCTCGCAGTAGCCGCGTCGAGCGCAACACCAAGGAAACCCAGGTCACCGTCGAGCTAGGGCTCGACGGGAGTGGCGCTCGCACGCTCGACACGCCGGTGCCGTTTCTGACCCACATGCTCGACGCGCTGGCCCGCCACGGCGTGTTCGACCTGAGCGTCCACGCCCGCGGCGACATCGAGATCGACGCCCATCACACCGTCGAGGACGTCGGGCTGGTGCTGGGCCAGGCCTTCCGCGAGGCGCTGGGCGACCGCGCCGGCCTCGCCCGCTACGGCTGGGCCTCGCTGCCGATGGACGAGACGATGGTGACGGTCGCGATCGACTTCTCGGGCCGCCCGGCGTTCGTGTGGAACGTGCCCGGGCTCGACGGCAAGTGGATCGGCACCTTCGACTGCATGCTCGCCAAGGAGTTCTGGGCGGCGTTCGCGATCCGCGCCGAGTGCAACGTTCACGTGCTGCTGCACTACGGCGGCAATCCGCACCATGTCATCGAGTGCATCTGGAAGGCGCTGGCCAAGGCCCTCGACCAGGCGACCCGGGTCGACCCGCGCCTGGCTGGCGCAGTGCCGTCGACCAAGGGAACGCTGCGCGCGTGATCGCCGTCCTCGACGTCTGCTCCGGCAACCTGCGCTCGGTCGAGAAGGCCTTGCAGGCGGTCGGCGCCGACGTGGTGGTGACCCGCGATCCCGAGGTCGTCCGCCGAGCCGACAAGCTGGTGGTCCCGGGCCAGGGCGCCTTCGCGTCGTTCATGAACGGCCTGCGCGAGCGCGGCCTCGAGGACGAGCTGCGCCACGCCATCGACCGCGGCGTACCGTACTTCGGCATCTGCCTCGGCCTCCAGGTGCTCTTCGACGAGAGCGAGGAGCACGGCCCGGTGCGCGGCCTCGGGCTCATCCCGGGGCGGGTGCGGCGCTTCGTCCCGCCCGACGGCGCCGGCGGCGAGCCCCGCATCAAGATCCCGCACATGGGCTGGAACCGCGTCATCCAGCACGCCGAGGACCCGCTGTTGCCCGCGCTCGACCGGGTCACGCACTTCTACTTCGTCCACTCGTACTTCGCGGTCCCCGACGATCCGGCGATGGTGGTGCTGTCGAGCCACCACGGCGAGCCGTTCTGCGCCGCGGTCCGCGCCGGCAACGTCTTCGCCTGTCAGTTCCACCCCGAGAAGAGCCAGGAGGTCGGCCTCGCGCTGCTCCGGGAGTTCGTGCAGCAGTGAAGGTCATCCCCGCCATCGATCTGCTCGACGGGCGCGCGGTCCGGCTGCGCGAAGGGCGCCGCGACGACGTGACGGTCTACCGCGAGCACCCCGAAGAGCTGGTCGCCGAGCTGTGCGACGGCGGCGCCGAGCGCATCCACGTCGTCGATCTCGACGGCGCGTTCGATGGCGCCCGCCGCCACGCCGACCTCATCGCGCGGGTGTGCGCGGCCAGCCGCGTGCCGGTCCAGGTCGGAGGCGGCATCCGCGATGCGGCCGCGGCCCGGGCGGTCCTCGACGCCGGCGCGGCGGCGGTCGTGCTCGGCACCGCGGCGGTCAAGGCGCCCGCGGTCGTGCAGGCGCTGTGCGAGGCGTTCCCGGGCCGGGTCATCGTCGCCGTCGACGCCCGCGACGGGGTGGTCGCGGTCGAGGGCTGGGTCGAGGCCTCGGACGTCACCGCCGTCGAGCTGGGCCGCCGCGCCGCCGGCTGGGGCGCCGCCGCGCTGCTCTACACCGACATCGCGCGCGACGGCATCGGGGTCGGCCCCAACGTGGCGGCCACGGCCGCGCTGGCCGCCGCGGTGTCGATCGACGTGATCGCCTCGGGCGGTGTCCACTCGCTGGACCACCTGCGCGCGCTGGCCGCGGCCGGGGTGGCGTCGGTGGTGGTCGGCCGGGCGCTCTACGACGCGCGCTTCACGCTGGCCGAGGCGATCGCCGCCGCCGCCGAGGTCCGCTGATGCTGGCCCGCCGCGTGATCCCGTGCCTCGACGTGAAGGACGGCCGCGTCGTGAAGGGCACCGGCTTCATCGATCTGCGCGACGCCGGCGACCCGGTCGAGCAGGCCGAGCGCTACGACGCCGACGGCGCCGACGAGATCTGCTTCCTCGACATCTCGGCCTCGCCCGATGGACGCTCCACGATCCTCGACGTGGTCGCGCGCACCGCCGACCGGCTGTTCGTGCCGCTCACCGTCGGCGGCGGGGTCCGCACCGCCGAGGACGCCGAGCGCCTGCTGCTGGCCGGCGCCGACAAGATCGCGATCAACACCGCCGCGCTGCGCAACCCCGGCCTCATCGACGTGTGCGCCGAGCGCTTCGGCAACCAGGCCATCGTCGTCGCGATCGACGCCAAGCGGCGCGCCGACGGCGGCTGGGACGTCTATAGCCACGGCGGCCGCACCTCCGAGGGCCGAGACGCGCTGGAGTGGTGCCGCGAGGTCGCCGACCGCGGTGCTGGCGAGCTCCTGGTCACCAGCATGGATCAGGACGGCTCGCGGGCCGGCTACGACCTGGTGTTGGTCCGTAGCGTCGTCGACGCGGTCACCATCCCGGTCATCGCGTCGGGCGGGGTGGGCGAGCTCTCGCACCTGGCCGACGGGCTCGCGATCGGCGGCGCCGATGCGGTCCTGGCCGCCTCGATCTTCCACTACGGCCAGCACACCATCGCCGAGGCCAAGCTGTACTTGAACGAGCGCCACCTGCCGGTCCGGGCGCCGCGCGTGCGCTGAACGGCGCTCTACGATCGCGGGTTGCGACCGGTCGGCGCCGACCTACCATCCCCCGTCATGTCCGACGACTTCACCGTCAAGCCGCTCGGTTTCCCCTGGGAGACCGCGGATCCCTTCCTGTTCTGCGTCCATCACGACGACGCCTACCCGGCCGGTGACGAGCACCTCGGCCCGGTCGCCGACCTCGACGGTCGCGACCTGGGTCAGGACTTCTCGCGCAAAGACGGCTGGAGCATGTATCACGGCGAGGTGGTGCCGGGCTTTCCGGGCCATCCCCACCGCGGCTTCGAGACCGTCACGATCGTCCGCCAGGGCCTGATCGACCACTTCGACTCGCTGGGCGCGACCGCGCGCTTTGGCGGCGGCGACGTGCAGTGGCTCACCGCCGGCGCCGGCATCTCGCACAGCGAGATGTTCCCGCTCGTCGAGAGCGAGCGCGCCAACCCCGCGGAGCTGTTCCAGATCTGGCTCAACCTGCCGCGCGCCCAGAAGATGGCGAAGCCGCACTTCGCGATGCTGTGGAACGAGCGCATCCCTCGCCGCGAGCAGGTCGACGCCAACGGCAACAAGAGCGTCGTCACCTACGTCGCGGGCGACCCGGCCTCGCCGCCGCCGCCGCCCGAGTCGTGGGCCGCGCAGCCCGACAGCCACGTCGCGATCTGGACGATCGCGCTCGAGCCCGGCGCCACGCTCACCCTGCCGGCCGGTCACGCGTCGGCGCGCCGCACGCTGTACTTCTTCGCCGGCTCGACCATCACCGCGTCGGGTCGCTCGGTGAAGGTGAAGCAGCTGCTGGCGTGGAAGCACAGCCCGACGATCGAGCTGGTCAACACCGGCGACACCACGGCCGAGCTGCTGATGCTGCAGGGCAAGCCGATCGCCGAGCCGACCGTGCAGTACGGGCCGTTCGTGATGAACAGCGCCGACGAGATCCGGCAGGCCTTCGCCGACTACCAGCGCACCCAGTTCGGCGGCTGGCCCTGGCCGAGCCCCGATCCGGTCCACGCCCGCGACCGCGGACGGTTCGCCCAGCACGCCGACGGGCGCATCGAAGAGGCCCCGACCCGGCAATGATCGCGGCGCGTGGCGGCGCGCTTGACTCCGCCGATCGCGCGGTCGACAACCGGGCATGCTTCCCGAGCCCGCCTGGGACGATCGCGGACTGGTCGCGGCGATCGTGCAAGACGCCGATGTCGGCACGGTCCTCATGCTGGCGTGGATGAACGCCGAGGCGTGGCGCCTCACCCGCGAGACCGGCACCGTGCACTTCTGGTCGCGCTCGCGCGGCGCGCTGTGGAAGAAGGGCGAGACCTCCGGCAACACGCTTGGCGTCGTCGAGCTGCGCCTCGACTGCGACCGCGACGCGATCTTGGTGCGGGCACGCCCGGCCGGGCCGGCCTGCCACACCGGCGCGACCGCGTGCTTCTTCCACGGCGAGGCGGCCGATGACGACGGCGCGCCGGCGATCCACGTGCTCGACCGGCTGGCCGCGGTGATCGAGGCCCGCCGCAGCGCCACGGCGACCAAGAGCTACACCCGATCGCTGTTCGACGGCGGCCTACCCAAGATCCTCGGCAAGATCGCCGAGGAGCACGGCGAGCTGGCCGACGAGCTGGCCGACGACGCCGCGCCCCGCGATCAGATTGTCCACGAGACCGCGGACCTGCTGTTCCACGTCATGGTCGGCCTGGCCGCCCGCGACGTGCCGGTCGCCGAGGTGTGGCGCGAGCTGGGGCGGCGCTTCGGCGTGAGCGGCCACGACGAGAAGGCGTCGCGTTGACCGATCGCGAGGCGCCCATCGGCGCGCTCGCTCCCGGCGGCACGCTCGACGCGGCCATCCCGCACTTCGAGGATCGCCCCGAGCAGCGGCGCATGGCCGCCGCGGTGAGCGCCGCGCTGGCCGACGAGCGCGCGCTCCTGGTCGAGGCCGGCACCGGCACTGGCAAGACCCTCGCGTACCTGGTGCCAGCGCTGGAGTCGGGCCAGCGGGTCGTGGTGTCGACCGGCACCCGCGCGCTGCAAGACCAGATCGTCCGCCACGACCTGCCGCTGCTCCGGCAGATCGTCGCCCGGCCCTTCGTCGCGGTCGCGCTCAAGGGGGTCGCGAACTACGTCTGCAAGCGCAAGCTCGAGGAGCTGCGCCAGACCGTCATCCCCGGTACCCGCCCGGCTTCCGTCGAGGCCGATCACGAGGCGCTGTTGCGCTGGGTCGCGGAGACCACGACCGGCGACCGCTCGGAGGTCGAGGCGATCGCCGAGTCGGCCCCGATCTGGGCCGAGGTGACGACCACGCCGGAGACCCGCCTGGGCCCGCGCTGCCCGCACTTCGAGCGCTGCTTCGTGACCCAGGCCCGGCGCGCCGCCGAGAAGGCCGACCTGGTGCTGGTGAACCACCACCTGTACTTTGCCGACCTGGCGTTGCGCACCGCGCATCCGGGCGCGCGGGTCTTACCCGAGCACGACGCCGTGATCTTCGACGAGGCCCACCAGCTCGAGGACGTCGCGACCGAGCACTTCGGCGTGCGCATGACCAACGGCCGCATGGGAGCCTTGGTCCGCGACGCCCATCTCACCGGCGGGTTGGGCGCGGACCACGCCGCCGCCATCGCCGACGTCGAGCGCGCGA
>Ga0335394_10000999_pt1:0-15000 | contig 31434 bp, 23 predicted proteins | sample MAT03_FD_205741 | JGI IMG/M metagenome (GOLD analysis project Ga0335394, IMG submission 205741) | Freshwater microbial communities from Lake Fryxell liftoff mats and glacier meltwater in Antarctica - MAT-03 (spades assembly) (version 2) ...
GCGGCGAAAAGCGCAAGGTCGGTCTTCAATGTCTGGCTCATGGTTCCCTCATTCTTTCGCCCAGCAGGGTGACGGTTGTTTCGGAGGAGATTGTGACGGCGACAAGGTCATTCTGTGCCGTTGGCGGCACTGCCTGCCGGCAATGTCTCGCACCCGTCACGCAAAGCGTTGACGCTCAACGCTTTCACCTTTCGTCAACCATGAATCTCTAAAATGCTGGCAACTTCGGCATGGTGCCGGAGCGCGTCCGAGTGGAAGAGTGCCCGTGTCCAAGCTTGTCCCGCAGCAGGAACTCCCCCGCAACGTTTCGCGCCGTCAGGCGCTTCTGGGCCTCGGCTCGGCAGCCATGGTCGCCGGCGCCGGCTGCACGCGCAGCGTCGACATGTCGGCACTGTCGATGCCGTCGTTCCAGGTCGATGACTACGCGACCGGCTCCATCCGACCGAAGATCAGCGTCGACCGCCAGGTCACGTCGCCGGATCTGATGTACGCCTCCTTCACCGACGACGGGTTCGTGCTGCCCGAGGTTCCCTTCAAGAAGATCGAGCCCCAATGGCGCCGCCAGGTCGTGGTGGACCCGACCGGTGAAGCGCCCGGGACGATCGTGGTGAAGCTGCAGGAACGCTTCCTCTACTACGTCCAGCCGGGCGGCGACGCGCTGCGCTACGGTGTCGGCATCGGCAAGGAGGGTTTTCTGTGGTCCGGCCGCGCTAACATCCAATACGGCAAGAAGTGGCCAACCTGGACGCCGCCGCCGGAAATGATCGTGCGCAAGCCTGAACTCGAGAAGTGGCGTGGCGGCCAGCCGGGTGGGCTGGAGAATCCACTCGGCGCGCGCGCGCTTTATATATTCAAGGACGGCGCCGACACCGGCTTCCGTGTCCACGGCTCGCCCGAATGGTGGACCATCGGCCAGGCCATGTCGTCCGGCTGCGTACGCATGATCAACCAGGACGTGATCGACCTCTTCAACCGCGTCAACGGCAAGACGCCGATCGTGGTCGGCTAACGGCCGCGTCCCCTTTGGGGGACAAAGCGCGCCTACCCGTTGGCGACGATCAGCGCACGCTCGAGCTTCGTCATGCCCTCGGCCAGATGCGCATCCGAAATCGTCAGCGGCATCAGGATGCGGATCGTGTTGGCGTAGACGCCGCAGGACAGCAGAACGAGGCCCTCTGCAAGAGCGGCCGACGTGACGCGCTTGGTGGCGTCGGCGTCCGGCTCCTCGCCGCCGCGCGCCTTCACGACGTCAAAGGCCACCATGGCGCCCGGGCCGCGGATGGCCGACATGGCGACGGTGTCGTTGCGCTGCGAGATGCGCTGAAGTTCGCCCTTGATGCGGGCGCCGAGCACATTGGCGCGCTCTATCAGTTTCTCCTCCTCGATCACGTCGAGCACGGCAAGTGCGGCCGCGCAGGCGATCGGGCTGCCGGCATAGGTGCCGCCAAGCCCGCCCGGCTCCGGCGCATCCATGACCGCCGCCTTGCCGATCACGCCCGACAGCGGAAATCCGCCGGCCAGCGACTTGGCGACCGTCATCAGGTCGGGTTCGACGCCGGAGTTCTCGATGCCGAACATCTTGCCGGTGCGCGCGAAGCCGGTCTGCACCTCATCGGCGATCAACAGGATGCCGTGCTGGTCGCAGAGCGTGCGCAGGCCTTCGAGCAGTTCGGTCGGCGCGGGGTGGAAACCGCCCTCGCCCTGCACGGGTTCGATGATGAAGGCGGCGACGTTGATCGGATCGACGTCGGCGCGGAAGAGGTACTCGATCGCGCGCATCGAATCCGCGACGCTGACGCCGAACTGCGGGACCGGGAATGGCGCGTGCCAGACCCCCGCCGGCATCGGACCGAACTTCTTCTTGTAGGGCGCGACCTTGCCGGTGAGCGCGGACGCCATCAGTGTCCGGCCGTGGAAGGAGCCGGAAAAGGCGATGATGTTGGTTCGCCCGGTCGCCGCGCGGGCAATTTTGACCGCATTCTCCACGGCTTCCGCGCCGGTCGAAAACAAGAGCGACTTCGCCGGTCCGGCAAACGGCGCGATCTTGTTCAGCTTCTCGCACAGCTCGATGTAGGGCTCATACGGCACGATCTGGAAGGCGGTGTGGGTGAAGGCGTCGAGCTGCTTCTTGACAGCCGCGATTACCTTCGGATGGCGGTGGCCGGTGTTCAGCACCGCGATGCCGCCGGCAAAGTCGATATAGCGCTTGCCGTCCCTGTCCCACAGCTCGGAGCCCTCGGCGCGTTCGGCAAACACCGGATAGGCCGTGGCCACCCCGCGTGGAATTGCGGCGTTCCGCCGGGCCTGAAGCGCTGCATTGGTCGACATGGAAACCCTCCAACAAATCCTGTGGTCATATCCTACAAGGGCGACCGGGCAAGCGATACGGCCAGAAACGGGCTTTCCGGGGAGGCAGCCGTCAGGTTTCCTCGCGCTTCGCGATCGTTTTCTCGCGTTCCTCGCGCTGGCGTTGCAGGGCATCGCTGAAGGCCGACGCCAGGATGCCGGTCGGCATGGCGATCAGGCCGATGCCGGTGAGCGCGGTGAAGCCGGCCAGCACCTTGCCGAGGGGGGTGATCGGAAAGGCGTCGCCATAGCCCACGGTGGTGAGGGTGGCGATCGACCACCACATGGCGCGCGGGATCGAGCCGAAATCGTCCGGTTGGACTTCACCCTCGACCATGTAGAGCAAGGTCGAGGAGATCAGCATCAAGAGACCTGCGATCATCACGCTCATCGTCAGCTCGTATCGGCGCGAATGGATGGCATGACCGATGGCGTTGAGGGCCGAGGAATAGCGGCCGAGCTTGGCAAGCGCGACAATACGCACGAGACGCACCAGCCTCAGAATCGCGCCTTGCGAACCCATCAGCGTGACGAACATGCTGGCCAGCGCCACGAGATCGATAAGCGCAGGCACGGACAGCGCGTAGCGCAGCCGGCCGCGCAGCGTCGGGCCGTAGTTGGGATTTTCGCCCGCGATCCAGATGCGCCCCACATACTCGGCAAGGAAGATCAGCGCGAAGACGAGTTCCAGCGTGCGGAACATCCACTCGTTTCCCGCATGGAGCGTCGGTTCGCTCTGCAGAATGGCCAGGCCAACCGCAAGCAGGATGGTCAGCGCCACGAAACGGTTGAGCGGCGACAGGCCGCGCCTGTGCCATGCGGGCGGATGCAGGTTGACGTAGAGCCAGCGCCGCCAGCTTCGATGGTCGCTCATGCCGGCACGACCATCACACGAACGGCTTGCCGACCGCGAATTTCTTCGGCACGAGCCGTTCCAGATAGGCCATGCCCTTGGCAGTCAGGCCGGTGCCTTCGGCGGTCAGGTAGTCGTCCGGCATGTGGCGCGTCTTGGCCGCGACCGAGGAAAGCGGCACGATCTTCATCACGGTCTTCTGGCCATCGTACTGCAGCGCCACCGAACCGCCGCCCTGCGCCGCGGCAGCGACCGCATGCACGCCGGCGTCGAACGCTTCCTGGCTGTCGACCTTGCTGATCGCCCCGATATAGCCGCGCGGCATGTAGCCCAGCGCGTCGACGCGGGCGCGTGTTCCCGGCAATCCTTCCGCCAGCGCATGCTCGAAGGCGCGGTTGAGATCGCTTCCCGACAGCTTCACGTTGCCATGCGCATCGCGCTCGACCTTGTCCGGCCCGACTATGCTTTCGACCAGCGAAGTCCCGCCTTCGGTCTGCACGCCTTCCGAGACGGCGACGACACAGCGCTTGTGCTTGTCGAGCGTGCGCTTCACGTCGTCGATGAAGCGCGGCACGGAGAAGGCGCGCTCGGGCACGTAGATCAGATGCGGGCCGCTGTCGGCGTCGAGTCGCCATGCGGCGGACGCGGCGGTGAGGAAGCCGGCATGCCGGCCCATCACGATGGCCACATAGACCCCAGGCAGCGCGCGGAAATCGAGATCGACCGACAGGAACGCGCCGGCGACGAATTCGGCGGCGGAAATGAAGCCGGGCGTATGATCGTTCTCGACCAGATCGTTGTCGATGGTCTTGGGCGCATGCACGAAGGCGATCGAGCCGCCCGACGCATCGGTCAGGATCTGCTGGGTGCCCGACGTGTCATTGCCGCCGATATAGATGAACGCCTGGGCGTCGACTTTCTTCAGGCCCTTCAGCACGAGGTCGCAATAGGCGGCGTCCGGCTTGTCGCGCGTCGATCCGAGACCGGAGCTCGGCGTCCCGCCGAACAGGCGCAGTTGCTCCTCCGGTACATCGGACAACACGACGAAATTGCCGTCGCGCACGCCGCGCACGCCATGACGCGCGCCGAGCACGCGGGCCTCGGGATGGCGCTTGCGGATTTCCAGCGTCGCCCCGGCGACGGTCTGGTTGATCACCGCCGTAGGCCCGCCGCCCTGGGCGATCACAAATGTCTCGGCCATGTCGAATTTCCTCCGGAGAAATGCTTTGGCGGCACAAATGCCCGTCTTTGAAGGAGAGCGCAACGACCTTTGGACAGGCGAGCCAACGGGCGTCGGTTTAGCCGCCGACCTCCGTCAGCACGACCTCGTCCTGGCCGCGCATCTCCTTCACGGCAGCCGGTATGTCGATCGTCGCCTTGAGCGGCAGGTGGTCGGAGGCGACCCGAGCGAGCTTGCTGTCATGCACCGCCATCGCCGTCACCAGCCCGGGCGAACCGATGACGCGATCGAGCGCCACGACCGGAAAGTAGGATGGAAAGGAGAAATGGCTGTGGCTGAGCGGCCCGAACACAGGCCTCAACTCATGCAGCGAGGACTTTCGCCCGGGCCGCCATTCGTTGAAGTCGCCAACCAGCAGGATCGGCATGCGTGGCCCATGCTCGATCGCGTCGAGGATCGATCGCACCTGCCAGCGGCGGCTGCGCCGCAACAGCCCCAGATGCGCCGCCACGAGCCGCAGCGGCCCGGCCGGCAGGTCGAGATCGACCACCAGCGCGCCGCGCGGTTCGGCGCCGGGCAGCGCGAGGCGGCGCATATCGCGCACCTTGCCCTTCCTGATAAACAGCGCATTGCCATGCCAGCCATGCCCGTCGCCGCCCTCCGAGGTCGGTATGTGGTTGAGGCCGGACGCCTTCTCCAGCGCCTTGAGGTCGAGCAGTCCGTGGCGGCGGCCGAACCGCTTGTCGGCTTCCTGGATCGCCACCACGTCGGCGTCCAGCTCCGAGATCACCGAAGCAATGCGTCCCGGTTCGAAGCGGCCGTCGGTGCCGACGCATTTATGGATGTTGTAGGAGGCGACGACCAGTTCATGGTCGCCATTGGCCTCGACGCTTCGCTGCGGCGAGGTGGAATCGCCATTGGCTTGCATTGCCTGCAGCCGGCTCCTCAAGCGCATCTTGATCGAGGTGAACCTCGTATTCTTCCTCAGGCGCGCAATCAGCACCGGGTCGAGGAAAGCGAGGCGGCTCTTGAGCATGAATCGGTCCTTGCGGGCTTCAACCGTAGTGATAGCCGCAGCCTCCCGATTGGGAAAGAATGTCTTGCAAAGAAGTTCGGTCCGGCTGGTGACGACTCAGAGCTGCGATTCCAACGGCAGCAGGCTGACCGCCCCCGCCATCAGCCGGCGCCCCACGCCGGCGTCAGGCTCCTGCTCGGCAGGGGCCAACTCGCCGTCCCGCCACACGACCCGGTCGCCGTCCATGGCGAGCCTGAAACTGTGCTTGGCGGCGGTCTCGGCGGAGAAGACTGCCTGCATTTCCCGCGCCAGCCCGGCATGGTCGAAGAACAGCCCCATCTCCGTATTGAGCGAGACGGAACGCGGGTCGAAGTTGAACGAGCCCACGAAACCTTTCGTGCCATCGACCACGAAGGCCTTTGTGTGCAGGCTGGCGCCGCGCGAGCCGAACAGCGACACGTCCTTGCGGCCGCCGCGTGCGCGCAGCTCGAACAGCCGCACACCGGCTGCCAGGAGCGGCTTGCGAAACCGCATATAGGCCCCGTAGGCGGCTGTCACATCGGTAGCGGCCAATGAGTTGGTCAGCACCGAGATCGATACGCCGGCCCCGGCGAGGTTCGCCAGCAGGCGCGCACCGCTGTCCAGCGGGATGAAATAAGGCGACGTGATCTGCAGGCTCTGTTTGGCCGAGGCAATGACGGGCAGGATGCGTCGAAGCAGCCATCCGTCAGCCTCGTTCGACAGCGCCTTTTCTGGCGGGTCCGATACGACTTCCGCGCCGCCGCACCAGTGCATGCCGGCCTCGGCGACAAGCTCGTCCATCGCCTTGTCGGCGGCGTTCAGATAGTCGTCGCCATGGCCCGAGGCGAACAGCTTTTCCAGCCGGCGCCGGAACAGCCCGAGTTCCGCACGGGCGAGCCAGTCCGGCAAATCGCGGATCGGCGCCACCACAGCGCTGTTCCAGTAACTGTCAAAGACCAGCTCGGCCTGCCGAACCGCCGGGCCGAGCGCCAGCACGTCCATGTCGCGGAAGTTCGACGCCTCCGCGGCGTCGAAATAGGCGTCGCCGATGTTGCGTCCGCCCATCAGCAGCACGCGGCCGTCGGCGATCCAGGCCTTGTGGTGCATGCGCCGGTTCACGCTCCAGAACCGCAAGACCATTTCGATCCCGCGCAGCAGCACGCCCTCGCGGCAGCGCAGAGGATTGAACAGCCGGACCTCGATGTTGGGGTGGCGGTCGAGCGCCCGGTAATTGGTGTCGCGACCCCAGGCGTTGACGTCGTCGAGCAGAAGCCGGACGCGCACGCCCCGGTCGGCGGCGGCAATGACCTCCCGCGCCAGAAGGCCGCCGGTCAGGTCGTGCTTCCAGTAGTAGTACTGCAGGTCGAGGCTGCGCTCGGCCCTGCGCGCGGCGGCTGCCCGCAACGCGAAGGCTTCGACATTGTCGGTCACCAGCCTAAGACCGGTCTTACCGTCATGGCGCGCGATCAGCGGAGAGACGGCCCGGTCGAGCGACAACGCGTTGCCCTGAGTATCGAACGCAACGGAAGTGACGCCGCCCGGGCGGACCGCAAAGCGACCGTACAACGCCAGCAACGCTAATGCGGCGAAGGCGACAATGACGAGGACCAGCAACATTCCGCGCGGTTTTCCAACGGTTTCCGCCGGGACGGGATCGCCCGAGCGACCCTTAACGCGGAACTGCCAGTCCGAGTTGCCACAGCCTGTCGGCATTTCGCCAGAAAAGGCTGTCGCGCTCGTCGTTCGAGCAGCCCGAAAGCACGGCATGGGTTGCGGCGACCCAGGCGAGCAAACCGCCGCCCGGCGTGCAGACCGGCCAGTCGCTGCCCCATACCACGCGCTCCCAGCCGAAACAGTCCACCACATGCTCGACATAGGGGCGCAGCGTATCGGCGGACCATGTGCCGCTGTCGGCGTAGGCGACGATGCCGGAGATCTTGGCGACCACGTTCGGCCGCGCGGCGATCTCGGAAATGCCGCGTTTCCATGCGTCGAAGTCGCCGCTCCTGATGTCGGGCACGCCGCAATGGTCGAGGATGAACGTGACATCCGGCGCCAGCGTCAGCAACGCCAGCGCGAGCGGCTTCTGGCGCGGAAACATGCATATGTCGAACGTCAGCCGGCTGCCGGAAAGCCGCTTTACGTTTTCGCGAAACAGCGGCTGTTGCGAAATGCCATCGGAAACAGTGTGCAGGATACGCCGGAATCCCTTCACGAAGGGATCGGCGAGCGCGCGCTCCAGCGCAGCCGCGAAACCCCGATCTTCCGGCCGGCAGGCCGAGATGGCGCCGCGGATCAGGCTGCCCGGCTCCTGCGATTGCTGCCGGACGAATTCGACCTCGCCCGCAATGTCGGTCGGCGCGACGTCGACCTCCATGTGCAGCACGTCGGTGATGCCGGCGCGCATCGCGTCGCGGGCATATTCGCCATACAGGAAGTCGCGGTTGAGCGCCGGCTCGTCGGCGAGCCAGGGATAGTCGAGCCTCGATCGGTCGATCAGATGCAGATGTGTATCGACGAGCACGACATCACTCCCATGAATCCAGGAATGTATTCATGCGACGGCATGGCGGTCGATGGCAACCCGCAGTGCAACCGCCAGCGGTTCGCTCAGCGGCGTTCGCGGATGATGACCTGGTCGGTGTTGGCGAGCAGCTTGCGGACGGCGGCGCGCGCGGCGTCCGGCCGCTTCAGCCGGACTGCCCGCTCGATCGCCTCGTGCAGCTTCTGCGCGTGGCGCACGTCGTTGAGTTCGCGCGTCACGAAGACAAACAGGTTGTTGAGAGCCGATTCGATCAGCACGCCGAGCGGCACCAGAAGATCGTTGCCCGACGCGCGCAGGATGGCGAGGTGGAAGCGGGTGTCGGCATGGGTGCGGCTGGCGAGCGACGTCGCCTCGCCCATGTCGCGGCAGGCGGCGCTTATCTCTGCCATCTCTTCGTCGGTGCGACGCTCGGCGGCGAGCGCGGTCGCTTCCGGTTCGATGATGTGGCGGAATTCCTGGACGGTGCGCAGGAAGGATTCGCGGTCCGGCGCCTGAGCGTACCAGCCGAGCACGTCGCGATCGAGCAGGTTCCAGCGTTCGCGCGGTTCGACCCAACTGCCCACCTTCGGACGCGAGGACAGCAGGCTTTTCGCCATCAGCATCTTGATTGCTTCGCGCACGGCCGAACGGCTGACTTCGAAAGTCTCCGACCACTTGGCTTCATTCGGCAGGATGGTGCCTGGCGGATAGTCGCCGCGCACGATCCGCATGCCGATCTCGTTGGCGAGCGAGGCATGCACGCTGCCTCCTGACACCAGCGCCGCGCCTGATCCCTTGCCTCGTTCGACAAATGCAGGGCCGGCCACGGGCAATGTATCCTTCTTGCGACGCATGAATTTGTCCCCCGCCGAGCCTATGTCACCAATGACGGGCTACAGCAAGGAGAGGACGCGCCCGCCAATACGGGCGCGTCCTCGATTGTCGATTACTTCTGGATGCAGGTGTCGGTCGTGTCCTTGGTGCACTCGTCGAGGCCGGTGAAGACCGGGTCAGCGACAGGCTTGCCTTCGATCAGGTCGATCATGACCGTCGGAGCCTTGTAGCCCATCTCGAACGGACGCTGTCCGACGAGAGCGGTGACGAGGCCTTCCTTGGCGATCGCGACTTCTTCGCCGATCGTGTCGGCCGCGCGGGCGGTGTCGCCTGCAAGCCGACGCTTGCCCGCCTCCATGAACTGCTTGGACCAGGTGTAATTAATGCAGGCTCTGCGCGATGCCTTCCTTGCGACACAGCTCGGCGATGCAGTCCTCGCCGCGCAGGCCGTCCAGCACGACCCGGATCTTGTCCTCGGCCGAAAAGTGCCGCCGGGTCGCGCGCCGGATATCCTTGAACGGCCTGCTCCGCAGGCTTCTTGGTAGTCGTGGATTTAGGGGGCATCTTCATTCCTTAGTCTCTGCGACGAGGCCAAAACCCGCCTTAAATCACAACCTCAAATCTGCGCCATAGGTCCTGACGGGGGACAGGCGATCTCCTCAGGAACTCGCTCTCATCGAGCGGGGTTCTACAATCCTCAATAAGGCAGGTGCAGGGTTGGGTACGCTATTCCCCGATATGATGACCGAAAATGGTACCCATCGAAAAGGGATAGGAAGTGTCGCTTCCGGAGGCTCGCTGAACAGCCACATTGCCGGGTCGCCACCTTGGATGGGCCCGGGTGCTTCATCGGGTCAGCGGTCTGACGCCGCCAGGAAGCGCAGATTGAAACGCCTGCCGGCCGGATGCCCGCAGGCCAATTTCGCTCCCGCCAAAGAACTCCCCACCCTACTTCTTCGGCGCGTATTTCCGCCAGTTGTGCTCTTCCTTGAAGCCGAGCACCTTCTTGATCTTGCGGTTGGAAAACAGCGTCTCGTATTTGCCGAATTTCCGCTTCACCGGCACCTTCGGATAGAAGCGATCGAGCAGTTCCTGCGTCGGCAGCGCCGATGACGGGTCGTCGTTGGCCGCGTTGAACACCTGATAGCCCAGCCCGTCCTTCTCGACCGCCAGATTGGTGATCTGCCCGAGGTCGCGCGCGTCGATGTAGCTCCAGGCGATGCGCTTGCGGAAGGCCGGATCCTTGATCCATTTCGGGATGTAGGCTTCGTACTCGTGCGGCTCGATGACGTTGCCGATGCGCAGCGCGTAGATGTCGAAGCCGCTCCTCAGCGCAAACGCCCGCGCGGTCTTCTCGTTGATGACCTTGGAAAGCGCATAGCTGTCCATCGGATCGACGTCGTACTCCTCGTCGAGCGGCAGGTAGGCCGGGTCCTTCGGCTCGTTGGCGAAGACGACGCCATAGGTCGTCTCGCTCGACGCGATCACGATCTTCTTGATGCCGAGCTTCACCGCCGCCTCGATGACGTTGTAGGTGCCCATCACGTTGACGCGGTAGAGCTCGTTGTCGGGCGTGATCATGATGCGCGGCACGGCGGCGAAATGCACCACGGCGTCGACCGGCTGCGCGCGGAGCGACGGGTCGAACTCGTGCAGGCCCATATAGCTGGTGAACGCGTTGAAGACCTGGCCGCTGTCGGTGATGTCGGTGATCAGCGTGCGTACCCTGGGATTGTCGAGCGGCTTGGTGTCGATGTTGAGCACCTGATGCCCTTTGTCGACCAGATACTGCACGACATGGCGCCCGGCCTTGCCGCTGCCGCCGGTGAACATGATCCTCTTCTTGCCCATTCAATCCTCTATTCGGGGCCGACGCGCGGCCAACCAATTTGAAACCAGCGAGCGAATACCCGCTGAAATTGTAAGTTCCAGCTTACGGAAGCGTGTAGGCCGTCTTGACCGTGGTGTAGAATTCGGCGGCGTAGCGGCCCTGCTCGCGTGGTCCGAACGACGAGCCTTTGCGGCCGCCGAACGGCACGTGGTAGTCGACGCCGGCCGTCGGCAGATTGACCATCACCATGCCCGCCTCGGCGTTTCGCTTGAAATGCGATGCGTGTTTCAGGCTGGTCGTGCAGATGCCGGACGACAGGCCGAACGGCGTGTCGTTGGCGGCGGCAAGCGCCTCGTCGTAATTCTTGACGCGCAGCACGCTGGCGACCGGCCCGAAGATTTCCTCGCGGTTGATGCGCATGCCGGCCGTGGTCTCGATGAACAGCGTCGGCTGCAGGTAGAAGCCGGGCTTGTCGCGCGACACGAGCTCGCCGCCGAAGGCGAGCTTCGCGCCCTCCTTTTTGCCGATCTCGATATAGGAATTGTCCTGGTCGAGCTGGCTCTGGTCGACGACCGGACCGATATGCGTTCCCGCCTTCAGCGCATCGTCGACGACGAGCCCTTTCAGCCTCTCTCCGACCGCCGCGACGAACCTGTCGTGGATACCTTCGGTGACGACGATTCGCGACGACGCCGTGCAGCGCTGTCCGGTCGAAAAGAATGCGCCGTTGACCGCCACATCGACGGCGACGGCGAGGTCCGCGTCGTCGAGCACCACGAGCGGATTCTTGCCGCCCATCTCGAGCTGGAACTTGCGCATGTGTTCCACGCAGGCGGCGGCGACCTTCTTGCCGGTGCCGACCGAGCCCGTGAAGGTGATCGCGTCGATGCGGGGGTCGTTGAGGATCGCGTCGCCGACCACCGAGCCGCGCCCCATCACCAGGTTGAACACGCCCTCCGGGACGCCCGCGCGGATGATGATATCGGCGAGCGCCCAGGCCGAACCGGGCACCAGGTCGGCCGGCTTGAACACCACGCAATTGCCGTAGGCCAGCGCCGGCGCGATCTTCCAGGCGGGAATGGCGACCGGGAAGTTCCATGGCGTGATGATGCCGACGACGCCGACCGCCTCGCGGGTCAGCTCCACATCGATGCCCGGCCGCGTCGACGGCAGCTTTTCGCCGGAAAGCCTGAGCGTTTCACCCGAAAAGAAGTCAAAAATCTGCGCGGCGCGAATCACCTCGCCGACGCCCTCCGGCAGCGTCTTGCCTTCCTCGCGCGCCAGCAGGCGGCCGAGCTCGTCCTTGCGCGCCATGATCTCGTCCGACACCTTCTTCAGGATGTCGTGGCGCTGCTGGATCCCCGAGCGCGACCATGCGGGGAACGCAGCCTTGGCGGCCGCGATCGCCTGCTCCGCCTGCTCGCGCGAGGCCCGCGCATAGCGTCCGACGACGTCGCCGGTGTCGGACGGATTGATGTTCTCGCCGACCTCGACGCCATCGGTCCAGCTGCCGGCGATGAAATTCTGGTGCACGGTCATTTGTCTGATAATTCCCTGAATTCGGTTCGCTTGGTAGTTGCCCCCGCCGGGGCGTGACCGCAAGCCCGAAAATGCAAAAAGCCCGCGGGGCGAACCTGCGGGCTTTCTGTTTCTGGTTGCGGGGGTAGGATTTGAACCTACGACCTTCAGGTTATGAGCCTGACGAGCTACCGGGCTGCTCCACCCCGCGTCAACTTTTCGGCGATGAGCCGGCCGGGCAGCCCGGACTTTTCAGTTCCATCCGTCCTCGAAGCCTGCGGCTCCGCCGGAAGGATGGGGGCGCTGCTCCACCCCGCGTCACCGGACTTTTGCCGAATGCAAAATGTCCTTTGAGCTGTTCCCGCCAAATGAAAGGGCCGCCCAACCGTGTAGGCTGGCGGCCCGGAACCCGTTTGGCGGGCCACTATCGTCCAGAGAAGATTTAAACATGCGCTTTGTAGACCTGGCAGCGACTTACTCTCCCGCGCCTTAAGGCGAAGTACCATCAGCGCTGGGGCGTTTCACGGCCGTGTTCGGAATGGGAACGGGTGCAGCCACCCCGCCATAACCACCAGGTCGGCAAAGAGCATGTTTTTCGAGAAGCTGTCTTATGGTGCCGTCCGATCCACCCCTGAGGGTGCGATGGGCACAAGTAATGAGAACGATCAAGCCAATCGAGCTATTAGTACCGGTAAACTTCATGCGTTGCCGCACTTCCATACCCGGCCTATCAACGTGGTCGTCTTCCACGGCTCTCAGGGAATACTCGTTTTAAGGTGGGTTTCCCGCTTAGATGCCTTCAGCGGTTATCCCGTCCGGATATAGCTACCCTGCAATGCGGCTGGCGCCACAACAGGTCCACCAGAGATCCGTCCATCCCGGTCCTCTCGTACTAGGGACAGATCCTTTCAATATTCCTACACCCACGGCAGATAGGGACCGAACTGTCTCACGACGTTCTGAACCCAACTCACGTACCGCTTTAAATGGCGAACAGCCATACCCTTGGGACCTGCTCCAGCCCCAGGATGCGATGAGTCGACATCGAGGTGCCAAACAACCCCGTCGATATGGACTCTTGGGGGTCATCAGCCTGTTATCCCCGGCGTACCTTTTATCCGTTGAGCGATGGCCCTTCCACGCGGGACCACCGGATCACTATGACCGACTTTCGTCTCTGCTCGACTTGTCAGTCTCGCAGTCAGGCAGGCTTATGCCATTGCACTCAGCGAACGATTTCCGACCGTTCTGAGCCCACCATCGCGCGCCTCCGTTACTCTTTGGGAGGCGACCGCCCCAGTCAAACTACCCACCATACATTGTCTCGGACCCGGATAACGGGCCGCGGTTAGACATCCATAGTCGCAAGGGTGGTATTTCAAGGGTGGCTCCACCGAGGCTGGCGCCCCGGCTTCAAAGCCTACCACCTATCCTACACATGCCACTACGAATGCCAATGTAAAGCTATAGTAAAGGTGCACGGGGTCTTTCCGTCTAACCGCAGGAACCCCGCATCTTCACGGGGAATTCAATTTCACTGAGTCTATGCTGGAGACAGCGGGGAAGTCGTTACGCCATTCGTGCAGGTCGGAACTTACCCGACAAGGAATTTCGCTACCTTAGGACCGTTATAGTTACGGCCGCCGTTTACTGGGGCTTCAGTTCAAAGCTTGCACCTCTCCCTTTAACCTTCCAGCACCGGGCAGGCGTCAGACCCTATACGTCGTCTTGCGACTTCGCAGAGCCCTGTGTTTTTGATAAACAGTCGCTACCCCCTGGTCTGTGCCACCCTCCTACGCTTGCGCGCAAAAGGGTCACGCTTCTTCCGAAGTTACGCGTGCAATTTGCCGAGTTCCTTCAGCATAGTTCTCTCAAGCGCCTTGGTATACTCTACCAGTCCACCAGTGTCGGTTTCGGGTACGGTTTATAAGGAGGAGCTATTTCCTGGAACCGCTTCGCCGCCAGATCAATCCGATAAGATCTGACAACACACGCGATCCGTCACTACCTCCAAGCTCACGAATATTAACGTGATTCCCATCGTCTACGCATTTCTGCCTCGACTTAGGGGCCGGCTAACCCTGCTCAGATTAGCTTTAAGCAGGAACCCTTGGACTTTCGGCGGGGGTGTCTCTCACACCCCTTACGTTACTCATGTCAGCATTCGCACTTCTGATACCTCCACCGCCCCTCGCAGGTACGGCTTCATCAGCTTACAGAACGCTCCGCTACCGCTCACGATTGCTCGTGAACCCTAAGCTTCGGTGTATGGCTTTAGCCCCGTTACATTTTCGGCGCAAAGACCCTTAATTAGACCAGTGAGCTGTTACGCTTTCTTTAAATGATGGCTGCTTCTAAGCCAACATCCTGGTTGTTTTGGGATCCTCACATCCTTTCCCACTTAGCCATAACTTGGGGACCTTAGCTGTAGGTCAGGGTTGTTTCCCTTTTCACGACGGACGTTAGCACCCGCCGTGTGTCTGCCGACTAGTACTCCTGGGTATTCAGAGTTTGCTTAGGTTTGGTAGATCGGTGAGATCCCCTAGCCCATGCAGTGCTTTACCCCCCAGGGTATTCGGTCGACGCTCTACCTAAATAGATTTCGCGGAGAACCAGCTATTTCCGAGTTTGATTGGCCTTTCACCCCTAGCCACAAGTCATCCCGAACTATTGCAACAGTTATGGGTTCGGTCCTCCAGTAAGTGTTACCTTACCTTCAACCTGCTCATGGCTAGATCACTCGGTTTCGGGTCTAATGCGACGAACTGAACGCCCTGTTCAGACTCGCTTTCGCTGCGCCTACACCTACCGGTTTAAGCTTGCTCGTCACACTAAGTCGCTGACCCATTATACAAAAGGTACGTGGTCACCATTTCAG
>Ga0335394_10000999_pt1:20000-31434 | contig 31434 bp, 23 predicted proteins | sample MAT03_FD_205741 | JGI IMG/M metagenome (GOLD analysis project Ga0335394, IMG submission 205741) | Freshwater microbial communities from Lake Fryxell liftoff mats and glacier meltwater in Antarctica - MAT-03 (spades assembly) (version 2) ...
GCGCTCGACGATCGCGGCCAGTTCGTGCCGGCGGCCGAGCCCGAGCCCAACCCGGAATTGCTGACAGCCTTCGACGAGAACCGGCCGGCGCCGGTCGTGCGCGGCAACCTTCCCTCCGTCTATGACGGCATCTATCGCGCGGCCTATTCCTACGGCATGTCGAAACGCATGACGCAGCAGCTCGTCAAGCTGCTGGCATCGGACGTCGACTTCCAGTCGCGACTGAAACCGGCCGACGATATCGAGGTCCTCTTCTCGCAGCCGGACGGCAATGACGAAGTGTCGGAGGATTCCGAACTGCTGTTCGTGTCGGCGACCTTCGGCGGCAACACCCGCAACCTCTATCGCTTCCAGATGGAAGACGGCACGTCGGATTATTTCGACGAGGACGGCCGCAGCGCCAAGCAATTCCTGCTGCGAAACCCTCTGCCGAACGGCAAGTTCCGTTCCGGCTTCGGCGGACGCCGCCACCCGATCCTCGGCTACACCAAGATGCACACCGGCGTCGACTGGGCCGCACCCACGGGATCGCCGATCATCGCGTCGGGCAACGGCGTCGTGGAGAAGGCGGGCTGGGCCGGCGGCTACGGCAAGCAGACGATCATCCGCCACGCCAACGGCTACGAGACCTCCTACAACCACCAGAGCCGCATCGGCGACGGCATCAAACCGGGCGTGCGCGTCAGGCAGGGCCAGGTCATCGGCTATGTCGGATCGACCGGACTGTCGACCGGCGCCCACCTCCACTACGAGCTGATCGTCAACAAGCGCAAGGTCGATCCGATGCGCGTGCGCCTGCCGGTCGGCAAGGTGCTGAAGGGCAAGGAGCTCGAGGCGTTCAAGAGCGAGCGGACCCGCATCGACGAACTGCTCAAGGACGAAGACGGCGATTCGCTGAAGATGGCGAGCGCCAAACTCGGCGGCTGATCAGCCGAGCCCAACTCCCCCGATCCCTACTCGACGAACTCGACCGGCACGCCGGCCTTGACCAGCTTGGCGAGTTCCTGCGCGTCCCAGTTGGTCAGCCGCACGCAGCCATGGCTCTCGGTCTTGCCGATCTTGGAAGGATCGGGCGTGCCGTGGATGCCATAGGTCGGCTTGTCGAGCGCGATCCAGACCGAGCCGACCGGACCGTTCGGCCCCGGCGGGATCTTCAGGATGGTGCTGTTTTCGCCCTGCTTGAAGTTGATGTTGGGATTGTAGGTGTAGTCGGGGTCGAGCACGACGCGCGAGATCAGGTGCGTGCCGACAGGCGACGGCGTGTCCGTCGAGCCGATCGTCGCCGGATAACTGACCACCAGCTTGTTAGCCGCATCATAGGCGAAGACCTGCTTCCTGCCCTTGTCGGCGACAACGCGAGTGACCTGCCGCGACACCGGCTGGCCGACATTGGCGATCCGGATGATGGTGCCGACACGGCCGAAATTGGCTTCCGGGTTGAGCGCCTTGAGATAGGCCTCGTCCATGTGGAAGCGCTCGGCGAGCATCTCCGATGTCGAGGTGTAGCTGAGCTTCTCGAGCTTGGCCTTGTCGCCGTAGTCGGCGGGTACCGAGGCCACGAAGGGCCCGGCCGCGTCGGATGCCGTGATGGTGTAGCTGATGAAGGCGTCGCCGCCGCTGGCGGCAAGTGCGGCCTTGATGCCAGCCGTATCGGTGGACCTCAGATTGGCGCCGGTGATCTGGCGGTAAGCCACGATCGCCTTGTCGACATTCGATCCGAAACGCCCGTCGATGACACCCGGCGAAGCGCCGCGCCGGTCGAGCAGGACCTGCAGCGCCGCGACATCCTCGCGCGCGCCGAGCTTGAGCGACGGATCGATCGCGCCCTCGACGATGTTGGGCGTCGCCGGCGGCGGAGCCTCGGCGACGGAGGGCGCGCCGGGATTGTCGAGCGGCTGGCGCTGGATCGGACCCGGCGCCGGCTCGCGCTCGGCGAACTCCGGATCGGCAAGGTCCGGCTCATCGGGAAATGCGCGGCGTGGCGCCGAAGGAAATTCCTCGATGCCTGCCGGCAACTCGCGGGCGTAGCCGCCATATTCCTCGACCGGAGGGCGCACCACGACGATACCCTGGTCGCGCATCTTCTCGCGGCGCAGGCGCTCCATGTCCTTGGGGTCGTCGAGATAATAGCGCTCCTCGCCGCGCATGGCGTCGCGCCGTTCGCGCATCTGGTCGCGCTTGACGCGGCGCTCCGAACGGCGCGGCCGTTCGACCGAGATGATCTCGCCGGTGTAGGCGTCGACGACGACCCGGCGGCCGAACTCGTCGTAATAGATCTCGACGTCGCCAGGCTGAGCAAGTTGGATGCCCTCGGCAGGCGCGCGCGGCGCGCGGTCCTCGCCCGCAAGCGGAGTGGCCGAATGCGCCGAGAAGGCCTGAAGGCCCATGGCAAGCGCCGAAAGCACAAGAAGGCTGCGCAAATTTGGCAAAATCTCTCTCCGTCCGAATCTCGCCGCCGCTTTGATACGGCGGTAACCGGCACACCCATACGGCCGATCGACCGGGATAATGTGCAACGTTGGTCCCTGTTTATTGGTTGCAACATGAACGGGGCATGAAAATGGCGCAACGCCGCCATTCGCTACTCCGCGAGGCCGATCTCGCGCTTGACCAGACGGGTGAGCCTGGCCGCGACGAGGCGATGGCTCTCGGCGAGATAGGCTTTCAGCGCGGCGTCGTCCAGGCCGCCGTCGCCAAAGCGCTGGATCCAGCTCATGCCGCGCGAGGCAAGGTAGGGCGCCGGCCGACAGCCGGGCTGCTCCTTCAGGAGGTCGAAGCTCATCTGCGAACATTTGAAGGTGACGAACAGCGATTGCCCGTCGTCCCAGCCGCCGATGGCGAAAACCTTGCCGCCAACCTTCCAGACATGCGCGCCGCCCCACTGGACGACATGGGTCGCGGCATGCAGCGAGGCGCAGTAGGCGTTGTATTCGTCGAGCGTCATCATTCCCACTCTGTTGCACACATGGCGGATCGTCGCCACGCCCCGGAGTTTTGCCGGCTGGCTGGTCTTTTGTACCCTGGACAAGGAGGCAGCGGGCATTAGGCGTCATGACGTGTCGGGCCCTTGCAGCGTGGGCCGCCGCAGCGTGGCACGTTCCAGAGCGTGGCGGGCGAGCGAATTGGCGTGCGCCAGGATCTCGTCGACCTCGCGCGTGTTTTGCCGGCCACCCCATGCGTCCGGATCGTAGCGCGCCAGGCGGCCACCGGGCGGCCGGCCGCCGCGCAGCGCGGCGATGCGGTGGTTGCGGCCGGCGGCGAGCGCACGGTCGCGGCGCGCCTGCCAGCGCAGGAAGCGGCGGCCGAGCGCCGGCAGATCGTCGAGCACGCGGGCAAGTGCGGAAAGACGCCGGCCGAGGCGGCCGGCATCGAGCGGATCGTTTGATGACGGCGGCCGCCAGGACGCGACGGCGATGCGCCGTGCCGCACCCGGCAGCGAGATGCGCGGCACGCCGGCGGCGGGCTGCCAGCGGCGCTGGATGCGCCAGCGCGGCAGCGGATCGAGCAGCGGGAAAGAATGGGAAGCGGATTTCGCGGGCGCGAGATGGGCGAGACAGGCCGGAACCGGCGCGTCGCATCGCAAAACGATGCCGGTGCCGACGCCCGCGCGCACCAGGAGGGAGGTCTTGCGAGACCCGGTGGCCGGGCCGGGCTTGCGGGGACGACAGGCAGGCAGCGGAGGCAGGCAGCGCGCGAGCGCGATGGCGAGACGCCGCGCCGCCGATTCGGCGGGACGCAGCAGGCGCAGGATCGCGCGGTGGAGATGGCGCGGCAGGCGGGCGGTCGGCGATCGACCGTCGGGGGAAACGAGCCCGGCCATGCCGACAAGCGCGGCCAGGATGGCCTTCAACGCCCAGCGGTTCTTCTCGATTGCCGCAGTCCCTTCCATCGCCGACATCTCCCTCGCCCGTTCGTGACCGGGGATTGTGCGGGAGATGCGGAGGGGTGTGGATGAAAAAAATCACGCGTACATCATGACCGAACGACTGCGGCAACGCTCTCACCCCCGGCTGAATTGTCCAGATTCGCTCCCCAAACATTGACGCGTTCCCCGAATGCCGACATGTCGGTGGCGAATGGACAGTCTGACACGAACGGAACGCAGTAAGCGGATGAGCCTCATTCACGGTCGAAACACTCGGCCGGAGGTCTCGGTACGCAAGGCCCTGCACAGGCTCGGCTATCGGTTTCGTCTCCACCGAGAGGATCTGCCGGGAAGACCCGACATAGTCTTTGGAAAACGAAAGAAGGTCATTTTCGTACATGGATGCTTCTGGCATCGTCACAGTGATCCGGGTTGCAACCTCGCGCGTCTGCCCAAATCCCGTCTCGAGTTCTGGGAGCCAAAGTTGACAGCCAACGTGGAGCGCGACATGCGCACCATGGCTGCCCTACAGAAGCTCTGTTGGAATGTATCGGTTGTCTGGGAATGCGAGTTGCGGCATAGTGAACAATTAGAGAACAAACTTACCAAGTTCCTGGGGGAACCTTGAATGAAGGCAATCGAGCTTTTCGCTGGTGCCGGAGGGCTCGGCCTGGGCGTCAGCAATGCGGGTTTCAAGCCACAAGCAATCGTTGAGTGGGACCGGTGGTGCTGCGACACCCTTCGCGAAAATCGGAACAATGGCTTCGGTTTAATGGGTGACTGGCCCGAGCCGATCGAGGCCGATGTTCGCAACGTGGATTTTCGTCAGCACGAAGACAAGATTGACTTGGTTGCCGGTGGCCCCCCATGCCAGCCATTCTCTCTGGGGGGCAAACATCGCGCCCATGCGGATAGTCGCGATATGTGGCCCGAGGCCGTTCGGGCGGTTCGAGAGGTCAAGCCCAAGGCTTTCATTTTCGAGAACGTGAAGGGGCTCACGCGAGAGAGCTTCGCGACGTATTTGTCGCATGTTCTTTTGCAAATGAAGTATCCTGAATTGAAGGCGAAGCGTGGCGAGGATTGGGAAGGCCATCTACGGCGATTGGAGAAACATCACACGGGTCGGCGAGGACCCATGGGGTTGGAGTATCGGGTCATCCACCGGGTGTTGAATGCAGCCGACTACGGCATACCGCAACGCCGCGAGCGGGTTGTGTTCGTGGGTTTCCGCAGCGACCTGAATATCGAATGGGCATTTCCGCGTGAAACGCATTCACTGGACGCACTTCTTTGGGACAAAACCAATGGTGAGTATTGGGATCGTCACAAGGTAAGAAAGGGTGATCGCGTTGTCAGCGATCGGCATTTGGATCGCGTTGTAAAATTAAGCACAAAGCCAAGCCCTCTCCCCTGGCGCACGACGCGCGATGCGATTGGCGATCTTCCAGATTCCGAACGGGCAAGCAGCGGCGTTGCGGCGCCGAAGTACCACAATCACCACTTCCAGCCGGGTGCCCGCACATATCCCGGCCACACAGGGAGCCCACTCGACGAGCCAGCCAAAACCTTGAAGGCCGGAGTTCATGGAGTTCCCGGCGGCGAGAACATCTTGGTCCGGCCCGATAGCAGTGTGCGATATTTCACGGTCCGCGAAAGCGCACGTTTGCAGACTTTTCCAGATGAGTTCCGATTCCATGGCTCGTGGACTGAAACCATGCGCCAGCTTGGCAATGCGGTGCCGGTTGAACTTGCCAGCGTTGTAGCTCGAAGCGTTAAGCGGCATCTGCATTTTGCGGGGTCGGATTTCCTGAAATGACTTGGTACACGGAGTTCGAGTTTGATCTGCCAAGCGCCCTGTTGAAACAACTGGTCGCTGTACTGAACGATCTGGAAACAGCGCCACTTAGCAATGCAGCCTTGAGGGTCGTTCCCGAGGAACAAGGCGTCTACCAGCTCTTCCTGGATGCCAGACTCGTCTACGTCGGCAAGACGGATGCACAGGCAGGTCTCCATAGCCGTCTTGCCCGCCACGCCAAGAAGATATTGTACCGACACGGTCTTGATCCGATGCGCGTCAGCTTCAAGGCGGTTCGGATTTTTGTTTTCACCGCGATGGATTTAGAGGCCGATCTCATCCGCCACTATGGTGGAGTTAAAGCAATCGGTTGGAACGGCAGCGGATTTGGATCAAACGATCCTGGCCGCAAGCGAGATACGACCAATGTCAAAGCCAGCAATTATGATGCCGTCTTCCCGATCGATATCGACCGAGAGATGGCATTTGCCATCGAGGACGGCGAAACCGCGTCAAGCGCGCTTTCCCGTATGAAGGAAGCCCTCCCCTATACGTTGCGGTATGAAATGAAGGCCGACAGTAGCCGAGATAGCCATCCTGACATGGAGGCAACGATGCTTTCCGCTTTGGGCGGGCCAATGTCCGCGCGTGCGGCGATCAAGCATATCGTAAGCGCATTGCCAGCCAAGTGGCAGGCTACCGCCCTACCCGGTTACATCATTTTGTACAAGGAAGCGCCCCGCGACTACCCTCAGGCAGACGTGGTCGCGGTATCGTAGGCTCACCCACTCGCACCGTATCATCCCTACCACAAGTTCACCCGTCGGCCGTATTGCCAACGGGGCGCCCCGTTGCCGCCGCATGCGCGAGAGCATAGGTTGGCTGCATGAGAGTCACGCAAGCAGACTTGTTCGCGCAAGACGACGCCGAACGCAACACATTGTCGCAATCGCAGCGTGCAGCGATCCGGTCGCGCCTGGAGGCGACCCTGGCAAGGCTGGAAGCGACGGCGACTTTCCCCTGGCGCGATCCGCTGGACGCAGTCCACGAGGAGAACCGCTTCCAGCGCGACACGGAACTGCTCGGCGAGGAAGGCGCGCTGCTGTGGGCGCGCTTCGACAGGGAGATGGACCGGCTGCACGCGACGCAGTTCGCCTCGGATGCCCGCGCGGCTGGATAGATGCACTCTTGGCAGAGTGCCGGAATTGTACGGCCGCCTACTCCTCGCTCCCGCCCGTGGCGTCGTGGTAGCGCGCGTAGCGCATGGTGACCGGAAAGGGCGGCAACCGCTTCGGTTTGAGCTATGTCAACGCAACGGGCTGCCGTCAGGCGTAGCTTTGGCTTCGTGCCAACGACAGCCGAAGCAGGACCGATGCCCATCACTCACCAGCGTCCAGAGGCTCGCGACTTGCTTTCGCTCGCCACCAGAACGGTCCCTCGCTACACCTCCTACCCGACCGCACTCCAGTTCACCTCCGATGTTGATGCGGCAAGCTATGGAAAATGGCTGGACATCGAAGCCCGGCGGGGCGGAGCCGTCTCAATCTATCTCCACGTCCCATTCTGCAGGTCGATCTGCAACTACTGCGGCTGCACGACCAAAGCGGCGTTGCGCGATGGTCCCGTCCGAGCCTATGCCGATGTCCTCAAGGACGAAATCCGGCTCGTTGGAGCCATAACCGGGCGCATCGAGGTCTCCCACCTGCATTGGGGCGGAGGCACGCCGAATATCCTGCCGTCGGACTGCATCGAGGAACTCGTCACCCTTCTTTCCGAAACATTCCGCTTCAGGGAAGATATGGAGCATGCGATCGAACTCGATCCCCGCCACGTTACGCGGGACGGAATGGCGCACCTGGCTGGCCTGGGCGTGAATCGGACGAGCCTGGGCGTGCAGACGCTGGACGACACGGTCCAGCAGGCGATCGCCCGCGTTCAGCCTATGGCTGCCGTCGAGGATGCCATGGCCGCGATATCGAGGGCTGGCATCGCCGACGTGAACTTCGACCTGATGTATGGCCTGCCTTTCCAGAGCGAAGCGTCCATCCAATCGACGGTCGAACAGGCCGTTCGCCTGGTTCCATCGCGGATAGCCGTCTTCGGCTATGCGCACGTACCCTGGATGAAGCCGCACCAGCGGTTGATCGGAGATGACACCCTTCCCGATGCCAGGGCGCGGATCGCTCAGGGGCGGCTTGCGCGCAGGCTTCTGGCGGCAGCCGGCTACGAAGCAGTGGGCATCGACCACTTCGCCCGCGAATTCGACCCGCTGGTGGCCGCGATGCGTAACGGCACGATGCGCCGGAACTTCCAAGGCTACACTACCGATACGGCTTCCGTCCTCATGGGCTTTGGCCCTTCGTCCATCAGTCGCACCGCGTCTGGCTATGCGCAGAACCTTCCCGACAATGCAGGCTGGCAACGCCGCGTCCGGTCGGGCGAGCTACCCGTAGCCCGGGGCAAGGCGATGGATGACATGGACCGGATGCGCGCGGATGCCATCGAGGCGATCCTATGCTTTTTCGGAGTCGATCTTGCCGAAGTCGCCGGGCGGCACGGCCTGCCTGTCGATATATTCGGCCCGGATATCTTCAGCTTGCGCGCGCAAATGGGAGCTCGCGTGAGGATCGACGGATGGCGGATCGCGATAGAACGGGACCCGCATGAAACGGCCCGTCTGGTTGCCAGCCACTTCGATGGCTACTTTCCCTTGAGCGGCCGTTATTCGGTCGCGGTCTGAGTAGACCGTCGCGCGCTTCCTCTCGCTGTCAGGCGTGGCGGCAGGTGCGCCGGGGCAAGAAACATCGACTGCAAGCCGTGCTCGCCACTGAAATGCGGTGGGTTTTCGTTCAACGATTCTCAACATGTTGGGCCTAGGCTTCCGCCGCAAACTGCGGAGAAGGTGCTTGAGACGAACTGTTGCGCAAGCGGCATTACTCACACTCGCTGTGATCGCGATCACCCAAATCACGTGCCTTGCCATCTGGGGTGGAACGGACGGTGGCTATGAACTCTCGATCATGGTCGCGGGTGCGCTGATTCCGCTCGCGACCTGCTTTCCGATCTCGATGTTCCTGCTGGTCCAGCGGAGATCGTTGGCGACGGCACTATCCGGCATGGAACAAGCGCACCGTGAACTCCAGGAGCAGGCGTCGCGGGATCCGATGACCGGGCTCCTGCATCGACAGGCTTTTTTCGCCAAACTATCGTTCGTAGAGTCTCCCGGGGGTTGTTTCTTGATGATCGACGTCGATCATTTCAAAGCCGTGAACGACACAAATGGCCATGCGGCGGGCGATCAAGCTTTGCGGTTGATCGCTGACGCACTCGCTGACACCGTAGGCGACACTGGCGCCGTCGCCCGGTACGGTGGAGAAGAGTTCTGCATCTACCTGCCTCTTGCGGACCCGCTTGATGGCCACAGGATCGGCGAGAATGTCCGGCGGCGGGTCGGCAAGATTGAATTTTCCCCTGGAGGGGTACGTCGCCGACTCACTGTCAGCATCGGCGTCGCCGCGTTAGACCTTGGCGCGGATGTCGAAACGGCAATCTCGGCCGCCGACGCGGCGTTGTACGAGGCGAAAAGCGAGGGACGAAACCGTGTTGTCTGCGCGCCTACCCCGAGCCGCATTGAGACCAGGCGCAATGTTGCCTAGGTAACCGGTCGCGTTCGTATCGCCTGGTATCGGAAACGGCGGCAGCGAGGTTTTCGCGGCGGATCGTCGCTTGCGTGCCCGTCGCGACGGCGTCCACCCATGACCTGGGCTCCACGAACGACAAAAAAAATCACTGGTCGGAGCGTGCCCGGAGGTGCGACGGTGGCGGCGGTCTGAGCGGCGGATGCGCGCGCCTTGGGAGGTCAAGATGATGCGGTTGGTTGCGGTTGTGGCGGCAATGCTCCTTGGCCTCGCTGCCCTGCCGGGCGTTGAACCCGCCTTCGCACAGGACCGATCCGAGCGGATAAGCTTCGCGAGCGGACGTTCCTCGAAGACCTTGCTGGACAGCATCACCGGCTATGAGACGGTGAACTACCGCGTCAACGTGCGCGCCGGGCAGCGGCTTGCCGCGAGCCTGCGCACGGACAATGCCAGCAACTACTTCAACATCTGGGCGCCCGGCGCTTCCGAAGCGCTCTACAACAGCTCGGTGTCGGGGAACCTCGCCGACGTGATCGTGCGCTCGGGCGGCGACTACCGAATCCAGGTGTACCTGATGCGCAACGCCGCGCGCCGCAACGAAAGCGCCGACTACAGGCTGAAGGTCGAGGTGACCGGCGGCGATCCGAACTATGGCGGCAAGCCTCAGCCTGACTATGCCGACGGCCTTTCGGGCGGGCCCGACTTCTGGGAAGTGGCCAACGTGCCGCCGGGAGACAGGCTGAACGTGCGGTCGCGCCCGACGGCGCAGGCACCGATCGTCGTGCGCCTGCGCAACGGCGCGGTGCTTCGCAACCTCGGCTGCCGCATGAACGGACAGACACGCTGGTGCAGGGTCGAGCGGCGCGACGGCACCGGCGCTGGCTGGGCGGCGGGACGGTTCCTGATCGAGCGGGGCGGCTGACAGAGGCCTGTACGCAGGCGAAATCGTGAGGAGGATGACATGAACCGATACCACCTGATGCTGGTCGCAGCGCCGCTGCTGATGGCCGGATGCTCGACCGATTCGGGCTCGCCCGCCCCGGTCGGCACGCCGGTGCCGATGATGGACCAGAGCGTGCCCCAGGTGGCGCGCACCGCCTGCCTGCGCGAGGTAGCCCGCACCACCAACACGCAGCAGGGCGTCATCCTCGAGATGCTCTATTCCGAGGCGAATTCTCAGGTCATCGTCGGCGTCGGGCCGGATCGTGCGCGCTGGCAGTGCACCGTGTCCAACAGCGGCGTCGTCGCCAATGTCATGTCGCTGACCGACGAGGGCAGGCTCTGAACCGTACGCGTTTCAGAAACAAGGAGGGAACCAAAATGAGACCGCACTTCATGACCGTCGCTGCAATGGGGTTGGTGGCCTTTACCGGAGAGGCGGCCGCAAAGATCCCGCTCGTCAACGCGACGTGCCCGATGGGCATTGAAGTTCATGCCGACAAGGGGGGTCCCGTCTACATCAACGGCAAGGAAGGCAAGCTAAAACTCTTCAACGAGAACTACTACGAGATCAAAGGCGGCGGCGTCACTATCTCGCTGAGCATCAATCCCGACGGTTCGGCAGGTGTGTCATACACCGGCAAGGGCGGTGCAAACGGCATCTGCACGGTGAAATAGGCACGCCGCCAATTGCAGTGCAGACGGGCCGACGGTGCTACACCGTCACGTTGACAAGGCGCGGCTGCCCTTGCCGTTGATCTGTGACCGGAACCAGCGCGCAACAGCATCGAGCGGGGGCTCGGAGCGTCGGCTTTCCTTGATGCAGAGATAGTAGTCCTCATTGGTGGCGAGGCTGGCGTCGCAGACCAGCCGCAACGTTCCGTCCGCCAGTTCCTTTTCGACAAGGAAGTCCGGCACCAAGGCAGCGCCAAGCCCTTGCCGCACCATTTCGAGCGCCACGATATAGTGCGACGCGAACAACCAGTCCTCGCGCGCAGGGATTTCGAACGGCAGAGCTCCCTGCGCCGCGAAGATTTTCCAGTCTGCGCCAATTCTGGCGGGCTGCAGATCGGTGGTGATCAGGCGCGGCGCGGCCTTCCGGGGATCTGGCAAACGGCTCGACAGCACAGGCACCAAGACCTCCCGCCTCAGGAGCAGCGACCAGTAGCCCGGCGAATCCGGAAGCGTCGTGACGAA
>Ga0335394_10001005_pt1 | contig 31364 bp, 20 predicted proteins | sample MAT03_FD_205741 | JGI IMG/M metagenome (GOLD analysis project Ga0335394, IMG submission 205741) | Freshwater microbial communities from Lake Fryxell liftoff mats and glacier meltwater in Antarctica - MAT-03 (spades assembly) (version 2) ...
ATCAAATCGAAATGATGCGGCAACGAGTGCTCTACACGCACCTCGCCTCCGGTGATCGCTCCGAGGGCGAGAAAGGTCACGACCTCGTGATAGTCGGTGCCGATCGTGATCGTGCCGCCACGGAGTCGCTCCACGCCGGCGATTTTCAGCATCGACGTGCCGATCCCCTCGATCTGCGCACCCATACTCACGAGCGCAGCACACAGCTCCTGAACGTGCGGTTCGCTCGCGGCGTTGATCAAAGTCGAAGAACCGACCGCCACCGCCGCGGCCATCGCGAAATTCTCGGTCACCGTCACTGACATGTAATCGCACCAATGGCGTCCCCCTTGAAACCCGCTGGGCAGGCCGATGACCAATGGATCGCCGGCGTCGACGATCGCACCCAAGGTCTGGAAAATCTCCAAATGCGGATCGATCTCCCGCACCCCCAGCGAACAACCCTTGGAATTGGCCGGCACGGAAATCTTCCGCATGCGATGTAGCAGCGCCGGATACAGCAGCACGGTGGAACGCATCGCCTGCGGCAACTCCGCATCGATCAGGACGTCCGCAAACCGCGAGTGATCCACTTCCATCACCCCCGCCGCGCGGTCCCACTCGATCGATGAGCCTTGCGAGCGGAAAAATCCGACGAGTTTCTCGAGGTCCGTGATGTCGGGAACGTTGCGCAAGGTGACCGGCTCGTGGGTGAGGAGCGTAGCGCAAAAAATCGGCAGCACCGAATTTTTGTTTCCGGACGGGAGGACGGTGCCGGCGAGCGGTTTGCCGCCGTGAACGATGAGATCAGCCATGCGAGGCGTGCAACGGGAGACGGAAACGAGACGGATGCAATCGTCGAAATGACAAAAAAGGCGTCCGCAAAAAGCGGACGCCTCGAGTGCGTTCGGCGCGATGCGCCTTGGCAGGGGTGAACGGTCTCAGCTTGACGACGACGGACCGTCTCCGCCTTCGCGTGGTGCGCTCGCACCCGGACCGCGTGTATCGGTTCCGCCAAACTCGCCGCGGTTGCGTCCGCGACCGCCACGATGACGACGGCGGCGCTGGCCACCTTCGCCACCGACTTGATCGCCCGCCGGACCCTGCCCGAAGGCACCGGCACCGGCTTCGCCACCTTCCGGTCGCGGCGCGGAAGCGGAAGGACCCGGGCCCTGTCCGTCGCGCGGAGCGCGATTCTCAAAACCGCCCCGGCCTCGGCCGCCACCGCCACCGCCTTGGCGACGACGCTGGCCATCGCGAGAACCGCCACGGTCCTCGTAGCGAGGCTTGTCGTGGCCATTCGACGCAGGCGTCCCCGTGGGTGCGGGACGGGCAGCTTCGGCGGAACTCCCGCTGAAGAGACCCTTCAACCAGCCTACAAACCCTCCGGACTTCGCGTCGACCGGAGTGGTCGGTGGCGTCGGACGGACAGGCGTAAACGTCTTCGCGGGTGCACCGCGATCCGCTTGAGGAGCGCGAGCCTCCCGCGGCGGCCGGCTATCGCGCTCGTCGCGCGCTGGACGCGGTTCGCGCGAGTCGCGGGGATCTCGCGGTTCGCGGGCTTCACGCGGTGGACGCACCTCGCGTCCAGGCGCACTGGAACCCGCGGGACGGGTATCGTTGAAACGTTCGGCGACTTTGGGATCGCCGGGACGCTCCGCGCGAAAGACCGCACGGTCTTCGCGCCGTGAAGGCTGCGCGGGACGCGCGTTTTCCGGACGAGGGCTGCTATTGTCCCAACTAGTGGCCGGACGACGCGTTTCCGCGGGAGGCAGAATCGTCAGGCTCGCTTTTTCCGCGACAGGCGCGGGTGAGGTCGCAAACGGCTCGGGCGCTTCCGCCACCGGTGCGGACACAGGGGCAGAGGCACCGGGCTCGGCCAGCGGCGAAGGAGTAATCACCGGGCCGGGTTCGATGTACGTTCCCACTGCGGCGGCCACAGGGGAGGTTGAGGTTTCGGGTGAGTTCACTTCCAACACGGGAACCGGCGCCGTCACTTCGACGGTAAGCGGGGTCGCGGGAGCGAACGGGTTTTGGTATTCGCGTTCGGCCACAATGACCTGAACGGCGGTGGGCTTGTAATCGCCGCGGGGAGCGGCGCTGGCGGGTGTGGGCGCTACCGTGGTAGTGCGCTTGCCGCGCGCGAGCCCGGATCCGCGGCTCGTGCCGAACGACTGTGTCGGCACGGGCGCGGGCGTCGCGCTGGAGGTCTCGGTGAACGCTGCAGGAGCACTAGGCTGCGCTGGCGTCTCGCCGGACGTGGATTGATCTGACATGACTTATTTTATGTTTGGGTTGGACGCGTCCACCGCAAAAAGCGGGTGTCGCGAAACGGTGCCGTGGGCGGAGCGAAACGCTCAACGCAGGCAACTCGATCCTCACCATCGCCTAACGCAAACGGTGTCGCAACCTCTAATTGCCGAATGACTCGCCGCATCTCCTTCAGTCCAATGGCAATAAATAACCGGTTGAGTCGCGGGAATCCTTGCACCCTGCGGACTGCGCCCCCTAGCGTGCCTCGCATGACTCCAGACAAGCTCGAGGGAATTTTCAAGATGCAGGAGGCTCTCAATCAACGGATTGGCGTTAATCTTCCGCCAGTCACCGATGAGGAAAAGGCCAAGTGGATCCTCAACTACACCCGAGCCATGCAACAGGAACTCGCAGAGCTGGTGGACTCCGTACCGTGGAAATGGTGGGCCAAGTACCAAAAATTCGACGAGCAGAATGCCCGTGTCGAGGTGGTCGACCTTTTCCACTTCCTCGTCTCCCTCGCCCAAACCCTGGGGATGAGCGCCGACGACGTTTACCAAGCCTACCTTAAGAAAAACGCGGTCAACCACCAGCGGCAGGAGTCCGGCTACGCGGAGAAGGACGCTGCCGACTCGAAGCATATTTGAGCGAGCGTCTCCAAAAGTTTTCTTAGAGGTTCGGATGGAGGGCCTCGCTCTGTCGAGGCCGGGATTTGCCGACGATTTACGCCATCGCCCTTTAAACGCGCGCTACGATCGTGGAGGTTGTTACAGATTGGCAGCGTGCCGCCACGCAATCCCAGCCTCGACGGAGCGAGACCCTCCCGTTGAAATGCTCCCTGCACCTTTGGGCACCTCGACCCATTCGCCCTGTCGCTAGGCTCTTCGTGAATACCCCCTCTCCCTCCCCCGCTCCCAAACGCCGTTTCCGCTGGAGACGGACAAGTTCGATCCTCCTTGCGATCGGCGTCGTTTTCATCGCCTTGGGTTTTTTCGGTCTTCCTCCGATCGTCCGTACGCAGGCCGAAAAGCGTTTATCGGCTTATTTCCAGCGTCCGGTAAAAATCGACCGCGTGCGCATCGACCCGCTACGCTTGTCGGCACAGATCGACGGTCTCGCGATCGGCGACGGCCAAGGCGGGACGTTCGTGGGATGGCGGCGGCTTTATGTGAACTTTGACCTGCTCGCACGGTTCACCGGAGCGTGGACCTTCGAGGAAATCGAACTCGACGGTTTCACCGCTTCGATTTCGCGGGATGCCAAAGGCGTTCTTAATTTCGCGGACGTGATCGACCGCGCTTCCGCAGCTCCGAAAGTAAAAAACGAAAAAGACAGGCGCGGACCCTCCCTCGCGATCGACCAATTGATCGTTCGATCGGCGCAAGTTCAGTTCAGAGACATCAGTCAAGGCACGCCTTTCGCGACGGATGTCGGACCCGTCACCTTCACGCTTCGTCGTTTCCGTACGAAGGGAGACGCCACGGCCCCCCACGCTTTTTCCGCAGTGACCGAAGCGGGGGAAACCGTCACGTGGAGCGGCTCGCTCTCCCTCGATCCGATCCGCTCCGTCGGCGAATTTACCGTGAGCAATGTCTCTCTCGCCAAGTACGCTCCGTATTACCAGGACCACGTGAATGCCGTCCTTCGACGCGGTACGCTTTCCGTCGGTGGCCGCTACGAAGCGGAATACGCGGACCGGACCCCCGCCCTCAAGCTGATCGACGGCGGCGTGACGATTCGCGACCTGCAGGTCTCCCCGAGAAACTCCGCCGAACCTCGCATTGTCTTGAACGAAATCGCCCTCTCCGGGATTCAGGCCGACCTCGCGACGCAGCAGGCGACGGTGGATCGGATCTTCGTCAACGGCGGCCGTATCGCCATCGATCGAACGAAGGAGGGAATCGACCTGCTTTCCCTCTTCGCAGTTGCGGACATTGGCGCGCCCCGTCCACTCGCAACGAAACCCGCTCCGACCTATCCCCCAACGCCGCCGGCCGGCTCGGCACCCCTGCCTCCCGCCCCCAGCCCGCCGGTCACAGGCCCCGCGTCGGTGGCACCGCAATTGACGCTGAACGAGTTCGCGGTCGAAGGACTCGCCGTCGCCTTTACCGACCGGACGCTTCCCGATCCCGCCTTCGTCGAGATCGAGCGCGTCTCGCTCGCACTCAAAGGTCTCAAATCGCACGCCCTCGCACAACCGTCCGCGCTCGAAGCGAAGATCGTTTTGGCCGGCGGAGGCGAGCTTGCCGCGACAGGCACCGTCACCCCTCAACCCCTCGAGGCAACGCTCGCGCTGAAGGTGTCGGGATTGCCCCTTTCGCTCGGCAGTCCCTATCTCGAGTCCGCCTCGGGGGTCAGCGTGGCGAAAGGCACGCTGGCCATCGAAGGCGACTTCGCACTCGTTGGGGGAGCGGCGACTTTCACCGGACGAACCGCGATCGAGGAGTTTGCCGCACTCAACTCCAAATCGAAAGAGGCGCTGGCGGGTTGGTCCTCGCTCGACCTGCGCGGAATCAAGGTCGTCTCTAACCCGTTGAGCGCGGCAGTCGAGGAGATCGTCTGGAGCGATCTGGTGGCCCACGCCGTTATTCAGCCGGACGGAAAACTGAATCTGACTTCCGTAGCCACTCCGACTGGCGGTTCGGCCCAACCGGGATTGCCTGGCGCAACCCCGCCACCGCCATCCGCAAAAACCACGCCGGCGGCACAGAAGGCCACCGCCCCCCTCCCCCCGCTTTCCATCGGAAAGATCGTCTTCGAACGGGCCCGTTTTACCTTCGCCGATCGCTCGATCCAGCCCGTGGTCGAATCGACCCTTTCCAAACTGGAAGGAACGATCTCGGGCCTTTCTTCGACGAACGTGGCTCGAGGCGACGTTCAATTGAAGGGCGTCGTCAACGAGACCGCATTGGTCGAAATCGGCGGCCGTCTCAATCCCCTCGGCACTCCCGCCTTCGCCGATGTGAAGATCGATTTCAAGAACATGGAGTTATCGCCCCTCGCTCCCTACGTCGCCAAATACGTGGGCTACTCGCTCGAGCGCGGTGCCCTGTCCCTCGCGATTCAGTTCAAGCTGAACGAACGAAAAATCGACAGCTCCGACGTCGCCACTCTCGATCAATTTACGCTCGGCGAAAAGAACGACAGTCCCGACGCGGTCAAGCTGCCCATCACGCTTGCGATCGCCCTGCTCAAGGACCGCAGCGGTCGCATCGTGATCGACGTTCCGATTCAGGGCAGCCTCGACGACCCGAACTTTCGGATCGGCCGCGTCGTCTGGCGGGTGCTCGGAAACCTGATCGCCAAAGCCGCCACCTCGCCCTTTGCCCTGCTCGGAAGCATGTTCGGCGGCGGGGGGGAAGAGTTGGCCTTTCAAGCGTTCGCCGCAGGCGAAGCGGTGCCGCTCGAGGGGGAAGCGAAAAAACTGGCAACCGTGACCCAGGCGCTAGCCAACCGTCCCGCTCTGCGGCTCGACCTCGCAGGAAGCTTCGATCCCGTCGCGGATCGCGCGGCGCTCCAGCGGATCGAAGTCGAGAATCGACTCCGCACCGCAGCCGGGCAAGAACGGCGGGAGGGCTCCCCGTCGACACCAGGTGAGCTCGTTTTGACCGACGCCGACCGCGCGCGCCTCTTGGCGAAACTATACGCGGCCGCCTTTCCCGAATCGGTCGTCGGAGGCAACGCGCAGGCGAGTTCAAGCGCCGAATCGGCGGCCACTGCGCCGCCGATGGCACAAGCCCGTCCTCCCGAGAAAGAGGGCGGTTTTCTCCAACGCGTCAGACGATTCTTTTTCCGTCGAGACGGCGAAGCGAACTCCGCAACCGGATCTAGCCCCACGCCCGCCGCGACCGTCACTGCCGGCAAGGGAGACGAAGCGACAGGTGCCCTTTCCGTTCCCACGCCTTCGCCCCTCTCGATCCAGGAAATGACCGATCGTCTCGCCGAAAAAATTGCAATAGACGAAAACGAACTGAAGCGCCTGGCATCCACCCGCGCTCAACGCGTCCGCGCGCAACTCCTGCAATCGGGCGAACTGACGCCGGAACGCATATTCGTCGTGACTCCGGTGAGCACCGGCTCGCGTGTGGAACTACGTTTGAAGTGAGTCTCCCAGTCGCCGAAATCGCCTGTCGCGCCGGGTGCGGCGCCTGTTGCATCGCCCCTTCGATTTCCTCGCCGATGCCTCCGGCATCGCGCCCGGCGAACCCTGCGGTGCCGCCGCAAGAATGGATTTCCGGAAAGCCTGCCGGGGCGGCGTGTATCCATCTGGACGATGCACTCCGGTGCCGGCTTTTCGGGTTGCCCGAGCGACCGAATGTCTGCGTGACGCTCAAGCCCCACTCCGACATGTGCGGCACCTGTCGAGACGAAGCGATGCAGACCCTCGCTCGATGGGAAGAGCAAACGCGCCCGCCGATAATGCAGGCCCGATCCAATGGAGGGCCACGGTCCCTCGTGGCCGGGCTTGCGCGTCCGCGCGCTGCCCATCGTGCGCAAAATAAATCCCGCGAGGACGGGGCCTGCCGTACCGGCTAATCCCGGCCTCGACGGAGCAACGCTCTCGCAACCGGGCTGAATCTCGGGACGGTGGAGTTTGGAGTCCGGACTTCAGTCCGTCCGGAGAGATTTCGATTGGATTGCGGACGGCCTAAAGGCCGGACTCCAAACGCTTTTGCAGCGAGGATGCGGTCGACCGGAATCTGCCCAACGGTTTTGAAGGGACAGATTGTTTCTGCACATCGGCTGTCGGTTCACCCCATGTGACTTTATGGCACTTCTGTGATGACACTGGCCCGGTTCCGCCGGGGCTGGCCCAGTCCGCGCACCCGCGTTCACGCCGGCGGTCACCCATATCACCGGCGTTTTTTAAGAAATCGTGCGGTAGTTTTTAAATCGCCCGTTCTGCGCGACGATCACACCGCCGCTCGCAGGCACCATATTCCTCCCATTGAGCTACCGAAAATTCAACGACCGATCGGCAAAGAAAAATGAAAATTCTTGACCAATAGTCGGCTTTTACATGTCATCTATTAATACTATATTTTCATCATAGATGAATGATGTAGGCGTCCTGACTAATCGAGCTCTCAGAAGGGTTTCGATCTTTTTTTGACCAGTTAACCCATAATCCCATCTACCCTAAATGATTACAATGAGATGCCCCGTGCGCATAGCCGTGGGCCTGTTCGTACTTTGCCTTCTGGCCCCGGTCGTAATCCAAGCGCAAACGCGCACACCCGATTCCGCGTCCTTGGTCGGAAGCGTCAGCAATCGCGCCACGGGAAATTTTCTCGAAGGAGCCGTGGTGGAGATTCCCGCATTAAAACGATCGACCTCCACCGACCAGACGGGGCGATTCGTTTTGGCCAATCTTCCCTCGGGAACGTATGAGGTGGAGGTGACCTACGCCGGATTGGACACGGCCCGCCAATATCTGCAGCTCGGCGCGGGCAAGCGTGAAAGCATGAATTTCGATCTCACCGCTGAAGTCTACCAACTCGCGGAGTTTACGGTGTCCGGGGAGCGCGAGGGCAATGCGGCGGCGATCACGGCTCGGCGCAATGCCACCAACGCCAAGAACGTGGTCGCTCTCGATGCCTACGGTAACTTGCCCAACATGAGCGCGGGTGAACTCGTCGTGCGCCTGCCGGGCGTATCGGGTCAGCTCGACCAAGAAGGAAACGTTGTGGCGGTGATGATTCGCGGCACTGACCCGGGCCTGAACAGGGTCAACGTCGACGGCAACCTGATGTCCAACGTCGGCGGTTTTGGCCGCAACTTCCAGACCCACAGCCTGACCGGTGCGATGTTCGAGCAGGTGGAGTTGATCAAAGGGCACCTCCCGGATCAAAGCGCGGATTCGCTTGGGGGTAGTATTAATCTAAAAACCCGGTCTCCATTGGCCATCAAAGAAAAGCGCCGGGGCAATTACAGCGTGGGGGCCCGATGGGCCGCGCCCGTGTTCGAGCAGAGCCCGATGCGCGAGAAGCACCCCATTCACCCGCAGGTGAACCTCGGTTACCAAGAGGTGTTCGACGTGGCGGGTGGCCAACGCAACCTCGGTATCTCGCTCAACGCGTTCTATAGCGAAAACGTCAACTCGCCGTATTTCTATTTGTACGATTACCAGGCGACCACTGCTTCCCCGGCCTACATCTGGGACTACCGGACTTACAGCCAGTATAATAACCGGAAGCAGACCGCGTTCAACCTGAAGGCCGAGTACCGGCTGTCGGATACCACCAAGCTGATCCTGAATGGCATCTACAACGACGCGCTGGAAGCCTTCGATCGCCGGTACACCGCCCGGTTCTTCTCGAACCAGACGATTGCCACGACGGTCGGCGGGGTGCCGACGGGGACGGGCGCGATTATGCCCGGTTATACCGATAGCTTCACGGAAGTCCGCGCGGTCGCGGGGTCGAATCTCCAGACGACCTCGGTGCTCAATTCTTTCTTCAATCGCACGCGTCTCGCCGGCTTGGGTGCCGAGCATAAGTTCGATCGCTGGGAAATCGATTACGACACTAGCTACAGCCAAACACACAATAACCTGGGCGCAGGCTTGAAAGGCCCCGGCGGCTCGCTGGTGGCGCGGGTATCCAACATTGGCTGGAAAATCGATCGTACGAACCCGGAAAACCCCGTCTTCACACAGACCGCTGGGCCGGACATCTATGACATCGCGAATCACCGTAACAACATCGTGTTTACCAAGCGCAACAACTCGCGCGACGTCGAGATCCTCAATGCCAAGCTCAATGTCCTCTATCGACCGGATCTTCGCCATCCGACGACTTTCAAGGCGGGTGCCTTCTACCGTGAGCAAATGGTAGCGGAAGGCAGTGGACAAACCCGGTGGAACTATGTCGGCACGGCCCCGCTCACGCCGCCCACCAAGGACCGGATGTACGACGCCGTTCGCACCGGACGGACCTTGCCGTTCATCGAGACCTCCGCGGTAACGAGCCAATTGTCTAACCCGGCGCTGTGGTCGGAGGATATCTACAATCGGGAAACCAACAAGTTCTCGGGAACGCGCGACGCTACTGAGGAGGTGCTTGCCGGCTATATGATGGCGGACGCGAAGCTCGATCGTTTGGGGGTGGTAGGTGGACTACGCGGCGAACGTACGGAAGTCAGCGGTTTTGGTTATGTGCGGGTGGCACCGGCGACCACGGCACAGATCCCAGACCCCGTGGCGCGGGCGATCCACGATTGGTCCCACCCGGTCACCAACAAAGGGAGCTACGACAAGCTCTTCCCGAGCATTCACTTTACCTACGATTTCACGAAAAGCCTCAAGGCCCGGGCTAGTTGGTCCACGAGCTTTGGCCGCCCTTCGTTCGGTAACTTGGTCCCGGCGGCAACCATCAACGATGCCGCACGCACGGTACGGATCAACAATCCGGCGCTCGAACCCCAGTACGCCAAGAACATCGACCTGTCGCTGGAGTATTACATGAACCCCGCCGGGTTGGTCTCGGTGGGTTATTTCAAGAAAGACATCGTCGACTACATTGCGACGCGCGACATTGGCATCGTGGGCGCGGGTGCGAACAACGGGTTCGACGGCGACTATGAAAGCTACACGCTCCAGTCGCAGGCGAACTCGGGCTCGGCGAAAATCTCGGGGATCGAATTCGACTACCGCCAGCAGTTCACGATGCTGCCGGGTGTACTTCGTGGACTTTCGTTTAGCGCCAATTTCACCTTACTGGAGACCAAGGGCGACTACGGTACCGCGAACCAATCTTCCACGGAAAAGATCGTCGATTTCGTCCCCGAGAGCGGCAACGCCAGCCTCTCGTACGCCTATCGCGGGTTCGGCGCGAATATCCTGCTCAACTACACGGGCCGCTACCTCGACTCGTTTTCGGATGATGCTTCACGCCTCAGCTTCCGTGCTTCCCGCACCATCGTAAATGTAGGGGTCGCGTACCAGTTCCGGCCGCAATACACGGTATTTCTCGACGTGGTGAACATCTTCAACGAACCCCAGCGCCTCTACCGTGGATCCCCCTCGCGCCCAAGCCAGATTCTCACCAATAACCCGGCCGTCACCTTTGGTGTCAGCGGGCAATTCTAAGGAGTACGATGAACACCCGTTGGTTACTCCCGTTGGCCATGGGCTGCTGGACCTTGGCGGTCAGCTGGGGGCAGGGTCCGAGTGCGGGGCGTCCGCGGGACGAACTCCCGCGCTTACCGCAAAACAACCCGGGGTTGGTTGTCGACCTTGGGGTGGGATTGTGGGCGTGGCCCCTGCCCATGGATTACAACCAAGATGGATCGATGGACTTGGTCGTGGTGTGCACGGGTGTTCCGTCCAACGGGATCTGGTACTTTGAAAACAGTGGGCAGGTCGATCCTGCGACGGGCTTGGCGCTGTTCAATCCTGCCACATACTTGGGCAGCGCCAATACTGGACGCCCGCGCCAAGATGCGCAGGTTTCGTTCGTCGACGGAAAACCGGTCGTCACCACGCCCGGCACGGTTCATCCCGAGTTCAAGACCGCCGGATTTACCCGCGGGACAAAGTTGGTCGAGAATTTCGAGATCAAGCCGGGTCCCGGGAGCGTTCGGACCCGGCAATGGCGGTTTGTCGACTACGACGGGGACAAGCTCGTCGATCTGGTCGTGGGGATCCAATATGGCGGGGATCACGGCCGGGCGAATAACTACGACTCGTCCGGGCAGTGGAAGGGCGGTCCCTTGCGGGGCTATGTGTATTTGCTTCGGAATACGGGGACCGCCTCGAAGGCGAGCTATGCCGCGCCCGAGCGCCTCGGGACGACCGCGGGACAGCCGGTGGACGTCTATGGCACGCCCTCGCCAAATTTCGCGGATTTCCGCGGCAACGGTAAACTCGACCTGATTTGCGGGGAATTCCTCGACGGCTTTACCTACTTCGAAAACGTCGGTACGCGCACTGCACCCCGCTACGCGCCGGGCCGCCCCTTGCTGGCGGGAGGCAAGCCGCTGCACATGGACCTGTGCATGATCACGCCCACTGCGGTCGATTTTAACGGGGATGGCCAAGTAGACTTGGTTGTCGGTGACGAGGATGGACGTATCGCGCTGATCGAGAATACCGGGGCCGTGGTCGACAACATGCCGCAATTCTTGCCTCCGCGATATTTCCGCCAATACGCCGCGGATTTGAAGTTCGGGGCCCTCGCCGCGCCGGTGAGCTACGACTGGGACGGCGACGGGCGCGATGACTTGATCGTGGGCAATAGTGCGGGGCATGTCGGCTTCATCAAGAATTTGGGCGGCCTGCCACCGCGCTGGGCTGCCCCGGTCTATTTGTCTGCAGGGGGAAAACTGATCCGTGAACAGGCCGGCCCGAACGGGTCGATCCAAGGTCCTTCGGAGGCGAAATGGGGTTACACCAACCCGGCAGTGGCGGATTGGGATGGAGACGGATTGCCCGATTTGGTCACCAATGGGGTCTGGGGACGGGTCTGGTGGTTTCGCAACGTGGGCACGCGCACGGCTCCGCGGCTGGCCGCCGCGCAACCGCTGCAAGTGGCATGGATGGGCCAAGCCAAGGCACCGTCCTGGAACTGGTGGAAGCCCGAGGGCAACAACCTGGTCACGCAATGGCGGACCACCCCTTGCGTCATCGACTGGAACCGCGACGGCCTTGTCGACTTGGTGATGCTGGATGACGAGGGCTACTTGGCGTTCTTCGAGCGCCGTCGAACTCCGTCGGGTGCGCTCGAGCTCATTGCTTCGCGGCGAATTTTCCGGGGCAACGGAGTCAGTGCCTTTGATAGCCATGGTCTTGTCCGCAACGACCAGTCCGGCCTTTTGCGCCTGAATGACACGGAAAAGAACAACCCGGGACGAAGCGGACGCCGGACGTTCTGTTTCGACGATTGGGATGGCGATGGAATCCTGGACTTGATCGTGAACAGCCAGCCTGGCGTAAACTGGTTCCGTGGCGAAGGACAGGATAGCACCGGCTTGTGGGGCTTCCGCCATCAAGGGCCGCTTTCGTCCCACGTAATCGCAGGTCACTCCACCACACCGACCATGGTCGACTGGGACAAGGATGGGGTCCGCGATTTGTTGGTCGGCGCCGAGGACGGCTTCTTTTATCAGCTCAAGAACCCGCGTAGTCCCGATCGGTAGTCGCGTCGCGTCCACGGATTGCCGGGCGTTGCGCTTCCGTTCCGTTCGCTCGGCCATCGCGTAGCGCGTTCCCCGTCGCCTTCCCCTCATCGATCTTCACCCCTCCCATGACTCTTCTCCCCGCTTTCCTCGCGTATTTGCCGGCCTCAACCCTCAAGAGGGTTGCGTCGACTGGCTTCGCCTTCGTGCTGTGCCTGCCGCTCGGTGCGGCGGGCGGTGCTGGTCTCACGGGCCCCTCGAACGCCGACCTTGCCAACATGTTCCGCGTGCCGGGACTGCCCGAGGACCGGAAACAGATCGCGTGGCCCACCTTGCCGCTGCTGCCCAGCAAGCGGGTGGAGATCTTCCGCGGCGTGGAAAACGTGACCGGGTTCAACCACCACCCCAGCATCGCGTACTTTGACGGACGGTTGTTCGCGATCTGGAACACGGGGTTTAAGGATGAGGATGCGAGTGGCCAGAAAGTCGTCTTCTCGACGAGCACGGACCAGGGACTGACCTGGACGGCGCCGATGGATATCACGGGTCGGTGGGACGCGCGGCGATTCACCTGCGTTGGACTGTGGCAGCGCGGCAATGAATTGCACGCCGTGGTTTCGCTGCGCGATGCGCATGACGAGGCGGGCAAAGCCAAGCGGAGCGACGTTTGTCCCTTGCTGGCCTATCGTTGGGAGTCTTCCCGCTCCGGGTTCGGGGATCCGGTCGTACTTGTGATGAATTTCTTCTCGAACAACATCCCGCAAAAGGCCCCCGACGGCGAGTGGATGATGCTTGGCAAAGGTACGGGGGAAGAGAACAGCGAGATGCGCGTGGCCCGCGGCGGGACCGTGGATCTCGGCCGCTGGAGCGTCGCCGACATGCCGGTTGGACCCAAGATGGAAGAGGCCGAGTGGTATGTGCTCCCCGACAAGGGCATCGTGGCCCACTATCGCTCCTACCTCGGGGAAACGCCCGAGGGAGGCCGCTTTATCCGCCTCTACAGCCCCGATAGCGGGAAGACATGGTCGGATCGCATCGTCACCAATTTCCCCGAGGCCAGCAGCCGAAACCACGGTTTCCGGCTGTCCAACGGCACCTACGTCCTCTTGTTGAATCCCAACCCCATCCGTTATCGAGTGCCACTCAGTTTGGCCCTGTCGAGCGATGGCTTGAACTACACAAAAATTGCCAATATCCGGGCCGACGACACCAAGTCCCGGGTCAAGGGGCGCTCCAAGGGCCCGGGTTACCACTACGTCCGCGGGCTTGAGCACAACGGCAAGCTTTACGCCATTTACACGGTCAACAAAGAAGACGTGGAGGTTTCCATCATCCCACTCCAGGCGATCCAAGGTCTGTGACCCGTGGCATGAAGTTGGATACTATCGATGTCGTTGTGATCGTGGCCTACGGGCTCTTGACCCTGGGAGTCGGGCTGTGGTTCTCGCGGCGCAACAAGAGCACGGAGCGTTATTTTCTCGGGGGCCGCGACTTCCCTGGCTGGGCCATCGGGTTAAGTTTCATCGGGTCGACCATCAGCTCGATCACGTTCGTCGCTTACCCGGCTGACAGCTTTAAGACCGCGTGGCTCCGGATCCTGCCGCCACTCGCTTTCCCGTTAGTCGTACTGCTGGCGTGCTACGCGTTCATTCCCTTTTTCCGCCAGGGGACGGCCCGTTCCGCCTATCATTACCTGCGTCTCCGTTTTGGTCCCTCGGTCTCGGTGTACGCCGCGTCCGTTTACGTGGTCATGCAGCTTGTCCGCGCGGCGACCATCACGTACTTGCTCGCCGTCCTTGTCTCGTCGATGACGCACCTTGCGGTGCCTTGGTGCATCGCGCTAGCGGCAGGCGTTACGGCGCTCTACACCGTAAAGGGCGGGTTTACCGCGGTGGTGTGGACCGACGTGATCCAGACGATCATTCTTATGGTTGGCGCGGTGAGTTGCCTGGGGTTCATCGTCCATGCGTTGCCGGGCGGCATTGGCCAGGTTTTCACCGAGGCCTGGGCCGCGGGTAAGTTTTCCCTGCAAGACCTGAACCCAGTCTCCGGGCGGCTGGAGCCCGTCGGCACGGGTTTTTCCCTCTCCGAGAAGACTGCCACGATGCTGGTCTTTGTCGGGGTGGCCAACTACCTCGCGGGCCAACTAGACCAGGATTCGGTCCAGCGGTGGTGTGCCGCCAAATCCGCGCGTGAAGCACGCAAGTCCATGTACATCCTCGGGCTTGGCGCGGTGCCGATCTGGGGCACGTTCATGTTCTTGGGCACGGCGCTGTGGGTCTATTTCCAGCAATTTCCTACCGACATTTCCACTGGCGTGCTGGCCGGCGCGCGCAAGGCCGAGGACATCCTACCGCATTTTATCGTCAGCGTGTTGCCCCCTGGGCTCGCGGGCCTGGTCATATCCGCGGCCTTGGCCGCCGCCATGGCGAGCCTCAGCAGCTGCATCAACGCAACGAGCATGGTGTGGATCTCCGACCTGTATGGCCCTTACCTCGCCCGGCAGAAATCGGATAACCACTACCTGTTCGCAGGCCGGGCGACCTCGCTGGTCATTGCGCTCCTGATGAGCGGGGGTGCATACGCCTTCTACCTCGCGAGCAGCAAAACCATCTTGGACCTGATCTTGGTGGTTACCGGCCTGCTGGGTGGAGGCGTCGCGAGCGCTTTCCTCATTGGGATGTTCACGCGCTGGGGAGATGCCCGGGCGATCCAAGCCGGGATCGTCGCCACAATCCTGTTCTCGGCTTATGCGATGGCCGTGCAGTTCGGTGTATTCCCTCGTCGCTTCAACTCCTACTACACCTCGATCTTGGCCAACGCGGCGATGACCCTCACCTCGTGCGTTGCAGCGTTGTTCCTGCCTCGGCGAGACCAAGATCTCGCGGGTCTCACGGTTTGGGATCGGCTTCCGCGATCGACTTTGCCCGCGGCGCGCCCAGCTGCAACCTTCCCATGACAGCTCCCATCGTCAGACTCTCCTCGACGCCTCATGCCGGGGGCCATTTTGAGCTCGTCGTGCTGGCGGCTAATCCCGGGGGGATCGCTTGTGCGCTGCGCGCGGCCCGCGAGGGGCTTCGCGTCCTGCTGGTGGAGGCCTCGGGCCATGTCGGGGGAATGTGGTCCAGCGGCCTGCAGGTATTCGATACCCGATACGCAGGCCACCGGTGTCCCCTCCTGACGGAATTTACCGCGCGACTGGAGGCATATTACCGCGAGAAATCCGGGGCCGGTTCGCCCGATCACCGGATGGCCCAATTTGGCGACCCCTCGCGCCACGGTGAGCGGCCCCGTTTCGAGCCCCACGTCGCAGAATTGATTTTCCGGGATATGCTGACGGCCTGTGACCGGGTTCGCCTGCTCTTGGGTCACCAATTGGTAGCGGTGGAGAAAGCCGGGCAGAGCGTGCGCGCGATCTTGCTTTGCCCCGGGCGAACCCCGGGCGAGACCTTGCGCGTGAGCGGGGATCTTTTCGTCGATGCGACCTACGAGGCCGACCTCGCGGCCATGGCGGGGGCGCCGTTCCGGGTGGGGCGAGAGGGTACCGCTGAATATGATGAACGTCACGCCGGGCGCCGGTTTACCACGATCGAGCCAAGTGGACAGCCCGGACGCGACCTCGCCCAGTCGCTCGGCCTGCACCTGTTCAATCGAACGTCCCGCCAAGTCTTCCCGGAAAGCACCGGGGCGGGCGACCCCGCGGTGCAGGCCTACACGGTGCGCTTGGCGATTACGAACGTACCGGGAAATCGCCACGAAATTTCCCGGCCAACGACGTACGATCGCCCGCGTTATCTGGGGTTGGTGGATCGTGGGCCCGACGCCCATTTGAAGGGCTACCCCTTGGGGTCGCATTATCTTCGCTCCGACATCGCCGAATTTCGGCTCCAGGCAAATATGCCGGGAGGCAAGGCCGATTGGATCGGGGGCAATCTCGTCGGCGGTAATCATGGGTACCCTGCCGCAACCCTGGCCGGTCGCCGGCAGTTCTATCGGGAACACGTCGATCACGCCCTAGGCATGCTTTACTTCCTCCAGCACGATCCCGCCGTCCCGGTGAGGGTGCGCGAGCATACCCGGGAGTGGGGGCTCGCGCGCGATGAGTACGCGGATAACCGACATGTGCCTTACTCCATGTACGTGCGCGAAGCGCGCCGCCTGGTCGGCCGTTATGTTTTCACGGAGAAGGATGCGAGTCTTCACCCCCACCACGCGCGGTCACCGATTCATGCGGACTCGGTCGCGTTCGCCGAGTGGCCCATGGATTCCCATGATTGTCATCCCGTACGCCAACCCGGGAGTTTCAATGAAGGTGAGTTCATCCTGGCTGACGAGACCCGGCCATCCCAGATACCCTATCGCTGCATGACGACGAATGCCGTCGAGAATCTCTTGGTGCCAGTATGCCTTTCCGCCACGCACGTGGGGTGGGGCACCCTGCGACTCGAGACAGTCTTTGTGCACACGGGCGAAGCGGCCGGCGTGGCGGCGGCGATTTGCCTGCGCGATAACGTGCTCCCGCTGCATCTCAAAGGGGACCTCCTGCAGGAAGAATTGATGAAGAGGCGAATTGTCGTTACCTACTTCGCCGACGTCGAGTTGGGCCGAGCCCATGCATCCACCAGCCACGTCCAGTTTCTCGGCGCGCGCGGATTTTTCGCGGGCTACGGGGCGAACCTTGAGGAGCCAATGGGTGCTGGCAAGGCGGCGGCGTGGGAAGAACTGCTCGCGGCTTCGCTCGTTGGCGTCGTCGATCCCAACGTGCTGGCAGCTCGCCTGACGGTCTTGGGGTCCCGCGAAGCGGGTGAGCTGCTGCCAGGTTCACGGGAAGATGCGCGTGCGTTGTTGCGGGCCCACGGCTGGGGTGAACAACGGCCTTTGAGCGTGGGTGCCGCTTGTCAATCGTTCGCCGAGGCGTTGCGCTCCGTGTCGGCCGAGACCAGTCCCGCCTGAGCGCTGGCCTGCAAACCGGCTACGCCCTCGCGGATGAGCGTGACGATGGCTCGTTTTTCCCGGTCGGTCCGAGGCTGCTCGGTCGACACCGAGGCGCCCACCGCGGCCAACAACGCGCCTTCGCCCGAAAAAACCGGAACACCGACGAGAAAGCGGCCATTCGGCGCTTCCCAGGATACGTAACCAAGTTTTCGCGTCTTGTCCAAAAACGCGCGAAAGTTGGTTTCCGTGCCCCAGACCCCGGCACCATATTCATGGAACGGATGCCGGGCTTCGTAGGCAGATTCATCCGCGTTCGGCCAAAACGCATGCAAGCACAGAGTCGAGGCGTGAATGTAGGGCGCAAGCCGGCGACTCGAGGAATGTTGCACCACTCCCGGCCGGTTTTGGTCCATTAAGTGCACGGCGACGACCTCTCCGCCCAGCGGCTCGGCGAGCACCACGGTGGCTTTGGGAATCGCGACAGAAATCTTGCGCACCAACCCCTCGAACTGCCGGGCTACCTCCCGATGGCGCCACGCCTCCGCCGCCTCCAAGACCCCTGGCCCCAGAGTAAACCGTACTGGCCGGGAGGTTTTTTCCAGGTAGCGACGGGAAACAAGTGTGCGCGTCAAGTTGAAGGCGGTCGGGCGTTTGACGCCCAGCGCATCGGCGAGCTCGGCCAAGGTGAGTCCGCTGCCCGAGCGGGCCACGAGATCGATGATGACCATCCCGCGTTCGAGGGACTGGACGAAATTGCTGTGAGCCATGGGTTGATGTTCAGAGATACCAAACGGATAAGCCCGGGGAAAGCCGCGCAATCGCGATGGTGGCTTGTCCAGGCACGGCAAGTCGAGATCTCGGATTCCACGCCGCTAGGCTGGCGAAGTTGTGCGAGAGGCGGATGATAGGGAAGATCCTCGAAAGGGTCAGGCTTTTCTCTTTGTGGTCCACAGCGCCTCGTGGGTTTCAATCGCTGCCGATGGCTGGCTGCACGTCTTTCGATGGGGAGCCTTTACGCCGTAGGCCGGCCCGCCGCCGAATGCCGCAACGGCAGGAAGGCGCAGGCGTTTTACGAGCAGCTAACCGCCGACAGAAAAGCCTGACCCTTTCCCGATCTCTCTTGGCGAGCGGTTGGGCGGTTTTTCGCCGGTCACTGCGGGATCTTCGACCCGGCATGCAGTGAAACTGTCGTGAGTGACACCACCCCGGGTTGGACGATCGATGCGGCGGTCTATGCGGGTCGTTTCTGAGCGTGCAGTGCCGTGGCGGGGTCGGGCACCGGGCAAGTCAGAGTCGGCGTCAACAAAACGGAGCTTTTTAAACGTAAACCCAAGGGCGGTTCGGATCGTTTCGGCCTAAGTCGATTTCACCTTTGCTCGTTTTTACTCCCCACGCGTGGTCGACTGCGCGTCGGCCGGGCCCCGTGCAGGAGCCGGCGTGGCGGGAGAGTGGGCCGGGAGCGCGCCGTGACGGCGGTTGTCGATCGCCACCATCACCAACAGCGCGAAGCCGCTCAGGTCCTGAATAGGGAGTTTCAGCCCCAGGAACATCGCCGTGTAGCCTGGAACCAGTAACAGAGCTGCGGATACGAAGAGGAGGGTTCGGGGAAGAGCCTTCACCGGGTGGAAGAGATATCCCGAGATACCGGCGGCAAACGCCGCGATTCCGGCCACCGCGACGAGGAGCGCGCCGATGAGGGCAGCAATGTTGTAGCCTTCACCGGTCGGGGGCGTCAGCAGTAGCAACTCGGGTCGATAAACGAAAATGAAGGGCAGCGTGAAACCGACGAGCGCGAAACGGAACGCGGCAAAACTGCATTTCATCACATTGGCCCCGGCGATCGAGGCGGCGGCATACGCGGCGAGGGCGACGGGGGGAGTGACCATCGACATCATTCCGAAGTAGAAAATGAACAAGTGGGCGGCGAGGGGTACGACGCCCAGTTGGTTGAGGACGGGGCCCATCAGCGTTGCCATCAGGAGATAGCAGACCGAGGAAGGTAGGCCCATGCCGAGCACGATGGAGGAGGCCATGATCAGCCCGAGCGCGGCGAGCAGATTGCCATCCGCGAGGGGCAGGATGAGCGCAGGCAGCCGGGTGCCGATTCCAGTGAGGGTGACGACCCCGAGGACGATGCCCACGCAGGCCGAGGCGCAGATCAACGTGACGACGTCCTTCGCGGCAATGTTCAGCGTACTGAAGAGCTTACGAAGGCCGACGCGTGTCCTTGGGTTGAAAAACGCCACGAGATACGTCGCCGCCATCGCGAGGGTCACCGCGCGGAACGGCGTGTAACCGACGACGAGGAACACGATGAGAATGCCGAGTGCGCCGGCGAACACGACGCCCTCGAAAACATTCACGACTGGGGCCGCTGCGCCCGGTGTTTTAGCGGGCCGGGCATCCATCCGCTTGGCGTAAAAGTGAACGATGAGAAACAGGGAGAGGTAATAAAGGATGCCAGGAATCAACGCGGCCCGGATGATCTCGAGGTACGTCACGGCCGGGTTGATCATCTCCAGCATCATGTAGGCTCCCGCACCCATGACGGGCGGAACCAGGGCTCCACCGGTGCTGGCGGCGGCCTCGACGGCGCCAGCAATGTGCGGGGGAAAGCCGCTTGCCCGCATCATTGGAATGGTGAAGGTGCCGGTGGTCACGGTATTCGCGACAGCACTACCGGAAAGCGAGCCCATGAGGCCGCTGCTGACCACGGAGACCTTGGCGGGGGCGCCGGGGCTGTTGCGGAAAAGCCGCTGCGCAAAGTTAATGATGAACTCGGTCGCTCCGGTCACCTGCAGCAGGGCTCCGAAGATGACGAAGAGAAACACGTACATGAACATCACGCTGAGCGCGATGCCGAACACCCCCTGGCTTTGGAGGAAGGTCTGCGAGACGATCCGGCTGATGCTATAGCCACGATGCGGAAACAGCCAATCCGGGAAATGCGAGCCCAGGATCGCATAGCCGAGAAACACCAGCGAAAGGATTGGGAGGGCCCAACCCAGGACGCGCCGCGTGGTTTCGAGGACGAGCACAATGCCGGTCACCCCTACCATGATATCGATCCAGGTCTCTCGTCCGGCGCGGTTGCCGAGAGACATATCGTCGATGCGGAAATCCGCCAGACTTCGCTCGGTTTGAGTTACAAGGAAGACCCCGCAGCCGATGGCGGCAGCGATGAGAAATAGATCCACTCCCTTTCCGAGCACCCGCGCGTTACCCGTGAGGGCGAGGGGACGGTACAGCAGACAGAGAACGATTCCGAACGTCGCGAACACCGCCAGCTGCGAATGCGGCGTGAGCAGCGGACGGTTGACCTCGAAGATCGTGAAAACGGAGAGCGCGACGCCGAGGACGCCGGCAAGTTTGGACGAGCGGGGAGGCATGTTGGTTTACGCTGCGAATCGCACTTTGATCGAGAGTGGGTCGACCTCAGCCCAAGCCGGGAGGCCTGGACACCTGTTCGTTTCACTCCTTCCAGATGCCGATTTCCTTGTAGAAGCGGATCGCGCCGGGGTGGAAAGGTGTGCCCGTGTTTCTCACGGCGTTCTGGGGATTGATCGCTTTGCCCGCGACATGTTTTGCGACGACGCTTTCCCGGTTTTCGTAGATCGTCTTGGTGACTTGATACACGAGTTCTTCGTCGGCCGACGCGGCGGTGATCAAGTGCATGGAGCCGACGTTGAGCGCCTCGAATTTCTCGGTCTGACCGGGATAGGTGTTTGGCGGAATGGTGGCAGGATTGAAAAACGGATACTTTTCCACGAGCTGCTTCTTCACGTCATCTTCGAAGGGGATGAAGAAGATTTCCTGGGAGGAGGAGGCTTGCGAGATCGAGGCGGTGGGGACGGCGCCGCCCAGAAACGCCGCGGCGGCAGAACCGTCGGCGAGCATATCGACCGCGGCGGCTTGGGTCGCGTGCAGGGGAGTGAAGTCGCTGTAGTTGATGCCGTGGGCGGCGAGGAGCGGTTCGATGAACGCCTCCATGCCGGAGCCGGCGGGGCCGACGACCACGCGTTTGCCGCGAAGGTCGGCAATTTTCTTCACGCCGGACTTGGTGGGCGTGATGAAGAAGGCGAGGTTGGGCGCGAGCGTCATGACGGAACGGGCTTCGAATTTGCGATCCCATTCCCGTTCGCCGCGAACGGCGAAGTACGTGACGGCGGCGTTGGACACGGCGAAATCGAGTTCGCGGGTGGCGACGCGGCGGATGTTTTCCTGGGAACCCATCGTGGCCTCGGCGGTGACGTTCCAAGGATGGTCGCCCTTCTTCTCATTAAGGACTTCCGCCAGGGCTCCACCGACGACGAAGAACGCGCCTCCGGGAGGGGCGGTGCCGACGCTGAGAAAGCGCTGACCGCCTGATTTCCCGCCGCCGCGATCCGAGCAGCCGAAAAGGGTGAGCAAGCAGAAGGAGGCGACGAGAAGACGCAGCGATGATGTCATGGGAACGTTTGCGGGATGATGCACGAATGGGGCGGTGGGGTCGGGTCGATCGTGCGTGGGAATGACGGATGAGTTCAAGCGACGATTCGATTTTATTAACCGCTTTTCGTCTACGAGCCCATCGACAAAGCTCTTGCCGGCTAAAGATCGTCGCGGCGAGGATGAAGGGGTGACTTCGAACATCTCCGGAGTCGGTTGCCACCAGCTACCCCTACGTTGAGGGTGAACTCGCATGACCCGATCGGCTGGAACACTTCTCGGAGCTGCGGAACTTTCCGGTTCGCGCGGTCGATCGACACCCGATCGAATACGCTGCGCCCCTAAGGATCGCAAGCAGGAGTCTTTGGGGAGGAGTTGACCGCTCAGCGGGATCCTGAAAAGGGTCAGGCTTTTCTCTTTGCGGTCCAAAGATTCTCGTGGCTTTAAATCGCTGCCGATGGCTGGCTGCACGTCTTTTGATAGGGAGTCTTTACGCAGTAGGTCGGCTCGCCACCGAATGCCGCAACGGCAGGAAGGCGCAGGCGTTCTACGAGCACCTAACCGCAAACAGAAAAGCCTGACCCTTTCCCGATCCTCCCTCCGGACGGTCGAGTTTGGAGTCCGGCCTTCAGGCCGTCCGGGGAAACTGCGCGGGTTTCGGACGGCCTTAAGGCCGGACTCCAAACGCTGTTACCGCGCGGGGGGCGTTGCATTGCGACGGCGGTCGACCGGAGTGTGGTGAAGGAAGCGAATCTCTTCGATCTGCGCCGTAGAGTTTGGAGTCCGGCCTTCAGGCCGTCCGGGGAAACTGCGCGGGTTTCGGACGGCCTTAAGGCCGGACTCCAAACGCTTTTGCAGCAAGGAGTGCGGTCGACTGGAGTATGCCCAAGGAAGCGGATCCGCTACTAGAACTACCCAGACGATCCACCCGCGCGCCGCGGCGCACGCACAGAGCCTTTTCGTGCCGCTCGAGGAGAATCCCGGCGGTGCTCGAGGCCGCAACAACGGCACGCAAGGATCTGGAACGCGAATACATCTGCGACAGAGGTAGGGGTTGGCGACATGCGTCCGAACGGTACCTTAGCTTCGAAAAAAGCCTCGTGCGGGTCGGGCGGGAAAACGGTGACGGAGGTGCGATCGAGCGCCTTCTCGGAATTGCGTTACAGCTCCCGCACGAAGCGTCGAATAAAGAAGAAACGAGAGGGAACCGAAGGCGCCCCAGAGTCTCTACCCCTTCACTTCTCGCCTTTCCGCCCGCTACTCCGCTCATCCTCGACCCCGCCGGATCATGAAAACCGCCTCTCGCCTCGCGATTGCCGTCCTCACTCTGACCTCCGCAGCGTCGCTTCTTCAGGCTCAAGCGGAGACCACACCGCCCGACGCCGTACCGAGCTTCTCGTTCGACAATACGATTGTCGCGCCACGTTCGGAGCTTCTGCAGACCAAGGAAGATCCGCTCCTGCGGCCACTGTTCGCCGCACCGGACTTCGAAAGTATGCGGTACGCGACCGCGCGATCCGCCGACCGGCCCGTCGCCCTGGCTCCCTTTATCGTTCGCGGCGACCCACCGCTGCCAGAGGTCGTTCCGCCCCGGGAGACGTCCAGCGAAAAATTCTTTCGAACCGGGACTGTCTTTCAGCACGTGGGCCGAAAGACGACATCCCGTTTTTGGATCAAAGGGGATCGTGGTCTCATGGTCAGCTTCTCGCGTTAAAGTCGGACTTACAGGCGTTGGCTTCGCTGACCCACTCTCCGCTCGCATCCGGGCGGTCTTGATCGACCCGAAGCGCTTTGAAGAGCGGCGTTGCCTAACGGATGCATCGAGCAACGAGCCGTGAGTGCAAACGGCGCTCAAGCCGGGCTACGCTTCGCCGATCAATCCGGACTGCACTGGAACGGGCGCAGTTTTCGACCCGGCCAGCGAGGTTCTCGTGTGCGAGCCCACCGCCTCGGACGAGCGCGTTTTTCTTGCTCCGATCCAGGTGCGCCACCCTTCGCGCAACTCAAGTCGTGCGTACGCACCAACCGCGAAAAGTATCCGAAACGGCAATATCCAGGAAAGCTCGTAGCTTCGGAATCCAAAATAGCGGCCAGCATTGCTCTCCCCCCACACTCCCCGCGCGATCCGCGACTGGGCAATCGCCGCCAACCTCCGGTTATAGAATGCGATAAACTTGAACGGTAGGGTGGTGTGCGGGCCCGCGAAACTCGGGATTTCCAGTGCCACCGCCCCGTGTTTAAAGGGCTGCGACACCACCCCTGCATAGTAGAGTCCCAAGTCGAGACGGAAGGCGAGCGTCTGGAGCTCGTGATCGCCCATGTAGAAATACTTGTCCTTATAGATCGCTCGGAACCAGCGGTCGTAGCTCGTGGAGAAAAGCGCGTTGTGTCGGGCAATTAAGGAATCTGCCGGTTCGTTGCGCAGGCAGCCATCGACGAGTGCGGCAGCCGCACTGGTCGTGTAGGTGATCCAATCCATTCCAGGCGAGTAAAACGGATCGATGAAGCCCGCAGCATCTCCCACGAGCACAAATCCGTCGCCAGCAAAGGTCGTCGAGGAATAAGCGAGGTTGCGACGGAGGTGAACGTCCCCCTCGGTCCACGTCGCGTCTGCAAGTAGCTCCCGCGCGGCGGGATGTTCCATCAAATGCGTCCGCAATCGTTCCCCCAAGGAATTGCCGGGGGGCAAATCCACCAGACGCTGGTCGAAGACAACTCCGACGCTGACGTCGCCACCTTTGAGGGGAATCATCCATGCCCACCATCCCTGCCCAACGAGGTGGTTGGTTGCCGTGAAGCGGGTGGCTTTGGTGCGGCGTGACCACGCAGGAAATTTTTCCGCCAGCTCGAGGGAATCCCAGTTTTTAACACCCGTCCAACGACTCCACGCCGAGGCGATCGGGTGCTCGGTATTGGGTCGCAGCCAACCGTTTTTACGAGCCAGCAAGGCGACCACGCCGGAAGCGTCCACCACCCAGCGGGCCGTCTCGATCCCGGTTGCCCCCGAATCGTCTTCCCAGGAAACGCGTTGCCGCTCGCCGGGAGCGAGAGCGACGTCCCGCACCCGCACAGGCCGACGCAACACGGCTCCGGCAGCCGTCGCCTTTGCGAGCATTTCCTCATCCAGCACTGCGCGGTCGACCTGATATCCAGGAAGGCGGACGTTATAGCCCGGGCCGGTTTCGCTACAGTCGCCGAGGGTGCGGGCCTTCTCGTTCTTAAACCAAAAACGCATCCCTTGTTTCGCGAGGTGGGATTCATTGAGGTGGTGGGTCAGACCGAGGACCCGCCCGAGGAAATACGAGCTTATCTCGACGGTCGATTCCCCCACCCGGCGTTTGAAATATTCGCTGCGCTCGATAATCAGAACTCGCAACAGAGGGTTGCGCCGCAAGAGCATCCACGCGGTCGACGCTCCCGACAAGGCACCGCCGATCACGATGACATCCCAGGAATCGGACGTATGACGAGGAGATTCAATCATGGGGAAAAGTGTACTCGTTTATTGCGTGGGAGAAGAGCCGGGAAACTAACGACGTGGATCGATGAAATCTTACGGAAACAAACACACCAGCCCAAACCAGTGGATTCACCCCCGGCTCGGGCGCAAGCCAAGCCGACAGATCGAGCTGACGGAAGCGAATCGAGCGGCATGCGGTGAAAGGGACTTCACTCGACGGGCTGCCCCACTTTAAGGCTGATTCCCATCATTCGATACAGCCGATCTCGCGTCGCGAGGTAATCGGGGGAATCGACATCGCGCGGGCGTGGCAGGGTGACACGGATGTCCGCTTGAATGCCTTGGGTACGCGAGCCCATGACAATGATTCGATCCGCGATCTGCACCGCCTCCTCCAAGTCGTGGGTCACGAAGAAAATCGTTTTTTTCTCCACCTGCCAGACACGCACGATCTCGTTGCGCATGTTCATGCGGGTGATGAAATCCAACGCGCCGAACGGTTCGTCCATATAAAGGACCTCGGGTCCCGCCGCGAGGGCCCGAGCTAGTTCCACGCGTTGTCGCATTCCCCCCGATAGCTCACGGGGGTAGGCCCGGGCGAAACCGGAAAGCCCCATGCGACGCAGATAGTCTTCGACGATCGCCTCCCGCTCGATCGGCGTCCTGTGACGGGCACCGAGCGAAATATTTTCGGCTACCGTCAACCAGGGAAAGAGGCTGCTGTCCTGAAAAATGAACAGGCGTTCTGCACTCGGTCCGCGCACCGGCTTGCGATTGACCAAAATTTCCCCCTCCGAGGGGGAAAGGAAACCGCCCAATAAGTTCAGGAGGGTCGACTTGCCCCCTCCGCTCGGCCCGACGATGCAAACGAACTCCCCTTGAGTGACGTCGAAACTGATGTCGCGCAGCACCGTCATCCCGGCAGAATCGTTCACTGAAAAATAACGCATCCCCAACCCTCGCACCGAAATAAACGGGTCAGTTCTCACGCGGGCCGCTCCTCGCCGCAACGCACATCCGGGAGATTTTCGATCCGGCGCAAGAGCAGGTCCAACGCCAAGCCTACCAAACCGATGAGAACCATCCCGGCCACGACCAAGTCATACCGCTTGCCGGCGTTTCGGGCATCGACGATCAGGTAACCCAAGCCGCTATCGACGGCAATCATTTCGGCGGCCACCACCACCATCCAAGCCACCCCCAGCGCTATCCTCAGGCCCGTGACCACCTGCGCCAGCGTCGCGCGAAAAATCACCAGACGAAAAAGCTCACCCCGACTGAGACCGAAATTGGCCGCAACCCGAAGATAGATCGGAGGAATCGTCCTCACCGCGGCCGCGGCGGTCACCACGATCGGAAAAAAACTCGCCATAAAAATCAGGAAGATCGGTGCCAGGTCAGAGATTCCGAACCAGAGGATGGCCAACGGAATCCAGGCGATCGGCGAGATGGGCCGGAGCACTTGAATCAGGGGATTGAACGCTCGAAACGCCGCAGAGTACCACCCTAAGGCCAATCCGACCGGCCACCCAATGACGACTGCGAGGAGAAAGCCCCAGCTCACCCTGAAGAGCGAGGCAACGACGTATTTGAGCAACAATCCGCGCTGGGCCAATTCGACAAGGCCTTTACCCACTTGGAGGGGACTCGGCAGAATGTCCGTCTTCGAGACGATGACAGCAAGCTGCCACAAACCGAGCAGCGCGAGGAAGGTTGCGACCGGAAGCAACCGCGTTCGCCAACGGCCGGTTCCGGGCTGCACCACCGCCACGGCTGGCGAGATGGGCTTAGAGGGCTGCACCGAGGGATCGCTCAAGGCTTATCCTCCCAGCGATAAGCCTTCAATTTGCCGGCAGAAACAGAGAATGACGGGTCGACGTAATCGGCGAAACGTGAGGTCCCTTTCAGCATTCCCGCTGCTTTTCCCAATGCTTCGATTTCCGCAAAGTCTTTCTCCAACGGCGCCAATTCGGTATACGTCACGCGGTCAGGTACTTTACCGAGAACGTAGGCCAGCAAACGTGAGTCCTGGTTATAGTACTCCCTCGACACGAACTCGGCCGCTTGCTGACGATTTTCCCGCTTTTGATCGAGCCACAGTCCGCTTTGCGCAATTCCGTCGACCAGCTCCTGCACGGCAGCCCGGTTGTTTTCGATCATGTCCTCATGCACCGCGAGCACACAGGAAATGAAATTGGGCCACACATCGTTCGTCAGCCAGAGCACCCGACCGTAACCGTCAAGTTCGGTTTGGGCCATGAAGGGTTCGCCACTGGAGATCGCGTCCACAGACTTGGTTTGCAGCGCCGCGGGCATGTCCGGGGGAGGCATTTCCACCACCTGAACGTCGTCCGGAGTCATCCCGGCCTGCTGCAACGCGCGAAAAATCAGCAACCACTGATTGGAAAATCGATTGGGGACAGCAACCCGCTTTCCCCGCAGATCCTGCATTCGTTTCACGGTCGAATCCTTATGGACCATCACCGCGGTGCCATCGCGGTGCCCTAAATAAACGATTTTGAGCGGGACCCCCTGTTCACGCAACGCGATCGCCATTGGCGCCAGAATGAAGGTGGCATCCGTGTTACGGGTCAGGAAGGTTTCCTTGAGCTCGGGCCATCCGTTGAAACGCAGGGGCCGGAAGAGACCGTCACCGTTCATGCTCTTGTTGATGTAATTCGTGACCGGACAGGTCAGGTGGCAGGTGACCGGAAGGTACCCAATGCGAAACCCCTTATTCTTCGCCGCCGCAATGGATGGGGCATTCGTCCAAACATACGCCGCGTTCACGAGACCCAACCAAAGCACTATGCATCCGACAATTTTCGGAAAGGACGAGCGATACGACATGGCCACAGGCAGCGATTCAACGGGTTCAAGCGTAAAGACGTCACTCTCGAAATTTCAAAATGGGTGGTCGACTGAGACCGGTGGTTCCCAAGCGATTCCAGCTACAGGAGCGCCGCGGACGCACGACCTAACACGACTTTGCATGACGTAGCCTCCGCTGTAAGTTACGCTGTGAGTTGAGGATTTCCTAGGGAAACCAAAAACCGTATCTCCTTACAGGTAAAACAATTATCGAACTGGTGGAGCAGATGGGAATCAAACCCACGACCTCTTCATTGCGAACGAAGCGCTCTATCAACTGAGCTACTGCCCCACGGGAGGAAGGACGTTTTGCGCGACGGGGTGTCGCGAGTAAACACCAAATTTAGCCGGCCCGGCGGCTGGCGTGGGCTGTGAACTCACTCGCGCTCGCCGGAACCGATGCGGGCGAAAACCATTTTACCTCCCGCCGAGGGGAGCACGCTGGTGATCTCCGCCTGCACGGTCTGGCCGAGGTGTGTGCGTCCGCCACTCACGACCACCATCGAGCCGTCCTCGAGGAAACCGACTGCCTGGCCTTCCTCTTTTCCGGCTTTTACGAGTTCGACTTCGATCGACTCGCCCAAAGAAAGTCCGGGGCGCAGCGCCTTTGAAAGAGCGTTTACGTTCAGCCAAGGCACGCCGTGGAATTCGGCCATCTTCGCCAGGTTGTAGTCGGTGGTGAGGAGCTTGCCTCGCATCGATTGCGCCAGGAACACCAGTTTGGCTTCGATATCGCTGCGCTTGGCTTCGCTCTCGTGGATCCGGAGGTCCAAACGTTTGTTCTGACGCAACTCGTTCAACACCTCAAGGCCTCGGCGCCCGCGGGCTTGGCGATGCGGGTCGGACGAGTCGGCAATGGCCTGAATCTCGTTTAAAACGAAACGCGGAATCACCAACGCCGCACTCAGAAATCCCGCCTCGCAGACCCGAACGATCCGTCCATCGATCAGAGCACTGGTATCCACCACGACCAAAGGGACATCCACCTCATGTCGCACGAAACGAACGTAGGGAATCACCAGATTGAATTCGTCCTTTCCCCGCAACGCGATCACTGCGGCCAAGTACCCACAAACCAAAAAGAGCACCAGCCGAACGAGATAGAGTACCTGCGGGTCGCCTTGATCCAAGAGCGGCGATGCCCCGAGGAGATAGGCAATGAGCAAACCTATCGCCAACCCGAAGGTCAGCGCGCTGAGGCCTCGCAGCGAGAATCCCCGCAGCATCAGGTCCACGAGGACCACAAGCAAACCCAGCGAAAAACCCGCAAAGGTCGCCAGCGCTCGGTACTGATCCCACTCCTGGATCGAATAACACACCAACCAGCCCACGCCGGCACAGAGGGTGATAAAAACGAGACGGATGGGTAACAGGGTTCGATTCATCGACCAAGGGTTGACCCACCCGTCTTCAGCGTCTGACCGCGAAAACGAGCAAGGGGAGCACTATCCCCAGCGCGATGAGCAGATAAAGCAAGCGCACCACACGTTGGGCTTTTGCCTTTTCTTCATCGGTCGGGTCCATTCTCTAGGCAGCGCATCGCTCCGCCCCATCTATGACAACCCAATATTGGTTGGTTAAACAGGAACCCGAGTCGTACGCGTGGTCCGAATTCGTCGCCGACCGGAAAACCGAATGGTCGGGTGTGCGCAACTTCCAAGCACGCAACAACCTCAAAGCTATGAAAAAGGGCGATGTTGTGCTCTTTTATTCCAGCGGGGGACCCAAGGAGGTCGTCGGGCTGGCAGAAGTGTCCAAAGCCGCTTTTCCGGACAGCACTGCCGAAAAAGCGGAAGCGACCACATGGGTCGCCGTCGAACTGAAAGCCGGAAAGGCTCTTCCCAAGCCGGTCACCCTCACGCAAATCAAAGCCGACCCTGAGCTGAAAGCGATTCCGCTCATCCGACACACGCGCCTCTCGGTCATGCCGGTGTCGCGCAAGGAATTCGAGACCATCGTCAGGCTAGGCGGCGCGTGAGCACTCCTGTGATAAACCATCTCGCCATTCTTGCGCCGGGACTGCTCGGCGGATCCGTCGCCCTCGCCGCGAAAGCCCGCGGTGTCGCCCAAAAGGTCACGCTCTGGGCCCGGCGCCCGGAAGTACGCCAGCAGCTCGCCTCGCAACTCTGGTGCGACGCCGTCGCCGCCAAACCCGAGCAAGCAGTACGCGAAGCCGACCTCGTCGTGCTCGCGGCACCGGTCGAAAAGATCGTCGAACTGGCCCAAGTCATCGCTCCTCATGTGCGCGCGGGCGCCTGGATCACCGACGTCGGTTCGACCAAGGGTACGCTTGTCCGCGCCTGCGAGCTCGCCTTTGCGGGACGCGCTCATTTCGTCGGCGCCCATCCTATGGCCGGAAGCGAAAAAACCGGTTGGGAAAACGCCAAGGCCGACTTATTCGTCAATCGTGTCTGTTTCGTTACCCCCCTGCCCGCCACAGATCCTGCCGCTGCCGAAGGGGTCAGTCGCTTCTGGAGCGATCTGGGCTCGACCGTGACCACGCTCTCTCCGGACGAACACGATGAGGTCGTCGCCCATATCAGCCACCTCCCGCAGGCCCTCGCGACCACGCTCTGCACGTTTCTCGCTCAGCGGCCACCCGGCTGGAAGAATTTCGCCGGAGGCGGCTTGCGCGATACCACCCGGATCGCCGCCAGCGACGCCACGATGTGGATCGAAATCTTCCGCAACAATCGCGACGAAGTCCTCCGCGCCTTGCGTGGCCTGCAGACCGAGTTGGATGGATTTCACGCTGCCCTCGCCAACGGCGATTGGTTGGAACTGCGCGCCCGACTTGAGCGGGGCAAAGGCTACCGGGATGCCTTTCGTCCGTAAAATGGGAAGCACGGCCACCTGCACGATGACTTTCCTCACACGGATTTCGACCCTGTCGTCGGCAGGCCAGGGCGGATTCATTCTCAGCGCCAAGGTTTGGTGAGCAAGGAGACGGCGATCTGGGGTTTCGCGGCGAGGTGGCGGCGCATTTGAGGGAGGGTGCGGCCACGCAGGCGAGCGCAGCGGGGAGCGAGGTGGTGGCGGGCAGCGATGGAGAGATTGCGAAAGGAGGCCATGACCTGAGCGGTCGACTTTTTTGGAACTGGGTGCGATCCTCGTCGTAGGTGCGGTCGCGACGGTAGTGGACGGCGTTTTCGATGCCCCAGTGCGCACGCAAGGCCGTCGCGAGCGCTAGTTCACCCAGGGCGTTAGCGGAGCGGCTGGTGATGGCAAAGACGGTCTCCTGCTCGATGGTGCCGTTGGAGCACTCGCGGCGGCGGTCCACACGAGCTACTTGTGCGACATCGGGAAAGGGCAGTTCGCCGGT
>Ga0335394_10001008_pt1 | contig 31264 bp, 30 predicted proteins | sample MAT03_FD_205741 | JGI IMG/M metagenome (GOLD analysis project Ga0335394, IMG submission 205741) | Freshwater microbial communities from Lake Fryxell liftoff mats and glacier meltwater in Antarctica - MAT-03 (spades assembly) (version 2) ...
TTTCCAATAATGTCTCATGGAGAAAATATAATGGAAAAATTGATGGAAGAGTTCTTAATAATAAACATAATTATTATTCTAAATTAGGAGTTTACGAAGAATTATATGAAACCAATCTAGAAAAATATATTGCAATATATTGTTATTAATAATTATTATGTATTAGCTCCATAGTATTTCGAAAGCTCGACGAATATTAATAATTTCATCTTTACAACCTTCATCTAGAGTTCCTCGAATATATGATTGAATCCGATCAATTAAATTATTATCATTGGATGTAGTATATATTCTAGCTTCGTACGAAAGATTACCACCACGTCCAGCTCTTCCTAACATTTGGAAAATAGTTTTAATGGAATGTTTATCAACAATTGACGGAACAATACTACCACTAACTGTTATTGGTTCATCGATAATAATAATATCAGATACCGCTAAATTAGTGCCGTACGCAATTGAACTATCCGTGAAAATTGTTTTAACTAATCCTTTTTTCGCTAAATAAATAACTGTTTTTAAATATTCTTCATCTAGTGATTCAGAACTTGTTGAATATATTCCAATACCAGATGCTAACATTGTTAATATATCTACTGATACACATGTATTATCGGGTAAATCTTCTGGTCCAACCATACCACCAATACTGGTAATCATTGTACATTTGGCCTTTGCTAAATGCTCTAGTGAACATAATTGGAGTTCAGAGGGAAATTCCCATGTGGGTCGATTGTCTAACATTTGCGATGTTCGTTGCCATGATTCCGTTTTGCTTTTTTCCTTTTTATTTTTTTCTTTGTTTTGTTTAATAATACCATTGTCCGATTTTTCATCAATTCGTTTCAGTGCTTTTTCAAATAGGTCTGTTTCTTTTTGATATTTCAATAGTATATTGTCCAATCTTACTTGTTGGAAAATATCCCGGTCTGTAGTTTGGTCCAAAAAACTATTGAAATTGGCCTGATAAACTTGGTATGCAGTAGAAACTGGATCAGTACTAAATATTAAACACCCTTTATTAAACCTGTGTATATCCGACGTAAATATTGTATTAAGATCAACACCTACACCTTGACCAACACTTTTTTTCATGGTACAAGCTTGTTGAACAATTTCATCTGAACCAATCGTAATTAGTTGTTCCAATAATTTATAGGCAAAATGTTGAATATTGGTTTGGTTGGCTTTTGTTGGATCATCAAACATAACTGCAAGATCGGGTACAGGTAATGATAATTTTTGGAATTGTTGAACCATTTCTAATAGTATCTCAAATGTATAAAATCTCCCAACAAAAGGATTTGTTTTTATTATTGACAAAACATGTTTAATATCATCCACAAATTGCGAACCCATATGTGGTGCATAAAGTTCACCAGTGCTTGATATTAGTGCGCATCCTATTTTGGCTTCTGACGATGCGAATGAGCGAACAATCATTTCTGGATTTGCCGCAACGATAGCACCATAAAACTCGGGTAATTGTTCTGCTGTTGGTAAGGTAGCTGACATAAGAATTATTTTGGGTGGAGCTATTCTCATAATATCAACAAAAACTTCGGTAGTTACTGAAAATGATGAATCAACCATAAAACCATTTTGGCTATCCGCGTCTTTTGTTAATTCATCACCCATTAAAATATAATCGGGAACATATGGAACACGCTGTTCAGTTAATGGATAATTGGTTGGATCTCTTTTATTTGCCATTAAATACATCTGTTTTTCCTGTAAAAAACCAAGACGTTCTTCCAAAAGTTTTCTAGCAACAAATATATCACACAAATATAAAATAGCAGAATTTTTGGGTCGGTGTTTATCAATAAACGATGACCATTTATATTCCAATTTATTTTCCTTTTGGTCATGGATAACAATACCAAATGGAATACCCATTCCATAAACCATATGTGCTACTTCCAAAAGTACTACATCATTCGGACAACAAAATATTAATTTAGTATCATCTTTCCTGTTAACTGATAACCATCCACATAATGGCAAAATCATTGATGTTTTACCAGAACCAAGCATTGTATGAACGAGCGCAAGGTATTTTTCATTTGTTGTCACAAATTCTAATATTTCTTTTTGTGATTGATACAAATCGGCTTGTTTTTCTTCAAGCATACCATCATAAATAGTCTTAAATATTAGTTCTGGCTTTTTTATAATAACATCTGTAGCAGTAAAATTTATTATTTGTTTCGCATATGCGACCCAATTTATTAAATCGGACAAACAAGTTTTGGATATACTTAAACAATTTTGTTTCTCATTAATAATTTTGTTAAATCCAACTACTAGCTCAGTTAGTTCATTACGATAACGATCAACAATACGACTAAATTCAATAATTTCTTTTTTGGGTGTATATTTGGATGCCGATTTAGTTGTTAGATGCTTCATTGCACTATCAAATTTCAAACAAATATTGCGACATTGTACCATCATTCTAACTAATACCAGTTCTATATATTTTCCCGTGAATACGATTTGTTTAGCAATATATGGTTCGTATGTAATTGATTTAAGTAAAGAATCAACATCCGATTTAATTTTTCTGATAATATTTTCTTGTTTAATTTTTTCTGCTTTATTAATGGGTGCGGTTTTGCCTTTTTTTTTAATTTTATTATTAATTTTTTTTACTTTTATTGGTGTTTCATTATGAATAATTTCTTTGGATATTAAATCTGGTCTTATGCTTAAATAAATTTCTTCACCGCAACATATAAATGTTTTGGTGTCGTTTTCAGCAAGTGATGTAATATTTTTTTTATTGAATTGTATACCATTATTGGATGAACGTATTTTACCTTTTTCGTAAAGACCTCTCCAAAGTTCTATATCTGAACCAATATTTTTAGAAATAATATCCCACCGTTTGTGTCCAATATGATGGACAGCATATTTGGAATCAACGCAATGCCTTCGCTTTGCTTCTGTTAATTTAGTCCTAATATCTTCACTCATAATATATGTTTTAATAATCTTTTAGTTTATATTATCGTTCGTTGTAAATTAATCTGTTTTCAATTTTTTATTAATTTTAATAGAAAATTGAAAGTTTAAACCATTATCACACTCTTTAAAACAGTAAATATAATAGCTTTTCCATAAAATGGAAGAACAAATTTGCCATAGAACAACAATAGAAGAGTTTGTCAAAAATATCATAAAAAATGGTACCATGAAGGACCAAACTGATTTTCATAATATTTCCCCAGTTTTTAAACTTGGAAGATTAATTATATCGATATGGATTGAATTGTATAGTTCGATTGATTCTGGACCGATAAAACCCAGGGGTTCTGTGGTGGGAATAACGAAAAATAATATCATGAGATTTTTGGAAATTGGTCTCACCGGTTATCTATGTATAAATACTAGTGATAAGCTCAAACTGGTAAAAAAATTATCAAAACACAAGATTGAAAATAGAAAGTATATTGATTTAATTAATGTGGGTTTGACAAAATCTAAATCATTGGATACATCAAGTTTAGAATCATTGCGCTTCATTAAAAGAAGATCTATGCTCAAAGATCATTTTTCCCAAAAATATACATCGGTAGATTTTATGGAAATACCATCTTTGTCTCTAAAAAAATCACCAAAAAAATCTATTTGTGATTTAAAAGTAAGTGCATTCGTTAACACAATTAATAATTATTACATTGATATACTAAAGCATTTACGCTATATTGAATTTGTTAACTATCTTGTTAATCATAAAACATCAAATCATTTGGGAGAATTAATTGAACTGTCTAACAAACTTTATAATCTGGTTCCAGTAGATATATTAATGAAAAATAATACCAAAAAAAAACAAATTAAAACCATTAAAAAAATTCTCAAAATTGCCGAATTATTTTTGAAAACAAATAATTTTGATGCTGTATTTGCGATAATTTCGGGTTTAAATGACGGAACTATTCAACGTATCAAATATTTATGGGAAGATGGCGAAAAACATACTATTAAATTTCACCAGTTGGAAAAAATTATTTCGTATTTTCATGGATTTTCATATTATAGGAATATCATTAAGGATAAAAAAGAGTATATTCCATATACTGGATTGGTTTTGAGTGATTTGGATAAAATGTTACAACCTGAACTAATTAATCCAACAGATAGATTTATTGATATTACAATATATAAAATGCTGGTTGGTGCGGCTAATTTATTTGAATCTGTCATACCACGCAATTCTAGGAAAACAAACAAAGATATTCTTAAAATGATTAAAGAATGGACAATAATTGATGAAAGTGATTTGTATAAAATATCATATGAATTACAAATCCAGGGTAGCACATCACGCCAAATCGAACTACAAGAACGTATTGAATCGGTTGAATCGATACAAACTTTTTATGTCAACGAATCGACCGATTCCACAACATCATACGGAAGTAATAATGTTTGGTCGGAACTTGATAGTCCTCGTATTATTTTCCAGGATTCTGACATATTGAGAGAACAAGAACCGCCTGATTTAGAACCCGCCAATTTGGAATATTATAAAAGAAAAAGTGTTGGTCCTGCTTTTATATTTAGTGAAAAAGGTAAAACTGATGATATATCAGATAAAACGGAGCAGAATTTATTTTTGAACAAATTCAATGAAAATAAATTTATCCAAGATGATAAAAGAAATAAAAAACAACACCGTAATAAATTCTTTACAGTATCCGCATCAGGAACCAAAGATATACCACCATGTGATAATGCAAGGTTAACAAAAAGTAATAGTAATTTTGGTTCCCAAATAAGATTAGAACAAATGAACCAAATGTTGAAAGAGAAAAAAAATGCCATGAAAAAATCACAGAAAAAAACCAGCAAAAAAACAAAAGAAAAATTACCCCCTTACGAAATTACGACTACAACTCCTAGCAATAATTTTCAGCTATTTGAAATGAATTCTAATATTTCAGAATTCCCAAATCAGAAACAGATAAATGAATTTAGTTATTTGTGGGATATTCAACCAAAATATTGGACCAATCGTGATGTGATAAAATGGTTGAAATTTATTGAAATGAATGAGTATGAACAAATGTTTTTGTATCATGGAATAACTGGTTTCTCACTAATAAAACTTACCACAAGTGATCTTGATTATTTGCAGATCATTAAATTGGGTCATCGCATCAGAATTATCGAATTCATTGATGCACTAAACATTTCATATAATGTTTAAGAAATTAGGTTTGTTGTACTGTATTTTTGTTAAAATATTTTATTACATAGTAACAAAATATTTTATAACTATTTTTTTTGGAGAAAAATTATTATTTAACAACAGGAATTATTGAAATATTCCAAAACCGCTTTGATTGCAGCAATTTGTTTTTTGGTGAATTCGCATGGATGCATACCAATTGCTTTAGAATTTATTGCTAACATATGCGGACAAGTTCCTTTCCAATTATAATGATCACCTTCAATGGAAATTCCCAATTTGACCAATGCTTCATTATAAACTTCACCGCTAGACTTACAACCATTTTTACCGGGAATATCAGGAATTTGGATTTGGTATAAATTAAGCCATTTTCCACAACTGACTTCAGCGGAATAAAACGCATTATTAGCCAGTATGGATAAAGATGTAAGACCATTAATTTTGACTTTTGGTACACATTTTCCCAAATTATGAGTCAAAGTCATAACACCACAAGCACATGATGGTACACCAAGTTCAGGCAATATAGTGGCATCACAGAAGGCTTGTTTCCACAAACATTCAATTTGCTTAGCTAAACAATCTGTCATGCATGGTGTCTCACAACAAGGATTGGCTTCACAGCAACAAGTCTTTTTTTCGCAACAAGAAGTCTTTTTTTCACAACAAACGATCTTTTTTTCGCAACAGGGGTTCTTTTTTTCGCAACAGCAACTATTCCACATTCTGATTATCTATACTATTGCAAGAATTTTAAAATATTCCCACCATGCATAGCACACCAGATTAAAATTTTATCATTAACTAATTATAACATATAATTGGTTAACGATAAACTATTTTTTTATTGAGTAATTTTTATAGTTTTAATTTTTTTATATAACTGGATAGGCCAATTGAAGAATTTTTGTTGTATCATTACCAGCATTACCAGAAAAATATTGTCTAATCGGTTCCATAAAATTATTCAAACAATCAATAATTCCTAGTTTTAAATCTTGTGGATGCAATTTTTTTTCAATAAAATCCAGTTCTAAATGTTGATATGTATCATATATAATTTTTCCACCATATCTTTCGGGACGATTAATAACAAATGAATTTAATTTACAATTTTTAACCAATGGAAAAATTATAAATTTGGTTAGTTCCATGATTGGATTAAATGATATATCTCCTTCCAAGCAGTATGCACGATTAATTTTCTTTTTAATTTCATTTTTACTATCAAGCATATCAATTTTTGAATTTAAATTTGATGAACTCATTTTTGTATCAGAAATATTTCCCAATGTTTCAGTTGTATTTGGTGGCATAGCATTAATAGCTGTTAACATTGGACTCATTAAATGAATTCTTTTTTTATAGCCAATGAGTGGAAGTACATCCGCTGCAAACGTATATATTTTTCGTTGATCCATACCACCAAAAGAAATATCAACGTCTAAATATTCTTCATCCAAAGCTTGTAGTATTGGATAAAGCAATCCACTTATTTTAGGATTATCTGTTTGTTTTACAACATCCGCACCAGCCTTTTTGGTATTATGGATTGTGGTAAGTGTCGAAATTTTGTATATGTCCATAGTGTATTTGGCTGTTAATTGGAATTCGGTACCTCTGACAAATACTAATTTTTCCTGTGGTGCGTTAAGATTTGTTAAAATTATTTTGATCATTTTTTCATAATAGATAGTTCTCATTTCCACTAATTCGATTGTACTTTTAAGATTATCCAGAACAGCATGCAAATCAGCAAATAATATTTTGACATAACATCCAGCCCTAAGAAAATCGGCAATTTTTAACATGGGTACTAAATAGCCAATATGAATTCGTCCAGTTGGTGCTGTTCCAAAATATATTTTTGGAGGTCGCTCTTCTATAATTTTTTTGAGATCATCCATACCAATTATTTCTTGCAATCGGTCAGTTATTAAGTCAAAACATTGTTCCGTATTAGTTTGTTCCATGACGTATATATAATACTTAATTAAACGAATAAACTCGATATATTCTGTTATTAATATTTTCAATTTTTTGAAAGCCATTGTTGTTTGTTGTCATAATTATAATTTATTATTGTAAATTATAATGAGTGATTCGGAAGAACTTGTAAATATTATTCGAAATAGGGAATACAAAAAATTATTGGGTTATAAAAATTTGGATATCAATAAATTATACAACAATAAATTATTCGCTAAATTAGTGGAAAAAGCACCCAAAAATGTACTTAAACATGTTATTGATAATGCAACTGATTTAGAATGCGAAGATGATGAAAAATGGAGACCAATCCATTATTTTATTAGATATTCATCCCCAGAAACAATCAAATATTTGCTAAATAAAAAAATTAATCTTGAATGTAATAATAAAGAAAATAGAAGACCAATTCATTTTGCTCTTAAACATTCAACACAATTAATAGCAAAACATATTATTGACAGTGGTGTTGATTTAGAATGTGCGGATAATGAACAATGGAGACCTATACATTTGGCTATTAGATATTCGACACCAGAAATTGTCAAATATATTATTGATAAAAATATCAACTTAGAAACAGAAACAAATGAAAAATGGCGTCCAATACATTTAGCAATTAGATATTTACCCGCAAATATGATTAAATATATTATCGATAATGACGTTAATTTGGAATGTGACGATTGTGAAAAATGGAGACCGATTCATTTTGTTATAAGATATTCCAAACCAAATATGATTAAGTATATCATTGATAAAAATGTGCAACTGGAATGTAATAATGTACATGATAAACAACCAATTGATTTTGCAATGAGATTTTCAACACCAGAAATAGTTAAATATATCAATGATAAACTCAACCAAAATAAACTTGAATAATAAAATAATTTATGATTAAATAATTTATTTTATTAATGATGGGCAGCAACTGTTTCGGATCCCTGGCAATTTCCATTACAGCATGGTTTCCATACGTGATTATTAAAATCGGGGTGTCCCTTGTGTGATTTCCAATCGTGTTTTTTCGCGTGTTTACTGTCATCCACCAATATACTAAAATCACCACATTTCCATGGTTTTTCGTCTTCGTATTTAATAACAATTTGTTGTTTGGGTACACAGGGTTCACGTTTACATACCGGGAAACATTCGCATTCCTTTTCGAAGATGATTTCGCAGTCTGGAGTTTTCGGAACAGGTTTCTTTTTACGGATGACTGTAGTAATATTTCTGCATGGAAAAGGTTCCCATTTAGGTGGCTGGACTCTACATTTTCTTGGTTCATCTTTTACTATAACCAATTTTTTGGGGCAAATGTCGCTAATGAATTCCAATGCCAATTTTTCCAAGTAGTCTACCCATTTACATAATGTTAAATCTTCAAGACAAATATTGGTAAAATCAATTGTTACAAGAACATCGCGACGTCTACCACATTTATCTTCAACAACATATATAACATCAATAAGACGGTGGTTGACCAGTTCACGGACTCTATATTCGAAATCGCACTCGTTGAAATTGAGACAGGATTTTACGGATAATCTTTCGACAATGTCAAGGAACTGTTCGAAAATAATTTGTACTAAATTGTTCGCCATTTTAATATTCTAATATATATTGTGAATTAAAATTTTTTATAGGAGAGTAAATTTTTACCAAACCAAATTGGCATCATAATATATAAATGGCGGATTTATAAACACAAAATATATTTAATAAAAATAGCAACATGATTATATTTTTTATCCAATTTAAATTTAAAATATTTTTATTTTGAAATTTAAATTATTTTATCCAATGCGATCTTAAGGGATCTGTTGAACGTCTAGATAAATTGCGCATTATTATCCAGGTTATGAATTATTATGAATAGCTATGAATATTTTTGATGTGGGAATAATTTTTTATTCCTCTTGAAATTGGCGCTTAATAAATGATTCATAGCAATTTTATCTATTATTATTGATTAACTGACCAACTACTGGTCTGAAAATTGTTGTGCTAATAAATTTTGTTTTTTTTTAACAAAAATACTCTTGAAGTAATGGTGCATTAATTTTGCACTCTTGAAATAGTAGAGTTATGTTATCCATTTTTAGGACAACATTGTACTTTTTTTGGTTAATCATAATAATAGTGCGATTTATTAATATCGTACGTCCCTTGCGAGACTAGTTCTTTTTGAGACAATACCGAAGTATTATCAAAAAAGAGATACAAAAAGTGGTTCGTGCGAACCTAAAGAGTATGTTATACCAAATATTACGCGTAATCGTCAGACGTGCAATATGGTATAAATAACGAGGTACGGTACTTGGTCCTGCTCGTTAACGATTTTTATACTCGACTCTTTGTAAACGATTAATACGATATAGTTTAATAAATTCGCAATATGATATTTAATCATTGGATTTTTAACTTTGTTTTTGTGTATAAAATTATTATTCAGGGTTGCTTTTTTAAGCATCGACCAATAATAATTTATTTTTTCTTTTTTTTTTAACTTTGTTTTTGTGTATAAAATTATTATTCAGGGTTGCTTTTTAAGCATCGGCCAATAACAATTTATTTTTTCTTTTTTTAATGTTGTTTTTTTTGTATAAAATTATTATTCAGGGTTGCTTTTTAAGCATCGGCCAATAACAATTTATTTTTTCTTTTTTTAACTTTATTTTTGAACTTTATTTTGAAGTTTATTAACTTTATTTTTGAACTTTATTTTGAAGTTTATTAACTTTATTTTTGAACTTTATTTTGAAGTTTATTAACTTTGTTAAGTTTTATTTTTGAACTTTACTTTGTTAATTTTGTTAATTTTGTTAATTTTGTTAATTTTATTTTTGAATTTTACTTTGAAGTTTATTAACTTTGTTAAGCTTTATTTTTAATTTTGTTAATTTTATTTTTGAACTTTGTTTTGAAGTTTATTTTTAATTTTGTTAACTTTGTTTTTAACTTTATTTTGGGCGGGTAATTCTATTGGTAAATGGATTAGTCATTCGGATCCGACAGTTCTCACTGAGAACATTATTCTATGAATAATTCCATGGGTAGCCAATAGAGCCCCGATTTGTTTATATATAGTAACGTTTTTACCTAGGCAGTTTATTTTTCAATTTTTTATTAAAATTATTAAAAATAATCAATTGATTATTTTTAATAATTATTTATTCAAAATCACATATTTTAAAAAATTAATGTGATTGGTTCAATCGTTCTTTATTATCTCTCCATGCTTGAGCGCACAATGCCATATATTTTATTTGAGAAAGACCTGGATGTAATTCTTGCTGTCGTTTTAGTTCGGGTCCAATAAATTGTGTATAAGCGTTTTGCGGTGGTTTACTTTTTTTGGAATTATTATCTTCATCTTCACTATTATTTTTATTTTCGCTATTATCTTCATCTTCTCTATTATTTTCATCTTCACTATTATTCTCAATCGATTTGGTTGTATAAGCATTTCTGTAATCATCCCAAATTTGTTCAATATCCGGTTCCATATCATCTTCACTAATTACATAAGTATTTTTCCATGGTTGCCATGCTTTTGCGGCAATCTTCATATATTGTTTATTGGTAAGTTTGGGATTAGTTTTTCTTGCTTCTTTGATTTTCCATATAATAAATTCAGTATATACTGATCTGGGAACAGTTTTTTTTGATTTCTTATTAACATCTTTTTTATTCAAACCACTAAAATCGGGTAATGGTTTAATACCCAATTCTTTTAATAATTTTGGATCATTGTGTGATAAATTACCTATCATATCCCTATCTATTTTAGAAAAATCCATTTTAAATTATATCAATCTAATAGTTTATTATAAATATTATAATATCAAATTATTAATATTTCAATTTTTTTAAAAATTGAAATATTGTCGGCATATAAATATTAATTTTGTTATATAATATTAGAAATCAAATGGAAAACGATATTATAGCAATTCGGTTGCTGGCTAGAGCAGAAAGTGCCGTTAAAGGTACAAGTCTGATTACAATTTATTTACCAAGTGGTGGAAATTTATGACTAGCACGCAACCATGTGAATCAGGAGCTTAAAACAGCTTCAAATATAAAAAACAAAAATGTTGGTAAGGCTGTCACAGAAGCCTTACGATCAGTTAGTTATCAATTGAAAATATTAAGTAATCTTCCAACAAATGGTTTAGTTATTTGTGCTGGTAGATATAATTTGCACACCGATACCATAAATCCACAGTATCTTTAGCCCAAGCGATTGCTTTTTATTTAATCCACCACATCCTATTAAAAAATTTTTTTACAGATGTGATAGAAAATTCCATTTAGATGATCTCGTTAAATTATACGAAACACATGATAATTGTGCTATTATTTTAGTATCAGGTAAGCGAGCAGAATTTTATTTATATAATGCCAACCAAACTAAATTTTTAAAATCATTGGACGAATCTTTACCAAATCAGCATAAAACAGGTGGACAATCCGCTGCCAGATTTGGTCGTATTCGGGATGAAAAAATTGGATGGTATACAAAAAAAATAGTAGAACTTATGGTTAAATATTATGTTACCAATGGTAAATTTAATTGTAAAGGATTAATTATAGCCGGACCAGCTGAAATTAAAAAATTGGTTAGTGATGAAGAATTATTTGTGCAATATTTTTCGAAACATTTACTTAAAACATTAACTGTATCTGAAATAACTAATCAATCAATCAACCAAGTTATCCAGATGGCCGCTGATGTTCTAACATCAGAAGCGAATGATAAAGAATTACTTATGGAATTTGAACAAATGTTACTTGATCCTGCCAAAATGGATTTAATAGTATTTGGTACAGATACGACAGAATCATTACTTAAAGAAGGCCAATTAAAAGAAATGTATATGTCTGATCGTTATATTAATAAACAAGAAATCTTAAAAATAAATACCAAAACTAAAATACGCATTGTTAAAACTACTGAATTCGCCTCAAAATATGGCGGATTGATAGGCATCCGATATTATAATAACTGGTCGGAATCTTCGTATATAGCTGAAAACCAAAATAATAATTCGGATAGTATGTATGAAATATAAGTATTAAATTTTATTAAACTTAAATACATTTAGGTTTAATAACACAATACTTTAATCATTTTGATTATATATATATAATGGTAAAACTAGAAGAATATTGTTCCAGTCAGGATTTTATTAACAGTAATGAATTTTATCATGGTTTAAATTTTAAATTTTAAATTTATTAGAAATGTTACTCTCCATAATGATTTATTTGGTCAAAATAAGAGAATTTGTTATACAATTAATAAACCGGATATTATCCAAAATCGTGGTATACGTAATCTAAAATGTCGATATTCACACTTAATAGAAGACATCAATATAGAATTTGGCGGATCGCAAGTGGCACAAGTTAATAATGTTAATGACAAAATTTTTCCCGAACTCAGGAAAATATTCAGCATTAATGACAAAACACTAATACCATTTGTTGCTTTTGATAAATTTATGCCCTATTCAAATGATTATGAAATAAATATTCGTATTCGTTTTAATGATTCAAATGAATTGAATACTATTACTAATTTTGGTTTAGAATATGAAGAAATAGAAATAACCACACCTTTAAAAAATATGTAAATGTATGCATTTTTCATATAAATATGAAAAATCCTCGTAAAAATACATGCATACGCATATATTTTTAGAGAGCCGATAATTTAATACTAACAGCGCAATATCAAAATGAATATATTGATGTGTTATCGAAAGAGATCCCGATATTACAATATAGCATACCACATATCCAGTTTAATGGCGAGGAATATTATCGCACCGACAAATCAATATGTAAATATGTTTTAAATTTTAATGAGTATGTAAAATATTTATTGATTTACACTCCAAATAATTCGCTAAATATGTATCATGCGCGTGACATGTCTCGAGACAATCTTGAAATATTAAGTACTGTATCAAAAATTAAATTATCCGATGAATTTTGTTTAATAGAATTTTCGGAAAAAATTAATTGTAGTGCAGTTGATGGTTTTATAGAATTTAGTTTAAAAAATTTAACAAATGTTGAACAAAAAATATATGTTTATGGCATTGGTGAAAAAATATTCATAATGAAGAAGGGTCGGTTATTCCATTGTTATAGTATATAAATTAAGAATATAACAATTTAATCATTATACCAATATATATATACATGACTACAACAAATTATAATAGTGATTGTAAAATACCAATTCAATGTAATATTTTGTCATTCATCTTGTTGCTATGGTGCTAGTCCAATAGTTAAATTTTTTAAATTGACCAATATGTATGATTTAAACAAACGATATATTGATAATATTTTTTTAACGAAATTGCGTATTGATTTTGAAAATCCAATAACTGATGTCACGAATTTAAGCAATGGTGGTCATATATTTGTTATTGGTCAAGCATTATTGCCAACAGAAGAGTTAGTTGTTGTAGATAATAATCCAAATATTACTTGTTACAATATTGATTATTGTCCTACCAAATATTATGATTTATTTGATAGTTTAATTGATGATGATTTACATAGCGAAATTATTATAAAAAAACAACAAACAAAAATAATAACAGATATGATAATTAAATCCACTGATAAATACAAAATGATAATGGATACGTTATCCAACTACTCAATCAATAATTAATTTTAATCAATGTATTGATCAAAATTAATATCGTAAATAAATATAGTTTATCAATAAATATTAATGGAAAATTTTAAACATTGTAATGAACCAAATTGTAATTGTCGCTATACTAATAATAGGGACGAATTTAGTGATGGAGAAGAAATAAAACCATATAGGAAACACTATCAATCGGTAGAACCTTACCAGGATAATATATATACTGAAGAATCGTATCCACCTAGAGAACAGTGTATGCCACCACCGAGGGAACAGTGTATGCCTCAACATCGAGAACCATGTATACCACCTAGGGAACAGTGTATGCCTCAACATCGAGAATCATGTATGTCTCCACCTAGGGAACAATGTATACCACAACATATACGAAATTTTGGAAAATCATTTATACCTCCACCAACAGATCAACATAATTGCTGTCATAATGAAAATTTTATTCCACCTAACGAAATGCCTGATTCGGAATATTCATTTGATGGTGAACAAAACAATTATGGACCTGATTATGAATACAATCTGAAAGATGCTATTCAAATGAACAAAGTGAATGTAGAATACAATCAGAGAAATTTTGATGAACCTATTTGCGAAAAATTTATCATTACAGATGAATATTTGTTAGATTATTTGCTCAAAAAGTATAAATTAGATAAAAATAAATTGGTACTATTAATTAAAAAAAATAAAGAAACAGAATTTAAAAATTTGACCATCAAAGATTTTTATAAACAACACAAAAAAATTAAACATAAACCCATTAAAGAACAGTATACTGTACTGAAAAGATGGAATTCTAGCGGATTACCTGTTTCGAAAGAAGAATTGGAAGATTACCACGAAAAATATATTAAATAGTTTTTTGATAAAATATTTAATATATGCATATGATCCAAAAAATGATATTCAAGTAAACAAAGTGAACGCCGAATACAATCCAAAAGATATTATTCAAGTAAACAAAGTGAACGCCGAATACAATCCAAAAGATATTATTCAAGTAAACAAAGTGAACGCTGAATACATATTAAACAAACATTGACTGTTGTTTAGGGAATACTTTTTCCATATTTTTTTTCATAAAATCATCCAAATTAATTTGTTCAATAGATCCACTCAATGGAAATTTTTGTATTAAATTTTTTAATTCATCCACAGCCGGATTTGGAGAAACTGTATTTGGATTAGGATAATCATTAAATGGATTAACTAGGGGCTTATTTAGATTAGGAGAAAACCCGAATGGATTAGTAGGAGGAACCCTATTCGGATTAGGTGGAATCATATTACAATATGGGGTAGTAGGAGGAGAAACTTTATTTGGATTGATAGTTCCATTTGATGGCATTTTATATTTTTCCAAAAAATTAATCTTGGGTAGTGACAAACTAAAAAGTTTTTGACTTAAATGATTTGTTATACAGTCTATTGCAAATTGCCAGTACAATTTTTCTTCTGGTTGCAAGTTAATTAATTCAACATTTTTATATTTTTCATACAATTCTTCCAGAATAGGTGTATAATTATCCATATTATCGGCTACCTTCTTTGATAAATCTTTTAGTTTGATATCGTATGGATTATATTGTTCATTAAGAAATTCCGCACCGTAAACTAAATTCAAAAATATTTGTTTGTAAAAATTAACTTTATCTTTTTTGCGCTTGATATCAGAATGCATTTTATATTCAGTTTCCATTTCATCCGGATCACTGTTCAAAAAAAATGGTTTACTAAGTTTGATTTTATATTTTTCAACCAAAAATTGTAATTTTTCGTATGCAATCGCTGCTCTGATTTGGCGTTCTCTTAATGTTTCCTTGTTTCTGATTTTTCGGCAATTACAACAAGTACAACAATTGGGTGACATCAATAATTATTATAAAAATACCAAGTATTTATATATGACATAATATTTATAATTTGTTGTGTAATAAATTATAAATATTAATCAATCGCCGAACTTTTAATTAATCATCCATAACAATAAGGCAACTTTCTAATTCTTTGTAATTGCCTTTTTTGCCGCTGGTTTCATGATACATACCACCACGCAATCGTAATATTAAATGCATTGTAGAACCTGTCATGATACAATATTTTGCTAATGTTATTTCGTCATCAAGTTGTATACCCGCAAAAACTAAACGTTGTTGATCTGGTGGTATTCCTTCCTTATCCTGAATCATGCATTTTACATCTTCAATAGTTAATGAACTAGCTACCATCAAATCGATTGTTCTACCTGTTAATGTTTTTATATATAATGGCCATGTTTGCCCATTTAATAATTTAAGACGATAATCGGAATATTGTGTTACTTTCTTTTTTTTCGCCAATGATATTTCTTCAATTTCCGTTAATACCAAATCTATAGGTGTTTTATTCATGTCATTTTTTCCAAATTCTCTTTGTAAAGTTTTTGAATAAAATAAAATATCATTATTCTCAATAGCAGAATAACTATAATTCATTAGAAACGTATCTAATATTTTGCCAATGGTATATTTTTCCTGTTTAAATGCAACATAAACACTTTTTTCCGTAAATGTTTTGAATTTAAAAATACCATTGTCCTCCAAATTAATGTGCTGTATTAATGTTCCCATGATGATAATTTCTTTAAGATTGCTAATAAAATGTATTTATTAGGATTTTAAATTTCAAATTTTTTTAATAAAATATTTTGGTTCATTAAATCATTAAATCATTAATCCATTTCAATGAGACAATCATGAAGTGGTTGATAGTTTCCATTTTTTCCACTGGTTTCATTAAACATGCCACCACACAATCTTAATAACAAACTAACAGTTGCGAAAGGTTCATTATTTTTACCTATTCCATAATCCCGTAAAATTTTATTATCATTCAGTTGCATAGACGAATGAACTAATCTTTGTTCATCTACTCGGACACCTATTTTATTAAATATCATGTTTTTGATATCTCTGACGGTATAATTATCACGCACATGCAATAATATAGTTTCATTATTAAATGTACGAACAAATAAATTTATATTTCCATTATCATTAATTAATTTTTCTGTGCGATCCGAAGTGTATTCATTAATTGGTTCAATATTTTTTTCTTGTGATAATAAAATAGTTTCATTCTGCGAAAGGTTTAAATCGCTTGGTTTTTTGACTAAATCATTTTTGTCAAATATTCTTTGAAGTGTAACCGATTTATAATAAATATGACAACCACTAGAAGAAGAGTAGTTTAATGAAAATGTGCTTAAAATTTGGTTAATTGTTGCATCCTGTTTATAAACAAGATAAATATTTTTTCCGGTAAATGTACTAAATTTAAAAATACCTTTATTTCCCAAATCAATGTGTTTTATCATTTTCCTGATTTATTTTTTAACTAATTTTAGATATTCTAGTCCTAAAATTTAAAATTTCATTTTTTTATTGTGGATACTATTTATAATAATTTATAGCAATTTTTGCCAGAAAAGACCAGATTATCTCAATCATAAACCAATCATTTTTAGGAATATAATTTCATTGTCGGTCAATTCATTTCAAAACAAAATATTATAAACATTTCTCCAAAAGGGAAACATCGAATTCTGAATTCTCTGGTATACCTATTTTTACAAATTTGTTATTATTAATAACAAAATATCGGAAAGGCCATGCTGCGAATATTGTTTCAAAATCATTTGCCATATTATCCGCATAAATTGGAATTTCTATGTCAAATGTTTTGGCTAATTTTTCTAAACATTCTAATCGATCCGATAATTTTTTGTGCTGATAATTGATTGTTCCAGCGCTTTCACCAATATTCCAAATATCAGCAGCATGAGCTTCAGTTATGTAAATGATAAATAAATTTATATTTTTTTTATGGTGGTATATTTGTTTAAATAATTCGATGTTTCCCCGAAACGGTTGTCAAGTATGTGAAGATGCTAATATTAGAGTTGGCATACTATCATCAAGCAAATCATGTAATTTAATTTCACTACCACATCTTTTATGAATTGTAATATTGGGTACAAAATCTCCCTCTGTAAATTTTCCCATATTTGCTTTATTGTTTCTAACATATACTGGAACCTCTTTGAAAATTTTATTATTTGGATAATCATATTGTGCACGACGTAACATATTACAAGCAATATCACAACTAATATCATCATCAAAACCAAATTTTTTGACTAAATCCTGTTGCATCTGTTCAGTAACAGCAAGCCAACCATTAGGTATGTCCTTAGCGCTAGTACACTCGTTTTGGTACTCCACCGATTGCCGAATATGTTCCTCCTCAATAATCATAAGTTCCAGCATACGCTCGGTAGGAACTTTGATACTTTTCATTTTGATGGATTATATTCAAACAGATAATAAACGATTATTTAAATGAATTCTATTCAATTTTTTAGAATTTTATCAAAAAAATAAATATTAAAGCACACAAATAATCAGGCTTGAATACACATATTTTATAAAAAATTGAAATATCATTTAATTATATATTCCTACTGTAATGATTTAGATCATTCAATCAATAGATTGAAAAATGCATAAACCATCAAAAAAAATTAAAAATCCCTTTCGTAAAAATGCGGATAATACCGAAACAGATAAAAAATCAAAAAATCCTAAAAAACAAAATAAAAAGAAAAAAGTATTATTCTTCCGGAGAAGCAAAAGTGCTAATGGTAATATTCATATTTTAAAACTAGAATCAAAAATTCCAAAAAGTGAATCAAGTCCCGAATTAAGAATTTTAAAATACAGTTATGGAAGTTGTAATTTGAGATCCGATCAGGAAATTTCAAAAAATAATCCCAAACAAATAAACTCCAGACGCCGTTTTACAAAATCACTTTATTCTCCTACCAATGGGATAAGTATAAATGATAAGGAAGATGAAAAAAGTCTGCGGACACTAAAACAATTACTTGTTGAAGATTCTTTGTACGGTGAATATTATTTTATTCATGCAATTTTGACAATTAAAACAAATAATCATAAAAAAAAATTATGCAATGCCCTAATAGATTTTTATACTGATACTGGAAAAATTAATTATTTCATTGAAAGTATAATTAAAAAAGCGGTACAAATATACCCGATTAGTTTACCCGAATTATTATTCAGGGAAGATACATTGTATACATATTTGATAAGCACATATATCAAAAAAATAGCATCTGGATATTTAGAGTTTTGTATTTTGCCATTACGTAAATTTATGGAACAAAAAAAATCATTAGAGCTAAATACAGAACATTCTGCAAAAAATAATGCAAAAGAGTTAATATTAGTTTCGCAAGAATTTTTAAATAATATTTGTAATTGTCCGGAAAAAATTCCCGCGGAACTCAGGAATATATTCCGTATTATTACAAATGAAGTAACAAAACATTTTTCTTCAAATGATGCCATAAAAGATTTTTCCCAATTACAATTATTTGCAATTAGTAATGTATTATTTTTGCGTGTAGTTGCGCCATATATTTTGACGTCGGAATTTATTAACCACAATCGCGAAATAATATTAATAATGAAAACATTTTGTAATTTAATTATTAATATTGAATTTGGCGAAAAAGAAAATTTTATGAAATTAATGAATCCTTTTATTAATGAACAAAATATCGCACTCATCAATAATTTTTTAAAAAATATCATTGATACAGAATCATCATTGCTCGCAATCAAAAAACATATGATAAAATACCAGGATCAGATTATCAAAATAGATATTAATAATCCATACATAACAGAAAATTTTTGGCGTTTCATTTCAACACTGGAGCAAAACACAATATGAATTTTTTAATTTCTATTTTTTAATAAAAATTGAAAAAATAATTATCATGGATTTTCGATTATTTGTTTATTATCTCGTATATAAAATGGATGATCTTCCAATGGAATTGGTCAATATAATTGTATCATTTTTAGATCAACGATACCAATTTGTTTTTTCATTATGTGGTAAATATTATCGCTGTTTCAAACCTAAGAATTATTTACTATATTTAAATTTAAATACTAGCACTACCATATTATGTCGCAGAGATAACAACAAAAATATTAGGAAATGTATGGAATATGAATTATTAAAAGAAAAGGATTTTATTCCGATTGGTATTAATGAACCAGATACAATTCCGCATTATAAAGTTAACTTTATTGAACTAATGAAAAAATTACATTTTAAACTCGGAATAAAATCAGTAGATACGTATGATATCAAATTTGATATACTGGCAAATCATTATCCAGATATTCCCGAACAAAATAATCCACTGAAAGGCAAAATATGTACCATGAAATTTTGCCCATATTTGATTCAATATGGAAATAATAATGATATTGGCAACCCTACAAATTCTGAAATAGAAATAGCAAAATTATTGTCAAAAATTGTTTTTGATTTAAAAACACCAGGTATTCTTTTACCGATTATGATTCTGCAAGTTGATACTACTTTTTTATCTACAATACCAGAAAAACATATTCCAAAAGAATACGAAGACACTTACAAAAAATTTATCAAAGGATATCATAAACAAAAATATTTAAATATTTCAAGAATTTTAGTATACGAACAATATACATCATTATGGAAATATATACAATCAGGAAAAATGCCATTAATAAATTGGCGTGCGGTTATTTTCCAAGTCTTTTATACTCTGGCACTAATACAAAAAAAATATCCGGCATTTCGCCATAATGAATTAAAACCAGGAGCAATAGGAATCATAAATGAGCGAAATATCAATAGTGACTCAAATAAATATTACCGTTTTAAACTCGAAGATAAAACTTTTTCTTTGTCCACAAAATTTTTACAAGTTGGAATTTATAATTTTTATGTTTCAACAATCGCAGGATTGGTAGAAAATAATTTGGTTAATGCGGATTGGGCACCGCGCGTTGGTTTTTCGAGTAAACCCAATCGCTATCATGATATTAATTATTTTTTAAATTTGTTAATTTATACATACTCCAATACTTTACCGCAGAAAATGATTGAATTTATCCATCGAGTCGTACCAAAAAAATATCGCATTGGATCAAAAAATGTTACCGCTAAAGGAGGACTACTGGTTGACAATGAATATACTACTCCCAAAAAAGTATTACTAACTGATCCATATTTTGGTCGATTTTTGAAAAAAAAAAAAGGATTAATAAAAATTGAAATATAATATATTAAATGCTTGCAATATTTTATCAAGTTATTTTATTCAATAATGAATGAAATAATTGTGCCATTTTTTTGTGGATTACTTAGTTCACTTTTTTTCAACGTAATACATTTTTGTGTTAAATCAATATACATAAAAGATACATTATTAGTGTACCAATTAATATGGGCTGGTATTGTATTTGTACCAACTATTATTCTAAATATAGCCATTGGAATAGAATTACCTTGTCCCCTTAGCGGCATGTTATGCTCGGGAATTTCATTCATAGCATTACCATTAACTATCAAATGCAGTTTATTTTTTTTTGGAATAGTTGTACCAATATTATTTAATATGCCTAATAAATAAATAATTTAAATTGATTTCATGAATTAATTTAAATTATAATTTATCTAAAAAGTTTGTTATTGGTGGTATTTCTTCACATAATCCTTTTCTCTTCCTAGTTTCACAAACCATTTTTCCCGCAAATGAATCTTTATCAAAAGGATCACCATCTACTATTCGCCAATGGTCAAATGATAGTTGTGCAGAAGCTTGGCCACTAGTTTTTTCCCGCAAAAATGAAGAGAAGCCGAAACTGCTGTAAACTGGCAAATTTCCGCGAATGATATACAATTCTCCTACTAATTGTTCCTGACTAGTAACTTGACCACGTTTATTTTGTAGACAGGAGTAAACTGCGCCAACAAATGTTTGTGGTACCTGAATTTCAACCAAAAATACAGGCTCCATAATAGCTGGTTTGGCCGTTAACATTGCCGCTTTCAAACAACGCATAGCTGTTGGAATAATTTGGCCGCCACCACGATGTACCGCATCAGCATGGAGAGAAACATCCGTTATATTAAATCTGACACCACGAACAGGCTCTTCACACAATACACCTTTTATCATCGTTTCTTTGAATGCATTGTTTATTGAATCTTTTATTTCGTTAAGATACTGAACTCCTTTGGTGGTATCAATTAATAAGTTAGTGGATTCATTGCCTTCTGGACCAAAAGCCCAAATTTTCTTTGCATCAGTAGGATCCCAATCATAGTTTTCAGATAAATATTTAGCACGCTTATTAATTTCATCTCTAGAAGTAATAATATTTTCCTCCATATCTGTTACTAATTTAGTATCAATTGGTTCTGCTGACATATACAATCGATTATGTTTATTTGGAGATTTTGATAAACAAACCTGTTCTGATTGGAATAAAACAGTTTCTCTCAGAGGAACAATTGGCTGAGATACATTAATATCTGTTTTCATAAATTCTTTCAAATCATTCAAACAAATTTCAATATGTAATTCTCCCACACCAGCAACAATATGATCACCTGATTCGTTTAAAAAACATTGGACACTAGGATCAGACTTGGATAATTTTTTCATTCCTTCTACCAATTTGGGTAATTCGCCAGGATTTTTGGGACTAACAGCTACTTGCACAATTGGACTAACACTGAATTTCATTGTTTTAATTGGATGCGCTGAAGCTGATGTGGTAATCGTACCAGATTTGAGTAAATATTGATCAACACCAATTAATGCAATAGTGTTACCACATGAAACAGACTCACATTGTACGGCTTTACCACCAATCATTTTAGCCACACCCTTAATCGATTTGTTTTCATAGCAATCTACACTACTGCCATTTTTATAATTTGATCCCAAAATTCTAACTTTTTGTCCAACACTGGCAGTTCCTGAAAAAACTCTACCAAATGCATAAAATCGAGAACCATCATCCATTGGTATCATTTTTGATATGTATACTATCAATGGTCCATTATCATCACAATTTTTAATAGCTAATCCGCATTCGTCATCTAAAGGACCATCATACAATGTAGTGTATCGGTATTTCTGCGCTTTTATTGGATTAGGTAAATGACAAACAATACCATCTAATAGCGCATCGGCTAATGGCAAAAAACGTTTCATAGCTAATTTGTAAATTTCTTTTTCGGCTAGTTCTAATTCGTTTTTGTTCATTTTTATACCTAAGCTACTAAACATTTTGGTGTACTTTGGAACGGATTTAGTATTGATAGCTTTGATTAAATCAAGGATTGGTTGTAAAATAAATTTACAGAATGTTCTTTGAAGAGGTTTACCATTTGCCTCATTTTTTGAGCCGATTTTATTAGTGATTGGATCAAAATATTTTTCTCCCCATAATTGTGACATTAATTTAGATTCATCGGAACCGAATTTTGATGCATAAAGTTTAGCAAATTGTTTAATACCAAAGCCCCATCCATGGATAGCACTACCAAAAAATACATTACCCAATTCTGGTGTCAAATCAAGATTTAGTTGCGAATCATCCGATTTATAGGTAGAAATAATACAATTAACACTTTCGATCATTTTAACAAGTTTTTGATAAATTTCTTCAGCCGATAATTGTAATTCAAAAATACAGCGATCCATTTTATTAATATATAGTATTGGTTTTACCTGTTCGGCTAATGCCTGTCGTAAAACTGTTTCGGTTTGAACCGCTACACCCTCTACCGCATCAATAACAACAATCGCACCATCTGTAATTCTTAATGCAGCACTAACTTCATGTGAAAAATCAATATGGCCCGGAGAATCAACCAAATTAATATTATATATTTCGCCATTTACATCATACGTCGCAGATACACCAGTGGATTTAATAGTAATACCACGAGTTTTTTCATCCTCTCTACCATCTGTCCATCTTGCATCACCAGCCGCTTTTTCACTAATCAAACCAGCACGACAAACAAGTGCATCTGTCATTGTCGAGTTATGCATCACGGTAAAATCCGTTCCAAAAAATTTTCCATCTCCCTCAATTTGGAAACCAGCATACCTACCAATATATAATGGTATGACTTCAATTTGTGTAATCAAACAATCGATATCTTTAACAGGTTTGGCACGGTTCCTTTCCAGTAGTACTGGTATTTCTTCCAGACCCTTGCCAGAAAACAAAATACTATTGTATATTCCAGGAATACAACTACCATCTGGTTTGTAACCAGTTGCATTTACTTTTTGCCAGGTGACTTGAAGACCTAGTGATGCACACAGTTCACGAATATTTCTAAATAAATAATCCGATTTTTGGAAAATTTCGTACATATTATCAAAATAGTATCCGTTTGAATCGATTAATCCAGCCAAAACTTTTAGTCTGATTTCTCTTGAATTATATAAATAATTTTTCGGAATATGTTTGTTATTGATTAGATTATATTTTTCAAGGTTTTCCAAAAAAACATTATCTATCCATTTTCCTTTAATAAGTCCACCATCAATAAATTTGTAATGATAATCATCCCTATTTTTTATCAAAATATTATTGATTTCGGCATATTCATATATATAATCAATAATTGGTTCATCTATATTGGTAATTTCAGCACAATCTGGTGTACCATCACCTAACCATAATCCTAACATATATGGATCCAAATCAATTTCTTTTTCTTCAAATTCTACTCCTTGTTTAAATCCATACAAAATTCTTTTCATATTTACGGACAGTGCTAAATAATCATTAACGCTGATTTCAATAATATCTCCCTTGTGATTATATCCCTGTTCCTCGCTTTTTGTTTTTAAAAAATCTTGGGCATCTTTGTATAAGAGTTTTTTGGACTCCTTTGTTAAAGGTTTGCTATTGTCGTGTTGGAAACATTTATCATGTATTCTCATATTTTGGATATATCTTGCCTTATAATAATTTCTCTTTGGATCCCAATAAATTCCTTCTACGTTGGTGAATTTCAATACTAAAATATGATTTCCATTAACGGTATAATTTTTTCCTACTTTTTGGCAAATTTCATATAGTTGACCTTTTCCTTTGTGTATTTCTACAATTTTTTTTGATAGTCCATCCAAACCGAGCACATAATCATCCAGTGTGAGATTCTCGACTAGTTTTGTATCACCGTTTGACAGTCTGATCTTTGTACCAAAGCTATACGTCTTACCATGATCTACGTGCGCGATAATTGATATGTTTCTGATATTTTCCTTATTGTTACTGACTGATTCCATAACTATTTGTTTTTTTATGCTAAAACTTTATATTAATAAATTATCAGCATATAATATATATTTCAATTTTTATTGTATAATATATGCTGAATATCAAAATACTCATGTATAATGTTGCATATTTGAAATATTAATAATATTTAAGATTTCAAATTTATAATCCGACTACATCACTTTCATCCGTGGAAGCTGACGATTTAAATGCTTTTTTAATTGTGCTTTTGGTAATAGCTATTTCTAATTTATCTAGTTCATCCGTTGTAAATATAATATCATTTGTTGATGTTGTGACTTCATGCGGTACTATATATGGTTCTAATACATGTTGCATCATAGCATTGGGAGTAAATTCTTGGGCTGTTAAAATACATTTCAAAAGTTCTGCCGAAAATCCGGAAAGCATCGCAAAATCTTTTTCCTCTCCCTGGATTGGCATTATTTTATTAGTACTCGTTCTCAGATTCCAACATACAATACGTGGTAATACATAACCGGCATTACTAAATTCCCGTTTGGCATATTCAAATGTTGTTTCCAATGGATCACGTCCAGCACATGTATCGAATTGCATATCAGTAAAAATAAAAAGTGTTTTAACCATTTCTTCTTTTGTAAGTGAAGCTGATTTGGCTTGTTGCAAAATTAAATCAAATACTTTTCGAAGATTGGTTGTACTTCCCCATGGCGCGGCTTTCATACACTCTACCTGTTCTTTAAGAGTAGTACCCGTTAGTACATGCCAATTAGGAGTTTCATGGAAAGTAATTACTTTTCCGTGGTAAGGACATTTGGTGCATTGGGCAACCAAAATACCTAATGCGATTGATACCTGCATTGGTTGTCCCGTCATTGAACCAGAAACATCAACTACAGCAGTGACATCACGGAAAGATCCAGTTTCAGTTATACGATTTTTTAATGCTTGCCATTGTCCTTCAACTAGTGGATCTAATTCAGTATTAGAATGTCTATCTAAATAGGTCGAAACAAGTTCATGTGGTTGAATTCCTTTAATATTAACTTTCGTTTTACCATCTGCTAATTTTCTTAAATATTCTTGGTATGATAAATGAAGTTTTTTACGATTATCCGATTCGACACCATCAGCATTATTATCACGATCAAATGCACGTTTCATTTTGATAAATGCCATAGATGGTAATTTTGAAAAATCAATTTTGTCATACTGTCTGGTTGACATTAGCATTTCAAGAATACCTAAATGATTCCGCAATTTGGTAAGCATCTGGCGATATTCCTTTGGTTTCAGATTCATTACACCCATAATTTTAGTAGCTGCTTTCATTGGATGATGATCATAATGTGTGTTTTCACTTGGGGCCCATTTGGCACACAATGAAATAGCGGCTTTTGTATTAGTATCGCCTTGTTCTGCCACAAGTATTATATTTGAATCTTTTTTGAGTTGTTCCGCAAAAAGTGTTATTTCTATTGGACATGCAATTAATTGAAGATTGCGCTGCTCGCGATGATATCTTGTCTCCAATTCGATTATTCGTAACAAATCTTTCCAGCAACCATATTCAACCATTTTCCGTAAAACAGCTTCATATACATTAGGTTCAGCGGTTAGTTTAAGACAAATCATCAAAACAGCAGGAATAAGTTTTTCTCCTTTACCGCCACGAATATCGCGCATATTCATTACAACACGAATAGCAGTTTCTCTATTTTCTATCCATGCTTTTTGAAATGCATCAACATAATCTTTCAATTGCGCATTGCGAGTTATACGAGTAAAAAAATCGAGATTAAAATTACCCGATGTGGAAAAAGCCTTGTCACCATTTTCGGTCAAAGCAAAATTTTCTGTTTCCATTGTGTCGTACTGGGTAATCATAAACAAATCTTTAAGCTATTTTATACTAATAAAAATGGCTTAACATTAAAAAAGTTCTAGTTTATTTACATAAATTATAATGTGGTATTAATCTCTTTCATCATTTTCACAAAAACACTATCTCTATTAATTAATAAACGATGAGCACATTCAATACGCGCATTAATATCTTCTTGTGAATTTTCGGCTTTGTCTGAATCATTAAGCATTTTAGCAATTGAATTAATACTATGTGCATCAAAATTATTTTTTATTTTGTCTGATAAAATATTACCATGACTATCTGTTTTTACGCATCTATCTTCATTCCACACGCCATCTAAGGCATCATGCAATAAATTGATAAAATATTGTAAAATAATTTTAATAGCTCCGTCGGTATTATATGTATGGCTTTGTAATTTCACCAGTCCCCTAATAGCAAATCGTGTAATGGTTCTAACACTTTCATCCATTTCCTTATCCATTATTGCTTTTTCCGGATTATCCATTATATACCACTTAACAGCTTTAATAAATGATGTATTCAAATTGGATATATCAACACGGCTATCACCATTTTTCATTCTCTCAATACACTGATAATAACTATATTCCTGTATGTGTAAAACATGATATTTAATTGCCAATCTTGTTCTATCAGGCATAAAATGTAACAAGGCAATCTTGCACAGGGATGTCAAAGGATCGATTATGTAGGTCTTATCATCGGCCATCTTTATATAAATGATACTAATAAAATCTTTATACAATACAAATATAACCTCATCAATTTATCCTTCAATTTTTTATTCAATAATGCTATATCTTTTAAACAAAATACCTATATAATGTTCAAAAAATGTATCATATATATGACATTCAATTAGGTGTTATAAACGGTACTAGAAACTTATAATATATATCTAAAAATGAATCACTGGTTTAACATGGATGAACTGTTCAATAACACCAATAATAATCAAAAAAAGAGAACGCATGAACAATTTAGCCAGAATACACAAAATAATAATAATAATAATAACAAAAGATCAAAATTAAATGTAAAAAAATCCGCTACTAATAATAATAATAAAAGACCAAATCCTAATAATAAACCAAAACCAAATGAAAATGGATCTAATACTAATAATAAAAAACCAATTCAAAAAAAACCCGGACACAGTAATGATCATAATAATAATAAAAATATATCACCAATTTTATTTTTTTTAAATAGTTTAAATAATTTAGATATTGATGATATTAATGATACAGCTATTACCAACCAACCAATTGTTCCAGTATATGTTTGTCCAGGAAAAATTTGCGATCATGATATTGAATCAAAAAATGTGCCACCAATTCCGGAAAGACTATTATCAATACAACCAAATTATAAAATAATATTACAAGATTTAATAGATTTGGGAGGATCATTTCATTGCCAATTACAGAAAAATTTTAATGGTATTTCTTTGGAGCGTTTAGCGAATTTGTACGATCCATTAAATAAATTACGTAATATAATTGGAATGAAAATTATTAAGGAAAATTTTGCGGAACAAATCGTTTATTTTTTATTGGATTTTGAACCAAATCCTGCCGAATTATTACATACTATTTTGGAAGGTCCACCTGGTGTTGGAAAAACATTAGTGGTAGATATTTTAGCGGAAATATATCTTAAAATGGGATATCTAACAAAAAATGTCATTAAAAAAGTTAAAATTAATGATCTAAAAGGAAAATATATTGGACACACTGCTCCATTAACCCAGAAAGCAATTGATGATGCAATGGGCGGTATACTAGTAATTGATGAAGCATACTCATTAGGTAGTGCTGAAAGATTAGATTCATTTTCCAAAGAAATAATAGACACATTAAATAGAAATCTAACAGAACGTGCCGGAAAATTTATTTGTATAATAGCTGGTTATGGAGAACAAATTGATAAATGTTTATTTGCACACAATGAAGGTTTACGTAGCAGATTCCGTTTTCGATTTACCATTAACACATACGATAGTTCAGAATTAAAAGAAATATTCCGTTCTAAAGTAATCAATGATAAATGGCTATTACATGAAAATATAAACGAGTTACAATTACTCAAATTTTTTACAGAAAATTATTCCAATTTCAAATATTTTGGTAGAGATATGGAAACTTTATTGTTTCATGCCAAAGTATCGCATTGTAATAGAATATTTTTTGAACCAAAGGATGCCGCCAAAAAATTAACTTTGGATGATATTAAAATAGGCTATCAACGATTTATCGGACATAATAAAATTGCAAAAGATGAAATACCCATATCGGTAAGACATATTTATACATAATTTTTAATTAGATAAAAATAGGCTATCAACGATTTATCGGACATAATAAAATTGCAAAAGATGAAATACCCATATCGGTAAGACATATTTATACATAATTTTTAATTAGATAAAAATAGTATACTTAACAAATTAATCAATTATTAATTAATTATTAATAACTGAATTACTACTCTACTATTTATTTTATACGATGCTAATATCCTATCATCTTTTAATATTTTTCCATTGAACACCATTTGTTGTTTAGCAGCTGGTATATTTTTGAAATATGTTATTAAAAATTTGATATCCGATACCAATGTGTTTGAATCCATATTATAAATACAAAATGGTTTGAAAAAATTTTTGCTAAATTCATTTATTACTAATTCAAAAAAAATCTGTTCTTGTATGCCAGATAAATCATATTCAATTATGCTATTCATATGGTAATATTTAAATAGACCAACGAGTTTTTAAATAAAAATATTGGGTAGCCTAATATATGTTCAATTTTTTTATTTTATAAATATTATTAATAAAAAGTTGACGTCTGAATATATTATAATATAATTTATACAGTTTATTAATAATTAGTACTTAATATCATGACATCATCCCAAAATAATCAAGGAAATCAGCATAATAGTGAATTTCTTTTGGGACTTTTACTGGAAGAAAATAAACATTTGAATCCAATTGATTTTGTGAATTCAATGGATAAATCAGAAAAATTTGCTTGTGTTTGTGCAGCAATGTCAATCAGTGAAAACTACCAAGAAATTAGAAATTCATTTACCAGTGTTGATGATTTTATTGCGGTTTATTTTCCACTGTATGTAAATGCATTGGAAAATTATCGATCCATTGTTGGAAGTACCCAAAGACAAATTTTTATTGATGAAGCAACAATATTCTACCCCAAAAAAATGGTATCACATCCACTAAATTGTTTGGTAAGCAATAATACAAACAAGAATATAGCAATGGGTTTTTTGGATACAATTAAGAATAATCATTCATGTTTAATTGTGTTGAGAGATGAAATCGCATCTACTATTATTCATTACGAAAATGATAATTTTATTATTATTGATCCCCATGTACAATATTGCGGAATTTTATCTAAAACGGGCATCTACCGTTATGTAGTCTATGATGGTATTTGGGATTTTGATGTTAATGTTTTAATGGTGGAAGAATCAGTCAATAGTGAAAATATTACTACAATTATTAGTGAAAATGTTACAATGCCTGTTACTGAAGCTGTTAGTGAAACTGTTTCCGTAAATGCTATAGAAAATGTTACCATGCCTGTTACTGAAACTGTTACTGAAGCTGTTAGTGAAACTGAATTGATAAGTGCTATAGAAAATATTACCATACCTGTTACCGAAGTTATTATTACAAATTGTCCGGAAAAATTGATTCAAGAATGAATTATAAAATTTATTTTGTAAAAATATAAATCGACTTATGGAAGAATTTCCTCCAATTATTGATAAAATTATTAATGCGGAACCGAATACTTTTGTTATATTTTTTGTTTACGGATGCCCATATTCATCAAGGGCACTCGAATTATTACGAACAAATAATCTCCCATACAAAGGATATGATATTGATTCAATTAAGGGTTCAATGAGAAAACTTTTAGAAGTATTAACAAGATATCATTATCATTAGTGTTTCAGTTTAGTACTAAACTGAAACACTAAATATATATTTTTAATATTAAATACGATTCAAAAATAAAATATTCCTAAATCATATTTTTCTTTTTGATTTAGCATTTTTTGAATATTATTATTGATACAGCCAATAATAGTAATCCATTGTAAGATTTTATGGTTTTTTCATAAAATTTATCTATTTTAGAATAATTTCTTATCCAAGAAAATGATTTTTCTGCTATGATTCTCTTTTTATATATTTTTATTTTATGTTTTGATAGAGATTTTCTTTTCTT
>Ga0335394_10001010_pt1 | contig 31241 bp, 23 predicted proteins | sample MAT03_FD_205741 | JGI IMG/M metagenome (GOLD analysis project Ga0335394, IMG submission 205741) | Freshwater microbial communities from Lake Fryxell liftoff mats and glacier meltwater in Antarctica - MAT-03 (spades assembly) (version 2) ...
CCTTACGCGGCCCGATCATCGCCGAACTACGGGCGCTGGCGCGGCCGGGTATAATCGCGGCATGAGCACCGCACCCGCCGTCCCCGACTTCTCCGCGGACGAAGCCGTGATCCGCCTCGGCGGCGGGGCGAAGGCGATCGACCGCCAGCACGAGAAGGGCCGCCTCACCGCCCGCGAGCGCGTCGCGAAACTCCTCGACGCCGACACCGCATTCTTCGAGCTCGGCCTGTGGGCCGGGTGGGGCATGTACTCGGAGTGGGGCGGTGCCCCGTCCGGCGGCGTCGTCACCGGCATCGGCACCGTCAGCGGCCGGCGCGTGATGGTGATCGCGAACGACGCCACCGTGAAGGCCGGGGCGTTCTTCCCGATCACCGCGAAGAAGGTGCTCCGTGCCCAGCGGATTGCGATGGAGAACCGCCTGCCGCTGGTTTACCTCGTCGATTCCGCGGGCGTGTTCCTGCCGCTCCAGGACGAGGTGTTCCCCGACGAGGACGACTTCGGCCGCATCTTCCGCAACAACGCCGTCATCTCCGCGGCCGGGGTGCCGCAACTGGCCGCGATCATGGGGAACTGCGTCGCCGGCGGCGGCTACCTTCCGGTGCTGTGCGACACACTTCTGATGACCGAGAGGAGCGGCCTGTACCTCGCCGGCCCGGCGCTCGTGAAAGCGGCGATCGGGCAGGAGGTCGATCACGAATCGCTGGGCGGGGCGGCGATGCACGCCGCGGTCAGCGGCACCATCGACTTTCGCGAGAAAGATGACGCCGCCTGTTTGCAGCGGCTGCGGCGGCTCGTCGGCCAGTTACCCGCGCTGGGAAGCCCGGGGACGGCCGTCCCCGGGCTTTCAGGGGGTGATTTCACCCCGTTCACCTCCGGCGCCGAATACGACGTTCGCGCCTTGCTGTCACTCGTTCTCGACGCCGACGCCCCGTTCGACGAGTACAAGGCCGAGTACGGCCAGAGCCTCGTGTGCGGCTTCGGGCGCCTCGGCGGTCGGCCGGTGGGCGTGGTCGCAAACCAGAAAAAGCGGGTGAAGCCGGCCGACGGGGCGTGGCAGTACGGCGGCGTCATCTACGTCGACTCGGCGGATAAGGCGGCGCGGTTCGTGATGGACTGCAACCAGATGCGGGTTCCGCTGCTGTTCGTGCAGAACGTGAACGGCTTCATGGTGGGCCGCGAGAGCGAGCAGGCCGGTATCATTCGGGCCGGGGCGAAGCTGGTGAACGTCATCTCGAACAGCGTCGTCCCGAAGCTGACGCTCATCACCGGCGGGTCGTTCGGGGCCGGGAACTACGCGCTGTGCGGCAAGGCGTTCGACCCGCGGCTGATCCTGGCGTGGCCGACCGCGCGCTACGCGGTGATGGGCGGCGACCAAGCCGCGAGCACGCTCCTCGACATTCAGGTGCAGTCGCTGAAGCGCGCGGGTAAGGAGCCGGACGCGGCCGAATTGGCGGCTCTCCGGGACAGGGTGAAGGCGAGCTACGAGGCGCAGACCGACATCCGCTACGCTGCGGCCCGGCTGTGGGTGGACGCGGTGATTCGCCCCGAGGAGACGCGGACGGCGCTACTGACGGCGCTGGAGGTTGCCACCCGTCACGACGACGGGCGGGCGTTCAAGACGGGCGTGCTTCAAGTCTGATTCCGCCGCTTGCGGCGGTGCATGCACCGCCGCAAGCGGCGGAAATCATCACTTCTCATCGAACAGCGCCCCAAGGTCGAGCCGCACCGGGCGGAGCTTCGACGCCGGACCCTCGCCGTGCGCGAAGTGTAGCACCCGCGCCCGCGGCTCGAACACCATGCTCTGAAGCGTCGCCTTCCCCTGGTTCACCTCGTCCAGCCGGGCGAACACGTCCGCCACGCCGAGCTTTCCCTCGGCGGTGTAGAGCGGGGCGAGCTTGTCGAACCGCCAGCACTTGTTGCCGACGCTCAGGCCGTCGGTGCGGAAGTGGTTGGTGCAGCAGCTGACGCCGTTCTCGGGCGGACGCACCGCCAGCGTCTTCGGCGTGATCTCGAACACGGCGCCGCCGTTGACATCGCACAGCGTCAGGCAGCAACTGGTGGTCCGCTCCATACCGCGGAGCAGAGCCTCGGCCTCGGCTACGGTCTTGCACTCCTCCAGCACCCGGCGGAAGGCCAGCAGCATCGGCGTCCCCTTCCAGTTGAACGCCGCCTGGTCCTTCGACCGCCGTAGGTGAATCTCGTTGACCGTCAGGCACAGCCCGGCGTCGTTCATGCCGCTGACGACGCCGCCGATCGGGCTCACGGTCACGGCCGCGAACGCCCGCTTGCCGGTGCCGCGGTACACGGCCACGAGCGTGTGCTCGGTGATGCCGCGGGTCGGGTTCCAGTCGAAATTGCGGCCGAACACCGGCTCCCCCGTCTTGCTCCGCCCCGGCTCGACGACGACCGTGGAGCAGCCCATTCCGCTGGACAGGTCCGCGACCGTGTTGGCGAAGACGTGCCGGCCGAGGTCGCTGTTCCCGGCCTTCGCGCAGGCTTCCATTTCGGCGCGGTGGTGCGCCGGGAAACCGGGAAGCAGCCGCATGCCCATCGCCAGCACGAGCGGGTAGCGCCCCTTCTGGCCGGTGTCCTCCAGGAAGCGGGCGATGAGGCCGTCGAGGTCGGGGGCGGACTTTACCGCGAGGGTGCCGAACTGCTCACCCATCTCGGCCGGGCTGCCGCGGACGGTCAGGACGGGGACGCCCTCGACGTACCGCAGCTCGCCGGCGCCGTGCTTCCCGGCGGGGAAGCGCTTCACGTCCTGCGCCCGGGCCGCGGGGGCGGCGAGGAGTAGCAGCGTCAGCACGAGCAGGCGCCGGGTCATGTCGGTTCCTCACTCGATTCGAGAAAGCCCACCGGTTGCAACCGGTGGGCTTCGCCCAACCCTATTCATCGGCCAGTAGCGTCGTCCGGCCCAGGGCCACGTCGAATTCGCTCAGCAGCGGCACGAGCATCGCGGCGACGGCGAACCCGAACGCCCCGCCGAGCACGATGAACGAGCTGAGCGGGTCGGCCGACTCCTCGGTGCCGGGCTTGCCGATCAGGATGTTCACCACGCAGAAGAACATCGCCAGCGGGCACGCCGTCGCCGCCAGGCTCAGCGCCCACGACGGGCGGTCGGCGTTCAGCACGTACATGAGGCCGCCGATGCCGAGCACCAGGAACGACACGAAGCTGACCCACTGGCTGCCGAAGCTGCCGCCGTTGATGACGATGAGGTAAATGCTAATCAGGGTGCCGACGGAAAGAAAGAAGACGGTCCCGAGCGTGTGAACGATCGCCAGCCGACTCGCCGTCACCCGCAGGGCGACGTGCAGCCCCAGCATCATGGCGAAGGCCATCAAGACCGCTAGCGCCACCAGCACGGCCAGCAGCGGCCCGAAGTTCATGGCGAACGCCGTTCCCGCACCCACGTCTGCAGGCGTGTGCGTGAGCGCCCCGGCGAGCGCGTAGTAGATCGAAAGCAGGAACGGCGGCAGGAGGTATTCCTTGGTGTTGTACGCGACGCCGAGCAGCTTCCCGAACACGAACTCGTTCGGAGAGATGTCGGTGACGAGGAGCACGTCGAGCGCGCCGCCGTCTCGCTCGGACGTGACTGCGGTCGCGGCCTGGGCGGACACCAGTAGCAGGCTGAGCACGGCGACCGGGACGAGGCCGTAGGCGGCGGCGAACGCGGGGCGGCCGCCGGGGCGGTTCAGTTCGCTCACGGCGAAGTACAGAATCGCCGCGAGCGCCACACCGAACGCCAGCTTAACGAGGAGCGGCCGGCGGCCGTAGGCCAGGGTGCGGACCTCGCGCCACAACACCGGGTTCGGCCACACCTCGCGGGCGGCGCCGGGGGCGGCGTGGGCCTTCGCCCGCTTCTCGATCTCCTCCGCCTCGTTCGTCGCCTCGGCCGCCTTCGCCCCCTCTCGCTGCATGATCGGCTCGCCGCTCGGGTTCCACGCCCGCAGCCGACTGATGCCGACGGCGTTGAGCACGACCGCCCAGCCGAGCATCACCAGGACGTACCCGTAGGCCGGGGCGAGCCCCGCGGTCGGCTCGGCTTCGAGGACGGACTGCATGGCCGCGAACGGCTCGATCCACGCCTGCGCCGGCCGGCTCACGAACAGCCCGACGCCGTGGGCCGCGCTGACGTACAGCACCAGGAACAGCACCGCCAGCGCCAGCGCCTGGAACGTCCGCTCGCGCCACAGCGCGACGAGCCCGCCGAGCGACCCGGCCGCGACCGCGGAGGCCGCCAGGACCAGCACCGCCTGAAATACCTGCTCGGGATCGATGCCGCCGAGGAGCAGGAACAGCGACAGCACCGGGGCGGTCACGAGCAGCTGCACGCTAATAGGGAGGAGCGCGCCGAGGAGCTTGCCGAGCACGATCTCGTAGTCGCGCATGTCCGTGATGAGCAGGAGCACGAACGTGCGGCGGTCCTTCTCCTGCGACACGGCGCCGGCCGCGGACAGGGCGGCGAAGAAGATCGTCAGCAGCAGTTGCACGAAGGCGACGATCTGGAACAGCAGCAGCCCGAACGCCGCGGTCTCGCCGAGGGTGGCGTCGCGGGCGAACCCCACCGTCGCCTGCCAGGTGGTGATGCCGAGGATGGCGAGGAGGCCGACCACGGCGGCCCGGCTGGCGTAGTGGCCGGACCGGCGCGGGACGGTGACCAGTTCCCGGTTGAAGATCGGGCCGAGCAAGTGCGGTCCTTTCGCGGCGGGTGCGGGTTCAGCGTATTCCCCGCCGCGGCGGCGGCGACCCGGTAGAATCGGACGGCATGAGTGTGATCGTCATCGCCGCCCGAGGTCTACCGGCCGGGTGGCTCGGCGCCTACGGCAACGAGTGGGTCGTCACCCCCACGCTCGACCGCCTCGCCGCCGAGGGCGTGACCTTCGACCGCCACCTGTCCGACTGCCCCGACCCGTCGGCCGCCGGCCGCGCCTGGCTGTCCGGGCGCCATCAGGTGCCGCCGATGTCGGGCGAGAGTCCCGAAGCTCGCCCGGTCCTACTTGAAGCGCTGGCCGCGGCCGGGGTGCGGACAGTGCTCGTGCGCGCGAACCACCCCGACACCGACGCCCCACCACCCTTCTACGCCGGCTGGGCGGAAGTGTTCGACGCCCGGCCCGACGCCGACGACGCCTCCCCGCTCGACGCCTGCTTGCGGGAACTGCCCGTGTTGTTGGACAGGTTGCCGGCGGACGGTCGCTGGCTGTTGTGGGTCGAAACCGACCGCTGCGTGCCGCCGTGGGACGTGCCGCAGGAGGTGTTCGACGCATACCTCGACGAGGGGGACGACGACGCGGAACCGTCGGCCGAAGCAGAAGAGGTGCCGCCGTTCGCCGACCCGCCGACCGGGCCGTTCGACCGCTCCGACCCCGCGGCGCTCGACTTCCTGCACCGCACCTTCGCCGCAGTCGTGACGAAGTTCGACGACGAACTCGGCCGGGCGTTCGGGCTGTTACGGGCGCGCGGGCTCGACGGCACGGCCGCGTGGCTGGTCACGTCCGACCGAGGCTATCCGCTCGGCGAGCACGGTCAGGTGGGTGAGTACCGGCCCTGGCTGCATCAGACGGTGGTGCAACTTCCCCTGTTGATGCGGCTCCCCAAGGGCGCTGAGGCCGGGCGGCGCGTGGGCACGATCACGCAGCCGGCCGACGTGGCGCCGTCGCTGCTGTCGCTACTCGGGGTGCGGGCGGCGGGTGAAGAAGTCGAAGGATTCGATCTGACGCCGCTGACCCGCGGTGAGGTCGAAGAGGTGCGGGAGGTCGGGTATTCCGGGTGGGTGGTGGACGGCGTCGGCGAGTGGGCGGTTCACACCGCGAACCGGACGCTGTTGCTGCCGGGGCCGCAGCCCGAGGGGGACGCGCGGCAGCCGCAGCTGTACGAGAAGCCGGAGGACCGCTGGGAGGCGAACGACGTGCGCGGGCAGCACCTCGAACAGGCGGACGAACTGGAGGCGCAGCTGCGGGCGCGCGTGGGAGTGGCGAGCCGACCGCCGTCAGGCGGCGGGTAACGTGCGACTCACCCGCCGCCTGACGGCGGTCGGCTCGCGGGGTCATCGCCGACGCGCTCGCCGCCCGCGTACACGTTGAAGCGCTCGCCGCGCAGGAACCCCACCAACGTCATCCCGAACCGCCGCGCCGCCTCGACCGCCAGACTCGACGGCGCCCCCACCGCGGCCAGGAAGCCGATTCCCGCCCGCCCCGCCTTCTGCACCAGCTCGAAGCTCGCCCGGCCGGACACCAGAAGCACGCCCGGCCCGGCCGGTAACTGACCGCTCAGCAACAGCGCCCCCACCACTTTGTCCACCGCGTTGTGCCGGCCCACGTCCTCGCGGACGACCCGTACACCACCGTCGGCGTGGAACAGGCCCGCGGCATGGAGCCCGCCGGTCTGAGCGAACACGCCCTGCGACTCGCTCATCCGTCGTGGCAACCGGGACAGCATGACCGGTGAGACGGTGAACCCGACGGCGAGAGGCGGGATGCGGCGCTCAATGCGGTCGATGCTGCGGGTGCCGCACAGACCGCACGAGCTCGACAGGTACAGCTCGCGCCTCGCCTTCGTGCGCTGCTCCGCCCACCGGTCACGGGCCGCACCCGCGAGCGTGACGTCCACGACGTTGCCGTAGTCGGCCAGGGTGCAGGGGTCGGCGCGCTCGAGTTCGTCGGGGTGGTCGATGAGCCCTTCCGTCAGGCAGAACCCGGCGGCGAGTTCGGCGTCGTGGCCGGGCGTCCGCATCGTCACGGCCAGCGGGTCGCCGTCCACGCGGATTTCCAGCGGCTCCTCGGTCGCCAACTGGTCGCCGTCCTCGACACCGCCGGGGTGGCGCGTCACTCGCACGTCGGTGGTCTCGCCCACGGTCAGCCCCCGGCCGCGGGGGTAATCGTGACCGGGATGAACTTCGACAGCGGCGTCCGACTGCGGTGGGCGAAGCTGTCCTTCGACACCAGGCCGTTCGTTTCCGGGAAGTACGCGGCGGCGCAGCCGCGGGGGATGTCGTAGGCCACGGCCTTGAAGCCGCGCGCAGTGCGCGTCAGGCCGTCTTCGACCGTGTGGCTGGAGAGGTCGATCGGGTCGCCGTCCTTCAGGCCGCGCACCGCCAGGTCGGCGGGGTGGAGGAACACGACCATGCGCGTGCCGTGGACGCCGCGGTAGCGGTCGTGCAGGTCGTACACCGTCGTGTTGAACTGGTCGTGGGAGCGGATCGTCATCAGCCGCAGCTGCCCCGGTGGGAGGGTCATCGGGTGGACCGGGTGCGCCACGAAGCGGGCCTTGCCGGTGGCCGTGTTCCAGCGGCGCTCGCGGGCAGCGTTGCCGAGGTAGAAGCCGCCGGGCGTGCGAATCTTCTCCTCGTAGCCGGCGAACAGTTGGGGCAGCGTCGCGGTAATCTTCTCCCGGATGCGGGCGTAGTCGGCGCGGAACCCGGCCCAGTCGATGCCGGCCCCGTCGGGGAAGGTCGCCTCCGCGATGCCGCACACGACCGCGACCTCGGACAGCAGGTGATCGGACGCCGGCGGGTTACTCCCGGCCGAGGCGTGGACCATGCTCATCGAGTCCTCGACGGTCACGCGCTGCGGGCCGCTCGCCTGCACGTCGCGCTCGCTGCGGCCGAGGCACGGCAGGATGAGGGCGTCCTTCCCGGGGCAGAGGTGGCTGCGGTTCAGCTTCGTGCTGACCTGAACCGTCAGGGCGCACTTCCGCAGCGCCTCCTCGGTGAATTCGGTGTCCGGCGTCGCGGCGGCGAAGTTGCCGCCCATGCCGATGAAGACGGTCGCCGAGCCGTCGCCCATGGCGTTGATCGCGGCGACGGTGTCGTGCCCGTGGTGGTGCGGCGGGTCGAACCCGAATGCGGCACGGAGGCCGTCGAGGAACATCTCGGGGGGCTTCTCGTTGATCCCCATCGTGCGGTCGCCCTGCACGTTCGAGTGGCCGCGCACCGGGCACGCCCCCGCCCCCTCGCGGCCGACGTTGCCGCGCAACAGCAGCAGGTTTCCGACCATCTGGATGGTGGCGACGGCGTGCTTGTGCTGCGTCAGCCCCATCGCCCAGCAGGCGATCACGTTCTTCGCCTGCCGGTACACGTCGGCCGCCTCGCGGAGCTGGTCGCGCGTCAACCCGGACTCGCGCTCGATGGTCGGCCAGTCGGCGGCGTTCACCTGCGCGGCGAAGGCGTCGAACCCGTCGGTGTGCACGGCGATGAAGTCGCGGTCGAGCACCTTGCCGGGGTCGGCGGCTTCCGCGTCGAGGAGGTGCTTGCACACCCCCGTGAGGGCCGCGAGGTCGCCGCCGACGAGCACCTGGTAGTAGTGCGACGACAGCGACGTGCCGCGGTTCAGCAGCGTCCGCAGCGGGTGCTTCGGGTGAACGAAGCTCACCAGCCCCGGCTCGCGGAGCGGGTTGAAGCTGACGACCTTCGCCCCGCGCTCGGCCGCCTTTTCCAGCTCGGACAGCATCCGTGGGTGGTTCGTGCCGGGGTTCTGGCCGATGACGAGGATCAGGTCGGCGTGGTCGAAGTCGTCGAGCGTCACCGTGCCTTTACCGACGCCGAACTGCTCGTTCATGGCGGCGCCGCTCGACTCGTGGCACATGTTGGAGCAGTCCGGCAGGTTGTTCGTGCCGAAGCGGCGGGCGAGGAGTTGGTACAGGAACGCCGCCTCGTTGCTGGTGCGGCCCGACGTGTAGAACAGAGCCCGGTCCGGCGAGTCGAGCCCGCGCAGGGTGCCGCCGATGAGTGCGAAGGCGTCGGCCCAGCTGACCGGTTCGTAGTGGTCGGTCGCAGCGTTGTACCGCATCGGGTGGGTGAGACGGCCCTGGTTTTCGAGCCAGTGGTGAGTTTGGCCGCGGAGCCAACCGACCTTGTGGCGTGCGAAGAACTCGGGCGTCACGCGCTTGGCGGTGGTCTCGAAGGTGACCGCCTTCACGCCGTTCTCGCAGTACTCGCCGAGGCGTGAGGTGTCCTTCGGCTCCGGCCAGGCGCAGCCGGGGCAGTCGAACCCGTCGGGCTGGTTGACGCGGAACAGCGAGCGGAGGTTGCGGACGACGCCGCGGTTCTGGATGACGTGCTTGAAGCTGGACAGCAGCGCTCCCAGGCCGGCGGCGGGGGTGGGGTACGCGGGCGGGGGCGGCGGCGACGGGTCGCTCATCGTTCGATCCGGGTGGAGGGCACCGGCTATCGTAGCCCGTCCAGCCGGGGGCGGATACACTCGCCGGGTGCCGCGAGGAACAACGATGGCGTCTGTGGCGGGTCGCGCGTGGGAGCGGTGGTTCGCCGGGCCGCTGCGCGCCATCGAAGCCGACTCGCTCGCGTACCGGCAGACGGCGCCCGGGTTCGACGGCAAGACGGTGACGGTCGTGCTGGTCGCGGCCGTCAGCCTCGTGCTGCAAAACTACTACAGCGACCCGGGTTCGGTGATCCCGCTAGTGCGGTGGGCTGTGGGGCCGGACGCCGAGGTGATTTCCACACTGACGCGGTGGGAGGGGTCGCAGTCGACCCGCCTGATGTGGTTCGCGCTGGCCGCGTTCACGCTCTACGCCGTCTTCCCCGGATTCGTCGTCACGGTGTTCTTCCGCGAGAAGTTGACCGACTACGGCGTCGGCGTCCGCGGGGTGATCGCCGACTGGCCGGTGTATCTGGCGTTCGCCGCGATCATGGTGCCGCTGGTGTACCTCTGCTCGGCGCTGCCACGGTTTCAGGAGATTTACCCGTTCTACCGCGTCGGTTCGCCGGCCGACGTGAACGCGAATTTGATCCGCTGGGAGCTCGTGTACGCGCTCCAGTTCATCGGGCTGGAGTTCTTCTTCCGCGGCTTCATGGTCCACGGCACGAAGCACCGGTTCGGCACGTACTCCGTGTTCCTGATGGTCATCCCGTACTGCATGATCCACTTCCACAAGCCGGTCGCGGAGTGCTTCGCGTCGATCGTCGCCGGCGTGGCGCTCGGGGTGGTCAGCCTGGTGACGAAGTCGGTGTGGCCGGGGGCGGGGCTGCACATTCTCGTGGCGTGGGGAATGGACACGTCGGTGCTGCTGCGGCGGGGGATGATCGGATAGCCCGGCCGAGGTGACAAATCCCTGAACCGGGTTGACTTCCGCCGCACTCCAACCGATCCTAGTGGGTAGCCTACCTGCCCGCTCCCGCTTCCGGGTCGTCAGACAGATGCCGCTTCGTCGCTACGCCGTCGCTGCGCTCCTCGTATCACCCGCGCTCGGTTCCGCACAGGCGCCGAAGTCCGGGGAACAGCTCTACGTCGAGCACTGCGTGCGCTGCCACGGCAAGGACGGGCAGGGCGCCAAGAAGACGATCGCGCCGCTGGCCGGGGAGAAGTCGGTCGCGCAGCTCGCCAAGGTGATCGACGACACGATGCCCGAGGACGACCCGGACAAGCTGAACGCCGCCGAGTCTGCCCGGGTCGCGGAGTTCATTCACGGGGCGTTTTACTCACCCACCGCGCAGGCCCGCGTCCGCCCGGCCCGCATCGACCTCGCCCGCCTCACCGTCGGCCAGTACCGCAGCGCCGTCGCCGACGTGGTGGGTGCGTTCCGCCCGGCCGCGAAGCTCGACGCCCGGCAGGGGCTGAAGGGCGAGTACTTCAACGCCCGCAACTTCCAGGGGAACAAGAAGGTCATCGACCGCATCGACCCGGAGGTGAAATTCGACTGGGGCAAGGCCGCGCCCGGCGAGAAGTTCGACGCCCCGCACACGTTCGCCGCCCGCTGGGAGGGGTCGGTGGTGCCGCCGGAGTCGGGCGTGTACGAGTTCGTCGTCCGCACCGAACACGCCACCAAGCTGTTCGTGAACGACCAGCGCACGCCGCTGATCGACGCCTGGGTGAAGTCCGGCAAGGACACCGAGTTCCGCGGCACCCTCCACCTGCTGGCCGGGCGGGCTGTGCCGATCCGCCTCGAATTCTCGAAGGCCAAGCAGGGCGTGGACGACTCGAAGAAGAACCCCAACCCGCCGCTGCTGCCGGCGTCGATGACGCTCCTGTGGAAGCCGCCGCACGGGGCTGTCACGGTCATCCCCGCGCGCCACTTGGCGCCGGTGCGTGTGCCCGAGAGTTACGTCGTTGCGACCGCCTTCCCGCCGGACGACCGCAGCATGGGCTGGGAGCGCGGCACCACCGTGTCGAAGGAGTGGGACGCGGCCGCGACCGAGGCGGCGCTCGAAACGGTGGCCTACCTGGCGCCGCGGCTCAACGAGCTGGCCGGCACCCGCGACGACGCCCCCGACCGCGCCGCGAAGCTGAAGGCGTTCGCCACCCGGTTCGCCGAGCGCGCCTTCCGCCGGCCGCTGACCGCGGAGGAGGCGAGGCTGTTCGTGGACGCGCAGTTCGCGGCCACGCCGGACGCGGAACTGGCGACGCGGCGCGTCGTGGTGCTGGTGCTGAAGTCGCCGCGGTTCCTGTACCGCGAGGTCGGCGGTCCGAGCGACGCCTACGCGGTCGCGTCCCGGTTGGCGTTCACCCTCTGGGACAGCGGCCCGGACGACGAACTCCTGCGGGCCGCCGCGGCGGGACAACTCTCCACGCCGGCCCAGGTGCAGGCCCACGCCGAGCGGATGCTGAACGACCCGCGGGCGCGGGCGAAGATTCGGCAGTTCCTGCTGACGTGGCTCCGCGTGGATCAGCCGCACGACGTGAGCAAGAACCCGCTTCGCTTCCCCGGCTTCGACGAGGCCGCCGCCGCGGACCTGCGCACGTCGCTGGAGTTGTTCCTGGACGAAGTCGTGTGGAGCCCCGAGAGCGACTTCCGCCGGCTGTTCTTGACCGACACCATATCGCTGAACGCCCGCCTCGCCCGCATCTACGGCGGCGAGGTCGCAGAAGGTGCGGGCTTCCAGCCGGTGCGGCTCGACGACGGCAAGCGGTTCGGCGTGCTGACGCACCCGTACCTGATGGCCACGTTCGGCTACACCAGCGACAGCGCCCCCATCCACCGCGGCGTCTTCCTGGCCCGCGGCGTGCTCGGGCTGACGCTGCGGCCGCCGCAGGACGCCTTCACCCCGTTCGCGGCAGAGCTCCATCCGATGCTCTCCACCCGCGAGCGGACGGCGCTGCAAACGCGCCCCGCGGCGTGCGTGACGTGCCACAGCGTCATCAACCCGCTCGGCTTCACGCTGGAGAACTTCGACGCCATCGGCCGCTACCGCGACCGCGACGCCGGCAAGGCGGTGGACTCGTCCGGGGCGTACCACACCCGCGCCGGCACCGACGTGGTCTTCGCCGGCCCGGCGGAGCTCGCACGGTTCCTGGCGACGAGCCCCGAGGCGCACACCGCCTTCGCGGAACAGCTGTTCCACCACCTGGCGAAGCAGCCGACACGCGCCTACGGCCCCCGCACGCCGGAGGAACTCGGCGCGTCGCTGGCGCGCGAGGGGTTCAGCATCCGCAAGCTGATCGTGCGTGCCGCCGTGGTTTCCGCTTTACCTCCGCCCGTGCCTCCGAAACAATAACAGTGGCGAAAGCCCGGGGACGGCCGTCCCCGGGCTTTGACCCAGGAGCCCCCGATGCCCGCCGTCCGTTCCCGCCGCGACTTCATCCGCGACCTCGGCGTCGGCGCCGCCGCCCTGCCGTTCGTCGGCAACCTGCCCGGGCTCGGGTTCGCCAACCAGGCGCGGCGGAAGCAGCGGCTCGTCGTGATGTTCAGCCCGAACGGCGTCGTCCCCGGGGCGTTCTGGCCGACCGCGGAAGGCTTGGACTTCACGCTCCCGGAGTCGCTGACGCCGCTGGCCCCGTTCAAGAACAAGACGCTCGTCCTCAACGGCGTCTGCGACCGCGTCCGCGGCGACGGCGACGCCCACATGCGCGGAATCGGCTGTCTGCTCACCGGCGTCGAACTGTACCCCGGCAACATCCAGGGCGGGTCGCACACGCCCGCCGGCTGGGCCAGCGGTAACTCCATCGACCAGGAAATCCGCACGTTCCTGCAGCGCGACGCCGCCACCCGCACGCGGTTCGGGTCGCTGGAGTTCGGCGTCATGGTTCCCGACCGCGCCGACACCTGGACGCGGATGGTGTACACCGCCGCGAACAAGCCGGTGGCTCCGATCGACGACCCGTACCAGATGTTCAACAAGCTCTACGGCCGGGCGAAGGACCGCGAACTCCTCGGCAGCGTCCTCGACGACGTGACCGCCGACCTGAACCGCGTCGCGGGGGCAGTCGGCGCCGCCGACCGCCGGCTGCTCGACGAGCACGCCACGTTCGTCCGCGAGATGGAGCAGGAGCTGCGCGCCGCCCGCGCCGCGGCCGGGCACGAAGTGCCGGCGCTGGAGCCGGGCGTGCGGCGCGACAACGACCGCATCCCGCAGATCAGCCGGATGCAGATCGACCTGATGGTGAACGCATTCAAGGCCGACTTCAGCCGCGTCGCCACGCTCCAGTACACGAACTCCGTCGGCATGGCGCGGATGAAGTGGCTCGACATCACCGAGGGGCACCACGAGCTGAGCCACGAGCCGGACACGAACCAAGCGGCCGTGGACAAGCTGACGCGAATCAACAAGTGGTTCGCCGGCGAGCTGGCCTACCTCGCCCGCAAGCTGGCCGACACCCCCGAGCCGGGCGGCACCGGCACCATGCTCGACAACACCGTCGTCGTGTGGACGAACGAGCTGGGGAAGGGGAACTCGCACACGCTGGACAACATCCCGTTCGTGCTCGTCGGCGGCGGGCTGGACTTCAAGACGGGTCGGTCGCTGAAGTTCCCGCGGGTGGCGCACAACCGCCTGCTGATGTCGCTGGCCCACGGGTTCGGGCACCGCGTCGAGCGGTTCGGGGCGGGCGAGTTCTGCGGCGCGGGGGCGCTGAACCTGAGCTAATTCAGTTGCCGCTTGCGGCGTAGCACCGCGGTGCTACGCCGCAAGCGGCGGAAGAAATCACCCGACATATACCCCGTACGAGCGCCCCGGTTCGTTGAGCCCGAACACCTCCGTCGTCCCCGCCCGATACACCCACGTCCGCGCCCCCGCCCCGCCCGCGGTGAGCAGCAGGTCTTCGCTGCTCGTATCACGCAACACCCCGAGCCGCGCCCCGCCGGCCACCGGCGCGAAGAAACTCGCCCGCACCGCTCCCGTGGCCGCGTCGGTCAGCACGACGTGCGGCGTTCCCGTGGCGGGCGCGGTCGCCACCTCGCCGTTCACCACCGCGACCGTAACCCCGCTGCGAACTCCCGCGTCGTAGGCCAGATAGCTGAACACCGGCCGAGCGCCCCCGAGTAGGAACACCTTCACGGCCGGCCCGCCGCCGACGCCCGCCCCCGCGACGATCGCCGCCCCGACGCCCTCAACCTCACCGGCCGCGACGTTCACCCCGCCGCGGAACGACGACTCGTAGGCGAAGAAGCGCGCCACCCCGGCAAAGTCGCCGCCGCGGAACACGGCCACCGCCGGGCCGCCGCCGTCACCCGCGCCGGCCACCACCTCCGCCACGCCGTCGCCGTCCAGGTCCGCGGCGGCGACGTTCACCCCGGAGCGGAAGGATGACTCGAACGCGAAGAAGCTCGCCACCTGCGAACCGTCCGCGCCGCTGATCACCTTCACCGCCGGCGCCCCGCCGAGTCCGGCGCCCACCACGACGTCGGGCACGCCGTCGCCGGTCACGTCGGCCGTCGCCACGCGAACGCCGCCGGTGAAGCCTGGGCCGAACGCGAGGAACTGATTCCGCTCCTTCCCGGCGGCGTCGAACACGGTCACGACGGCGGCCTGCCCCACGTCGCGGCCGGTGGCGAACACGGCTTCGTCCTTCGCCACCGGCGACCACCCTCTAGCGGCGGGCACGTCGGCCGGGGCCGTGACCACGCGGCGGAACCACGCCAGCACCTCGAGCGCTTCGAGGTTGCGGACGTTCTGCCACGCCCCGTTCACGCTGCTGCCATCGCCCTCGTAGACGAGGTGAAGGCCGTCCGGCGCCAGTCCGCCGCCGGGGAGCGCCATGAGCCCGCGCCACAGGTTCCAAACCGGTAGCTTGAACTCGTCCGCCACGTCGGCGACGACCTGGTTGAACACCACGAGTTGGCCCGCCAGCGCACCACCGCTGATGGTGATCGGCGGGAGTGTACTTAAGAGCGGCACGACGCCGGCGGCGCAGAGCAGTCGGACGACGGAGCTGGTCGCGGTACGCCTCGGGCGGGTTCCAGGCCAGGTCGTTCGTGCCGATCATCACCACCGCGACGCCGGCGTTCGAGCCCGCCACCTCGGCCGGGAGCGTCGCCAGCAGGTCCATCGCGCGGTAGCCCGGCACGGCGCTCGCGGTCGGCCGCACGAACGAGCCGCCGGCGCGGAACGCGGCCACGGTGTCCACCAGGTCGGGCCGCACGGCTGCGAGGCCGGACGGGTTGAACGCCGAACTGCCGTACCCGGACAGGAAGCCGCTGTAGTGCGCGCCGATAGCCGTCGAGTTGCTATCCCCCGCGACCAGCAGTGAAGTCGGCGACCGACCCGCGAACAGACCGCGCGCGGCGATGGCGCGCACGGAGTCGATCACTGCCGGGTCGTCGGCGGGAACGACGGGGAACGTCTGAAACGCGGCGGCGGGGAGTTCGCGGGGTTCGAGCGCTTCGACCGCGAGGGCGGGGCGGGGCATGGCGGCACGTCCGTGGCCGTGGGATGTTCCGTACCCCGCAGTCTGCCCCGCTTCACGCCCGCCGGCCACTTCCCGCCGCGCCGATCCGCCTGAACGCGCGGGAAGCCGTTGACACGACCCGCAGCCGCGGTATGGTCCGCGGCCTGAAACCGTGTCGCCGCCGCAGGGGGAAACTGTACGGCGGCGACCCGGCAAATGCCGATTAACCCGGACAGACCGCAATGTCGGACGCGACGACCGCGGTGGCGGCGCTCAAGGAGAACATGCGCCGGTTCGCCGAGGCCCGCGGGTGGGAGCCGTACCACTCGCCCAAGAACCTCGTCATGGCCCTGGCCAGCGAGGTCGGCGAGCTGTGCACTGTGTTCCGCTGGCTGACGGCCGACGAGTCGCGCCGGCTCGACGACACGCCGGGGCTGCGCGAGGCGGTGGCGGACGAACTCGCGGACGTGGCGAACTGCCTGTTCCTGCTGAGCGTCCACACCGGAATCGACCTGACGGCGGCGGTGATGGCGAAGACGGCGAAGAACGCGATCAAGTACCCGGCCCCGTCGTCTTCGGGGGAAGGCGGCGGGGCCGGGGGAGACACGCCGGCCGCGGGCTGACGCGTCGGGTCGGGGGACAGGGACTAACTCGCGCAGGGGGGACCAGGCCGTGCGTTCTCGAACCCTATTCAAGGCCGCGGTGTCGGCCGCCGCGGTCGGGCTGGCCGCCTTCGGGACGGTCGCCGCCCAGCCGCCGCAGTCGTCGTCCGGGAAGCTACCACCCGCCGGCAGCCCGCTCCCGGCCACCACCGTCCGTCCCTACGGCGAGTGGTCGCCGACCCCGCCCCCGCCCGGCGGCTACACGCCGAAGCAGGGCGTCGTGCAGGCCGGCGGCGTCCTGCCGACGCCCCCGGGTTACCTGCAGAACCCGCAGCCCGGCAACACGGGCCGCCCGCCCACGCCGGGAATGGCCGGCCCGGGAGGCGTGCGGCCCGCGGGCGCGTTCGACCTGCCGCCGCCGAACCTCGACATCCCGAACTTCAAGGGCGGCGCCACGCCGGTGCTGACGGAGCCGAACCTGTCGAAGTTCGCCCCGCTGCCGACCGCCAACGACCCGAAGCCGCCGGTGCCGGTGGTGCCGCCGGTCGGCCGCGCACCGGCCGCGCCGCCTCTCGTTCCGAACGTGGGGAGCCTGCCCGCCCCGCCGTCGCTGGTCCCGCCGGCCGCCGCGCCGCCGCTCGTGCCGGTGCCGCCCGCGGTCGCCGCGCCCGCGGCCCTGCCGCCGGTCGGCCCGTCGGCGCCGGTCATCCCGAGCGCCCCGCCCGCCGCGGTCGTGCCTCCGGCCGCGCTGCCGGCGCTCCCGCCCGTCGGCGTGGCTCCGACCGCGCCCGCGATCAACCCGCTGACGCCGCCGGCGTTCACGCAGCCGACCACGCCGGCCGTTGCGCCCGTGGTGCCGACCGTTCCTTCCGCCGTGCCGGCCGCCGCCCTGCCGGCGCGGGCGACGCCGTCGGTGGTGGTGGAGACGGTCTGCCCCGAGACGGTGTCGTTCGGCCAGGAGTACCAGTACAAGCTGATCGTCCGCAACGGCGGCAGCTCGGCCGTGGCGCACGTCCGCGTCGAGAACGAGCTCCCCGGCGGCGCCCGGTTCGTGGGGTGCGAGCCGCAGGGCGAGTTGAACGGCGACCGCCTCGTGTGGGCGCTCGGCAACCTCGACGCCGGGGCCGAGCGGCACCTGAACGTGAGGGTGAAGGCCGGCGACGAGGGCGAGGCACGCACCCGCGCCACGGTGACGTTTTCCGCCGCCGTGTCCGGCCGCACGCACGTCACCCGGCCGCGGCTGACGACGACGGTCCGCGGGCCGGAGTCGGCGAGGGCCGGCGAGGACGCCCGGTTCATCATCAACGTCACGAACGGCGGCTCCGGCCCGGCCAACCGCGTGCTCGTGCAGGCCACGCTGTCCGACGGCCTGTACCACGCCCAGGCCCAGAAGGGCGGGCTGATCGAGGCCGAGCTCCCGATGGTGAAGGCCGGCGAGGTCCGCACCGTCGAACTGAAGCTCGGCGCCGCCAAGTCGGGCCTCCAGAGCCTGCAGATCATCACGGCCGCGGACGGCAGCCCGGACGCGACCGCGAAAGCGTCGGTGAACGTGGTCGAGCCGATGCTCGTGGTGCGGCAGGCCGGGCCGGGCAAGTGCCTGGTCGGCGGCACCGACCCGACGTTCGAGATCGAGCTGACCAACCCCGGCACCGCCGCGACCGACCCGGTTCAGGTGCATTCGGTGCTGCCGGACGGGTTCGACTTCGCCAGCGCCAGCGACGGCGGGGCGGTGGCGACGGGGAACGCCCGGACGGTGTCGTGGCGGCTGCCGGGCCTGCCGGCCGGCGGCAACAAGAAGGTGACCCTGCGGCTGCGGGCGACCGTCGCCACCGAGGGGAGCCAGCTGCGGACGGTGGCCCAGTCGGTGGCCGGCGACGTGACGCCGGTCGGCGGGGCGCTTCCCGGCGGCGTGGCGGTGCGGCCGGCGGGGCGCGGGCTGGAGGCGCGGACCGAGTCGGTGATCGCCGCCGAGGGGCTGTCGGCCATCCGGTTCGACGTGACCGGCCTGGAGAACCCGGTGATGGTCGGCCGCGAGGCGACCTACGAGATCAAGGTGTCGAACCGCGGCACCGGCCCGTGCCAGAACGTGCAGCTGGTGGCGGTGCTGGCCGACGGCACCGAGTTCATGGGCGCGACCGTCGGGGCGACGAACCAGGCCGCGGCCGTGCGGGCGCAGGGCCAGCAGGTGTCGTTCGAGCTGATCCCGGCCCTGGGCGTGCGGGCCGAGCAGGTGTACCGCGTGCGGGTGAGGGCGACCGCGGCGGGCGCCCTGTCGTTCCGGGTGCAGCTCTCCTCCGACCAGGTGCGGACGCCGCTGGTCAAGGAAGAGAGCACGACCTTCTACATGGAACAGCGGTAGCGGGGCAGGAGACAGGAGACAGGAGACAGGAAACAGGAGACAGGGAACAGCCGGAACGGTCCGAAGGTGCTTCCTGTCTCCTGTGTCCCGATTCCTGTCTCCTCGGGAGACCAGTGGCGATTGCGCCACGGCGTGAAGTCAAACAGTGCGGTGACGTACCTCCGCTGGGGGGCGGGGTTGCGGGTTGGCGGGGGTGCTTGCTACCATCCGGCGGCTTTCGACCCGGGTCCGCCCGGGCGGGGGAAGGAGCCCGTTCATGAGCGTGGGACGTGCGCAGCGCCAGCGGCAGAAGCTGCACATCCGGTGGATGATCCGGCGCGACATGCCGGACGTGCTGGCGGCGGAGCGGGCGAGCTTCGAGTACGCCTGGACGGAGGACGACTTCCTCCGCTGCCTCCGCCAGCGGAACTGCATCGGCATGGTCGCCGAGAGCGACGACCCGATGGGTCCGGCCCCCGGCGTGCGGGTGGCCGGGTTCATGATCTACGAGCTCCACAAGACGCGGCTCCACATCCTGAATTTCGCCGTCCACCCGCTCGCCCGGCGGAACGGGATCGGCGGGCAGATGCTCGGGAAGCTGGTCCACAAGCTCACGACGCACCGCCGGCTGAAGATCACGCTGGCGGTGCGGGAGCGGAACATCGACGCCCAGGTGTTCTTCCGCGACCACGACTTCCGCGCGACGAAGGTGCTGCGGAACTACTACGAGGACAGCGGCGAGGACGCCTTCCAGATGGAATACTGGGCGCCGACCGACGACGCCGATGAAGAGGACGGCCCGGTCAACCGGATCGCCCAGTACGAGGAACGGTAAGGTCCGAAAGCCCGGGGACGCCCGTCCCCGGGCTTTCCGCCCGGACAGGGGAGACGCCCATGGGGACGGTGACGCGGCGGTTCGGGAAGGCGGCGGCCGCGCTCGTGCTGGCCGCGGGCGGGTACGCGCTGCTCTCGCCCGACCGGGCCGCGACGGCGCAGCCGGCCGCGCCGCAGTGGATGCGGTCGTCGTCGCCGCTGTCGCCGGCCGCGGCCGCGGGCACTCCGCTGCCGCCCGCGTCGGGGGTGATCATTCCCGCGAGCGCGATCATTCCCGCGAGCGCGATCCTTCCCGCGGCTCCACCGCTACCTGCTCTGCCGAAAACGCCGCCGGTCCCGCCGCCCGCGCCGCCGCTGGCGCTCGACTTCAAGGCGCCCGCCGCCCCGAAGCTCCAGGCCGTACCGGCGCTGCCGGTTGCCCCGCCCGCGCCACCGGCAAAGTCGGCCGCGCCGGCACAGCCGCCGGAACCGGCGAAGGCGGTTTCTCCCTTGCGTCCGGTGGACGCGGGTAATAGTGTCAAGTCGGACGCCGCGTGGAAGGCTGCCCCGGCGGTGGCGCCGACGCCGCGTCCCGTGGACCGGCTGAAGCCGCCGGAGGTGTCGCTTGCACCGTCGGAGCGCGACGTGTTCGCGCTTCCGAATCCGCCGGCGCCGGCCCCCGTGGTTCCCGCAGCGCCGGTTGCCGGCCCGGTGGCGCCACCGCTGCCGGTGCCGCCGCCGGCGATCCCAATGCCCCCGCCGGCCGTCCCCGCAATCCCCGTAGCGACGACACCCGGAGCGAACCCCATGACGTTCAAATCGACCGCCGGCGCGGCCTTGCTCGGGGGCGCCCTGATGGCGCCGAGCGCCGGCGCCCAGGACGCGCAGAAGGACAACGACGCCGCGACCAAGGCCACAGACCAGAAGTTGACGGCCATCCAGAAGAGCATCAACGACATCACCGAGATGCTCAAGGGGCGGAAGGACGCGACCGGGGCCGTGCTGCCGTCCGACGTGGGGCTCCTGGAAGAAGTGAAGCGCCTGCGGGACGACGTGGCCCTGCTCAAGACGCAGATGGAGGCGATGAAGTCCACGTCGCTGCGGCCGACCGGCCCCGGCGCGCCGGTGATCCCGAACGTCCCGAGCCAGATGCCGGGTGCGGCCCCGCCGGCCGCCGCGGCTCAGGGTACGGTGAGGGTGGTGAACGAGTACCCGGTCGAGATCACGATGGTGGTCAACGGCCGGACGTACCGCGTCGCCCCGACCGCGTCGCAGGACATCCCCGTCGTAGCCGGCGAGTTCAGCTACCAACTGCTGTCCGCGACCGCCGCCGCGGCCCCGACGCGCAGCACCATCCGCGGCGGCGAGACCGTCACGCTGCGGATCAAGTAGTGTTGGGACGGCTGCTCGACAGGAAGCCTGGGGACGGCCGTCCCCGGGCTTTCGTGTTTCAACGAACCAGCACCACGCGCACGTCCATGACGTTCGTCCCCGTCAGACCCGGCGTCAGCAAGTCACCCGTAGCCGCGAAGAACGGGTAGGCGTCGTGCCGCTGTAAGTGGTCGGCCATGCTCAACCCGTGCGCCACGGCCCGCTCCAACGTATCCGCGTCGACCACCGCCCCCGCGGCGTCGGTGGGGCCGTCCTCGCCGTCGGTGCCGCCGCTGAGCACCGTCACACCGGTCAGCCCCTCTGGCGTCGCGGCAAGTTTGTGCAGTAGCGCCAGCACGAACTCCTGATTGCGACCACCCTTCCCGGGGCGGTCGCCGAGTGTCACCGTCGTTTCGCCGCCGACCAGCACGCACGCCGGCGGCGGGAACGGCTTGCCGTCGCGGCGGACGCTGCGGACTACGCCCGCAACCGCCGTCGCCACCGCAGCCGTCTCGCCCTCGACGAACGCCCCGAGGTCGAGAACGCGGTAGCCGCGCCGTTCCGCCTCCGCGGTTGCGGCGTGGAGGGCGAGGCGGTTGCTGCCGATCACACGGTTCACCACGTTCGGCGCGAGCGCCTTGAGCGTCTCGGGTACGTCGCCGGCCACACCGCGGGCGAGGAGTGTGTTCACCGCCGGCGGCACGCGGTCCGTCAGTCCGTAGCGAGCCAGCACGGCCACGGCGTCGGTGAAGGTGGTCGGGTCGGGGGCGGTCGGGCCGGAGGCGATCACGTCGAGCGGGTCGCCGACCACGTCCGATACGATCAGCGTGAGGAGAAGCCTGCCGTGGAACGCGGCGGCGAGGCGGCCGCCCTTCACCCGCGACAGGTGTTTGCGGACGCAGTTCATCTCGTCGATCGTCGCCCCGGAACGGTGCAGCAGCCGGGTGACGGCGAGTTTGTCGTCGAGCGTGATGCCGTCGGCCGGCGCCGGCAGCAGCGCCGACCCGCCGCCGGACAGCAGGCACACGGCCACGTCGTCGGGACCGGCGCCGCTGAGAAGCCGTAACATCTCGTCGGCGCCGGCGACGCCCGCCGCGGTCGGCTCGTTGACCCCCACCGGCCGGGCGGCGTGAAGTCGAATCTGCGAGAGCTGACGCGAGAGTCCGGCGGGGACGTTCACGATGCCTGTGACGGGACAGTCGGTGAGGGCGGCTTCGAGCCCGGCGGCCATGCCGGCCCCGGCCTTGCCGGCGCCGACGACGATCAGCCGCCGGGCGGGGGGGAGGGGGTGTCGCGCCAGCGCCTCGCGGACGAGGCGCTCCGGGTCGGCGGCGCGGACGGCCGCCAGCCAGATCGCGTGGGCGTCGTCGCGGGCGGCCGTCACTTCGGGTCGGCCTGCGGGGTGGCATCGACCTCCAGGTCGCCGAGGGCGTACTGGATGCCGGCGAGGTAGTGCCGCAGCACGGCCGGGTTCCAGTAGATCGCGTCGTTGTGCCCGAGCGAGCAGTAGAAGTTCCGCCCCTTCTCGTACGTCGTCACCCAGCTGATCGGGTAGAACCCGTCCGCCCGCTTGCCGATCTTCAGGTTCGTCTTCTCGCCGTCGAGCGCCAGCAGGTATCGCCGCTCGCCCTTCACCGCGGTGTCCACGCGGAACTGATAAATCTCGTCGGTGATCTCGAACCCGGCGCCGTTGAAAGCGGCGTTGATGGGGTGCGTCGGGTCGAGGTTCTGCACGCCGACCTTGCCGCCGGCGTTCCACGGGTGGCCGTCGAACGCCCCGCCCATCATCTTGTTGTACGCCTTCCACCCGCCGTAGGTGTCGGTCGCCGAGTGGACGCCGATCAGCCCCTTCCCGGACGCCACGAAGCTTTCCAGGCTCTTCTTCAGCTCCTCCTCTCGCGCGTCCTGCGCGGCCTTGTCGCCGGCCTTCGGGCGGAGGCAATTACCGGTGGTGTTCAGCATGAACACGGCGTCGAACTTCGCCAGCTTCTCCGGCTCGAAGTACGACTCGTCCTCGGTGGCGAACGCGGTGTAGGCCTTCGTCTTGTCTCCCATCAGGGTGATGGCGCGGGTGCCGATGGTGATGGACGAGTGGCGGAACCCGGCGGTGCGGCTGTAGATGAGGATGTTCCGCGCCGCCTTCGGCGTGGCGGGCGCCTTGTCGGGCAGCGCGGCTTCGACCTTGGCGAGGTCGCCGGCCTTCTGGGCGTAGGCCGGGACGTGGACCGAGCCGAACACGGCCACGAGGCCGAGCGACGCGGCGGCGAGGAAGCGGGTCATGGGCTTCGCGGGGCAGGGGGGGAGGGTGGGCAACGGGTGACAGCCTATCCCGCGCCCCGGACGGCCGCCAGTGGGTTACTTCTTCTTCGGCTCCGGCGGCGGCGTGCCGTTCTCGTCGTACTCGCCGACCTTCCGCACCCACACGTTCCGATAGCGGACCGGGTTGCTGTGGTCCGACAGGTGCAGCTGGAACTCACCGACGTTCCCGCCGAACTCGACCGCGTGATGCACGAGCACGCCGTTGTGCAGCACCGTGATGAGTGCCGGCCGCGTCACCTTCCCCGCGTCGTCCTTCTTCGTCACGCGGGTGATGATGTCGTAGGTCTGCCACTCGCCGGGCCGGCGGCTGGCGTTCACCAGCGGCGGGAAGCGGCTGTAGAGCGCCGCGGCCTGGCCGTCGGGGTACGTGTCGTTGCCGAACGAATCGAGCACCTGAATCTCGCCGAACCCGCCGAGGTGGACGCCGCTGTTGCCGCGGCCCTGGCCGTTCCCCTTCACCTCCTTCGGCGTCGCCCACTCGATGTGGAACTGGCCGTCGCCGAACTTCGCCTTCGTGGTGATGCCGCCGCCGCGGACGATCTCGGCGTACCCGTTCTCGACCTTCCACGTCGGCACCGCGTCCGGGTCGCCAGCCTTCTTCCCCGACTTGAACCAGGCGTCGAGGTTTTTGCCGTCGAACAGCACCAGCGCGTCGGCCGGCGGCCTCCCCGGCGCGTCGTCGGTGCCCCAGCCGGGCGGCTCGACGACCGGCGGCCGCGGTCGCTTCATGTCGCCGGAGCGGTACTTCACCGGCTCCTTTTTCACAAGCCGCGGGGGTGGAATGTCCTGAGCGCAAAGGACGGCAGCGGCGGCGAACAGGGCAGCGGACGCGAGGAGGCGGCGCATCGGGTGGGTTCTCCGGGCGGGAAGGGACTTCGTGATGATGTAGCGGGTCAGACTGCCCGGAGGCGAAGAGTTCTCGCCGCACGATGGAAACCCGATGAACGCACGATCCAAACAAAAACCATGGTCCGGATCGTGCGTTCATCGGGTTTCCATCGTGCGGCGAGAATGTCCGCTGGGCGTTGCGTGCGTCCGGCCCCTCCCTTAGGCTCGGGGTTCCCCACGGAGGTTCCCATGCCGACCACCCGCCCCACCCGCCGCGCCGCGCTCGCGGCGGGGTTCGCCGCCCCGTTCGTGTTCCGCCACTTCGCGCACGCCCGGCCGAACGAGACCGTCCTGCACGCCAGCTTCGGCGCCGACGGCATGGCCTGGTCGGACATCGAGTCGCTATCCGCCAGCCCGCACCTCAAGCTCGTCGCGGTGTGCGAGGTGGACGAGAACCGGCTGGCGAAGGTGAAGAAGCGCTTCCACGACTGCCGCGTCTACACCGACTACCGGCAGCTCCTGGAACGCGAGCGCGACCTGCACTCGGTGAACGTCTCGACGCCCGATCACATGCACGGCCCGATCGCCATGACGGCCATGCAGCGCGGGCTGCACGTCTACGGCCAGAAGCCGCTGACGCAGACCATCCACGAGGCCCGCCGCCTCACCGAGGTCGCGGCGGAGAAGCGGCTCATCACGCAGATGGGGATTCAGATTCACTCGCACCCGGTCCACAAGCAGGTGGTCGCCGTCATTCACGCGGGTGCGATCGGGAAGGTGAAGGAGGTTCACTCCTGGAGCGGCAAGTCGTGGGGCGACACGGCCCCGAAGCCGGACCGCAAGGACGACTTGCCGAAGGGGCTCGACTTGGACAAGTGGCTCGGCGTAGCGGCGGAGCGGCCGTACATCGGCAACGGCTACTACCACCCGTGGAACTGGCGGAAGCGGCTCGACTTCGGCACCGGCACGTTCGGCGACATGGGCTGCCACATCCTCGACCCGGTGTTCGGCGCCCTCGGCGTCGGCAACCCGCTCACCATCCGCTCCGAGCTGCCGGGGCCGAACGCGTACAACTGGTCGCTCGACGTGAAGGTCCGCTACGTCTTCCCCGGCACGCGGCACACGACGGAGCGGGTGGCGCTGACGTGGTACAACGGCAACGCCCGGCCGCCGGCGGTGGTGACGGAGCAGGTCGGCAACCGGAAGCTGAACGATCAGGGCTCGATCTACATCGGCGAGGCGGGGGGTGATGTACTCGCCGTACATCGGCCCGCCGGTGCTCCTGCCGGTCGAGAAGTTCCGCGACTACCAGCTGCCGCGGACCACCGGCGACGACCACTACGTACAGTTCGTCGAGGCGGTGCGCGGCAACGGCTCCACGAGCGCCCCGTTCAGCTACTCGGGTCCGCTGACCGAGATGGTGCTGCTCGGCTGCCTGGCGACGCGCTTCCCGCAGACGGACCTGACGTGGGACACGAAGGCGCTGCGGGTGACGAACCACGAGCCGGCGAACCGGTTCGTGCGGCGCGAGTACCGGCGCGGGTGGGAGGTTCCGGGGATGTGAATCGGCCGGGCGAGCCGACCGCCGTAAGGCGGCGGGTGATGTGTCACGCACCCGCCGCCTTACGGGGCTCGGCTCGCCGCCGGCCGTTACTCCTTCGGCGGCGTGAAGTCGGCGATGTACAGCTGCGTCGGGCTGCGGCCGTCGCGGCTGCTGGTCCACATCAGCTTCGTGCCGTCCGGGCTGAACACCGGCAGCACGTCCTGCCCCGGGGCGTGCGTCACCCGCGTCGTCTTACCGGTCTCCACGTTCATCCAGAACAGGTCGTAGTTCGGCCGGGCCAGCTCGTTCGAGTGGTCGGCCGCGGTGTAGATGACGTGCTTCCCGTCCGCGTGCCAGTACGGCGCCCAGTACACCCACTTGTCGTCCGAGGTCAGCGCCTTCTCGCCGGTGCCGTCGGCGTTGATGACGTACAGCTGGAGGCGGTCCTTATCCTTGCGGTCGGCGCGGAAAACGATCTTCGTGCCGTCCGGGCTGAAGAACGGGCCGCCGTTGTAGCAGTTCGGCGCGTTCGTCACCTGCTTCGCCCCCGTGCCGTCGGCGTTCATGGTGAAAATCTGCACGTTCCCCGCGGTGCCGGCGCTATAGACGATCCGCTTCCCGTCCGCGGAAAAACTCCCCTCGGCGGTGTAGACCTTCGCGTCCGGCGTCAGGCACTTCCGGTCGGTGCCGTCGAGGTTGGCCTCGTAAATCTTCATGAACGGGTCGAAGTCCCACGAGTAGCGCCGGCGGACGTTGTTCTTCTTGTCCTGCTCGCGCTGAACGAACTCCGCGATCTGGTGCTTCTTCGCGTCCGGGTCTTCGTGACTGCTGGCGAAGATGATCCGCTTCCCGTCCGGGCGGAAGAACGCACACGTCGTCCGCCCCACGCCGGGGCTGATGCGGCGGCGGTTCCCCGACGCCAGCTCCTGCACGAAAATCTGGTAGAACGGGTTGCCCGTCTCCGACTCCTCGGCCTGGTAGATGACCTGCTTGCCGTCCGGCGAGAAGTACCCCTCGCCGGCGCGGACGAAGTTGCTGGTGACCTGCTTGACGTTCTTGAGGTAGGGCGTTTCGGCGGCCTGCCAGTCCGCGGCGGGCGGCTGGCCCGGCGTCAGCGTCAGGGCCAGCAGCAACGGCGTCATCACGGTTCCTCGCGCGGGTGGGGTCGCAGCTCATTGTGTTGCCGGCCGACACGCCCGGCCACTACCGACACCCCCCCGCTTTCGGCTTCGCGCTCCCCAGCGAGAAGCCGAAAGCAGCCCCCCGGTTAGCGCCTACGATCGGTCCTCCTCGTAGGGGTGCCGGTCGTCATCGACCACCTCATCGCGTCGGCGCTCGACAGACCGGTCGTCTTCGACCTCCTCGTCGCGCCGCCGCCGCCGTCGATCCGCGTCGGTCGGCGTCTTCTCGATCTCCTCTCCGCCGCGGTCGAGGTAGTCGAGGTACAGCTGCACCATCAGGTGCTGCCCGGCCATGATCGCCACGACCGACGCCGGGTACACGCCGATGAAGCACGCGAGGAGGCCGACGAGCGTGAGCGGGATCGTGAGGACGCAGTACACGAGGTAAGTGACCACGGCCTTGCCGCCGACCAACTTCAGGAACGCCACCGCGAAGCGGAACCCGCCGCCGAGGTCGAAGCGGTTGGCTAACTCGGCGTGAAACACCATCGGCATGGTCAGCGCGGAGACGGTGAGACCGACGACGAGGTACAATGCCCCCCCGACGACGAAGCCCACTACCGGCTCCCCGGCCGCGGCGCCGGCCGCGGCGCCGCCGGCGAAGGCGAGCAGCATGACGAGGACCACGGCCGTGACGAGGCTGATGAGGAACGGCCACAGCCCGCGGGTGAGCAGTTCCATGAACCGGTCGAACGCGAAGTCCGGGTGTCGCCGTAGGTCGGGGTCGCGGGCCAGCCGCTCGGTCACCTCGGCCCGGTAGCCGAGCAACACGATCGGGCCGACGGCCGGATGAACAAGCAGACGGTCAGGAGGAGGAGGTTCGTCCAGCCGTTCGGCTTCTTGCCGACGAAGTAGCTGAACGCGAGGTGGTACTGCACGGGCGGACCCCGGGGCGTGGATGGGTACGCCCCCACGCTACCCGCCGGCCGGCCCCCCGGCCAGTGTTACGGCGGGCCGAGTACCCAATTCACCGCCCGGTCCACGACGCCCGGCTCGGGCGCGAGCGTTACTCCGGCCTGCACCACCTGGTTCCACCGCTCCGGGTCGGCCGGGAGGCGTTGACCCGTCAGGTTCACCAGCCCGTCGTGCGCCCGCCCGGCCAGGGCGGTGTCCTTGCCGTGTTCGGCGCTCATCACCTGCGCCAGCGCCGTCACCGCGTCCGGGTGCCGGCAGTGGCCGAGCCCGCGCACGGCCGCGAGCCGCACGTCGCGGTCGTCGGCGCCGTCCGGCCCCTGCCCGGTGCCGCGGCTGCCGGCGATCGACGCCAGGAACGAGACCGTCTCCGGCCGCCCGTTGTTGCCAAGCGATTCGACCACACGACAACGGATGGTGGTGGCCGTGTCGGGGGCGAATCCGGTGGGCGTCGCCAGCGGCGGCCGCGCCCCGGGGACGCGGGCGACCGGGAGGGTCGCTTCCTCGGTGCGGCCGTGGGCGTTCTGGTAGGCGAGCATGAGGACGCCGGGGGCGCGCGGATCCTGGAAGCGGCCGAGCGCCTCGATGGCGGCGAGCCGCAGGACGGGGCTCGGGTCGCTGGTGGCGGCGCGGGCGAGGGTGTCGATCACCTCGTCCTGGTCGGTCTGGCTGAGGCCCACGACCAACGGCTCCTTGAGGCGCATCATCGCCTTGGCGCGCTGGTCGCCGGACCGCGGCGGGTCGGCCCGGAGGACGACGAGCGGGTCTTCCGGCCGCACCATCCGGTAGGTGGTGTCGAGCGGGCTGGCGCGGAACGTGCGGCTGGTGACGGTGTCGAGGGTGCCCGCGCAGCCGGTGAGGGCGAGGCACGTTCCCACGACCCCGGCGATCGGCAGTACCCGGTTCACCGTTCCCCCTCCCGACAGCACCCGACGCGGTTTCGTGGCCGCATACCGGCGTCGCGGCCGGGGGTCAACCGGAACCGCGAGCCGGAACGGGGTGGCGGGTGTCCGGGGTGGTAGGTAGGATGTGGAGGTTACGGGGCGTAGCGCAGTCTGGTAGCGCGCCTGCCTTGGGAGCAGGAGGCCGTCGGTTCAAATCCGGCCGCCCCGACTCGGTTGGTCAGTGACGAGAGCCTTGCAGCCGAAGCGTTTTACGCTTACCCCAGCTTCCGCTGGGTGCGGCTTCCGAACCAAGCGAACTGTGGAATCATTCCACAATCGCATCGGAGCCCGAGCGTGAAGCGTAATCCCTTCCCGACCTACGGCCTTCACAAGCAGTCCGGCCGCGGTCGCGTCATCTGGTACGACTCCGCCGGCACCCGGCAGCAGAAACTCCTGCCCGGACTGTTCAACTCGCCCGAGTCTCGGACCGCGTTCGTCCGCTTCCAGCTCGAACTGGAAGTCGCTCCCGCCTCTGCCGTGGCGACCCGCGAGGGCTTCACTGTCGCGGAATTGCTGGCCGCATTCCTCGAATATGCCAAGCAGCACTACCGCCACCCGGACGGCACGCCGACCAGTGAAGTGAGCGTGCTCAAGGGCGTGATCCGGGCGGTGCGCGAACTGCACGCCGAAACCCCCGCTGCCGAGTTCGGGCCGCTGGCGCTGAAGACCGCGCGGCAACTGTGGGTCAACGAGGGACTCGCCCGCACCGGGTGCAACCGCCGGGTGCGGATCGTCCGCCGCATCTTCAAATGGGCTGTCTCCGAAGAACTGATCCCGCCGGCCGTCTACCAGGGGCTCGCCGCCGTCGCCGCGCTGCAGCGCGGGCGTACCGACGCGCACGACCTGGACCCTGTCCGGCCGGTCGAGGACTCCGTCGTCGATGCGACCCTCCCGCACCTCAACCGATTCGTCCGCGGGCTCGTCGAGTTCCAGCGGTTGACGGGCTGTCGGCCGGGCGAGGCCTGCCGGGTCCGCCGGTCTGACATCGACACGGGGGGCGAGGTGTGGCTGTACTCTCCGCGCCGCCACAAGAATTCCCACCGCGGCAAGTCCCGCGTCGTCGCCATCGGGCCGAAGGCGCAGGCGCTGCTGCGAGAGTTCTTCGTCCCCGACCTCGAAGACTACCTGTTCAGCCCGCAGCGGGCGTCTGAGGAAGTGCGGTTCGCCCGGGCCGCCGCCCGGAAGACGCCCCGCTGGCCGTCCCACCTCGCCCGCAACGCCGCCAAGCGGGTGAAGATCCCGAAGCGAACCCCGAAGGACGTGTACGACGGGACGAGCTACGCACGGGCCGTCAGAAAGGCCGCGATCAAGGCCGGTGTACCCCACTGGCACCCGAACCAGTTGCGGCACAGTTACGCCACCAAGGCGCGGAAGATGTTTTCGCTGGAGCACGCCGGGGCGGCTCTCGGGCACTCGAAGATGAGCGTCACCGAGGTGTACGCCGAACGGGACGGGGCACTCGCCGCGACCGTCGCCGCGAAGATCGGGTAAAAGCCAGTCCCCGCCGGGGCCGCGGTCGGGCTCCCGCGCCGGTCGTGGTCGGTTGCATCACCGGGCGCCATGACGGCGCGGTCGTGCAACGGTTCGTGCTGGCAGGCGGGTGGAAGTGGGCGTAGTCTAACTCCCCCCCGTAGTACGCCGAGGTACTTAGCGTCCAGTTCCAGACCCCTGCACCGGCGGCGGGAGCGAGCGCGGTAGGATCGACTCGCCTCCGCGACTTCCGCCCACTGCGGTGGCGACCCGCCTTCGCGCGTCCTATCTTCTGGGGTATTAGTGCGCATCGTCCGCCGCGCACGGCCACCGACGATACCCGAGACTTCCCCGCCATGTCCGTCGCTCGCGTCTCCGTCGGTTCCCTGTTCGCCGCCATCGGCGGGTTCGGCCGGGCCTTCGAACAGGCCGGCGCCACCGTCCTCTGGGCGAACGAGAAGGACCACTTCGCCCGTGACACGTTCGTCGCCAACTTTCCCCACGTCCGGCACCTGTGCAAGCCGGTCAGCGACGTGTCCGTCGTCGGCGACGGGTTGGAACCCGTGGAAGTGTTGACCGCGGGATTCCCCTGTCAGCCGTTCGAGGTGATACATTGCGGGGGTACACTAACACCCTCACCGCCACTCTGAGCAGCGGCATGGCCAAGCCGTCAGGTGTCAAACACGCCAACTACGAGATTTTGAACCTGATCGGCTACGGGCTTGCCAAGTTCGAGAAGGAATTGGTTGCCGCTCTCGGCTTTGACACGAAAGCCGCCCTGTTCAACTCCTTGATCCAGCGCGACGTCGCAACAACGGTTGGCACGCTGAAGAACCGGCAGGACTTGTTCAACCCCTTGGTCCGGGACGCGAAAGTCGGGTGGTGGCAGAACAAGGATCGCTACCTGCACCGAAAGCTCCTCCTCGACAGTCTGTTCGGCGACCTCGATGTCATCGACTACGCCTCGGTCATCACGTCCTACCTACAAGACTCCTTTCCGATTCGTGGGGAACACCGGCAACCCACGGCCCCGCTGTTGAGAAGCAAGTACCGCCAACTCCAGGAAACCGGGCGCGAAGCGGAACTGTTCTTCATGACTTCCTACCGCACGATCGCCCGGTTCAAGGACGGGGTACTCGGGGACGCGAGGCTGTTCGGTGACGGGTACGACTTCCAGATCACCGTCTCTGGCAGTCACGTCCTCGCGGAAGTGAAGGGCGTCCGCGAGGGAAGCGGCGGGGTTCGGTTGACGGAGAACGAGTACCTCAAGGCAGACGAGTTCAAGGAGAACTACTGTCTTGTGGTGGTGAGCCGGCTCGCCACCACGCCCCGCATCTCGGTCCACTTCGACCCGCTCACGGTTCTC
>Ga0335394_10001013_pt1 | contig 31208 bp, 31 predicted proteins | sample MAT03_FD_205741 | JGI IMG/M metagenome (GOLD analysis project Ga0335394, IMG submission 205741) | Freshwater microbial communities from Lake Fryxell liftoff mats and glacier meltwater in Antarctica - MAT-03 (spades assembly) (version 2) ...
CCGCATGTTTGTATCCGGGATAAATACCTGCGCATTGGTCACTTCGGCAATATTCAGCAGTACGGCAAACACCGTGATCGGAAGAAAGGAGAAAACTTTCATGCTATCTGGGTTTGATCACCGATGGAGTTAGGAGGTTGAAAGTAAGACATCAAGCGGTGCCGGATCGCTGCCCGGCAACCTTCGCACGAGCTGAAAACCATTCTTCGCAGCCAATTGCGACCTTTGCGCCCCCATGAACTTCATCGACCACATCCGCATTGAATGCCGCTCCGGCAAGGGGGGTAAGGGCAGTAGCCACTTGCGGCGCGAGAAGTACATGCCCAAAGGTGGGCCTGATGGTGGCGATGGTGGGCGTGGAGGCAACATCATAGTTCGGGGCAACGGACAACTCTGGACACTGCTGCACCTGCGTTACACCAAACACGTGATCGCCGAGGAAGGCAAGGTGGGCTATAGCAACCAGAGCAGTGGGGCCAGTGGCAAGGACCAGGTGATCGAACTGCCATTGGGCACCGTGATAAAGGATGCTGAGACCGGTGAAGTGATGTGCGAGGTGACCAAGGAAGGGGAGGAGCACATCCTATTGCCCGGTGGCCGTGGTGGTCAGGGGAACCAGCATTTCAAAACGGCAACGCACCAAACGCCACGCTTCGCACAGCCCGGCGAACCCGGTATGGAGAAGTGGGTGTTGATGGAGCTGAAGGTACTCGCCGATGTGGGCTTGGTAGGTTTCCCGAATGCCGGAAAAAGCACCTTGCTCAGCGTGGTCTCTGCGGCCAAACCCAAGATCGCGGATTATGCGTTCACGACCCTTGTCCCTAACCTCGGCATCGTTTCCTATCACGAGCACAAAAGCTTCGTGATGGCGGACATTCCGGGGATCATCGAAGGAGCACACGAAGGGAAAGGTCTTGGCCTTCGCTTCTTAAGGCACATCGAACGCAACAGTGTACTGCTCTTCATGGTGCCGGCGGATAGCCCCAACATAACGGCCGAATACAAAGTGCTGCTGAACGAATTGGATCAGTATTCTCCGGAACTGCTGCACAAGGATCGTGTGTTGGCGATCACCAAATGCGATATGCTGGATAAAGGCATGATGGCCGAATTGGAAAAAGAATTGCCCAAGGAACTGGAGCATGTGATGATCAGCAGTGTGGCAGGTTTCGGCTTGGACGAGTTGAAGGACGTGCTCTGGCGGAAACTGCACGCGTAATGTCCCTTTTGCAGCAACTCGATGCTTGGGATCGGTCGCTCTTCCTCGTGATCAACGGTCTGCATTCAACGTTCTTCGATGCAGTGATGTGGCAGGTGAGCGAGCCGCAGACATGGATCCCGGTCTATCTATTCCTGCTCTTCCTGCTCAAACAACGTTTCGGCTGGAAAGGCCTCGCCTGGTCCGTGCCTGTGATCGCCTTGATGGTGCTTTGTTCCGATTCGGGTTCCGTGTTGCTCTTCAAGAACACAGTGCAGCGTCTGCGTCCCAGCCATGTGGAAGCACTCAACGGAAGTATTCATTTGCTTACCGATGACAAAGGGGAACTCCAACGTGGTGGATCCTTCGGCTTTGTTTCTTCCCACGCCAGCAACCACTTCGCCATTGCCGTTTTCATGATCGGCGTTTTGCATGCTTCGGTTCGTGGGCTGGCACCCGTGCTCATCCTTTGGGCGGTGCTGATCGGTTATAGCAGGATCTACGTCGGCGTACACTACCCCGGCGATGTATTGGTCGGTGCATTGTATGGTGCAATGATCGGTTGGATCTTTGCACTTTTGCACACGGGTGTGATGATGCGGATACAGCGTTTGGGATGAACATATGGCTCGCGGTATTCCTCGGTGGTGGCTTGGGCAGTGTACTGCGCTTCGGCATGTCGCGCTTGTTCCTCGCGCTGGATGTCCGTGGTGCTTTTCCTTGGGCCACCTTGGTCTCCAACGTTTTCGCAACCGCGATCTTGGCATGGGTGATCCTGCGGATGAATAGCGCCTTCCAAGGCCGCGATGCCATGAAGGCCTTCATCGCCGTTGGCTTCTGCGGAGGCTTCAGCACCTTCAGCACCTTTAGTTATGAGAATTTTCTTTTGCTGCGCGAAGGCCTCTTCACCCAAGCCATTGCCAACGCGCTGATCAGTGTGGTGGCCTGTGTGCTGATCTTTTTCGTCATTGCCCGTTCCTCATGATCCAACGTTCCTTTCGCCTTGTTGGCATGGTGCTTTGCCTTCCTCTCTTTGTGCATGCCCAGCAACCCACTTGGCAAGCACCACCCAAGCTGGTGGTGGGTGTAGTGGTGGATCAAATGCGCGTGGACTTCATCTACCGGTTCTGGGACAACTTCGAGGAGGGTGGTTTTAAGCGTTTGGTGAACGAAGGCGCATTCTGCCGCGACGCACAGTACCCTTATTCCAATACCGACACCGGACCCGGACATGCTTCGATCTTTACCGGCAGCGTGCCCGCCTACCATGGCATTGTTGCCAACGATCCGTATGATCGCCGGTTGAAGCGAGTCGGTTACTGTGTGGAAGACACGAGTGCGATCGTGCTCGGAGTGGATGAAAAGACCATGGGCCTTTCGCCCCGGCCCCTTTTGGCCAGCACCCTTGCCGATGAGATGGAGCGGGCCTCCGGTGGAAAGGCGATCACCATCGGCATTTCGCTGAAGGACCGCAGTGCGATCCTGCCCATGGGCCGTACCGCCGATGCCGCCTATTGGTTCCACGATATGCGTGTTGCTTTCGTTTCCAGCAATTGGTACATGGAAGAACTGCCCGCTTGGATCAAGACCTTCAACCAACATCACGGCGCAGCCACTTACATGAGCGGCACGTGGGACCTGCTGTTGCCTATTGACCGTTATCATTCTCCACTGCCGGACAACAATCCCTTCGAATCGCCGCTGCCCGGTGCCAATGCGCCGGTGCTGCCCGTGGACCTCGATACACTGGCAAAAGGAAAGAATGCCACCACGGCATTCATCAACACCCCGGGCGCGAACACCATTCTTACGGATCTTGCACTGGATGCGATCAAAGCCGAGGGCCTTGGTGCCGATGCCATCACCGATCTGCTTTCCGTGAGTTATTCTGCCACCGATAAACTGGGCCACCGTATGGGTCCGCTCGCTTTGGAAGTGGAGGATATGTACCTGCGCCTCGATCTGGAGATCGCACGGCTGTTGAAGGGTTTGGACGAACGGGTCGGTAAGGATGCATACACGCTCTTCCTGACCGCCGACCATGGCGCCCCTGATGTGCCCGCCTATCGTGCTTCACTTGGTGCCAGCGCCGGTTACATGGACCTGAAGGCTGTGGAGGACAAGGTCGGATCTGCACTTGTGAAGACTTATGGTGCAGGTGCTTGGGTGCTTGCCGTGGACGATGAGAAGTTGTTCTTGGACCGTGAGTTGGTACGAAGCAAGGGTCTTGCGATCCAATCCGTTCAGTCAATTGCCGCCGAAGCCGCACGCACCGTTCCGGGTATGTACGATGTTTACACGGCGCACGATCTGGAGCATGCGACCAGTAGTTCAAGTACGCGTTGGCTGGTTACGAATGGTCACCATCCGGACCGCGGGAGCGACCTCTATTTCGTGGATCTTCCGGGACATATTGCCACCTATCCGGCCAGCCCAGCCCGTGGTACGGATCACGGCGGAACGTGGATGTACGATACCCATGTGCCGCTGATCTTCTTTGGAAAAGGCATCGAACAAGGAGAGTTCGTGAAGCGCGTTCAGATCACGGATGTGGCACCCACGATCGCCATGCTGATCGGCTGTTCATTGCCCGATGCCACCGTGGGCCAAGCTATTCCGGAGGTCCTGAAATGAGAGGCGATCCACATTCCAGGTGTTGATATAGTCGCCAAAAGGGATGGCTTTGGCATCGGATATTTATGGAAGTTTGGGCCATGAATGATCGGCCTGTTTTCGACCAACCGTTCGAGTTGTGGCGGGAAGATGGTGTTCTGTACCTAGTGTTGGGCGTTGGTGCCCAAGTCCGCATCCACGATATAAAGGAATTCATTCGTTTGGTGGCCGCCTTGGACGGAACAGGCTTCTCACCCGTGTTGATCGAGTACGCCAGTGGGGCCAGTGTGGCAGAGGAAGCACGCATGCTCTTGCGCCGGGTGTGTGGTGCGCAGGGGCACCCCGTTGGTATATTGGCGATAGATCCCGATGGCAGGGCGCAGGCGGAAGTTTTCAAGGTTGTGGAGCGACCGGCATTCCCTTTCAGGGTGTTCGCACGGCGCGATGAGGCTTTGCGTTGGGTGCGCGAACGGAGGCAACTTGCAACGTTGGTGATGCGGTCTTGAGCACCCTACGGCCGGTGATCGTTGAAATTTTCTTGGGGTCTGAACTGGAATACCTCGCGCCAACCCGGTAGTTTCACGGTCGAAATGGCAAGCCGCCTCCCTGTTCTCAACCTTTTTCTGGTCCTTTTGACCTTGTTCCATGGGCTGCTTTGTGCGGGCCAGACAGGGCTGCAGCTCAATGGCTCCAGCGCAGAAGGCAATGTGATCGTGCGGGGTATTGCGAATGATCCTGCCATTCCGGAACCCTTGTTCAACGCCACGTGGCGGGGTGTGAACAGCGGTGCCGCTACTTTCCAGCTTACCCGCACGGCCGCCCCCGATGGGGAATTACACCTGAAGCTGGACCAACTCATGGAAGCGGCCATCGGTGCCTACCTCGATGCGCATGTGCAGTTCACCAACCTGGGTGTGGTCTCCGATCTTCCGGCCGAGCAACTGGCCACGGACATCGATGCCATGGTACTGGCCGCTTCACGCGAACTGGGAGCGACCAACGCCTTCAATGGGCTCAGTGATCCCACCCGTTTGCAGCTGTCGCGGTTGACCCATATCGATTGGAGCCAAGCGCGATACGGTGTGGTGGCTGGCGAAGAACAGGACAAGTACCTGGCCATCTACTACTATGTGCGCAGCCAACGTGAAGAGCTGGAGCGGCAGCTACGAGTAGACCTGCTTCCACTTGCCGAGGTTGCAGTTCTGGGTCCGTCCTCCCCGAACCCGGGCACCACGGTGCAGATCAATTCCACCTGCGGAACCGTGTTCGATGAGGACAACTACCTCTGCGCCTTGGACCTGCAGCTCGCCGATTCCGACGGTGGTGCGATCGACCCCGTTCTGGCGCAACGCATGATGCAGGCCATTGCGGAAAAGCCCGCACCCACCGAACCCGATCAGCCGGTGATGGCACCGCAGAAGGTGAGGAAACGCGACCGTTGGTTGAAGGTTGAACTGGACAACATCAATGATCGTATCGACCGCATGGACCAGCGGCGGGAGCTATGGGTGATCCGTGATCGGATGGATGATATCGAAGACCGTTTGTCCGGAATGGAACTGGAAGTCCGTGATGTGAAGGACAATATGGAAAGGGGAAGTGATAACCCAAGCGCGAACCTCAGCGATCTGGTAGGGCGTAACATCAGCGTTCAGTTCGGTTGGAACTCCGTTCAATTGGACCACGGTTCGCAGGTTTTGCTGAACGAAGTCTTCGAGCAACTCGCACGGGCACCGGAGCAAAAGGTGCTGATCACCGGTTACAGCGACCGCAGCGGGGACCCCGCAGGTAATCTGCGATTGAGCGAGATCCGCGCAAAGGCGGTGCGTGAGTACCTGCTTCAACGCGGGATCGATGGCGATCGATTGATGGTGAATTTCTACGGCGAGAGCAAGAGCACCGGTCGCAATGCCACAGAGCGAAGAGTGGAGGTGGAGTGGATCCGTTAGCGGTCGGCGAGTACGACACTATTCGGTCGGTCCATGGTCCTCTTCGGTGCCCACCGCCTTGACCAGTTCGTGTTGCATGCGGAAAAGTACCTCGAACAAAACCCCGCCATCAGTGCGGACATGGAAAGAGCCATCCAGTTGTTCGGCCAGGGCCTCCACGATCTCCAGACCCAATTTTCCAGTTCCCTGCACCCCTTCTTCCGACAATCCCTTTCCATTGTCCTTCACGGTCAACCGATAGAGATCGTCTTCCACCGGACCCACACGGATCTCCACGTGTCCGCCGGTAGCATATGGGAATGCGTGCTGGAAGGTGTTGGCAACAAGTTCGCACAGTATGATACCGAGTTCGATCGCGGTATCCTGATCGGCGTGGGTGCCGTTCGTATCCACCTCGGTGCTCACGCTCCTGCTTTGTGGGCCATGCATATCGGCCAAGGAAGCGATCAGGTCATTGAAGAAACGGAACAGGTCCACGTTGCGCAGATCGGTGAGACCGTAAAGCTTGTGGTGTACCAGCGCGATCGTGTCGATCCGGCGTTTGCCACGTAGGAACTCATTCTTCACCACACCATCGTCCAACCGCATCGCCTGCAAATTCAGCAGGCTGCTCACCACTTGCAAATTGTTCTTCACCCTGTGGTGTACTTCCCGGTTCAGTACTTCGCGCTCCCCTATGGCCTTGGCAAGCTTCAGCTCCTGCGACCGGTTGCGCTGCTTCTGCATACGGATGTTCTCATCCGCTTTTCGCTTGCGCAACCAAGCCCATATCAACAGCACGGAAAGGATCGACAAGAGCGCCAATATGAAGAACAGGCCCAACCGCTCGGGCAGGAGCCAGAGGTTCAGTGGTTGCAGGTCGGCGACAAGACCGGTGAAGAGCTGTTGTCCGTTCAACGGATAGGCGACCACGACACAGTCATACACTATACCGTTCGCGTTCACCTTGAAGGCGGTAGTGGATTTGTGCTGTTGCCAGGCGAGCATCGATGAATCCGCGGCAATTACCAAGGCCTTGTTCGTTCGAGCGGTCAACTGTCCAAGTGACCTTCCTTCATTGTCGAGGAGCACGATGCCGGCCCGTAAAAGAGAAGCGGAGTGCGTGTCGATCCAAGAAGAACGGGAAATATCTACCGTGAAGGTGATAACTCGTAGCGGCTCACCGATCGTATCGCCACGGATCAGGTAGGAGACTTGTAAGTGGGGTGGGCGTCCGTCCTCTGCGATCCGAACGGTCCAACTCGGTTCATTGCGTGCATCCTCCAGTGCCTTGCTGAACCATACACGTTGCCGCGGATCATTGTCCTGTTCCCCGTACCACGGACCGATCCATGGTGAGCCTCGCTTTCCGGACAACCGCATCATGGTCGGCGGAGCATCCTTGGATCCGCTGATCGTACGCATCAAGAGGAACGTGCTATCGCTCCGCAACAAGGAGGTCTCATTCCCCCGCTCGTCCGCCAAGTTGATCGCCGTTATGGGCCAATGCGTGTGCAACAACGGTAACCAACGGTCCACCACCAATTGGCTATCGGGCACAACCGCCGCCGCGGCCTCCTCCCTCAGGTCCTCTTCCACCTCATGGAAGAAGCCATCGAGCCGCAACTGCAACATCTGTTGAGTACGCTGTAAGGCCAGATCCGATAGGTCGGAACCGCGACCCTTCAAATACCCGAAGGACCAGAACACGAATATGAAGCCAAAAAGCAATACCAGCACAATGCTGATGAACATGACACGACCTTGACCATCCGATGGCTTCATGTGGCGATGACGTTCCCGAAAATGGTTGCTCCAACTGATGTTCCCGGTCGTGCATGACGGATCGAAGGGTGAAGGCGTTGCTCGCTCGGTCGGGTTCCGAATGGAGGGATAGGTTTCGTGGGTTCCATCATTCAGTTCTGCTAACGGTAGGCTTGCAGCGCTTTAATGGTCTGCTCAACACCGGTGTCGTTCACATCCAAATGCAAAACCATACGTACCATGTTAGGCCCGAATGCTGCGGCCAACACCCCGGCCGTCTTCATCCGTTCAAGAAAGGGTCCTGCCTGAAGGTCCCCGGTCAAGGTGAATATGACAATGTTCGTTCCAACCGGCATTACTTCCGCAACATAATGCAGGCCGGCCAAGACCGACCCGATGTGGGCCGCACGCACATGGTCTTCAACAAGTCGGTCAACATGGTGGTCCAAAGCAAAATGGCATGCCGCAGCCAATATGCCCGCTTGGCGCATGCCACCCCCCAGCCGTTTTCGCACACGTCTGGCAGCGGTCATCAATACATTGCTCCCCACAAGGACCGAACCCACGGGTGCCCCCAGCCCTTTGCTCAAGCAGATCGATACCGTTTCGAAGCGTTGACCCCATTGATCGGGACTTTCCTTGCTCACGGCCAGTGCGTTGAAAATGCGCGCACCGTCCATGTGCATGGCCAGACCATGGGTGTTGCATACCGCCCTGATCCGATCCACTTCCGCTAGGTCCCACACCGCGCCACCCCCTCGGTTGCACGTGTTCTCCAATTCAACAAGCCGCGTGCGTGCAAGCCATTGCGCGTCCGGATCATTGATCGCAGCCTTTACACTATTTGCTGTGAAACGCCCTCGATCAGCGGGGACGAATTTCACGCTGCAGCCGCTGGTCGCCATGGTGCCGCCGCCTTCGTAACGGTAAATGTGCGTGCCTTCGTCGCAAATGATCTCATCGCCCGGTCGCGTATGGATGTTCACGGCGATCTGATTGGCCATGGTGCCACTTGGACAGAATAATCCTCTTTCATGTCCGAACAACGCGGCCACACGTTGTTCCAGCGAATTCACCGTGGGGTCCTCCCCGAACACGTCATCACCAACCTCTGCAGCAGCCATGGCCGCACGCATGGCAGCGGTGGGGCGCGTAACGGTGTCGGAACGGAGGTCGATCATGCGTGGAGCAACCGGCCTAAGATAGCGCGACCGTTCAAACGGACTGCTCCAAGTGCCTGTGCAATTGCTCCAAGTATGGGACCTGCTTCTTGTCCACACCATGGAAGGCCGTGGCCACGGCATCCGCGGCGCGATAGATCAATTCCTTCCGTTCGGTGGAAAGGTCATGGTGGTGCCGGGCCATGTACGTGGTGAAGGAATCGAACGCCCCTTCTGCCGTAGCATCGCGTTCTGCCAACACATCGAATTCGAACTCGGTGATGTAGCCTTTGTCACTCCCGAAATGATCGGTGCCGTTGTGTTGCGGTACCAACTCCTCTTTCACGATCCGTTTCAAGGCCGCTACTTCCGCTTCGGCCACACGTCCATCGGCGGCGGCGATCGCATATAACAAACGACCCAGTTCCTTGTAGAAGAGTTGCGCTTCCATCCGTGTTGGTGTTGGTGTGGAACGAAGATAGCGAACACATTCAAATTTTCCTGCTTACCAACAGGCCATCCCTGATGGGGAGCAGCACGTTCTCCACTCTAGGGTCGTTCTTAACCTTCTTCGCATACGCGACCAGGCCCTTGGTTTCGTTGTCCTGTTCGGCCTTTGGCGAAAGCACCTTGCCGCTCCACAGGACATTATCCGCAATGATCAGTCCGCCGGGCCTTACGCGATCCACGACCAGATCGAAGTAGTTGCAATAGTTCGGTTTGTCCGCATCGATGAAGACCAGGTCGAAGGTGCCTTCGATGCGCGGGATCACTTCCGTGGCCGGTGCAAGATGTTGTTGGATGCGATCGTGGTAGCCCGCCTTGCGGAAGTACTTGTCCACCATGGCAGCAATTCCGGTATTGATGTCGATGGTGTGGAGCGTTCCGTTCCGTGCCAACCCTTCGGCCAAACACAATGCGGAATAGCCGGTGTAGGTGCCGATCTCCAAGACCAATTGCGGTGCCATCAACTTGCTGATCATGCTCAGGAAACGGCCTTGCAAATGGCCGCTGAGCATGTTCGGGAGTTCCACGTTCGCACGCGTCTCTTCAGCCAGTTCGTGCAGGTATGCCGGTTCAGGTGCCGTGTTCAACTCGGCGTAGTGGTCCAGTTCGGGAGAAAGGAATTGCATGGTCGTTCAATGTTGCACAACGAAGCGTTGTGTGCTGTTCCCTGCGGATGTATGCAAGGTAAAGGTGTACATGCCATCAACGTATCGACCCACATCGATCCGTTGCGCGGCGCGATCAAGGCGCATTCGATCAAGGAGCCTTCCATCCAGTGTGGTGATGCGAATTTCTGAACCAACGTCTTCCGGCCGGATGATGATGTTCAGGTCGCTATTCGTGGGTACTGGAAAGAGTTGAAAGGTGTTCAGCGGATCCTGTTCTGTGATACCAACGAGCACGTCCAGCCGCCACCAATCATTGCGGCGCGCGAATGTTCCGTCCAGACCAAGGCCATAGTAGAAGGTGCTGGCCCACTGTTGTGGGCCTAACACTCCGGCTGAAACACCTCCACGTCTCGTGCCCGCCGGGAAAGGCTCCAAGGCTTGCCAGCCCGTGCCGAACTTCCACACGTCAGCATGATAGACTGTTTGTTCCGTGGCACCACAGGCCAAAACGTACACGTAACTGCCGCTGCCATCAGCACCCCAACGTGGTTCGGGTATACTGTCCGCCGGATACCAAGTCCCTGACTCAAAGGCACTGGGGTATTCCCAAACGTCGCGCATGCCCACGAACGCACTGTCGGCCCCGCCAAGCAGCAACATGCCACCGCCATTTCCTTGCGCACATGCAGCACGGTGGCGAGGTGGTCCGGGCACATCGCCGGTCGCGGTCCACTCGTCGGTTTGTGCAAGGTATTTCCAGGCTTGGTTCGTCGGTACGCCACTGGCCAACATGCCGGTCGCGATCAAGGCATCTGCCCACATCATCCCGATCCCTGCACAAGCATAACGCGCTTCGCCAGGCAACGAGGCTTTCTGTTCCCATTGATCGCTTTCCGGATGATAGGCCCACAGTTCATTGTTCGCACCGCCAGGCCCCGTTCCGCCGAAAACATAGCCGGTATCCGAGATCGTGAACGCGGTGCAATACTGGCGCGGTGTGGTGGGCATGCTCGAGATAGCAGACCAACTCTCATTGCTCGGATCGTAACAGAACCAATCGTTCGTGTACCCAAAACCCACTTCGCGCCCCGTGCCCACATAGATCTTGCCGCCAACAGCGAAAGACGCAGCATCGTCCCGCGCCGTTCCAGGAAAGTCCGGCAGTTGGGTCCATTGTGCGAAACAAGAACTCGCGAGAAGGATAGGAAAAATGAAGGTATTGCGCATGCCCGAAGGTACTACCCGTTGGAAGGGTTCATTTGCAGATCCCGTTTGAGCCCACACGGTCGCGGGTCGTTCAATTTTATTCTTTGGTTGGACCAACCGGTTTAACCAAATGGTTAATATTGCACCCCGAACACGAATGGCCACCGAGACGAATACCGAAGAGCGCATTCTGGAAGCAGCCCGCAAGGTCTTCATACAGAAAGGCATGGCCGCCGCTCGGATGCAGGAAGTGGCCGAGGAAGCCGGTATCAACAAAGCTTTGCTGCACTATTACTTCAAGGATAAGCAGCACCTTTTCGAAGGCGTATTCAAGGAAAGTGCCCAGCGACAATTCGGTTGCATCTGGGAGTCGCTCAAGCAGTGTGAGACCTTGTTCCCGGCTATCGAAACCTTTGTTGCTGCTTACCTCGACCGCATGATCGAGGATCCCTTGTTGCCGCTCTTCATTGCCAATGAGTTGAACCGTGATCCGGCAGGTCTTGCCTGTTTCGTGGATCGTGGCAAGGAAAGCCGCGCCCGGTTCCTGCGCATGGTCGAAGAGGCTTACGAACGTGGCGAGATCATCGATATCGATCCACGCGAATTGCTCGTGAACATCATGGCGCTTTGTGCGCATCCTTTTATCGCACGGCCCATGCTCCAGCATATCCATGGCATCACCGACGATGCCTTCCGCCGAATGATCCAAAAGCGCCGTAAGTCAGTTCCCGAATTCATTATCCGCTCAATCCGCTCATGAACGATCTTTTCAAACGTAGGCTCACCATCATCCTTGGCCTCCTTTTCATTGTGGGTGGCATTGGCACCTGCAAGAAATTGGCCGGAAGCCGCAAGGATCCCGAACGCATGGAAGTGGTCACTGCTGCGCGAGCGGTGCGAACGATCATTGCGAGCAATGGGCCGGTAAGCTTGAGCATTCCTATCACTGGGCGATTGCGCGCCACGGACCGGATGATCATTTCCGCAGAGGTTAGTGGAACCCTGCAGCGCACCGGCAAGACCTTTCGCGAGGGTGTCACCTTCCGTCGTGGAGAGGTGCTGTTCCAGATCGACAATAGCGAGGTGCGCGCGCAGGTGAACGCCCAACAAAGCTCCTTCCTCCGCACTCTGGTACAATTGGCACCCGACATGCGCTTCGATCTTCCTGATGCAGCGGGGAAGTGGGAGGCCTATTTGAAGAGCGTTCCTGTGACCGGACAGTTGCCCGAACTGCCGAAGGTCACCGAGGAGCAGGAGCGCAACTACCTCGCGGGACGGGGTGTGTTGGATGAGTACTACGGGATCCGCGCGTTGTACGAACGACTAGGTAAATACACTGTGACCGCCGCGTTCGATGGTGTGGTGGTCAGCGCTCCGGTCGAAGCAGGAACGATCGTAACTCCCGGAACACGCTTGGGCGAATTCATTGCACCCGGTTCGTTGGAATTGGAGACGGCGATAGGAGCTGGTGAACTGGCCTTGGTGCATGTGGGCGATACACTTCGCCTAACAAGCACGGAAGGTCCTGGGACTTGGGTGGGTCGCATCATCCGCACCGGAGAGAGCATCGATGCCAGCACACAAACGGTTAGACTATTCGTACAAGTGAATGGGAAGGACCTGCGCGATGGGCAGTATCTCAGTGGTGCCATCGAGGCGGGTGCGTTGCCCGATGCCGTGTCTGTTCCGCGTAGCGCGTTGCTCGAGGATGGATCGCTATACACGGTGAAGGATTCTTCCTTGGTGAAGAGCAATGTGGAGATCCTGCATCAGGGTGTTGAACAAGCGGTGGTGCGTGGCTTGAAGAATGGCCAAGTCGTTGTGACCGATCGGTTGAGTGGGGCGTATGAGGGATTGCGTGTAGCACCAGTGAAGTGATGAAAGGCCTTACCGCATATTTCCTGAAATACTCCGTGGCCGTCGATACCGTCATGGTCCTGATCTTCATCTTCGGCTTCTTCGGTTGGAGAGCAACACGGAGTTCACTGTTCCCCGAAGCGGAGAGCCGTACGATCCAGGTGCAGATCATCTTCCCCGGTGCAGCGCCGGAAGAGGTGGAGGAGGGGGTGGTGTTGCGCATCGAGGATGATGTGAAGGGGATCACCGGCATTGAACGTATCAGCAGTGTGAGCCAAGAGAACGGTGGCCTCATTACCGTTGAAGTGATCAAGGGCTTCGATACCGACCTGGTCCTTCAGGATGTGAAGAATGCGGTGGATCGGATCCCGTCATTGCCTGATGGTATGGAGCCGATCCGCAGTTTCAAACTGGAGAATATTCGACCCGCGGTGAGCTTCGCACTTAGCGGAGAAGGGCTGGACCTGAAGGCACTAAAGACCGTTGCCCGCCGTGTTGAGCAGGACCTGCGAAGCACCGAAGGCATCAGCAAGGTGGGGCTTTCAGGTTTTCCAGAAGAAGAGATCGAAGTGGCGCTGCGTGAGGATGATCTCCGTGCGAACAATCTCTCCTTCGTTCAAGTTGCCGCTGCACTGCGCGGTGCCAACTTGGACGTTACCGGGGGCAAGATCAAGACCATCGATGAGGAGCTGCTGATCCGGGTTCGCGATAAACGAATGCAGGCCGCTGGCTTGCGAAATGTCGTAGTGCGCGCCGGGTCCGATGGACGCATTCTTCGATTGAGCGATGTGGCCGATGTGCGCGATGCCTGGGCCGATGACCCAGCGCGTACATACGTGAACGGCATACCGAGCGCAGTTGTGAACGTGAGCAGTACCATCAGTGAGGATATCCTTCATATCGCGGACGCGACCACGGCGTACATGGCCGACTTCAATGCGAAGAACACGACGGTCAAAGCAACGCTGATCAACGATGTCACTGTCGTTCTGCGACAACGTATCGCGATGTTGTTGGAGAACGGTCTTCAGGGTTTCATACTCGTCATCATCGTACTTACCCTGTTCCTCAACTGGCGATTGGCGTTCTGGGTCGCACTCAGTATTCCGGTTGCGTTCGCGGGCATGTTCATCTTGGCGCCGGGCTTCATCACCATCAACGTCATGAGCCTTTTCGGGATGATCCTCGTCGTGGGTATCCTCGTGGATGATGGCATCGTGATCACGGAGAGCATATATCAGGAATACGAACGTGGTCTTCCACCGATCCAAGCGGCTTTCGTCGGCATCAACAAGGTTTTACCCGCTGTCATCAGTTCCATTCTTACGACCGTTGCGGCCTTCAGTACCTTCTTCTTCATCGAAGGCCGTTTGGGCGATTTTGCTCCAGCACTGGCCTTCGTGGTCATCGCCACCTTGATCTTTTCACTGATCGAAGCAGCGTACATCCTTCCCGCACACATCGCACACAGCAGAGGCTTGAGCCGTGAAAAGAAGAACAGACTAGAAGCGTATATGGACGGCGTGATGGGGAACCTCCGCGACCGGCGCTATGGCCCCTTCTTCGATCGTATCATGCGGCACAAGGTGCTCACCATTGGTATCGTGTTCTTCATTTTCGCATTGACCATCGGTTCGGTCGGTGCGGGGATCATCCGTACCACCTTCTTCCCGGTGATCGAACGCGATGATGTCGCTGTGGATCTTGAGATGGTGACCGGCACGCGCGAGCAGATCGTGTTCACCGAATTGCAGAAGATCGAGCAGTTGGTGTGGGCGGTGAACGATGAGCTGAGTGCAGGTCGAAAGGACAGCTTGGATGTTATCCTGAAAGTGCAGACGATCCTCGGCCCGCGCCCGGAGCAAGGCAAGTTGAACATCATCCTGCTCGATGGCGAGAAGCGCGGTTTCAAAAGTGAGGAATTGACAAATCGATTGCGGGAGCGCACAGGTGCAATTCCGGGTGTCTCTAACCTTTCGTTCGGGCTTAGCACTCCATTCGGAAAGCCGGTGTCGGTCTCATTACGCAGCAACGACCTCACTGAATTGAACACCGCAAAGGAAGAGTTGCGCAATGAACTGGCGCAACTGTCCATGCTGCGCGATGTGGTGGACAGCGATCGACCCGGCAACCGTGAAGTGGTGTTGCAGATGAAGGACAAAGCACAATTGCTCGGCCTCACCTTACAGGATGTGGTCGGTCAAGTACGCCAAGGTTTCTTCGGCTTGGAATCACAACGCGTTCAACGTGGGGAAGATGAAGTGAAGATCTGGGTGCGCTATGCTGAGGATGAACGGGCATCGCTCCGTGATCTGGAGGACATGCGGATCCGCACGCCGGATGGAAGACAGTTGCCGTTGAGTGAATTGGTGAGCTACAAGATCGAACGCGGTATCCGCGCCATTAGCCACCTGGATGGCAAACGCGAGGTGCGCGTGGAAGCGGATCTTGCGAACAGTACACAGAGCGCGACGGATGCAACGTCGTTGGTGGCCAGGGATGTGATGGTCCCGCTGCTCGCACGCCATCCTGGGATCAGCTACAGTTTCGAAGGACAGGGTGAACAGAGTCGTAAAGTGGGTGCATCCGCTGCGCGCATCATGCCGATCACGCTGATCGTCATGTTCTCCTTGATCGTGATCACACTCCGGAGTTTCTGGCAGATGTTGATGGTGCTGCTCTGCATACCCCTCGGTTTCATTGGTGTGGCTTGGGGCCACTGGATCCATGATGTGCAGATCAGCTTGTTCAGCTTCTTCGGTGCCATCGCGCTTATTGGTGTCATGGTGAACGATTCGCTTGTGCTCGTCACCACCTTCAATGCAAATTTGAAGGAACGCATGTCCTTCAACGAGGCGTTGCGTTCGGCGGCACTTTCGCGCTTGCGACCCATCCTGCTCACCTCGCTCACCACGGTGGCCGGTCTATTGCCGATCACGTTGAACAAGAGTTTCCAAGCCCAGTTCCTGATCCCCATGGCGGTGACCGTAGCTTACGGATTGGCGATCGCGACCTTCGTTACGCTCATCGTGCTGCCCACCCTTTTGGCCGGGCTCAACGAGATCCGCCGTCTGCGATGGTGGGCCTGGTATGCCGAATGGCCTTCGCCGGAGCAGGATGAACCCGCCGTAAAAGAACTGCCCTATGAGAACTTGGAGGATACTCGCGCTTAGCACGACCACCGTTCTGGCTTGCGGAATGCAGGCCCAGGACACGCTTTCGCTCAACGATGTCATCCAATTGGCCTTGGCGAACGAACACGGCATCCGCATTGCACGGAACGATAAAGCCATCGCTGATGCACAGGCCACCGCTGGGAATGCAGGATTGCTGCCGAAGGTGGACGCACGGGGCAACGCGAATTACAGCAACCAGGACACCAAGCTCGACTTCGCGCCCGGCCTGAACGATGTGTCGCGCAACGGGGTGGTGAACACCACGCTCGCAGGTCAATTGGGATTGACCTACACACTGTTCAACGGTATGGGCAATGTCGCCACGTACGAGCGTTCATTGCTTTCTGCCGATCTCGCCGATCTGCGAACGCAGGCACAGGTCGAGGGAACCATTACCCAGGTCGTTGCGCTGTACTATGCCATCGCAGCGCAGGACGAGGATGTGCGCATCACCCAGCGGATCCTCGAGATCAGTGATGATCGCTTCCAGCGGCTCGATGCCAAAGCAACACTCGGCGGTGCAGGACGATTGGACGTGTTGAATGCACAAGTGGATCTGCAGTCGGATAGCGCCTCGTTCATCCTCGCTCGCCAACGCCGGGAACGAAGCGCTCGTGACCTTTCCGTTTTGTTGGGTATGGACCCGGATGCCCAGGTTGTCGTTTCGCAACGCGTGGAATATGCACGATCGCTTTCTGCCGACCAGCTCGTGACCGAGGCCATGCAAGGAAATGTGCAGCTCCGATCAGCCGTTGCACAGGTGCGAGCGGCGGAAGTGGATCAACGGATCGCCAAGGCATTGCGCTGGCCACGCTTGGACCTTGGTGCGAACTACGGCCTGAACGATCAGAAGAACGGCGTGGGATTGGTGCTGGGCAACTACACCCAAGGATTCAACGGTGGGCTTACCCTGAGCCTTCCGATCTACGATGGGGGCCGCATCAACACGCAAACCAGAACTGCCCAACTCCGTGCCGAAAGTGCTGTACTTGCCGAAGAACAAGCCAAGCTCCAAGTGGAACGCGATGTGCGCAATGCATTCACCACATGGAGCAGCCAACGCGAGGTATTGCGGATCCAGAACGCTGCAGTGAAGACCGCTCAGCTCAACTTCGATCGCACGAAAGACCTGTTCCAAGCCGGCCAACTTACCGGGCTGCAATTCCGCCAAGCCCAACTGGACCTTGCAAATGCCGAACGACAAGCTGTCGTGTCAGGCTTCGATACGAAGGTTGCGGAGATCACCTTGCTGCAGGCGAGTGGCGGGCTGTTGTCGGCCGTTGGTGTTCAGCCTTGATCGTTCAGCTCTAGCGGGCCCAAGTTGTTGGGTTCGCGAGGATCACTCATCTTCGCGGCGCAATCAACGATCAGCCATGACCACACGTAACTACCTTCCTCTTATCGCAGCTTGCTTCATGATACTGACCGCTTGCTCCAGCGAGCCGGCCAATGAAACGCCTGAGCAAAAGGAGGAGCGCGTCGCGAACGATGCTGCGGAATGTGACCCTCTGGTAGGAGAGTTCCGCGACCTGATGGTGGAGTACGAAAAGGCGCTCGCCGATATGGTGGCGGCGAATGAAGTGGATGCGGAACGGCAGGAAGAACTATCTGCCAAAGCCCAAGATCTGAGCGGTCGTATCGAAGAGCGCGGGGAAAAGGCCTTGGGCTTGAAGTGCTGGAGTGAATTCAACACGATCGGTAGAACATACGGGCCGCGTATCATGAAACTCGGGATCGAAGTGGCCATGATGGAAGGAGGTATGGAGGGTATGGATCCAGCTATGATGCAGCAGTTGCAGAAGGTGATGCAATGACCGAGGTCCACGGCGTCGAACGAATGGGACACTTGACCGTGCATATTCTTGTTCTTGATCGGGTGACCGGAAACGCGGGTATGCCTTCACTCACCTCGTGCTTGGGCGTTTCTTTCGCGTTCGCGACGTATGTCGTTGTTCGTCCGTTGCCATGAATGAGTCCGCGCAGATCGCCGAACATTTCCGCGACGTCCACTTCGGTGGCAACTGGACCAGCGTGAACTTGCGCGATACGTTGAAGGATGTGACATGGCAGGAAGCGACCACGCAGCGCGAAGGTTTCAACACCATCGCCGTGATCACCTTCCACATCAACTACTTCGCAGAGGCCGTGCTGAAGGTCCTCGAAGGCGGTCCGCTGGATGCGCATGACAAGTTCAGTTTCGCGCACCCACCGATCACCAACCAAGCCGAATGGCAAGTGTTACTTGACAAAGTGTGGTCTGATGCTGAGCAATTCGCCGTGCTCGTGGAACAGCTACCCGTAGAACAGTTGCACAAGGACATGGCCGATCCGAAGTACGGCACCTGGTACCGCAACTTGCACGGGATCATCGAACACACGCATTACCACTTGGGGCAGATCGTGGTGTTGAAGAAGTTGGGGCGCAACGAAAAGACATTCGGCTAGCGGAATGCTCGGCTGAGCAATTGAACGCCGGAGCGGATCCGATCCACTCCGGCGTTCAATTGTCTGATCTTATGATCGTCCGGTCCTCCGATCAGTACGCATACTTCCCCTCCGCGATCATCTTCTTCGCGATCGCCTTCCGCAAGTCCGCCGTATTCAGGTTCGTGCTCTTGCAGAAGCGCTTCGCGCCCATCAGCATCGCGCGTTGCTCATCGCCATCAGCGAAATTGTTCACCGCTTCCTTGGCGTATTTGTGGATACGGTCAGCCGCATCGTGGATGTAGAGCTGTGTCATCGCCACTTGCTCTGCGATCGCATCTTCGCCCTTCATATTCGCCAACTTCAACGTCCGCAACAGCGTGCTCTCGGCCAGGTAGGTGTCGATCACCATGTCCGCGATGTGCATCAAGGTCTCCTGGTGTTTCGCGAGTTCAAGCCCCAGCTTCTGCGCGGCACCACCGGCCACCATCAGCACGGCCTTTTTGAAATTCGCCACCATGCGCTTTTCGTCGCCCAACAACGAATCGTCGGGTTCTGGCATATCTGGGATGCCCATTAGTTCGGAAGCGATCTTCTGCGCAGGACCCATCAGATCGAGCTGACCTTTCATCGCACGCTTCAGGAGCATGTCCACGATGAGCATGCGGTTGATCTCGTTCGTGCCCTCAAAGATCCGGTTGATCCGGCTGTCGCGGTACGCACGTTCCACAGGGCTTTCTGCGCTGTAGCCCATACCACCATAGATCTGCACGCCTTCATCGCACACGTAGTCGAGGCACTCGCTGCCGGCAACTTTCAGGATCGCAGCTTCAGCAGCATATTGCTCCACGCCTTTCAATAGCGCTTGCGCATGATCGGCGCCTCCGGCCTTCAGGTCCTCGATCGCGCGCTCCATGTCCTGGCTGCAGCGATACGTCGCACTTTCCACCACGTAGCAATAGGTCGCTTGGTCGGCGAGCTTTTGGCGGATCGCACCGAAGGAGCTGATCGGACGACCGAACTGCTGCCGCTCATTCGCATACTTCACGCTCTGGTCCACCACCGCCTTCGCACCACCTAACGCAGCACCGGCCAACTTGATGCGGCCGATGTTCAAAATGTTCACCGCGATCTTGAAACCATTGCCGCGCTCGCTCAGCAAATTCTCCACCGGCACCTTGCAATCGTTGAAGAACACCTGACGCGTGCTGCTGCCCTTGATCCCCATCTTCTTCTCCTCCGGGTTCAGTGTGATCCCTCCGAAATCCTTCTCAACGATAAAGGCGCTCAGGTTGTCATCCTCCACACCGGTCTTGGGGTCGACGATCTTGGCGAAGACGATGAAGATGTCCGCGAAGCCACCGTTGGTGATCCACATCTTCTGACCGTTGATCAGGTAGTACTTGCCGTCATCGTTCAGTACCGCTTTGGTCTTGCCGCTATTGGCATCGCTGCCCGCACTGGGTTCGGTGAGACAATACGAAGCTTTCCATTCGCCGCTGGCCAACTTCGGGATGTACTTCTTGCGTTGTTCGTCATTGCCGTAGTACAAGATCGGAAGCGTACCAATGCCCGTATGCGCCGCGATCGCCACACTGAAGCTGTGCCCAGCGCCCGTCACCTCCGTCACAAGCATCGTGGTCACGAAATCCTTCCCGAAACCGCCCAGGTCCTCGGGGACCGAGATCCCCAGCAGTCCCAGCTCACCGGCCTTGTCCAGCAGGCTCGGCATCAGCCCCTCTTCCAAGGAATCGATGCGGTCCAGCTGGGTCCAGATGTTCTGTTCCAGGAATTCTTTGGCGCTCTGCGCGATCATGCGCTGCTCCTCGTTGAATTCTTCTGGAATGAAAATGTCCTGCGGGTCGCTCTCGCGGATCAGGAATTCGCCGCCTTGTAATGCTTTGGACTTTGTTTCAGTGCTCATGGTGTGGGTCGAATGGCTGTATACGGAACGTTGAACGAGATGTGGGGTATAAAGTTATGCACGCATACCATATTTCCAAACAGGGTCTTCTCCGTTGCCATGGAGGTGATCAGAGCGTGCCCCTCCCAAAACCTCTGAGTTGGGTCTTCCGCAGTCCTGATACCGAGATGCGGAACGCTGTGGCACCCTCGGGGAGTCGGGTGCTGCAGCGGCTCCTGGGACTGCTCCTACGTCGCAGCCTCCTCGCCTGCCTTCCGGACAGGCAGGCTCGCGCTGAACCATCGTCGTGCCTTAGGCAGGCCGCCGCTACTGCCCTCACGCAAACTGCAACGTAGTGCCCCGCCTCAACCCACGTTTTACGGATACGTTTCGGGTATTTGCGGATATTTTCGGATAACGGTGATCGCCTGTTCCATTCAACTGGTGACAAACCGACACCGGTTGATCAAGCGCAGTTTTCAACCAGTTACGAGCTGTAACCGGTTGCCCATGATCAGTATCCAACTGGTAACGATCTTATACCAGTTGATCGCCTCCCATTTCAGTTGGTGACAAACCGTCTCCGACTGAAGCTCTTGAGGAAGCGCTCCAAGGCACCGGGCAGCCTTCATTCAGGGAGCGTGAAGAGGAGGGGAGATGGCTTCATTTCTTCTTGCCTTGTGTGAGCTGCTTCTTCCCCGGCGCCAGGAAGTTGCTCCCAGATACCACGGACCTTCCAGTCTTCTGCTCCAGCTCCAACCGCGCCTTCTTCGCTATGCCGCCGCCTTTCTTCGCTGCCACTTTGTTCTTTGGCATGCCCGTGGCCTGCTCGCTCTCGGCGATCGCCCGCGTGCTGAGTTCGGCCAATGCCGTAAAGATCAGCTCGGCCTCAGACATGTGGTCGCGCAGGTTCTGGGTCTTCAGGCCTTTTATGTTCTTGTGGTCCTTCACCGTCACACCGCTCCACTCTTGATGGATAATGTTCGTCAGGATCGCGAACTCCTCACCTTCTTTTATATCGTGTTCCTTCCAGTAATCGGTGAGTTTGTTCCTAGTCTCCTGACCCATCATCCGCTGCTGGATCCACTTCTCGCTGCGGCCGTGCATGCGCCAGAGGTCTCGTGCGCGATCTAGGCCGAGGCTAGGGTCGGCCATTTCTTGCATGCGTTCGTAGCCCACCTTCGCCAACCAGAGTTTGATCGGTTCTGCCTTCGGGCTGGGGATTGATTGAACTAGGCGTAGTAAAGTCTCTGCGGTGGCGACATCGGTAAGGTATTTCTTACCGTCAGCAGCCTCCAATTTCAGTCGGTTACAATTTGTAACCGACTGGCTACCTTCCTTGTCCAGTCTGCCTTTCAGGACTTTCCAGTAGTTTCGAGCAGCTTGATAGTCTGGTTGTTCGATCAGCAATTGTATAATGTCGGTTACAGAGAACCACCACGTCTCCGTGGCATCATCATAGAGCCGACGGATCTGGTGTTGCTCGAAGAGAGTGGCGGAGGGTAGCAGGGCGCTCATGTGTTTAGTTGTTCACCGTCGGCTTTCTCGTCGATCGGCGTTGTACAACATACTGCTGTTCGATGCTCCGTGAATCATCAACGAAATCGACGTTAGCTGCACTGGGCCGATTCATTGACGCGCCTTTACTCTTGGACTCTGGTGGTCTACGCGCAGTGAGTCCGGAATGATGGCGTCGGGTTCAATGCGTGTGAAATACACGGCCTCATATGCGCTGCTTTCTTCCGATGTTTCGAAAGTCATGTGTTCGAGAACCAAGCACTTGATAAGGATGGAGTCACCTTCGTCGCCAATGATGGACTCTCGACCGATCTTGATTGGCTCGCTCTTGTGGTATGGCTTGCTGCCCAACCAGAGCGTATGCATCATTCCGGTCGTGTCGAAGTAGAAGTAATAGTGCTTCTCAGTCACGGTGAGGTTCATGTACTCTGTTGAATCCATTTTCCAATAGCCATGCAGTCGAGACATGCTTGGGGAGGGACAGTCCATCACTGAGGTATTGCCCGACGCAATGAATGGCTCGAGATATTCCTGAGCGCTTGGCACCTTACTGTACCAAATGATAGAATCTCTTTCGGGCTCTGACCAACCTGATACGCTGAAATTTGCGATTAATCTGAAGTGCTCTTGGTCCAACCTTTCGAGTCGATAGCCTGCGGACGAGGGATCTGGGACCGACAGGTGGTGATTGTAATTGAAGGACGTGTCCGTGAGTTCGAATTCGAACTTGGTTATGTAGTCCTTGTTGTGCCGAATGCTGAAGAAATGGTTAATGGCGGAGTTTGAGGATTCAAAGTCGATGAGTTGGATCCTTGGATGTTCGTTCCTCTCGAGTTGACGGTTGGTGGAATCCCGCAACCAGGTTCCGAGAACATACTGTTCGATAGGCTGGCGCCTGAAATCTTGATTTGAGCATGATGTAGCCAAGAGTGTCACGAGTGTGAATGCTACGACCCCGGCCTTGGCTTGACGTTTATTAAGCGTGAGCGATCGAAGCGGAAAGCCCACAGCGCGGTAATCCGCGCGAGGACTTGCAACGGAAAGCGCGACGGCGAGTCTTCGAGCCGACACGCCCACCCTTCGACTCCGTTCAGGGCGGGCACCACTATCACGCATTTGTTCCATCAATTCAACAATTCAAAAACACTCGCCGCCACCTGCCCAGTTCCCACACACATTGTAGGAACACCGTACTTCTGCTTCTCAATGCCGCATTGTATTGAAGTGTTGTACTATCAATCGTCGCCTAATTTGTAATGCACCACTTGCACTTCTGGCAGCAGTCGTTCCATTCGTTTGTCTGCTGTCATCAACGGTAGATCCAAGTGCATGGCTGTGGCGGCGATGATGCTGTCCGGAAGCTTGAGCCGGTGCTTGCGTCGAATATTGATCGCCAATTTCTCGATCTGCGGATGTAGAAACTCAATTGGCCATGCTTCCAGAAATACTTCAACGCGAGCCAGTTCGGATCTCGAGATATCTGGAAAGCTGAGCAGTTCCATTCTCGTGATCTGTGAAACGATCAAGTTCTGACCATTGAGCATTGCGGTCAGATTTCGGTCACCACCGAGCAAATACAATGCGATGTTGGTGTCGATCACAACTCTACCCCCACTCATCACGCATGCGTTGCTGTATTATTCGAGGGTCTTCTTTGAGCCTGATCACACCACAGAACTGCCACAAGTCAGGAACCGGGCTAGTTGTCCGTTTGCGTTTTCCGGTGCGGATCTTCTTCCAAAGCGCATCGATCTGCTTGCGCGTCATTCCGGGTTTGAATACGTATGCCATTATCCCAATGTGATGTTCAAAGTTAAGTACCCAATGTTCAGCTATCACATCTTCAGTTCAAGAGTTCGATCACTGAGAACCACCACGTCTCCGTGGCATCATCATAGAGCCGACTGATTTGGAGCCTCGGCCTGACCCGGGGTCAAAGAGAGTGGCGGAGGGTAGGAGGGCGCTCATTTTCAGCGGGCTTGCCTGCCGTAATTGTCTGCCGGAGTCAGAGGTAGGCGACGGATTATTCGTCAACGCGCATTGGACAATATAATGCCGAGATCTGGAAATGTTAGGCCTGTTCGGAAGTTCATGACCCCAACAATTTGGCCTTCTGCAGTTCGAATTCATCTGCAGTGAGGACACCTTGGTTCTTTAGGTCGTTCAGCTTGCCTAGTTCGTCGGCAAGCGATGTGCTCTGTTGGGTGCTTGTTTGCGACGCACGATCTTGTTGGTCAATGATAACCTCGATGGTTTCCTTCCAATTGTTCAAGTCGTTGACAGCTTTGCGAAGGATTGGGCCATAGACAGAATCACTGACTTTGATACACTTCTTAGTGCGCGCGGTTTCTTCCCATGCATCGAAGAATCGAATGCGGAAGCTCGGATTGCTCGTATCACGCAGGAGAAGTTTGAAGTCTACGGTCTTCACTTCTCTATTCTCCTGACCCTTTGCTGAAATGCCGCCGACGATCGCTCCAGCGCCACCAGCTATGATTCCGCCCACAACGGCTCTGCCAAGCGCTCCTGATTTTCGATAAGTGGTCTCTCCGTCCTCTACTACCTCGCATCCAAGTATGTCAGAATAGGCGTACTTCCTGATGCCGCTGGTTCCTTCTTTAAAGGCTACCTGCTTGCTCGCGTTATCAATTGCGATCAACCCCCAAGGTCCGACCAACTTCTTCGTGCTGGAGAATCCTTCAAGACGGTCTAATTCACCAGCTAGTTGGTCGGTCAGTTCCTTGCGTTCTTTCTGCTTGTCGATGTTGTACCACACGCCTCCAATCATGGCGAGCAGCAAGATCAGGCCGAAGGCACCAAGACCCCCGACGGCATCTGTAAAGACCAAGAGGAGAATGATCGCGCTTGCGATGAGCATAAAGAGGATGCTGTTCTTCATCGTGCCAGTGATTTGGTTGATGGTGTAAAGTGCAAACGGTCAATGGAATTTCGCGTGACGGATTGGAGCGGCACCCCGCAGGCCGGTAATCCGGCCGAGGAGTACAGCGGAAAGCCGGACCCCGCCTGCATTTGAGGCGGGGGCACGCCCAAACGATATTTCTTCCCGCGAACCATCTATTGGGAAGTGGAGTCGTGGAACAAGAGTGTGAGCTTAAGGTCTCTTGTGTAGGCTTTTCCATGTTGTGCGTAAAGCTGCCCGAACTCGTTCCATACTGTGTTCCAATCCCTCCAATCCTTGTCCGAGCCTGTCTCTCTCGCGGCCCTGTCGAGCTGATCTAGTTTCTTTTTGAGAGCGTGCATCTGATCAATTGGGTTCATGCCGTCGTCCTTGTTCAATTCAACAACTCAAACACACTCGCCGCCCCCTGCCCAGTCCCAACGCACATCGTAACAACACCATACTTCTGTTTCCTCCTCCGCATCTCGTTGAACAACTGAACAGAGAGTTTGGCACCAGTGCAACCAAGAGGGTGTCCTAATGCGATCGCGCCACCGTTCACGTTCACGATGCTCGGGTCCAGCCCCAGCTCACGGATCACCGCCAAGGACTGCGACGCGAATGCCTCGTTCAACTCGAACAGCTCGATGTCCTTCAGCTTCAACCCGGCCTTCTCCAGCGCTTTCGGCACCGCCGCCACCGGACCGATGCCCATGATGCGCGGCTCCACGCCGGCCACGTGGTAGGAGAGGAGGCGCGCTATCGGTTTTACGTTGAGTTGCTTCAGCATGCGCTCGCTCACCACCAGCACGAAGGCCGCGCCGTCGCTGGTCTGGCTGCTGTTGCCTGCCGTTACGCTGCCTCTTGCATCGAACACCGGACGCAGTTTTGCAAGGGATTCCAAGCTACTATTTCGTGGACCTTCGTCGGTGTCCACCATGTACTTCTCCACCTGGCGCTTTTCCTTCTCGTCCAAGAATACGCGCTCTACTTCCACGGGCACGATGTCGTCCTTGAAACGTCCGGCGGCGATCGCGGCGAGCGCTTTCTCTTGGCTGGCCAAAGCGAAGGCATCCTGGTCTTCGCGGCTCACTTTGAAGTCGCGCGCTACGGCTTCGGCGGTAAGGCCCATGCCCCAGTAGTACGTCGGGTTCTCCTTGCCCACGATGTGGTTCGGCACAATGCGCCAGCCACCGAAGGGGATCGGGCTCATGCACTCCACGCCACCAGCAATGATGCAATCGGCCTGCCCGCTGTGGATCTTGGCACTCGCAATGGCGATCGTTTCGCTGCCGCTGCTGCAATAACGGTTCACCGTCATGCCCGGCACCTTGTCATGGTTCAAGCCCATCAGCGAGATCATGCGACCGATGTTCAGGCCCTGCTCGGCCTCAGGCGTCGCGTTGCCCACGATCACATCGTCCACCTGATCATGTGAAAGGTTCGGCACACTGGCCATTAAGTGTTTTACCACATTCGCCGCGAGATCATCGGGACGTGTGAAACGGAATTTACCGCGTGGTGCTTTGCCAACGGCGGATCGGAAACCGGAGATGATGTATGCGTTCATGTTGTTGTTACCGGGCTACCGGTGGAGTTGAATTGTGGTTACGCTTTAGAGAAGCGCGGAATGTGTCTTGAAAGTTAGTGAGTTCGTTGAGAACATGGTTGAATTCGGGCACCTCGCCGTAGAACATATCGCTTGACATTCCCTCGTAGTCCTGCTGCCATGCATCGCGCGCTGCACCTTGCGGTATTATGGAGAAACCTTTTCGCAAGAGCGCTTGGTAGTCCACACCGGGATAGCGGTAATAGATGCTGCGCTGTTGTACTACAGCCGGATACAAGTCTGCTCTTGCAATGGCTTTGGTCGTCGCGCCTGTGCGATGGAGGAAGTACAGGTCGAAGTAGTGCCGTGCCAGTCGTGGTCTTGGACCTTCGGGCCGTTGTACGAGCACTTCGTGGAGGAGAAGTGCTTTTTCGATCAAGGTGCGCTCGGCCTCAAGTGTTCGCACTTGGAAGGATCCAGCACCCAACTCTTCCGGGAAGAGTTCATGCACATAAGCGCTCACGGGCATCATGGTACTCGGCCAAGCATCGGCCTTCGCCACAAGGTCCACTTTTACATGATCAAGAATGTATCCCCCGTTCGTTGCGAACAAACGCGGATAGCCGAAGGAGATCACCGTCTCGTGGTTATCGCTGTCGGCATTCAACTCAAGGTTCCACACGTGCCCCTGCAACTCGGGTGCAAGTGCTTCGCGCAAAGCTGGAAGCATAACATCCGCAGCCCAAGCACGACAAGCCTTGGCGATCTTCTTCGCGCGCTCTTTTTGTTGTCGAGGAGAGTGCTGCGGGCCGGGAATGCCATCCTCTGCCAGTCCAAGTGCGTGGCGATCCACCACCAGATCCACGTCTTCCGAGAAGCGTTCCGTGATCTTGTGCGCCTTGGAGAGCGAGGTGCCGCCTTTGAACGTGAGGTGTTCGCCGATCCCCGACAGCGCCATCGCCTTTTCGAGGAAGAGGCAGACGAATATGTCCTTCTCAATACTGGACGTAGCAAGGCGAAAGCGCTTATTGGCCTTTTCAAGTAAGTCCATTTGCCGTTCTACCCGTAGGTGGAGGAACGTTCGTGTGCTCATGGTGCTTCAGCTATTAAGCGTCGCATCACGTCCGCGATCCAGACCGGCGCGATATCCAGGTCCTTCTTCAGATCCTCTTTGCCGGTTGGGGGCAACCTTCTGAGCAATTCGGCATACTCTTCCTTACCGAAGTGCTTCCGGCCGTAGTCTCGCATCCCTTGGATCACCAAGTAGCCCACCTCGGTGCGTGCCCGCATGTACCGCGCGCTGGTGCGGCGCAGCACAATCTCATAGCCTCCGCCACCAGGACTCGCAGACTTCACCCGGATCTTGCGCGAGCGACCATCGGTTTGATAAGCGATGCGCATCGGTACTTGTGTGCTGATGCCCGTGATGTTCGCTGCTCGGGCATGCGTCTCACGTATTCGCACACCATCGCGCCGTTCAATGGCCTTCATTACATCATCGGTCGAGAAGGTGTACTCACCGTAAACCAGATCCACTTTCGGATAGTGATAGAACCCGTTCCCGATGTTCCGTAGCGCCCCCTTCTTCACCAGCCGGTGCAACGCCACGGCCACCGCGCCACGGCTCCCCACATCGCGGAAGTCGCGCGGCGTAAGCACACTGCCCCGGCCACGCTCTGCAATGCGCGCCAGTACCAGCTTTTCTACGGATGGGCGTTTCATGGTCCTACAAATGTAACACAAATGTATACGAAAGTGTTACAAATCGCGTTGCATACTAGTTATCAGGTGGTTGTGGTTGGTTTGGAGGTGGTGCATAGGGTTGTTGCCTGGGTTGCTCTGAGCTTGTCGAAGGCCTGCCCTGAGCGCCTGCACTGAGCGGAGTCGAAGGGGAGTCGAAGGGGAGTCGAAGGGTGGGCGTGCCGGCGTTCAAATGCAACGCCGTCGGGCTATTCGCCGCAAGTCCTCGGTCCCGATAAGGATCGGGACCTCCGGGCTTTCCGCTGCTATCCCTCACGCGGGCTTCGGGTTGCGAAGGACATTTGGTTCTCAATGAATTCATCCTTTCCAGTGTTGTTGCTCTGCTGCTCCCAAGAGGTAACAAAAGACGTGTGCTGGGATCCGCAGGAATGGCGTTTTAATGCCTTCGATCTTCTGAACGCCGATATCATCTTCGCGCTTCGTGACCCAGAAAGCGATGTCCACGTTCTCTTCTGCGCAGTATTTGACCGTTCCGGCATTGCGTGGAATGCGCCCATCACCTCGGTATTTGATCTCGGATACCAAATGATAGCCCGGTCCTTTGATCACCAGGTCGACCTCCTTACCGCTGGCAGCATCTCGCCAGTATCCAACTATCGGTAATTCGCGATAATGGAATGCCTTCAAATGGCGGAGGACAGCGGTTTCCACGAGCAATCCCATCTCTGTGGCATCATCCAGTACCTCTCTGCCCTTTAGCAGCACGGCATTGCGAAGTGCCGCGTCGGCCAGATAGTATTTGTGTTGTGCTCTGAGCACGTTCTTCCCACCCATTCGGATCGGTGGGATCTTATAGATAAGATGCGCCTGCTCCAGTGCAGCAAGGTGATTTCCTACGGTGGTGGTATTGCTTCCGAGCGCATCAGCCACGGTCTTGATCGATAGGATGCCACCGCTATGGATACAGAGGTAGATGAACAGGCGATCGAGTTCATCCACCTTGCGGATGCCATAGAGCGCTGTCATGTCGCGCCTAAGTACCCGTTCGACCACATCTTCACGGAGCAGCCTTTGACCGATCTCAAGATCCTTGTCCTGCAGTTTTGCCGTTTCCGGAAATCCTCCTTTAAGCAAGTAGCTGCGGAACATTGGCAACATTCCTTTGAATGCAGCGGATAGTGTTGTTAGCCTTTGCCCGGACCACTTGGCGAGATCACTCGGCTTGGGAAGAACCTTCAGCTCCGGCTCTTTGGCTTCTTGGATCTGAATGAACTCGTAGAACGAAAGTGGTGGCATCGGAACTGTTACCCAGCGACCAACACCACTTTCGGCCAAATGCCCCTTCTGTTCCAAGGCTGCTGAACCGGTAGCTACGATGCGGAAGCGATGGGTCGCATGGTCGACAGTTAGCTTGATATACGTCGCCCAATCCTTCAAATGTTGGATCTCATCCAAGAGAAGTTGCACCGGGCCTTCGCCTGGATTCACTTCTGTTTCATAGGCATGTAGGATCGCATCGAAACCAGCGAGCTTCAGGATAGGATGCTCCAAGCTCATGTACATGATGTTCAATGCCTCTCCTCCTTCGCGAATGTGAGTGTCCACCAGTTGCTTCAATACCGTTGTCTTACCCGTTTGGCGCGGACCACTGATCAGCACGGCACGTCGGCTCAGGGTGGGGTGGGTCAAGAAACTTAGTGTAGCTGCGAATGCGGTACGTCTGTAGGCTGGCACATGTGGCGCCTTACCAGTGGCCCACCACGGATTGAAACCGCGCATTACCCGGAGCAGATCATCCTGATGAAATATGGCCTCTGGCATGATCGCTCAAAGATAAATCGGATTTCAATATAAGCCAAGTATACTTTGCTTATATTGAACATATATGCCAACCATATTTTTCATTTCAGACTTCAATAGCACTTTTTCAGTTGATAATGGCACCTGTTCGGACTCCAAGGCTAGTCTCAAAGCCTCGGTCCCGGTAAGAACCGGGCCCTGTGGGCTTGCCTGCCGGATAGGTAGGCTTTCCGCTGCTATCCCTCACGCGGAGTGTGTAATTCGTTAAGAGAGTAATTCTCTTCTTGCTCATGACTTGCGTTGTTTGAAGCCGATTTCTTCTGCCGAGTACCAAATGCAATTGATATCGGTTCTTTCAAACGCTTTTTTGAAGTGTACCCCTGGAAACTGCTCGTTCAAGCATACCACCCAATTATCTAGGCCCGTCGTTAAGTGAACTACAGAATAGTGATCGCACACTATGTAGAGCGCATACCGATAGCAATCAACTTCCTCCAAGACTCCTTCGGAGTCATGAGTGCGTCGCTTGAGTTCCTGAAGTTCACCATCCTGATAGTGAAAGATGGGCCATAGGTCTTTCGTGCTTCCATAACGAGCATAATGTCGTACCGCGGTGAAGGTTCCCGAACGGGCGCGATTGGCGTCCTCCATGCATTCAAGCTCTATTCCGATTTTGCATAGGAACCGACTCAGATTGAAGAGAACCAAAGGAGTCATCACAAGGTTGAACTGCTCCCGATCCCCAGTTAACATCCCTCGGATGGTCTCATCGTTTTCCACTTCAACGGACACACTTCCATCCTCATGTGCGGTAAAGCCAATGCCATTGTCGTGTCGCGGGTGAGTGCCGGGGAAGATCCCTTTGTTCTTGTTCGGCTGCGACAGGTCGACAGAAGGCAGTGCGCCTCGCTTGGTCTTAATACCTAGATAGGTGCGCCAGAATGCTATGGGAGTCTTGTGAAGAACGAATTGCTCGATACGGCTGAAGTGCGAGTTGCATTGACAACATACCTGTCCTTCAAGAATCAAGTCATCATTCCCAAGCGATTCGGGAATGACGTGCTCCTTATTGAAGGGACCCTTGGAAAGACAGAAGAGACATGTCATCGAATTCATCGCTCAGACTGGAACTAGATCCGCGCGAGGACTTGCAGGCCCGGATCGGTGCCCGGGCTGAACTCCAAGCGCGACGGCGAGTCTTCGAGCCGGCACGCCCAAAGAACCACGCACTATGTCACACATCCGGATCATAGTCCAATGCGTTCAAGCACTCGTTGAATATTGGTGTGCTTCTGTGATCTGATCAACTGGAGTAGTTTCTGGGCTTCTCCGGCCTGCATGCGCTTCAGATCATCGGAAAGGAGTCCGAGGACTATGGCGGGCTCATCGAGTTCGAG
>Ga0335394_10001023_pt1 | contig 31061 bp, 28 predicted proteins | sample MAT03_FD_205741 | JGI IMG/M metagenome (GOLD analysis project Ga0335394, IMG submission 205741) | Freshwater microbial communities from Lake Fryxell liftoff mats and glacier meltwater in Antarctica - MAT-03 (spades assembly) (version 2) ...
AGTGGAATCGGCACCCCGAGCCTAACGGCTCGAGGCGGGCAACGCCGCCCACTTCAGAATTTCAACAGAGACCGGGACATTCCCCATTGCCAGCGCCGGCGTCATAGGGGGTGAGCAATTACAAGGATGCCGCTCGTAAAATTCAGCCCGATGGCCCAGCCGATCAGCATGTAGGACAGGGCCAGAAGCCACTCGGGCAATTGCATGGGCACCGCGAAGCCGATGTGAAGCACGCCGCCGAGGATGACGGCGCCCAGGAAGTAGGGCGAGGGCAGCCGGCAGAGGCGGCCGGCGAAACCACCTGCGATGGCGATTGCGAGCGTTGCGCCGAACGCAGACACATCGAGGGTGGGGAACCAGATGTGCGCAGGCGCCTCGACATTCGACGTATCGACCCACATACGCGCGATGGACGCTGCGGCGATCGACACCATGATGACGCGCAGATACTGCATGAAGGCGACCAGCCGTACATCCGCGCCGAAAGCTCCCGCCATCAAGACCATTGCCGTTGCGCCGCCGGGAGCCGAGCCCCACACGGCCGTCGTACCGGGCAGCACCTTGAAGCGGCTGACGAACCAGCCGAGGAAACTCGATGCCGCCAGCGTCGCCAGCACGACACCTGTTACGAGCGGCCAGCTTTCGGCGAACGTTGCCACGATCTCGATGGAAATCGACGCCGCGATGAGACAGCCGACCATCGCCTGGGCGATGCCGAACAGCGGCCTGGGAACACGCACGGTAGCGCCGTTGGTGCCTGCTACAATGGCTGCGAGCATCGGGCCGATGAGCAGAGCGGCCGGAAGGCGGGCCAGTTCGAGCGCCGCAGCGAATGCCAGCGACAGGATGAGCAGTGTCGCCCACTGCGCGAGCACGTGCAATCTCTCAAGGCGTTGGGGATGAGCCCGCGACGGCATGCCTTGATTTTCAGGCAAAGGGAACAGCGCTTGTGCCCGGCGGCAGCTTCGCCTCGTGGTCTGGCTCGACATGAATGGTGATGCGCACGCTCGGGATCTCCACGCGGAGAGCCTCCTCGATGCGGTCGCAGATGACATGGCTTTCGCGCACCGTCATGTCGCCGTCGACGATCAGGTGGAACTCGATGAACGTGGCGCGGCCGGCGATGCGCGTCTTCAGGTCATGCACCTCGAGGGCGCCTTTCGAGCTGGCTGAGATGATGTCGCGGATGCGTATATGCTCGTCCTTGTCCACCGCGCGGTCCATCAGTCCCTGCACCGACGAGCCGATGACGTGCCAGCCCTGCCAGAGGATGTTGAGCGCAACGATCACCGCAAGCGCGGAATCGAGAACCATCCAGCCGGTCAGTGTCGCGGCGACGAGGCCGCCAATCACTCCGACCGAGGTGACCACGTCGGTCATGATGTGCCGTCCATCGGCGACCAGCGCGGGCGAGCGTTCGCTGCGGCCGGCCCGGATGAGGATCTGCGCGAAGACGAGGTTTATGAGCGCGGCAAAGCCGTTGACGCCAAGGCCAAGCCACGGCTCGTTCAGATCGACCGGCTGGTTCCAGGCGCGCGCCACCTCGATGAGGATCAGCAGCGCCGCCACAACGATCAGAACGCCCTCCAGCACCGCCGAGAAATACTCGGCCTTGTGGTGGCCGAAAGGATGGTCCTGGTCGGCGGGGGTGTGACTGACGCGGATCGCCCAGAATGCGGCAAGCGCGGCGATGACGTTGACCGTCGATTCAAGCGCGTCTGAATAAAGCGCGACGGAACCCGTCAGCCACCACGCCAGCAGCTTCAGGCCGAGCACGACGAAGGCGACGATGATCGACCAGAAGGCGAGCCGAGCGACCTTCTGCTTGGAACGCGCCGAGGCGGAAAGTGCAGTCAAGTCACGCTGCCTTCACCTTGGCCTTGCGAGGCAGGTGGGCGACGACGTTCTCGATCATGCGCATGCCGGCGTTCTGGCCGAGCGTCATGATCGATTCCGGATGGAACTGCACAGCCGCAATGGGCTCCTTGCGATGCTCGAAGGCCATGATGACGCCGTCCTCGGTTTCGGCCGTGACGATGAAGTCATCGGGCAGGCGCACCGGATCGGCGAAGATGGAATGATAGCGGCCGACGGTAACTTCCTTGGGCAGCCCGGAGAAGATGACGCCGGGCTTGGAAACGCGGATGCGCGACGGCTTGCCGTGCATCGGCACATGGAGCTGGCGAAGCTCGCCGCCATAGGCTTCCGCCAGCGCCTGCAGGCCGAGGCAGACGCCGAAGATCGGCAGGTCGCGCGCGCGCGATTTCTTGATGGTCGCCGCGCAGTCGAAATCCTTCGGCATTCCCGGACCCGGCGACAGCACCACGAGGTCCGGCTTGAGACGGTCGAACACCTCGTCGGCCACGGGGGAGCGCACGGTCGAGACGTTGGCGCCGGTCTGGCGGAAATAGTTCGCGAGCGTGTGGACGAAGCTGTCCTCATGGTCGACCAGCAGGATGTTGACGCCTTCGCCCACCTTGGCGGTCCTGCGTTCGGCAGACGCAGCGTTGCCGGACTTGGCGTCGCGTATGGCGGAGATCATGGCTGATGCCTTCAGTTCGGTTTCGGCTTCTTCGTCCTCTGGTACGCTGTCGAAGAGAAGCGTCGCGCCGGCCCGCACCTCGGCGATACCGTCCTTGATGCGGATGGTGCGCAGTGTCAGGCCCGTGTTCAGGTCACCGTTGAAATGCACCATGCCGATCGCTCCGCCATACCATGCGCGTGGGCTCTTTTCGTTGCTCTCGATGAAGCGCATCGCCCACAATTTAGGTGCCCCGGTAACGGTGACGGCCCAGGCGTGCGAGAGAAACGCATCGAACGCATCCATGCCTTCGCGAAGACGCCCTTCGATGTGGTCCACCGTATGGATCAGCCGCGAATACATCTCGATCTGGCGGCGACCGATCACGCGGACGGAACCCGGTTCGCAGACCCGGCTCTTGTCGTTGCGGTCGACATCCGAGCACATCGTCAGTTCGGACTCGTCCTTCTTCGAATTGAGCAGCTTCAGGATCTGCTCGGAGTCGGCGATGGCATCGTCGCCGCGCTTGATCGTTCCGGAAATCGGGCAGGTTTCGACCCGGCGTCCGTTGACCCGCACGAACATTTCCGGCGATGCGCCAATCAGATATTCGCCTTCGCCCAGATTGATGAAGAAGGAATAGGGCGACGGGTTGATCTGCTTCAGCCGGCGCGAAATTTCCGACGGGGCGGTCTCGCAGCGTTCGTAGAACATCTGGCCCGGCACCACCTCGAACAGGTCGCCGCGCCGGAAACTCTCCATCGCCTTGGTGACCAGCTTTGCGTATTCGCCGGGCTCGTGGTCGCCGCGCGGCGGAATCCGGTCCGACGGCTTGAAAGGAACCCGCTCGCCGTCGCGCGGCATTCCCTTCGTGGTGAAGCCGTTGCCCGCATAGTCGTAGCGGTCGTGCCAGGCCTTCGCCTGGTGGTGATCGACGACGAGGATCTCGTCCGGCAAGTAGAGCACGAGGTCGCGCTGGCTTTCGGCACGCTTCAGCGAATAGTCGACGGGGTCGAACTGGAAGGCGAGGTCGTAGCCGAAAGCGCCGTAGAGCCCGAGGTTCGAATCGTCATCGGTGTGGAACAAGGCTGTGATTGCGCGCAGAACAGTGAACACCGACGGGACACGGCTGCGTTCTTCCTCGGTGAAGACACGGCCTGGTTCGGCGACAGTCAGCGCTAGGCGCTGCTTCGAAGTCTGGGTGAGCGTGACCTCTTTGAGGGAGGCGATGGCCTTGCCGATGATCGGCAGCAGGACCTCGCCGCGGCCGTTGAGCGCCTCGATGCGCATGGCGCGGCCACGCGCGGAAATAACGACCGGCGGGTCGATGATGGCGGTATCCCAGCGGGTGTAGCGGCCGGGATATTCGTAGTTGGAGGAAAAGACAGCGCCGCGCCGGCTGTTCAACCCGTCAATATAGGCCTCGATCGCCCCGGCATAGGGCGTATCGTGGCGCTCACGGGTTATCGCCACCCCGCCGGAGGTCACGAATTTTTCCCCGCCGTCTTCAAGCACTTCGATGGTCATCACCCGTCTCCGTCCGTTTCCTGTCAGGAACCCGGAAAAGCACTTGAAAAACAAATGGCCGCCCGGAGTCTCCGTTGCGGCCACACAATTTCCACGCATACGCGCTGTCAGGCCGCTGTCAGCAGGCCCACCACCAGTTCATAGCGTTCGAAAGCTTCTTCATGGCATTTTCCTTAGCGGCGAACCGATTGGTGCGCAACCGGATTCGTCGCGGCCCTCAGTCTTCCAGCGCGCCGGACTTGGCGTGGGCGCTACGGGCGTCGCCGATCATCTTGACGATGTCGTCGCCGGCGCGGCCGGAGCGCTTCGAGACACGCGTGAAGACGTAGCCGGACTGCGGGGCAAGCACATCGACGGAGCCGTTCTCCTCGCCCGGACTATGCACGATGGTCGCCAACCTGGCGCCCTTCCTGACGCGCTGGCCGGGCTCGACATGGAAGAGAATGGCGCCGGCGCGCGGCATGGCGATCATGTCGACATGGTCGATCGTGGCGACGACGCCGGTGTACTTTCTCGGCTTCGCGGCCTTCTCGTCGGCGATCACGCCGCGCGTGGCGAGCAGGCGGTAGATGCCCTCGGCATCGGCCTTGGCGTATCTGTCGTAGACGTCGGAGAGGCCGCGCAGCTCGACAGTTGTCACCACGCGCTGTTCAAGCCTGGCCTTGTCCGGCGAAACTTGCAGCCAGGGATAGATCGACGCTTCCTCGAAGGCCGCGCCAGACGGACCGTCCCAGAGCACGACGGCATCCACGCCCATCGCCGCCGCGCAGTCCTGCATCGCAGGCCAAAGCTGCTTGGGAACATAGAGGTAGGGCACGCCCTCGAAGTCGCAGTGCAGATCGAGCACGATGTCGTGGCCCATGGAGAGCCCAACGAGCAGATGTTTCAGCCGTCGGTCGGTGGTCGACGCGGCGGGAAGCGAGGGCAGGGCGCTTTTGTCAGGACGGGCGAGCAGCGGAAAATCGCGGTTGAAGTTGTTGCGGGTTCCCATGTGGAAGCGCCCTTCCAACTCGCCGAAATGATATTGCGCGCGTCCAACTGGATTGGCGGCTGGCACGATCATGATGTCGCCGAGGATGCGGCCCTCGGCCTCCGCCGCACGCAGCTTCGGCATCAGCGCATGGACGGCGACGACGCCAGGCAGTTCGCCAGCGTGGAGCGCGGCCTGGATATAGGCCGTAGGCGAATTCTTCGAGGCTCCCTTGAAGCGGAAGACAGTGAGTTCGTACGACACGCCCTCGGTGTCGCCCGCAAGCTTTTCGATCGTCGTCTTCATGCCGCCCTCCAGTCCTTGTGCCCGCTCATTGCGTCTTGTTTGCCGTGTCCGCAATGGGCCACTGCCGAGAACCGTTCAGGCCGGCGGCACGAAAGCCTGGCTGATTTCGCGAAACACCGGCAGCGCCTCCAGGCGCTCGCATTGGACCCGCAGCGCCGGATAGTCCTGCATCGCAACGACATCCGGCAGGGATTCCGTCACATGGCGGATTGCGCAGGCGACCGCGATGTCGGCATGCCCGATGCGGCCGCCGAACCAGTATTCGCCCCGCCTTCCTTCGCGGTCCTCCTCCAGCATCGAGAGCGCGCCGGCGATCTGCGCACGGCAGCGGTCGACCCAGACCGGGGAAACCTCCTTGTGCAGCACCGTCTCGTAGAACAGGCTGATGCCCTTGTCGGCGAGACCCGTTGCGAGGCCGGCAACCTTCAGAGCGCGGTGGCGGTCGGGTTCGGTCGCCGGCCAGAGCGAGCGCTCGGGTGGAACGACGCCTTCCAGATGCGCGATGATGAGGTGGCTGTCGAACAGCACGTCCTCATCGTCGAGAACCAGGGTCGGTACGCGCATGAGCGGGTTGAGCGGCCTGATCTTTTCCTTGTCGGAGAAGACCGACCAGGTGCGATGTTCGAAGCGCAGGTTGTAGAGCTTCAGCGCGATGCCGACGCGGCGCACGAAGGAGGAATCATACTGGCCGATGAGGATCATTCTCGGGCGCTCCCTGAACCGTGCCGCAGCCTGTCACGGACCGATAGAAGCCGGCAAGGGTCATGGCTTCGGCCGGTGACAGGAAGCGCGCTCAATGCGGTGCGCGTATCAGAACTGGAAATAGATGAAGGGGAGAATTTCGCGCGGCGTCATGCTGAAGAAGAGGGCGAAGGCTATGCCGGTAGCCATGGTGAAGGGAAGCGCGGGGACGTGGCTGACCACGCGCTCAAGATCGTAGCGGTGCCACAGCCAATGGATGAGACCGAGCATCGCGAAGGCGATGTAGGGATAATATGTTATCGACAATGGACCTGGTGACCCGAGAAGATCGGCCTTCAGGACCGATAGTGCCGCCGCGAAGGACGGCGTCCGGAAAAAGACGAGCGTCAGCGCGTTGAAGGTTAGCGTGAGCGCTAGCGCCGCGAGGTAGGGCATTTTCCACCGGGCTTTGCCACGACTGCTTCGGCGCCGGTAAGTCAGATAAGCGACGCCAAGTCCCTGCAGCAGGCCCCAGATGATGAAGTTCCAGCTCGCTCCGTGCCAGAACCCGATCAGGCACATGGTGACGAGGATTCCAATAGCGATGGCGTTGGGATCGCGCCGGTTCCTCAAGAGTGGAAACATGACGTAGTCTCGAAACCAACCTGCCAGCGTGATGTGCCACAGACGCCAGCCTTCGATCAGATTGCGTTGCAGGAGGGACGGCCCGAAGTTTCGCGGCAGGTAAAAGCCGAGCAACGCCGCTGTGCCGACGGCGATGTCCGAATAGCCGGAAAAATCGCAATAGACCTGAACCATGAACAGGAATTGCGCGATCACAATGGAAGGCCAATCATAGGAGAGCGGATTTGCCCAGACCGGATCGATGACGACCGCGATATTGTCGGCGATCACGGCTTTCTTGAAGAAGCCTACAGTGCATAGCAGGACCGCATTTCGGGCGTCGTACGGAAACTGGCGCAGCCCGTCGAATTGCGGCAGCAGCGTACCGGCCCTGACAATCGGTCCGGCCACAAGTTGCGGGAAGAAGGCGATGAACAAGGCGAAGTCGAGCGGGTTTCGCGTTGCCTTGAGGTCGCGCCGGTAGACGTCAATGACATAGCTCATCGTCTGGAATGTGTAGAAACTGATCCCGAGCGGCAGGATCACGTTGAGCGTCAGCATGTCCGGCTCGAAGCCGAACTGGCCGACGAATGTCGCGAAACTGCCGACGAAAAAATCGAAGTACTTGAAGAAGCCAAGAATGCTGAGATTGAAGCCGATCGAGCACCAGAACGCGATCTTGCGATTTCGTCCGTCGGGGGCACGATCGAGGTACATCGCGATGAAGTAGTCGACGCCCGTCGAGGCGATCAGCAAGAGCAGGAAGCGCCAGTCCCATGCGCCGTAGAAGACATAACTCGCTGCCAGGAGCCAGAGCTTGCGCGATCTGTTGCCGGGAATGAGCCAATAGACGAAGAACACAATCGCGAAAAAGAGAAAGAAGCGCGCCTCGACAAAAACCACGGCTCAGGAATTCTTCGTCATCAGGCACAACTCACGGCCGACAATGGAGCTCACATATTTGGCTCCCGCTTCCGTCATATGCCCCCCGTCGAACCACAGGTCCGGACTTGAATAAACGTCCGGGGCTGTGTCAGGCGTGATTGCAATCGCCAGAAGACCGGGGTCGTCACGTTTTGCCAACACGATCGCTGCCGCGAGCGATCCCACCTTCAATGGCGCCGCGTACGCGACGGGCACAAAGCCGGCTGCCCTGATTCGGTCCGCAAAGGGATTGATCGGAATATGCTCAGGTTCTTCCAGAAAGTCCTTGATGTTCCACGTTGTCAGGAAGTTCATGTGTCTTCCCTGATGCTTGTCGAGGAAATTCGAACGCTTCTTGGGTTTGCGCTCTTCGGATTCCATCGTGACATACCCTCTGTTGGTGACGCGGGCCGGATCGAACTGTTCCTCCTGGTGCCAGCGCTGAACCGCTGAGTCGCTGAGCGCATGAACGCCCAGTGCCTCGCCTAGCGCTGCCCTGAGAAAAGCCGCAACCTTGACCAGGTGCGTCCATGACCATTGATCGCTGGCGAACAGGTCGGGCAAGTATTTCAGCCTGGCGGTGACAGGTCGGCGATCCGACGCCGCAATGCCTCTGAAAGTCAGCTGTTCCAGGGAGCGCGCGTCGTATATCACCATGGTTCCGGCTGCCAGGTCGGGCGTTTCCAGCACCTTGTCTATCATGAAGGCCAACTCGAAAAGCCTCGCCCCCGGCATGCCAAGATTTATGGAATGCACCTCCGGACACCCAGCGGCTGCCGCGGCAGCGTCGATTTCCTTGGGGTCGATGCTCCTGAGCGTTACGCTCGCGCCCACGAATATTGCGTTCGGCGTTGGAGGTCGTGCGGAAAGTACTGCCAGCTTTTCGCTTATCCAGGGCCGATAGCGCACGTAGCCCTTGTCGTCGGCCGCAAAACCGATCGCGGCGCCGACTGCTGTCACACACAGTGCAAAAAGGAAGACATAGCCGAAGCTGGCGAGCACCGCATTCCTGCCGCCGGTGGCGACCTGACCGCCAGGAACCGCCTCGGTCGAACTCGCACCCACTACACAACCCCCGTGTGTCGCTGGGGAAACTGCCGATTCAACGGTGGATATTCAAGAGTGTTTCCTGCCCGCGTGAAATGCGTGCTTTGATGTGACTTCAAAGCATCATTGCGAATGCGCGATACTTCCGTCCCTTGAGGCGCGGCGATCACGCGGCGCGGGCGACCTCACATTCGCCAGACGCCGACCTTCGTCTCGGCAATCGGCGCGTTGAGGGCGGCTGAAAGCGAAAGCGCCAGCACCTCGCGCGATCTGGCCGGGTCGATGATGCCGTCGTCCCAGAGCCGCGCGGACGAATAGAGCGGGTGTCCCTCGCGCTCGTATTTTTCGAGGATCGGCACGCGGAATTCAGCCTCTTCCTCGGCTGACCACGCCGCGCCCTTGCGCTCGATGCCTTCGCGCTTGACCAGCGACAGTACTGTGGCCGCCTGCTCTCCGCCCATCACCGAAATCCTGGCATTGGGCCACATCCACAGGAAGCGCGGTGAGAACGCCCGGCCGCACATGCCGTAGTTGCCTGCGCCGAAGGAGCCGCCGATGATCAGCGTAACCTTGGGCACCTGGGCAGTTGCGACGGCCGTGACGAGCTTCGCTCCGTCCTTGGCGATGCCGCCCTGCTCGTACTTCTTCCCAACCATGAAGCCGGTGATGTTCTGCAGGAAGACCAGCGGGATTTTGCGCTGGCAGCAGAGTTCGATGAAATGCGCGCCCTTGAGCGCGCTCTCGGAGAAGAGAACGCCATTGTTGGCGATGACGCCGACCGGCATGCCCATCAGATGCGCGAAGCCGGTGACCAGCGTCGCGCCATAGTTCTGCTTGAACTCGTCGAACTCCGAGCCGTCGACGATGCGCGCGATGATGTCGCGCACGTCGTATGGTTTGCGGGTGTCGTCGGGCACGATGCCGTAGATTTCGTCTGCGGGATGGAGCGGCGGGATCGGCTTTCTGAGATCGAGTTCTATCGCCTTCTTGCCATTCAGGTTTTTCACGATGTTTCGCACGATGGCGAGTGCGTGCCCGTCGTCCTCGGCAAGATGGTCTGCGACGCCGGAGAGGCGAGTGTGCACATCGGCGCCACCGAGTTCCTCGGCGCTCACCTGCTCGCCGGTGGCGGCCTTCACCAGCGGCGGGCCGGCGAGGAAGATGGTGCCCTGGTTCCTCACGATGACGCTTTCGTCCGACATCGCCGGCACATAGGCGCCGCCGGCCGTGCAGGACCCCATCACGCAGGCGATCTGCGGAATGCCGGCCGCGCTCATGGTGGCCTGGTTGAAGAAGATGCGTCCGAAATGCTCGCGGTCGGGGAACACCTCGTCCTGGCTGGGCAGGTTGGCGCCGCCGGAATCGACGAGATAGATGCAGGGCAGGTGGTTCTGCAGCGCGATCTCCTGCGCGCGCAGGTGCTTTTTTACCGTCAGTGGATAGTAGCTGCCGCCCTTCACCGTAGCGTCGTTGACGACGATCATCACCTCGCGGCCGGACACCCGACCGACGCCCGCGATGAGGCCGGCGGACGAAATGCGCTCGTCATACATTTCCCACGCGGCGAACTGGCCGATCTCCAGGAAGGGCGAGCCGGGGTCGAGCAGTTGGGCGAGGCGCTGGCGCGGCAGCAGCTTGCCGCGCGCTGCGTGGCGCTCGCGCGCCTCGTCCGGGCCGCCGCGCTCGACGGTGGCGGCCTTAGCCGAAATGTCGGCGACCAGCGCCTTCATGCGCTCGGCATTGGCGCGGAAGGCGTCGGAGGCGGGGGAGATGGCGGAGGCGAGGGCGGGCATGAAGCTCCTAGCGGATCAATTCGACATTGCACGGAAGGTCGAGACTAGACCATGCGCGATCGGCTGTGACGATGGTGGCGCCGAAACGGATGGCGGTGGCGATGCAGGCGCGGTCGGCAAAGGAAAGGCCGAGATGCTTCGTCGCCGGTCGCAGGAGCGACGCTGCAATCGCGAGTTCGAAATCGAACGGAACAAGTTCGACCTGCTGAGCAGAGAGGAACTCGCGCATCAATTCGAGCGGTGCTCCTTTTTCCACGCCGCGCATCAAGGCTTCGCTCGCATTCACGACCGACATGGTCGCTCGATACACCCGCGTGACTGCAATGTCGGCGCCGACCTCATCGCGCACTATCGCCAGAAAGGCTGACGCGTCAAAGACGTAGATAGTCACTCGCCTTGCGCCTTGGCAGCTGCTTCCGCCGCTTCGCGTTCTAGCCGCTCGTAGCGTTCATCCTCCTGCCGGGCTTCCTTACGATGCTCGGCGATCATTTCGTCCACGATGCTTGCTCCGGGGCTACTAGCCTTCCACCCGCGAGCAAATGCCTTGACGCGCTTGAGGGCGGCAGGCGCTGAGACGATCCGGAAAGCGCCGTCAACAACCTCGGCCGTCACCGTGTCGCCGGGCCTGACAATCATGGCGGCACGCATTTCGGCGGGGATGACGATGCGGCCCGCCCCGTCGATCTTAAGCCGCGCAGGCGGGATCGACTGCAGGTCACTAGACCGCTTCAACGGCGGCTGCGACTCTTCAGAAAAACCCTTTACATTGGTCATCGTGCAACGTCTCTGCCAAGCTGGGAGAAGTATGGCATTTTCCAGTAAGAATGGCAATGCAGCGTCATTTTGCCGGACAGCGATGATGTCGGAGGCCCTAAATCTCCGCCATCATTTCCCTGCCGATCAGCCAGCGCCGTATCTCGCTCGTGCCCGCGCCGATCTCGTAAAGCTTGGCGTCGCGCAGCAGGCGGCCGGTCGGATAATCGTTGATGTAGCCGTTGCCGCCCAGAAGCTGGATCGCGTCCAGCGCCATCAGCGTCGCCTTCTCGGCGGCGTAGAGGATGCAGCCGGCGGCGTCCTTGCGCGTCGTCTGGCTGCGGTCGCAGGCGGCGGCCACCGCGTACACGTAGGCCCGCGCGGCGCTCATCGTCGAGTACATGTCGGCGAGCTTGCCCTGCACGAGCTGGAACTCGCCGATCGGCCGGCCGAACTGCTTGCGCTCGCGCACGTAAGGCACGACGACGTCGAGGCAGGCGGCCATGATGCCGAGCGGCCCGCCCGCCAGCACGGTGCGCTCGTAGTCGAGCCCCGACATCAGCACCTCGACGCCTTTTCCCTCTTCGCCAAGCACATTGTCGAACGGAACCTCTACATCCTGGAACACCAGTTCGCCGGTGTTGGAGCCCCGCATGCCGAGCTTGTCGAGTTTTTGCGCGATGGAGAAACCGGGCATCGCCTTCTCGATCAGGAAGGCGGTGATGCCGCGCGATTTCGCCGCCGCGTCCGTCCGGGCGTAGACGACCAGCGTGCCGGCGTCCGGCCCGTTGGTGATCCACATCTTGGAGCCGTTCAGCAAATAGCGGTCGTTGCGCTTGTCGGCGTTGAGTTTCAGCGACACGACATCCGACCCGGATCCGGTTTCCGACATGGCGAGCGCCCCGACCGTCTCGCCGGCGCACAGGCCGGGCAGGTACTTTTCCTTCTGCGCGACCGTGCCCCAGCGGTTGATCTGGTTGACGCAGAGATTGGAGTGCGCACCGTAGGAAAGGCCGACCGAGGCAGAGGCGCGGGAAATCTCTTCCATGGCGACCACATGCGCCAGATAGCCCATGCCCGAGCCGCCGAATTCAGGGTCGGCGGTGACGCCAAGCAGGCCGAGCGCGCCGAGTTCCGTCCACAGATGTCCAGGAAACTCGTTCGAGCGGTCGATGTCGGCCGCCAGCGGCGCGATCCTTTCGGTTGCGAAGCGGCGCACCATGTCGCGAAGGCCGTCGATCTCCTCGCCGTGGCCGAAATCAAGCGTGTTGAGATACATTGGCGTCCTCCTTCACCCCGACCAGCCGCATCGTCATGGCGAGATAGGTCTTCGTCACATCCTCCACCGACAGCTTCCCGTCCGGCCGGAACCAGACGATAACGCCTGAGATCATCTGAAGGATAGCCATGGCAATGAGGCCGACATCGTCAATGGCAAACATGCCTTGCTCGGCGCCGTCGCGAAGGATCACGCGCAACTCCTTTTCGTAGGCTCCACGGAGCTTCAGGATCGCACTCAGCCGCTCCTTGGTAAGGCTGCGCAGGTCCATGTTCGAGACATGGGTCGCGTGGCGGCGCTCGATGTGGAAGCTGAGGTGGTGCCCGACGAATGCGGTAAGCCGGGCAGTGGCATCGTGGGAGGTCGGTCGAGTCGCGTCCCAGCTTGTCGTCAGCTCGCGCAGATGCAGGTCGAGCAGAGTGAACAGCAGTGCCTCCTTGGTGGGGAAGTAGCGATAAAGCGCGGCCGCCTGCACGCCGACGGCGGCGGCGATCTGGCGCATCGAAACCGCCTCATAGCCGTGGCGGGCAAACAGATCGAGCCCGGCCGCCCGGATCGACGCTTCGGTCTTTTCGCCATCGGAGCCTGTCGTTCGCGCCATATCCGATATTAAAACAAACGTTCAATTAATTCAATCGTCAGTCTGGCATAGTTGTTTTTGGCGGAGCATTTCTGGACTTCATCGACTGCCGCCGCGTACGCTGCGGCCCGCATTGTCAATCGAGTGCCCGCATGGATCTGCCGCCCTTTCTCCTCGACCACTGGCTGTCGAAACACAGTTTCGCGGTGCCGCCGATCGAATACGACCTCGCGTCGAGCACGGGGCCGAAGTGGACCGTCGGCGAATTGCTGGCGTTGGGCGCTGGAACCGACGTCGATGACACGGTGCTCAGCTATGCGCCGGCCGCAGGAAGCAAGGCGCTGCGCACTGCCATCGGCGAGTTCCTGGGGGTCGACCCGGACTGGGTTGTCGCAACCGTTGGCGCTTCCGAAGCGCTGTCCATACTCATGTGCCTCGCTGCGCGTCAGGGCGCCAACGTCATCCTGCCTTCGCCGGGCTATCCGGCATTCGAGCCGATGGCAGGCGTCTGGGGGCTGGAGGTCCGGCGCGCCATCCTTTCGCGCGACGACGGCTTTCGACAGACTGCCGACGACGTGCTTGCACTGGCGGACGACGCAACGGCTCTTGCGCTGGTCAACACACCGCAGAACCCGTTGGGTACGACCATGCCGCGCGACGATATCGAACGGCTTGCCGCGGCGCTGGAAAGTCGCGGCGCGCCGCTGATTGTCGACGAGGTCTATCATCCGCTCCATTTCGATGAACCGCGGGCCTCGGCCGCCGGCATCCGGAACGTCGTCGCAATCGGCGACATGTCTAAAGCGCTGTCGCTGGCCGGCCTGCGTCTCGGCTGGCTGGTCGAGCGCGATGCTGCGCGGCGCGCCATGGCGATCGACGCGCGCAGCTATTTCACCATCAGCAGTTCGCCGCTGCTCGAAAGGCTCGCCGCCCACGCCCTCGTCAATCGTGATATCTTGCTCTCCCAGCTGCACGGCGTCGCGAGCGAAAATCTCGACGCGCTTTCCGACTTGATGGCGCGTGTTTCGGACGTTCTTGCATGGGCAACGCCGACCGGCGGCACGGTTTGTTTCCCCTGGTTTCGCGATGGCCGCGACAGCCGGCCGTTCTGCGAGGCGCTTGCTGCAAGGGGCGTGCTGGTGGCGCCCGGCGACTGCTTTGGCATGGCCGAGCACATGCGCGTCGGCTTCGCATTGCTGCAGCCGGCCAAGTTCCTGCAGGCGTTGGCCATTTTCGAGCGGACGCTTCGCGAGGCCTGAGCACGTTTGATCTGTGGCCCCTGGTTGCCTCGGCCGCCGTTGCTGGCGCGCGGCCGATCGGATAGCCTTTGCGAGGCGGACTTCGGAGAGCGGCATGTCCGATGAACATGTGGAGCGGCGGCTGGCTGCCATCCTGGCGGCGGACGTCGTGGGTTACACGCGTCTCATGGAGACCAACGAAGAGCAGACGCTCGGGACTCTGCGCCAGCACCGTCGCGAGTTTTTCGATCCCACCGTCACGCGCTATGGCGGGCGGATCTTCAAAGTCATGGGCGACGGTTTCCTGATCGAATTCGCCAGCATCCTCAACGCGACGCGCTGCGCCGTGGAGATCCAGCGCAGCATGCCAGGGCGCAACAGCGGCGTGCCGGAGGACCGACATTTCCGCTTTCGCATGGGCATAAACCTCGGCGACATCATCGTCGATGGCGACGATTTCCACGGCGACGGCGTGAATCTGGCGGTGCGGCTGCAGGGGCTCGCTCCGCCGGGCGGAATCGCCTGCTCGGCCGCCGTGCGCAACGAGGTCGGCAACAAGCTCGACATCATGTTCGCCGACCAGGGGGCAAGGCGGGTCAAGAACATCGCCCAGCCGGTCCGTGTTTTCTTCGCCAACTGGGGACAGCCGGCGCCCAGGCAGGCTTTGGCTGGCCCGGTGCATGTCGACAAACCATCGCTCGCCGTGCTGCCCTTCGCCAACATCGGAAACGACCCGGAGCAGGAATTCTTCAGCGACGGGATCACCGAGGACATCATCACCGACATGTCCAACGTGTCGGGACTTTTCGTGCTGAGCCGCAACACCGTCTTCGCCTACAAGGGGAGGGCCCAAAAGCTGGACAACATCGCCAGGGAACTGGGCGTGGCCTATGTGGTGGAAGGCAGCGTGCGCAAGGTCGGCAACAGGGTGCGCATCAACGCCGAACTGATCGAGGGCGCCACCGACGGACACCTCTGGGCGGCGCGCTACGACCGCGACCTGACCGACATCTTCGCGGTGCAGGATGAGATCACCAAGGCGATCGTGGACCAGTTGAAGGTCAAGCTCCTGCCGGAGGAGAAGAAGGCGATCGAGCGGGCTCCGACCGAGAATGTGGAGGCCTACACGCTCTATCTGCGCGGCCGCGAATACTACCACATCGCCTCGCGCGCCAATCACCTTATGGCTAGGCAGAACTTCGTGCGCGCCGTCGAGATCGATCCCAATTATGCCCGCGCCTACGCCGGCATTGCAGTCTGCGACGCGCGCCTGCAATCCCACTATGGCGTCGACATCCCCGTCGAAGACATCCTGGCGACCACCGACAAGGCGCTGAGGATCGATCCCAATCTCGCCGAGGCGCATGCGGCGCGCGGCTTCGCGCTGGCTGTTGGTGGCCGCCGCGATGACGCCATTGCCGCGTTCGAGCGGGCTCTTGCGCTCGATCCGGATTGCCACGAAGCCAATCGGTATTACGCCGAGTTCTGCGTTACCGACGGACAGTTCGAGACCGCTGCGCGATGCTTCATGCGCGCTATGGAGATCAAGCCCACGGACTATGGTTCGCCGTTCATGCTGGTGAACGTTTTCCGCTCGCTCGAGCAGCGTGACAAGGCCGAAAGCTATGCCCGGATAGGCATCCGGAAGGCCGAGGAGGAACTCAAGGCGCATCCCGAAAACGCCAACGCAGCCTGTCTCGGCGCGATCGCGTTCGCGTTTCTTGGGGACCATGCCAAGGCGCTCGAATGGCTTGCGCATTCGCTGGCCACCGACCCCGGCGACACAAACATCCAGTACAACGCAGCCTGCACCTATGCGCAGCTCGGCGAGGTGGAGCGGGCGATTGACATGCTTGAGCGCTGGCTCCCGGAGGTAGGGCTCGACATGAAGCTTTGGTTCCGCAACGATTCCGATCTTGACCCGATCCGGCAACACCAGCGTTACGCCCGACTGCTTGAACTTTCAGAAAATTGACGACGGAATTTTGCGGGCCGCTTACCGAAAAGTTTACGTTGCGGAAAGACTTCTCGCCAATTTCCGGCCATTGCTATAAGGCTGGAGACTTGCGGCGGTCGTGGGGTTTTTATGGGCACACGGTTCAGGCTTTTCGTGCAGCCCCCATTCGCGGATGCCGGGGAGCAGCCTGAATTCGTTACCGTCTCGTCGCCTTCGGGAAGCGTGGGCCCAGGCCCCTCCGACGAGAGCATGTTTGTCATCGAGCCTGTCGGCAAGAAATGGCCCTACGGCATAAGCCGAGCGCCGTTCGGCACGCCCTTCATCTACCTGCCGCAATGGAAGGGCAAGCGCCTTCCTCCGGCGTTGCCCGACGCGAACGGCGACTTCGACTACCTGAAACCCGGAATGGAAGGCTTCGAAGCAGCGCATGCTTTTGGCTGCGCGCGCTTCACGCTCGACATCTGGGAGAACTATCTCGGCCGTCCGCTGGAGTGGCATTTCCGCGACGATTTCGATCGGCTTGAAATCACGATCCTTTCCCAGTGGGACAATGCGCAGTTCGGCTACGGCTTCCTTGAGATCGGCAGTCAGTTCGAGGCCGATGGCAGCGTGCTCCCCTTCACGCTCGACTTCGATGTGATCGCCCACGAGGTCGGGCACGCATTCATCTACAGCATCCTCGGCGTGCCGGACGCGCATACGGAGCTTCCCGAATACGAAGGCTTCCAGGAGGCCTTTTCCGACTGTGTGTCGCTGATCGCGGCAATGCATTTTCCGTCCGTCATCGACGAGGTGCTCGATGAGACGCGCGGCAACCTCTATCTGTCGAACCGCATCGCGCGCTTCTCGGAATTTCCCGGCCAGCGCCAGATACGAACCGCCAACAATGTCCACACCATGGACGAGTTCATCGACGGCTACAAAAATGAGCATGAACTGTCGCAGCCGTTGACCGGCGCGATCTTCGACATATTGGCCGACATCTTCCAGGAAAGCCTTGTCGAGTGCCGTCTGATCACGCCGGAGGTGGAGGAACTTGCCGAAATGGTCGAGTTCGGCGGCGAGGACGACGGCGCGGTGCAGGCAGCATTCGACCGGGCCTATGCCGAGGACACGGAAGGCTTCGTTGCTGCGCTGCTCGACGCGCGCGACACCATGGGCACCTATCTGGCCGAAATGCTCTGGGACCTCGATCCCGACTTTCTCGACTATGGCGACGTGGCAGACGCCATGCTTGCCGTCGACGATCGCGCGACCGGCGGACGCTACAGCGACATCATCGACCGCAACTTCGAGCGGCGCGGCATCGGCGTCCTGCACGCCGGCCCGCGCTTCAAAGCAAAGCGGCGCGACAACCTGCCGTCGCGGCGCACGGTTCAGCCGAGGGACCGGCTGCGGCTGCCGCGCATGAGTTATCGCGAGAGCTATGCGCTGGCGCGGGGAATGAGGAATGTAGGCGGCGATGGGACCGACGAGCCCAATCTAAGAGGAGGTCATTGAGATGGCGAAGAAACCACCCGCTGGGATTTCGGAAAGTATACTCAATGTTTCAGCCGTCTACCTCTTTGGCAGATTGATCAGCGATCTGAGGGTGGTAGGCGAAAATGACTCCGAGGACGGCGTGAGGCTGCCCCGTGGCGGCGCCAACAATTTTCTCAAAGGTCAAGTTCGCAACAAGGACGCCGGTCTCGCACGCGTCTATGCGTTCTCGTTCGAGGGAAGCCTTTACGAACTAGCGCGACCGAGCCTTTTCCTTGTCCATGGCGGGGGTCTCGATCCCGACGCTCCTCCGCCGGTTTTGGAGGCGTTGGACCGACTCGCGCGATCGCCTGGGCGACTGTCCAGGACCGGCCTTGGTGTGCACTCCGGTTCGTTCTCAATGGATCTGAAGGTTTGGGCCTACGACAAGGGCGACTTTTCGATGCGCCTTGATGTGGAGACTGGCACATTGGAGCACATACTGCTGTCGACCGAACTGGACGATGAAGCATGGGCCAGCGGCGGTCGCTCAAGCGGTGGCAGGTCCAGTGGTGGGCGCTCCAGCGGTGGAAGGTCCAGTGGTGGGCGCTCCAGCGGAGTGATGGGAAGATCGAGCGGTTGGGTGCCTCGCCGTGGCGACTCAGACTAGTGGGATCACAGGAGGAGATCATGCAGTACGCAAAGGCGGCAAAGCCGACGGCCGACAACGACCGTCAGCAATGCCCGTTTTCGTTGACCGATATAAGTCAGGACGTTTTCAAGATCGGAGGAATTGCGGTCGACGTGATCCTGTCGGGCAGAGATCTGGATGCCGACGGGCTCGAGGCGGTCATACACTCACTTGATGAGGACGCTCCCGTCGCAGGCGACGCACTGACCATCGTCCAACCGGCGCCCGATGACATCCGTAACGGCAGTTTTCCAATCACGGTAAAGCTGAACCAGGCAAGTGCCGGTTTGCGCCGTATTGGAGTTAAGAACTCATGCTGCTTGTTTTATCTGAAGAAGGTCGTGCGATTCGAGTTTTGACGCAGATGCGGATATCTATTCTGCTCACCCCCGCGCCGCGCTCAACGCCCCCGGCAACTCCTCGGCGAAGATGTCGAGTTCGTGGTCGAGGCCGACGCTGACGCGGATGCAGCGGTCGAGCACGGGCACCATCGGCTTGCGGATGAAAACGTCGCTGGCGATCAGCTCCTTAAGAACCTTGAGTGCGAAGGCGCCGTCCGCGCCGCAGTCGATGGTGACGAAGTTGGTGGCGGACGGGATCGGCGACAGGCCGTTGTCGCGCGCGATCGCCGCGATGCGCTCGCGGCCGGCGGCGACCTTCGCTCGCACCTCGGCGAGCCATGCCTGGTCGGCAAGTGCTGCCTCCCCAGCCACCAGCGCCATGCGGTTGACGCCGTAGTGATTGCGCACCTTTTCGATGTCGCGGATGAAACCTTCCTCGCCGACCGCATAGCCGCAGCGGATGCCGGCGAGGCCATAGGCCTTCGAGAACGTGCGCATCCAGGTCACGTTGGGACGTGACACGTCGATCGGCACGAGGGCCGACTGAGGGCCGAGTTCGCCATAGGCTTCGTCGAGCACCAGCATGGTCGTTTCCGGGAGCGCCTCGATGAAGCGCGTGAGTTCATCAGCCTCCCACCACGTCCCCATCGGATTGTCGGGGTTGGAGAGATAGACCAGTGGCGCGTTCTCGCGCTTTACGGCCGCGAGCAGGCCGTCGAGGCTTTCGCGGTCGTTCTCGTAGGGCACGGCGACAAGCCGCCCGCCAAAGCCGGCAACGTGGAAGTTGAAGGTCGGATAGGCGCCAAGCGAGGTGACGACCGGCTGGCCGGGCGAAATCAGCATGCGCACGACGAGGTTGAGCAGGCCGTCGATGCCTTCGCCGACGACGACATTGTGGGTAGAGACGCCGAGATGGGCGGCGAGGGCTGCCTTGAGATCGAAATTGTCGGGGTCGCAATACATCCACATGTCGGGCGCCGCCGCCCGCATCGCGGCGATCACCGACGGCGCCGGGCCGAAGCTGCTCTCGTTCGCGCCGATCCGCGCGCGGAACGGCCTGCCGCCACGGTCGCGCTCCTGCGCTTCCGGCCCGACAAACGGCACGGTCGGCGGCAAGGTGGCGACGAGGGGCGTCAAGGCGGGGCGGCGGACCATCGGAAGCTCCATGCGGCTGAACTATTTGCTGCCAAAAAGCTGGCGGCGCAATGGCTTCCGTGCAAGGGCCCAGGCACGCCATCGGCGGTCGCCCGCGACAAACGAACAACAAACTGCAATCGACTTTGCGCGAGCGTTCTGGTTCAATGCCGGCATTGTTTGCAGGCCGAAATGCAGGAGGTTGACGTGAAGAAACTGATGATGGCCATAGCGATGCTGTTGCCTGCGTCCGCCGCGATGGCCGACCCGACCTATGTCGTTTCCACAATGAGCTGCTCCAAGGTCCAGGCGGCGGTCCAGAGCAGCGGATCGGCGATCCTGAGATGGCAATCCAAGAACGGCAATCCGCTTTACGGGCGCTATGTGTCTGACCGGCGGTTCTGCAAGTCTGGCGAAATCGTCACGATTGCCAGCGTGCCGGCAGCCGACAAGTCCTGCAACGTCAAGAAATGTGTCTGGAAGGTCCGGAGCCGGTGACGGCCGGCTCACTCGAATGACTTACGTTCTTCGGAGGGTCTTGTGGGTCGAATCGTCATTTCCCTGACAGCGCCCGTCATGCTTACCGCGACCGGCGATGCCCTTAGCGACAGCACATCGGTGGGCTTGTCGGTCACTTTCGACCGCCAGGAAGCTGACATCGGCGTCCCTCAGACTGCCAAGGTCGAACTCGGCGTTGCCCATACTTTCGATGTCGGCATCGTCCTCGGCGGATCCATGGAATATTCCAACTCCGCGTTCAGCGACTCGGCCACCCTCAATCTCGAAACGACCGTGGGCTAGCGAGCCCACCTCAACGACGTGGTCTCGGTGTCGGGCAGCGTCGGCATCGGCGAACCGGTGCAGGTGTCCGGTACAGGCGACGACATTGGATATTACGTCCTGCGCGCGGCCGCCGACCTGAAATTGAACGATACCGTCACCTTGAATGCCGTGGCCCTTCGCTATCGCGATGGATTCGATCCCGATGACGACTGTCCTATATCTTACGCCGCAGGTCGCGACCGGCTTCACCTTCAAGCTCGATGAACACAATGCGGTTTCGACCAAGGTCGAGTACAACAACAAGGATGGCGAGCCTTACACGATCGGCTTCGCCCTGGGCCTTTCCCGCGGTTTCTTAGGTGCTGTTGGAAGTGTGGCGGTCAAGCTGACGCGGCATGCAGCCGTCTGCGATCGAATCACAGGGTGGAATCTCGGCATGTCGGGGAATTGCGGGTCTCGACTGTGAGCGGTGGCGGAGAGGAAGGGATTCGAACCCTCGAGAAGCTTTCACCTCTACGCCCTTAGCAGGGGCGCGCCTTCGACCACTCGGCCACCTCTCCGGCCGCGGTGGATAAAGAAAAGCCCCGGCACAATCAACACTTATGCCTGCGGTGTCCGAAAAAACCAGGAACAGCGGCAGGGCAGGCCGCAACCCCCGGGCTCTACCGGCTCGATTCGGCCGGATGATTCTCCAGCGGCTCATTGGTTCCGCGCCGTTTCGCAAGGGCCGGTCGGGGCGTCATGGTTAACGGAAGCTTTCCGGGGCGCCCCAAATCGTGTCATTTGTGCAACATCGCCGGGGGATAGCGGCTGGGCGGCGGCAAAGCGGGCCACATCGTGGTTGAACGGCGGCGCGTCATGGGTAATGTCGGCGGTGAAGAAGCAGCGCAGCAAGCGTGTTTTTTCGGAATTGGGGATGGGGCAGGGAACGCTGTCCTTCAGCAAAAATACCCAGACCCGTTTATCAACTTTTGACTGGAGGTCAGAAAATGAACATCAAGAGCCTGCTTCTCGGCTCCGCTGCGGCCCTCGTCGCAGTTTCCGGTGCGCGCGCCGCCGATGCGGTGGTGATCGCCGAGCCGGAGCCCATGGAATACGTTCGCATTTGCGACACGTATGGCGTCGGCTTCTACTACATCCCCGGCACCGAGACCTGCCTCAAGGTTTCCGGCTACGTCCGCTACGACATCGGCGTCGGCAACCGCGGTCATCTCGATGTAGTTGACAAGGGGGATTATTACTTCAACGGCGACTACAATTATAACGATACCTACAAGAAGCGCGCACGTTTCGCCCTGCGCGTCGATGCACGGTCGGAGACCGAGCTCGGAACGCTGCGCGCCTACGCCCAGATCAACTTTGACTACGATACGAGCGGTTCGACCGATGGATATGCTTTCACCGACACGAGCGACAATTTCGCGATCAACCACGCCTACATCGAGCTCGCCGGCTTCCGCATTGGCAAGACCGACTCGCTGTTCTCGACGTTCACCGGCTATGCGTCGGGCGTCGCCAACGACGGCCTCGTGCCCTACGGTCCGTTCGGCACGCACCAGATCGCCTACACCTGGAGCGGTGGCAACGGCTTCTCCGCCGCGGTCGCTCTCGAAGAAGGCTACGATGCGTTCACCATCGACAGCTACATTCCGCATGTCGTCGGCGGCGTCGGCTTCACCGGTGGCTGGGGCGGCGTCTCGATGGTCGCGGGTTACGACTCGAACGTTGAGGAAGGCGCAATCAAGGGTCGCGTCGACTTTAACGCCAACGATGCGCTCTCGCTCTTCGTGATGGCCGGTTACAACACCAATGGCGACTTCAACAACTACTTCGCCCAGTGGGGCGGCGATTGGGCTGTCTGGGGCGGTGGCGCTTGGAAGTTCAACGACAAGACGAAGCTCAACCTCGAAATCGGTTATGACGAAGAGGAAAACTTCTCGACGGTCGTGGGCCTCGACTATGAACTGGTTCAGAACTTCACGATCACGCCGGAAATCGTCTACACGGACAACTTCGATTTTGATCAGGACGACAACTGGGGCGGTTTCCTTCGCTTCCAGGCCAACTTCGGCGGCTGATCCTTATCGGCTGACATTATGAAGTGAATTGGGGCCCGCACTCTCTGGAGTGCGGGCCCTTTCTGTTCTGCGTTGTCCCCGGTGCCGTGTTTCCGCGGCGGGAATGACGGACCGTCTCAAGGTTGGCGGCGAAGGCGATACCAACTGGATTCGCCTCGCGGTTTTTGCTAGCAGGGTCCCATGAGCAGATTGCCGCCCGCCTTCGCCAAGCATCGAAACTCCGCCCATCAGCCGCGACGCCAACTGCCGGCGCCGGGTGGCTTCGACGAAGTGATGCGTCGAGCCCAGCTCTGCTGCGACAACGGCGACATCGCCCAGGCGGAGAAACTCTGCATTGCGGTCCTGTCGCGCGATCCCGGAAATGTGCAGGCCCTGATGATGGCTGGGTCGCTTGCGCGCGGCATCGGTGACTTCGGTCTGGCCTTGACCTTCTTCAAGAAGGTTGTCGCGCTGAAACCGGACTTTTTGGAAGCCCATCTCAGTCTCGCGGCGGCGTACAGTGAGGCGCGTGAGCACGATGACGCCATCACGCATTTCCTCTACGTGCTGGCCCGAAAGCCCGACCTGGTTCCAGCTCTCGGTGCGCTGGGAAAGTGTTACACCGCTTCGGGACAGGCCGAACTCGCCCTGCCGGTTTTCGAGAAGGCGACGAAGCTTGCGCCAGGCCACGAGGAACTGCGCTACGATCATGCCGATGCGCTGATCGCCCTTGGACGGATGGATGAGGCCGCCGACCTCCTGCGCGAGAACATCGCGCGGGGACACCGCGTCGCCGGATCCTACCGATCGCTTGCGGAAACGCGGAAGATGTCGGGCGAACCGGTCGAACTTGCCGCGATTGTCGAGAAACTTGCGGAGCCCGACCTGCCCCAGCGCGACCGGGTTCTATTCCATCACGCGGCCGGCAAGATCGTGAATGATCTGGGACGCTACGAGGAGGCGATCGATCATTTCCAGGCCAGCAAGATCGCGGCCGGTCACGGCTTCGACATCCAGGCCTACCGCCGTCGGGTCGACACGCTGGTCGCCTCTTTCACGCCGCAATTGCTGACGTCGAAGGCCTCCTTCGGCGACCCCTCCGAGGTCCCGGTCTTCATCGTCGGCATGCCGCGTTCCGGAACCACGCTGACCGAGCAGATTTGCGCAAGCCACCCGGCTGTCCACGGCGCGGGGGAGCTCGTCAAGTTGGGCAACCTGGTGCGGCAGGCAGGCTATGCACTTGATCCGAATGGTGCGATCCAGAAGCCGCCGCAGGCCTTGACCGCCGTTGAGGCGCGGACGATGTCGGCGGCTTACCTCGACTTCGTTCAGCGAAAATCGCCGTCATCCGCCCGCGTCGTTGACAAGATGCCGCATAATTTCCAGTTGGTCGGTATGATCGCACTGATTTTCCCGAATGCCAGGATCATCCATTGTACGCGTGATCCGATCGACAACTGCCTGTCCTGCTTCTTCAACACATTCAATGACAAGCACGGCTACAACACCGACCTGCATACACTCGGCCTCTACTACCGCGAGTACAAGCGACTGATGCGGCACTGGAACGCGCTTCTTCCAGGCCGGATACACGAAAGCAACTATGAGACCATGATCGCCGACCAGGAGGCGGAGTCGCGCCGCCTGATCGACTTCCTTGGCTTGCCGTGGGACGACGCGTGCCTGCGCTTCTATGAGGCCGACCGGTCCGTGACCACGCCAAGCCGCTGGCAGGTCCGGCAGCCGATCTACCAGACGTCCGTCAAGCGCTGGAAGAAGTACGAGAACAAGATCCAGCCGCTGATCGAGGCGCTCGGAGATATGGCCGACGTTTGAGAGAAGGCGCGGCGGAAAGAACCGCCGCCTATAGCTTGCTTTCCGCCCGATCGAAGAATGCCGCAATGATTTCAGGCAGTTCGCCGGTCTCGAGCAGCGGCGGGTGGCCCTGTCCTTCCACCGTCACGGTCTGGCAGTCCGGGTGGCGATGCGCCATCTCGGCGAGCGTCGCCGCCGAGAGCAGCTTCGAGTTCGCGCCACGGACGGCCAGCATCGGAAAGCGCCTGAGCGCCTCGAAAAGCTGCCAGATCACCGGCAGCGGCTTGTCGAGATCGATCCTCCGGACGACCTTCAGCAGCGCCGGATCGAAATCGGGAACCAGCTTGCCCTTGTGCTCGCGGTAGAGCGCGGCTGCGAATCGCTGCCAGTCGTCCTCCGAAAGTGCAGGGAACGCCGTTCCATGCGTCGCGCGCTGGATCGCAACCGCCTCGGCCATGTCCCTGGGTTTGGGCGACCGCTCCAGGTAGGACCTGATCTGCGCCATGCCTTCGCCCTGCAGGACCGGCCCTATGTCGTTCAACACGATCGACTTGATGGCCGTTGGCCGCAGCGATCCCAGGCTGTGAATGATCAACCCGCCGCGCGATGTGCCGATGAAGTGGGCCTTCTCGACGCCGGCGGCGATCATTCCGGCGATCACGTCTCCGGCTTCGACCGCGACATTGTAGTTGTGCCAGTTCCGGTCATAGGCGGAGGCCCCGCGTCCCCGGTAGTCGAAGGCGACCACCTTGCGCGGATTCTCCGTCCGGTTGGCGAGCTTGCGCGCCAACTCGTGGAAATCGCGCGAATTGCGCGAGAGCCCGGCCAGGCAGACGACCGGAACGGTGTCCCTCGGGCCATCGCCATAGACGCGGGCGTGCAGCTTCAGGCCATCGCCGGCCGAATAGAAAAGATCGGAGAATTCGCTGCCGGATGTCATGCCAATGCCGCTCTATCTTAATCAGCATCGGTGATAGTGGCGGGTGCGGTTGGCGTCAAATGGGCCGCATCTACTGCGAAGCCAGCCGCCGGCCTTTCACCAGATCGCCCTCGATGTCGAAGGTTCCGGACAGCCGCATCTTGTAGACCTGGTAGTTCTCCATCACCCGCTGCACATAGGCCCGCGTCTCGGCGAAGGGGATACGCTCTATCCAGTCGACCACATCGTCGACATCCAGCCCGCGCGGATCGCCGTAGCGGCGCATCCAGTCGCGCGCGCGTCCCGGGCCTGCATTGTAGCCGGCGAAGGTCAGGATGTAGGAGCCGTCGAACCGCCCGAGCTGTTCTCCGAGGAAGGCGGCGCCCAGCGTTGCGTTGTAGCCTGGATCGGTCGTAAGGCGCTCGGGGGCATAGGCGAGGCCGGCTTTTTTCGCCACGGCTTTCGCTGTGCTGGGCAGAAGCTGCAGCAATCCTTGCGCGCCGGCATGCGAGACGGCCGAGATGTTGAACTCGCTCTCCTGGCGCGCGATCGCATAGGCGAGCGCCCTGCCGGATGCGGAGAGGTCGGCGTCGGCGGGGATGGCGCCGACGGGATGCGAAAGCGCCCCCGCGTCGATCCCGCGCGCCGTCGCGATCTTTCCGACCTTGAGAGCGAGAGTCCGGTCGCCGCGCCTTTCGGCCATGTCGACGAGCAGCGAAAGTTCGCGCGGGTTGATGATGTCGGCCGCAAGGCCGCGATAGAGCGTGTCGGCAAGCCGGGTCTGCCCGCATTGCTGCAGGCGCCTGATCGCATGGACCACCTCACGCCGCTCGAACATGTCGCGGTCGGCGGCCGATGGTTGCGGGTAGTCGACGTTCAACTGCCTGCCGCCTATGCGTTCGGCGGCCAACTGGCCATAGAACGTCGTGCCGTGAATGGCTGCCTTGCGGTAGAAGAGCTGCGCGTCGCCTGGAGCGCCGGCCTCCGCCGTTCGCCCCAGCCAGTAGTAGGCGCGCGCCAGCGAAATCGGCCCCTCGGCCATCGCCGCGATATGGGCAAAGTGCTTGGCCGCGCCCTTGGGGTTGTTTAGTCCCCGAAAAGCGTACCAGCCCGCGTGGAATTCTGCGTCGGCGGCCTCGACCGGGCTTTCGGCGGCGTGCGCGGCGGCGATACGGTACGCCATCTTGATGTCGCCGGCGTCGACCAGTTCGCGCGACAGGACGCGACGTTCCAGCCACCAGGCGTCCGGGTCGATCAGGGCAGCCTTGTCTGTCGGCGCCTTCAGCATGACTTCGGCCGCTTCCGCGAATTTCTTCTTCTTGCGCAGGTACTTCGCCTCGGCGAAGAAATACCCCGCCGAGCGCATGTCCTGCGGCACGGCCTTCAGAAGCGCGGCGGCGTTCTTGTCGCCACGAACAACGGCGGTCCACGCCTTGGCCAGAGGCTCGGCTTCAGCGTCGTCGGCTACCCGCGCCGCTGCATTGATCTTCTCGGAGTACAGCAGACGCTCCATGCGCGCGCGGTGATCGGCGGCGGTCATGACCGCGCCGAACTCGTTGAGGATGCGCGCTTCGTCGGCGGCCTCCAGCGTATCGGTACGCCAAAGCGGCGATATGACGGCGCGCGCCGCCTCAATTTTTGCGAGCGTCAGATGCGAGCGTGCAACCAGCATGATGCCTTCGACAGTTTCGGGCGCACCGCCCGCGAACGCTGCTATTGCCGCCAGCGGCTCCGGCTTTTCGCGCACAAGCGCGCGCTCGGCGTTGCGGCGCAGGCTGATCGCGCCCGGCCAGTTCCGGAACATGGTGGTCGCGGCCGCGATCTCTGGACCGGGCACGTCGCGACCGCCCCGGATGGCGATGGCCCACATGAGAATGCGGTAATCGAGGCTAGTCACCGGGAATCCGTCGCGGATGGCGCGCGCTTCGAGTACTTCTCCTTCAGACAGCGCCGCCAGCCCGGCTCTCAAGCGCACGATCTGCGCCCGGCTATGCAGGGGGACGTGTTCTTGCGCTGCTCCGGGCGATAGGTTCACGGGGGCCGGTGCTGCGGTATCCTGCGCGTTCGCTGCGGCTGCCCCAAGGAAAAGCGGTGCTGCCACGAGGAGGAAACGGTTCATGCGCGCAAGGCGCCAGGAACGGATCATGCCGAGTCCTTACACGATATGGATCGAAACGGGTAGGCAGAGACTATCCGTTGGAGGTGAAGCGTTGGTAAACGAAGCGTTATCGCGGTCACGGCAGCCCGCCGCGCAAACTTGCTACCCCTCCGGTCGGGCCCTATGGTGCGCGACCCCGCTTTCGGCTAGAAGCCGCGCGGGAATTGAGGAAAACCTGACAATCGCCTGGAGTGTTCGATCATGCTGAGAGGCTCGCTCACCGCGCTCGTGACGCCGTTCGACAAGGACGGACGGTTCGACGAGAAAGCCTTTCGCGCGTTCATCGACTGGCAGATATCGGAGGGAACCAGCGGGCTGGTGCCGGTCGGCACGACCGGCGAGTCGCCGACGCTTTCGCATGACGAGCACCGCCATGTGGTCAAGGTTTGCATCGACGCTGCGAAGGGCAGGGTGCCTGTCGTGGCGGGCGCCGGATCGAACAACACCGAGGAGGCGGTCGGGCTCGTGAAGTTTGCCCAGCAGGCCGGCGCCGACGCGGTGCTGGTCGTCACCCCCTACTACAACAAGCCGACGCAGCGCGGGCTGTATGCCCACTACGCGGCCGTGGCGAAGGCCACGGCGTTGCCGGTCATCATCTACAACATCCCGCCGCGCTCGGTCATCGACATGACGCCCGAAACCATGGGCCGGCTGGCGCACGATTTCAAGAACATCGCCGGCGTCAAGGATGCGACGGGCAAGGTGGAGCGCGTGTCGGAACAGCGCATGACCTGCGGCAAGGATTTCATCCAGCTTTCGGGCGAGGACGCGAGCGCGCTCGGCTTCAACGCGCATGGCGGCGTCGGCTGCATCTCGGTCACCTCGAATGTCGCGCCACGGCTCTGCGCCGAGTTCCAGGCCGCGACGCTCGACAATGACAAGGACAAGGCGCTCGAGCTGCAGGACCGGCTTATGCCGCTGCACAAGGCGATCTTCATCGAGCCTGGCCTGGCCGGAGCCAAATACGGGCTGTCGCGGCTCGGCAAGGTCGACAATCGCGTGCGCTTGCCCCTGACGACTGTCGAGGAGAGCACCGCGGCCAGGATCGATTCTGCCATGAAGTTCGCTGGCTTGATAAATTAGGCCGCAGCGTCCATCTAAGCCCGCATGAATCAGGTCAAGAAAGCCGATCCCAACAACAAGACCGTCGCGGAGAACCGCAAGGCGCGGTTCTCCTATGAGGTGCTCGACACGGTAGAGGCCGGCCTGGTGCTGACCGGAACCGAGGTCAAGTCGCTGCGGCAGGGGCAGGCGAACATCCAGGAGTCCTACGCTTCGCTCGAAGGCGGCGAGATATGGCTGATCAACTCCTATCTGCCGGAATATCTGCAGGCCAACCGCTTCAACCACGAGCCCAGGCGGCGGCGCAAACTTCTCCTGAACAAGCGCGAGATGGCCAAGCTTGGCCAGGCGGTCGACCGGGAGGGCATGACGATGGTGCCGCTCAAGATCTACTTCAACGATCAGGGGCGGGCAAAGCTGCTTCTCGCCGTCGCCAAGGGCAAGAAACTGCACGACAAGCGCGAAAGCGAAAAACAGCGCGACTGGGCGCGCGAGAAGGGACGATTGATGAAGGAGCGGGGGTAGAGCGCGACCGGCACGGACCCGACCGCGCGACTGGACACCGATTAGCGGCGCGACGGGAAACACGTCATTGGCAAGACGTCCGCTGCGTACGGTGATGCTCAGCTCATTCTTGCCTCTATCGCGGTGGTTGTCCTCTTCCTGCTCCTCGCATCAGGCTTAACCTCGGGCGCTTTCCATCGTGGAAGTCTATCTCGCTGACGTGTTAGGCAGCTTGGATGATGAACACCGCCGTTGTTCTCGCCTGCGATGACAATTATGTCGCGTATTCGAGCTGTGTTGCGCGTCGCATCCATAGCAACGCCTCCACGAAAATTCCGATCGTGGTGCTCGCTGATTGCGTCTCAGATCGCAATCGCGCGAAGGCTCTGTCTGTGTGCCCGCACATCGAATTCGTGGAAGTGGGACCGCTACTCGAAGGAAAACCCTTTTCTCTGCTCGGCCACTTAACGCGCGCGACCTATTCCCGCCTGCTACTGGCCGAATTGCTGTCAGGTCTTGACCAGGCGCTCTACCTCGACAGCGATATTGCTGTGCTCGGCGATGTCGCGCCACTGGCATTCACAAAGCTGATCGCAGCCCCCGTCGCGGCGGCCCATGACCTGCCGATGTATGGCGCGCACCGCCAAATCGCCAAGCGGCCCGTCACGCCCGGCAGGCCGTACTTCAATGGAGGTGTGGCGGTCTACGACCTAAAGGCTGTGAAAAGCGAAGGCATTTTCGAGAATGCTCAGCGGTTCAGCTTCGACCATCCAGATCGCTGTGCATACCACGACCAGGACGCCCTTGATCAAGTCCTGGACGGCCGCTGGCAGGTGCTCGACTGGCGCTGGAACGCCATGTCATTCTTGACTGAAACGATGCCGGGTCTGCCAATTGTTCGCCACCTCACCGGCAACAAACCGTGGTCGGCCAACAAAACCGACATCGAGCCGGAGATCATTTCGCTCTGGCATGATGATCTCTTGGATTCACCTTGGCCCGAGCTATTCAAGTCTGCTAGCGGAGGGATCGAGGTCAAGGACCGCTGGTTGAGGACGAAAATTTGCGAGCAGTTACCAGGTCCGAGGGGGCGTTCGGCCCGGTTCAAGAGGGACATCGCATGTGCTTATCGGGAAATAGAGCGCACCGTCGGCCAACTCGCCACTCCGCTCCTCTAGTGGTACGATTCCGACATTTGCATCCCGCTGATACCGGCCCCTGGGGCAAATGTCAGAATCACGGGACCACTAGCAAGCATATGCTTCTAGTGGAACTCTGAATTTGACATTCGCTCAGTCCGCGGGATGTCGGATGGGATGCGAATGTCAAATTCGTTCCAATAGTCGAAAGACCGGACCGCGATCTAATACCAGAGGCCCGCTGATGTTACTCTCGGGGGATTCCCAGATTGAGGCTGGCGTGATTCAAAGTGGCGTGGAGGACCCGCGCCATGCCGAGAACCGTCGAGATCAAGCCAAGCCATACGCCGTGGCAGCTTCGCCGTCTGGCAGCGTCATCGAAGGATGCAAACCAGAGCCGGCGATTGCTGTCGATCGCGGCGGTTCTGGACGGGATGAGCCGGATTTCACGCAGTATAGCTGACGGTCTATACCTTGCCAGCTAAGAAGTTGCCGATGCCGTCGAACACTTCAACGAACATCTCTGTCGTCAGCACGCCCGTATTCGTGTTGTAGCGCGAGCAGTGATAGCTCGAAAACAGCGAGACGCCGCTCGCCTCGTAGCGACCGCCATGCTTGAACGGCATGGCCGCGATGCGCCCTCCGAACGCCCTCACGGTCGATTGATGCGCGATGGCGCCCAGCGCCAGGACCGCCTGTAGTCGCGGGAAACTTGCCAGCGTTGGGATGAGGAACTGCCGGCAGGTGGTGATTTCGGCCGGAGTGGGCTTGTTTTCAGGCGGAACGCAGCGAACGGCGTT
>Ga0335394_10001024_pt1 | contig 31053 bp, 26 predicted proteins | sample MAT03_FD_205741 | JGI IMG/M metagenome (GOLD analysis project Ga0335394, IMG submission 205741) | Freshwater microbial communities from Lake Fryxell liftoff mats and glacier meltwater in Antarctica - MAT-03 (spades assembly) (version 2) ...
ACCAGGTAAGCTACGAGGCCCAGCGCGACTACCTCGTTGGCGCCATCCACTACACCTTCGACAACTACCCCTGGGTCAGCAACATGTTCCTCTGGAACCTCAACTTCACCGTGCTCCAGCGCGAGGCTGGCAAAGACCCCAACAACGAGCAGGGCTCCTTCAGTATCGTCAACTCCGACTGGACCCCTCGCCCCGCCTTCGCCGGCGTCCAGCAGGCCATCAACGAGGTCAACGCCCTCCAGCCGTAACGGGTGACCGGGTGACACTGCGCTTGCTCCGCTCGCGCTGACCGGGTGACACCTATCGGTGCCGATAGGTGTCACCGTGTCACCGTGTCACCGTGTCACCGTGTCACCGGGTCTCCTTGTCTCCCTGAATCATCGCCCACCCCTGCGCCAGCAGCCCGATCTGCGCCAGCGCCATCCAGACCAGCACCAGCCACAGCCCCCAGCGCGCCAGGCTGATCCACCCAGGCAGCGTCTCGCCGATGCCCGCAACCTCGCGCCGCAGATCGCTCACGATCTCCTGGTACTGCTCCACCACCCCTGTCGCCTCATCCACACTCCCCGCGATCGCGTCGATGCCCGTCGCAACCTGCGCGAGATTTCCCGTCAGCTGCTCCAGGTTCGCGCTTGCATCGTCGAGGCCTGCGGCAACCTCGGCCAAGTCCCCCGGTATATCGGCGAGGCTCGCCCCAACCCCCCCGATTGCCTCGGCTAGCGGCACCTCCGGGCTGTAGCGCACGCCCAGAAAGCGCAGTGAGCTGAGTACATCTTCGGCTGAAACTGCCGCCGTCTGAGCCGACGCCAGCGCCACTTGCGTCTCGCGAATGGTCTGCGGCAGGCTCGTGCCTGTAAGATCGCCGATGGTCGCCAGGGTGGGCTGCGTCTCGCTGATCGCCTGCGTCGCACTCACCAGCGTGGCGCTCAGCGAGCCAAGCGTGCCTTCGACATCCGTTAGCGCACCCCCAGCTATGGTCAGCCCCTCGCCTGTAGCGACAAGCGCTCGGTCTAGCGTCATCAGCTCGCGGATCAGCGCCTGCTGCGCCGTGGCGCCTGCCTGCGCCACAACGATCATCCCGGCAAGGCTGATCAGCACGCCCAGGAGCGCAGTGGCGATCAGCGTGCCTCCAACCAGGCGTGGCCAGCGTAGGCGGGGTGAGGAAGACGATCTACCCATGAGTGCTCTTTCTCTTCTCACGGCGGTTCCCAACGGACTGACCGGCTCAGGCGTGCCCAATTTTACCGTATCTGGGTAGCATCAGTCTCAGTACGTAGTAGTCCCGCAGCGCGCAGCGCGTAGGATCATTAGGCCATAGTGACAATTTTTTAACTATGCTATAACTTTTACGTGAGCATAAGTTTAAATTAGGTTAAAGAAAGGAGCCTCTGCTCACATCCTGGGCCTGCACCCGTCTTGGGGGTCCAGCACCATCACCCGCTATGAACACACATTATCGTCCGCGCCAGCCAGTCCGTTCTGCCCTCGCGCCCAGTGCTACTCCTCCCCCTGTCCCCACCCATTGCTCGCTCACCAAGCCGACTGTAACCAGCATAGCAGATTGCTGGGTATACGCTTACGCCTGGTGGGTTTCCTCCCGCGCAAGCGCCTCCTCCGGCTATCCTGCCTCTGCGCACAGCCGGTATTCCTCCGCCTCACGCCCGGCCTGAGCCATAAGGCCCAGAGGTCGAGCGCGCACGGCAGCGTCGCTGCTGCGTCAATCCACGCTCAATAGATAGAAGCTTTTCGTGGGCGCAGGCCGCCAGACGCTGCCTGCCCAGAGCCCGCGTGGGAGATCGCATGCCGCCAACTCGGTTCGGCAGGCTCTGCCGTGCGCCATAAGGAACTCACTATGACGTCCAATCGCTGGATCCTACGCCTCTTCGCGGGGCTGTTCGTCTCGAGCCTGCTCGCTGTCCTGGTGTTGCCGCTCGCCACCCGCAGCATGAGCGCTAACACCGCCACGTTCGACGGCATCGTTGGCATCACCGAGGGCGCCACCGCTTCAGGTCGGCTCAACCTTCAGGCGCTAACGACCGGCAATGTGCGTGAGGTTGGCTTTCGCCTCAGCGGGCCCACTCCACTCGCCTTCACCGACAAGGCTGCACCCTATTTCTTGATGGGCGATAGCGGTGGCACGCCCGTCGGCTGGGACAGCACTAAGGTTCGAGACGGTGCCTACTCCCTGAGAGTCACCGTCACCGATAGCACGGGTCGCCGCTACATCAAGAAGGTAAGCTTCTCCGTGGCTAACACAGCCGCCCCCCAGCTCAAGCTACCTGTCTTCGCCGGTAGCCTCAACGCGGCCTGGCAGAACTGGTCGTGGGCCACCCAGGTGGACTTCGCCAGCCCTACCATGCGCCGCACAACCAACCCCGTGATCGCCGTCACCTATCAGCAGCCTTGGTCGGGCCTCTTCCTGTACGCCAACGGCTTCAATATCAGCGCCGCCAATGAGCTGCGCTTCTGGGTTCACGGTGGCGGTCTCGCCGGTCGCCGAATCTCACTGGTACTGCGCGACTCGTCCGAGCGCGACCTGCGCCTCCAGATGATTTCGCCCCAGCCGAATGCCTGGACCGAGGTGGTGGTGCCTATCAGCGGCATGTTCCCCGACGGTAAGGTCAAGGGGATTATCTTGCAGGAGTTCGGTGGCGGCGCTCAGCCCCCCTTCTACATCGACGATGTGGCCTTCGTATCCGTCTCTCTCGCCCAGCCTCTCCCGCCCGTGGCGCCCCAGCCGACCGCCGCGCCTGTCCAGCCGACCGCCGCGCCTGTCCAGCCGACCGCCGCGCCTGTCCAGCCGACCGCCGCGCCTGTCCAGCCGACCGCCGCGCCTGTCCAGCCGACCGCCGCGCCTGTCCAGCCGACCGCCGCGCCTGTCCAGCCGACGCCAATCCCAGCTCCGCAGCAGCCCAACGCTTTCCTTGCCACCTTCGACGGCAACCCAGCCAGCCCGCAGCCCTTCCGCGCCGCCGACTGGGACATCACCGTCCACTCCCGTGGACGTAATCAGTCCAGCACCCTAGACCCGATCGCGGCGAACCACGGCGCCGACTGTGGTGGCCCCCCCGCAACCCACACGATCAGCAGCTACGACGATGCCGTTTTCAACTGTCGCAACCATATCATGACCGCGATCAATGGCGCCGACTATGGCGTCATCTACCTGACGCCCAACCGCATGGCGGACTTCTCCAAAGGGGAGACGGTGATCCGCTTCGATATGTCGACCCTGCGCACTTCCGAGCGCGACTGGGTGGATCTCTGGATCACGCCCTACGAGGAGAACCTTCAGTTCCCTCTGGAGAACTGGCTGCCCGACCTGCAGGGTGCGCCGCGCCGTGCTGTCCATGTCCGCATGTACCTCACCGGCCCCACCAACAACATGACTGCTTTCGCCGCCGCCATCGTACGCAACTTCGCCTACGAGAAGCTCCCCACCACGGGCGACTGGCGGGGCTATGAGAACGTGCTCACCCCTGACGCCGCCCGCCGCGACACCTTCGAGGTCCGCCTCACCCGCACGAGCATCAAGGTTGGCCTGCCCAACTACAACTACTGGTGGGTGGACACCACCTTCGCCGACCTTGGCTGGGACCAGGGCATCGTGCAGCTCGGCCATCACTCCTACAACCCGGCTAAGTGCGCCGGCTGCCGGGCCAACACCTGGCACTGGGACAACGTGAGCATCGCGCCGGCCCGCCCTTTCACCATGCTTCAAGCTGATGTAGACGTTGCCACCGGCGCGAATCCGGTGCGGGTGCAGTTCGCCCAGCCCGCCCCAGCCAACGCCAACCTGCGCTTCTCCGGCATCGGCGCGCAGCTCGAGCTAAGCTTCGACGGTGGCGCCAGCTGGCGGCCGGCTCAACGCCAGGCCCAGGAGGGCAATGCTGCGCATCACTCTAGCTCTTTCTGGATGCCTGTCCCTCAGGGCACGCAGGCCGTAATGGTGCGCGGCCAGAGTTGGGCAGGCGGCAACTGGTACATGCGCGACTTCGCTATCTGGTCGCGTTAGCCACCCGTCGCCCGCACACAAAGCCCCCACGCGCAGCGCTGCGCGTGGGGGCTTCAAAGTGGCGCGCTGCCGGCGCTGCTTAGGGCTGCCGCATAATCAACGCCACATCGTCAACATAGAACGGGTCAAGGTAGCCCTCGTCGTTCTTGATCTGAATGCCCGTGACATAAGTGTAATCCGGCGTAAAATGGTCGTCAAGCCAGACCACCACCTCGGCCCACTCGCCGGGCGCAATCGCCCGGTTGATATCCAGAAAAAACAGGCGCGTTTCGGGGAACAGCGGCTCCTCGCCCAGGATCCGGCCCTCGGGAACGGTCGCCGAGCGGTCGTCTGGCACGAAATACGGAAACTTCTTGCTGCCGTACACTGTGACGATCAGCCCGTCAGTCGGTAAAATTGCCTCGCCACCGCTCACACGGAAGCGCACCCCCAGCACATCCTCGCGCTTGTAGTTGCGCGGCGCGCTGCGGGCCACCCCGAAGATCAGGTTGCTAAACGCTTTGGTTGGGCGCGCCTCGACTGCCAGCGCGCGCTCGTAGGTGAAGGCGTCGCTCTTGAGATCGTACTCCACGCCATTGCTTGACCGCAATGTCCACCCCGGCGTCAGCAGATCGTCGTAGACCTGAATATCAACAGTCTGTGTCACTACTACGGTCGCTTCGCGGGGAGCCACTGTTGGCGCAGGCCGCACTGTGGGCAGCACCGCTGGCTTGGGCGTTGGTCGCAGGGCAGCTGTATCGTTGAAAATTGGTGCGACCGTCGGCACAATCACCGTCGGCTCACGCACCTGCTGCCCACAGCCCGTGGCAACTGCCGCGAGCAGCATCGTGAGGCCAATTGTCGCAAGGCGATCTCCCACGGCCTTACTCCTGTGGGAGCAGATTCAAGATCCAGCGCGGGGTCTGAAGCTGCACACGGTTGAGTATCACGCCCAGCACCGGCAGATGCTTGATCGCATCAAGCGCCTCTTTCACGGTGTTTGTCTGGGTCACGCCTTGGCGCACTACCACGCAGGTTGCCTCGCTCTGCGACGCTAGCGCGATCGCGTCGCTGGTGATGGCAAGGGCCGGGATGTCGAGGAATAGGTAGTCGTATTGCTCGTGAAGCGTCGCAAGGAAGCTTTTCAGCTGCTCGCTGCGCGCCAGCACGGCCCGTTGGTGCAGGGGCACCATTCCAGCGGGCAGCAGATCCAGGTTCGGCAGGCTGGTCTTGATCAGCGCCGCTTCCAGGGTCGCTTCGCCCCGTAGCAGTGCGGCCAGGCCAGGGCTCGGCGGAAATGGCGGCGGTCCGGCTGGCTCCACGGGCGCTCGCTTGCGGCGGCCCTTCGCCGCCGACTGGGCTGGCTGGCCCGCCAGCAACGCTTGGAGGCCAGGCGACCACCAGTTCAGCTCTACCACACAGACGCGAGCGTTAACATCGCCGGCGAGCGTAGCGGCAATCGCCAGCGTGTTGTAGGTCACGCCCTCCCCCGACAGAGCGGCAATACAGGAGACCGAGCGCGGTAGGGTGGACTGATACATCAGCCCTGTGAGCATGCGGCGCAGGTTGGTCGTCACCTCTGCGGGGATGCACAAGAGCGCTTTGCCCTCAGGCGTGCGCAGCGTCAGGTCGCCCTGCTCAACAGGTGCGGCGATCTCGGTAGCGGCAAGTGTCATCACGTCTCTCCTCTTAGGGCCTGCCTACTGGGCCGGCTTATCTTCCAGCTTCAGGTCGGCCAGGGGCTGCTCGGGGACAACAGCCTGCTTCTGCTTGCCGCGCCGCTTGTTTTTCTCCTTCTGAAGCTTCTCGCCGTCGGCCACCAGGGCCAGCACGGGCAGCTGTAGCTCGTGGCGCACGTCGATCGGCATGCGCAGGCTTCGATCCAGCAGCGCACCGCCCACAACAGCCACGGCGCTGAGAATAGTACCGACCACCACGAAAATGACCGCCGTGATCGCCATTTGCCTGAGCGAGGTCTCGGGCTCGGTTGGCAGCTTGGGCGCATCGATGATGAGGTAGGTCTGGTCCACATCACTCTCGGCCTGCGACATCGCCAGCCGGGCGGACTCTTCCTTCTCGATCGCGCTCTGGAGCCGCACATTTACCGATGTGATCACTTCCTGGTAGCGCTGGATCTGCAACTGCTCGGCCAGGGGGCGCTCGCCGCGCACTGGGTCGAGGTTCACTTGAAGGTAGGTGTCGAGGTCGGCGCGCGCCTTATCGAGCTCCTGCCGGAGCGGCGAGATCAGGTCGGTGAAGAAGGCCTGGGCGACGGTACTCTCCTGCTGATCCACATTCAGCTTCCAGGTCTTGTAGACCTTGATCGTCGCGTCGGCGAGCTGGTGGGCGATCTCGGGGCGGCTAAACGTGATCTCGAAGCCCATCAGGTTCTCACCGATTGCCGTCACCGTGAGCTGCTTGCGGTAGACGTCGATCAGCGCTGTGGCCCGCACGGGATCAGCCATCTCCGCCTTGAGATCAGTCTCGTCGATCACGGCCCGCACAAAAGCCTCAGTCCGCACCAGTTCCTGGAGGTCGGTCACGGCGACTGCGGCTGCCGTGTTCCAGACAAAGCCGTCGTCACGCACCTGATTAAGCGAGGCCAGCAGCGACTCCTTGCGCACATACACGGTGCCGTCTGACAGGTAGAGCGGGGTGGCGAGGTACAGGTAGGCCCCGGCCACTGCGCTCATGAGGACGATCGGCAGCAGGTAGAGCCACCGATGGCGAAAGTAGTTCTCCAGGACGCGTAGCACAACCAGGCGAACCATAATGTATCCCTTACCATGTTATGAGTGTTGCGTCTAGGTTGTGGCAGATGGAGCACGCAACACGACGAACTCCCACTTGTCGTTGCGCGTATTCTAGGCGCGTGAGATAGCAGCAGCGTGACAGCGGAGGTGATCATTCGTTTATCCGCTTGCTCGCATTGCCACGCCTGGAGCGGAGCAATACTACTTGGAAGCCGCCTTAAACGTCTGTTTCTACTATGTGCATGCTGTCGATAGGCTGGCACATCAGCCTTAGTGGGGCTAACAGTTTTGTCACGCGCCTAAATCATTGTCTGCAAATCAGCTCTGGGCGCGTGTAGGCATATTCAGTTTAGCCTATCCATCTGTCATAAGAACTTCACGGATGCGAAGTAGACTGCCACCCGTTAGAGCTGTGGTCGCAAGCAACCGCATAAGCAGCCAAGGAGTAACGGTTCATGAAGGCAGTCATTCTAGCCGGCGGCTACGGCACCCGCATCAGCGAGGAGAGCGCGATCCGCCCCAAGCCCATGGTCGAGGTGGGCGGCAAGCCCATCCTCTGGCACATCCTCAAGACGTATTCGGCCCACGGCATCAACGACTTTGTGATCTGCTGCGGCTACAAGGCCTACATGATCAAAGAGTATTTTGCCAACTACTTTCTGCATACCGCCGATGTTACCTTCGATATGCGCTACAACACCATGCAGGTGCATCACGCCGTGACCGAGCCCTGGCGCGTGACGCTGGTAGACACCGGTGAGAAGACGATGACCGGCGGCCGCATCAAGCGCGTCAAAGAGCACGTTGGCAGCGAGACGTTCTGCCTCACCTACGGCGACGGCGTGAGCAATATCGATATCAGCAAGCTGCTGGAGTTTCATCGCGAGCAGAAGACCTACGCCACGCTCACGGCAGTGCAGCCCCCAGGCCGCTTCGGCGCCTTCACCCTCGGCGATGCCAGCCGGATTGATACGTTCCACGAGAAGCCGGACGGCGATGGCTCTAGCGCGTATGTAAACGGCGGCTTCTTCGTCTGCGAGCCCAAAGTGCTCGATTATATCCAGGACGACACAACAGTCTGGGAGCGCGAGCCTATGGAAAGTCTCGCCCGCGAAGGCCAACTCAGCGCGTTCCGCCACGATAGCTTCTGGCAGCCGATGGATACCCTGCGCGATAGGAACTATCTCGAAGAGCTTTGGCAGAATGATAAGGCGCCCTGGAAGGTTTGGTAGCGCACATAACTATGCGGAACTGCGATGTCAGTATTGTCGGTGGCGGTATTGTCGGTCTTTCGGCCGCCATGGTACTCGGTAAACGCTTTCCTTCAGCGCGCGTTGTCGTGTGCGAGAAAGAGTCGAGGTGGGCCGCCCATCAGACGGGCAACAACAGCGGCGTGATCTACGCCGGCGTCTACTACAAGCCCGGCAGCCTCAAGGCGAAGTTCGCCCAGGCCGGCAGCCGCTCCATGGTCGAGTTCTGACACCGGCACGCTCCAGGGCCGCTTCCTGATCAACTGCGCTGGCCTGCACAGCGACCGCGTGGCCCAGGCTGCAGGCGTTCAGACGCGCATGAAGATCGTACCGTTCCGTGGCGAGTACTACGAGACCGTGCCCGAGAAGCGCCACCTGGTGAAGACCCTAATCTACCCGGTGCCGAACCCGAACTTCCCGTTCCTCGGCGTTCACTTCACCCGCATGATCGACGGCAGCGTCCACGCTGGCCCGAACGCGGTGCTCGCTCTCAAACGCGAGGGCTACCGCAAGATCGACTTCAGCCTGCGCGACTTCGCCGAGGTGATGGCCTACCCGGCCTTCTGGAAGCTTGCCGGCAAGTTCATGGACGAAGGCCTCAAGGAGATGCTGCGCTCGGCCAGCAAGGCCGTGTTTGTGAAAAGCATGCAGCGCCTCATCCCCGAGATTCAGGCCCGCGATGTCACCCCACCCACGCCGGCGTGCGCGCCCAGGCGCTCATGGATGATGGAACCCTGATGGACGATTTTGTTATCATCAGCGGCAAGCGTTCGATCCATCCATGTCTGCAACGCGCCCTCGCCCGCCGCCACCGCCTTGATCGCAATCGGCGAGGCGATTGTCGCACGGCTGCCGGAGCGAGCGTTTGCTCACGCCGCGCTGGCGCCCAGTAAACCCATTTGCTAAGGGCCAGGCCACACCAGCCCCGAACAGCGAGGAAGTAGAATGAACTATTCATTTTGGAACGGGAAGCGCGTGCTCGTCACTGGGCATACGGGCTTCAAGGGAAGCTGGCTTTCGCTCTGGCTCCAGCGCCTCGGCGCACAGGTGACGGGCTTTGCCCACGCGCCGCCAACCAGCCCGAGCATGTTCGAGGTTGCTCGGCTTGCAGATGGGATGGAAAGCATCAGCGGCGATGTGCGCGACCTGGCCCAGCTTCAGGCGGCCTTTCAGGCAAGCCGACCGGAGATTGTGCTGCATCTTGCCGCCCAGCCCCTGGTGCGCTACTCTTTTGATCACCCGGTGGAAACCTATGCTACCAACGTGATGGGCACGGTGCATCTGCTCGAAGCGGTGCGACACACCCCAACCGTTCGCTCCGTTGTCGTAGTTACCAGCGACAAGTGCTACGAGAACCGCGAGTGGGTCTGGGGCTACCGCGAATCTGAGCCCATGGGCGGCTACGATCCCTACTCCAGCAGCAAGGGCTGCGCCGAACTGGTAACGGCCGCCTTCCGCAACTCCTACTTCGCCCATGACTCCAGCCGCCAGCTCGGCCTCGCCAGCGGCCGTGCAGGCAATGTCATCGGCGGTGGCGACTGGGCCGCCGATAGGTTGCTGCCTGATCTGATGCGCAGCTGGATGGACGGGAAAGTTGTGCCGATCCGGCGACCAAACAGCATCCGTCCGTGGCAACATGTGCTTGAGCCCCTGGGCGGGTATATGCTTCTCGCCGAGCAGCTATGGGAGCGTGGGGGAGCTGTGGCCGAGGGCTGGAATTTCGGCCCCCGCGATGAGGACGCCCGCAATGTGGGCTGGATTGTCGAGCATGTGGCCGGCCTTTGGGGCAGTAACGCACGCTGGGAGCTTGACCCCGGCCCCCACCCCCACGAGGCCCACTATCTTAAGCTCGACTGCTCGAAGGCGCAGATGCAGCTCGGCTGGGAGCCACGGCTTACTCTCTCTGAGGCTCTCTCGTGGACAGTTGAGTGGTTTCGCAGCTACGTGGCTGGGGCGAATATGCGCGAGCTGAGTGTTGCCCAGATCGCACGTTATGAAGCACTTGCAGGCCATCCGGGGCGGTGATACTCTTACGAGGAACATAATGATCTTTACTTCCACAGAGCTCGACGGTGCCTACATTATTGATCTCGAGCGACGCGAGGATAGCCGTGGTTTCTTCGCTCGCACATGGTGCCAGCACGAGTTCGAGGGGCAGGGGCTGGTGGCCCGCATCGCCCAGGTGAACACTTCGTACAATAAGCATACCGGAACCGTTCGCGGCATGCACTTTCAGCATGCGCCCTATATGGAGACGAAGCTGGTGCGTGCGGTGCGGGGCGCGATCTACGACGTGATCGTGGACCTGCGGCCAGTGTCGCCGACGTTCAAACGCTGGATCGGTGTAGAGCTCACGGCCGATAATCGCCGCGCCCTGTTCGTGCCCGAAGGCTTCGGCCACGGCTTTCAGACCCTCGCCGACGATACCGACGTGATGTATCAGGTTTCGGAGTTCTACACGCCTGGCGCCGAGGGTGGGCTGCGCTACAACGACCCGGCCTTCGACATCCAGTGGCCCCTGCCTGTGAGCGTGATCAGCGACAAAGACGCCACCTGGGCCGATTTTCGGGCTTAATATTCTTTGCTTAGGGCCGAATAATTGCGTCGCGATGATGCGGCCCTAGCTCTTACATCACGGAGACTTCTATGCATATTGTAGACACCGCCCTTGCGCGGGCCGAGGCCGAGGGCCGGCCCATCCGTGTTGGTCTGATCGGCGCCGGCTTCATGGCGCGCGGCACCGCGCTACAGATCATCAAGTACACCACGGGCATGCGCCTGGTGGCGATCGCCAACCGCACCTTGGAGCGCGCCCGCCAGGCCTACAGCGAAGCCGACATGCCCGCCGAGGACGTGCGGGTTGTCGAAAGCCAGGCCGCCCTGGAGCAGGCGATCGCCGCTGGCATCCCCGCCATCACCGACGACGCCCTGCTGCTCTGCAAGGCCGAGGGCGTCGATGTGATCGTGGAGATCACCGGCGCCGTGGAGTTCGGCGCCCACGTCCTGATGACGGCCATCGAGCACGGCAAGCACATTGTGACCATGAACGCCGAGCTGGACGGCACGGTCGGCTCGATCCTCAAGACCTACGCCGACAAGGCCGGCGTGATCCTCTCCGTCTCCGACGGCGACCAGCCCGGCGTGACGATGAATCTCTACCGTTTCGTGAAGGGCCTCGGCGTCAAGCCCGTGGTCTGCGGCAACATTAAGGGACTTCACGACCCTTACCGCAACCCCACCACGCAGGCCGGCTTCGCGAAGCAGTGGGGCCAGAATCCCTACATGGTTACGTCGTTCGCCGACGGCACCAAGATCTCGTTCGAGCAGGCGATCGTCGCCAACGCCACCGGCATGCGCGTGGCACAGCGCGGCATGTTCGGCCCCACTGTGGCCGCCGGTACCCACCTGCAGGATGTGGCCAACAGCCTCTACCCCCTGGAGGCCGTGCTTGAGGGGCCGGGGATTGTGGACTACGTTGTGGGCGCGACGCCGGGGCCTGGCGTGTTTGTGCTCGGCACGCACGACCACCCAGCCATGCAGCACTATCTGAACCTGTATAAGCTGGGCAAGGGCCCGCTCTACCTGTTCTACACGCCCTACCACCTCTGCCACTTCGAGGTGCCCAACACTGTTGCGCGCGTGGCCCTGTTCGGCGACGCCGCCCTGCGGCCCCTCGCTGGCCCCTGCGTGGACGTGGTGAGCGCCGCCAAGATCGACCTGAAGGCGGGCGAGATCATCGACGGGATCGGCGGCTACTTCACCTACGGCCTTGCTGAAAACAGCGATGTGACTCAGGCTGAGAACCTGCTGCCGATCGGCCTCGCCGAGGGCTGCCGCCTCAAGCGTGATGTGCCCAAGGATGCTGTGCTCACCTACGCCGATATCGAGCTGCCCGAGGGCCGCCTGTGCGACCGGCTGCGCGCGGAGCAGAACGCCATGTTTGCCGCCGCCCCGATCAGCGCATAGGGTTCTAATAAAAGCCCCCACGTTCCAATTTGGAACGTGGGGGCTTTTCGTGCAGCGTAGCGGGCGAGCTACTCGCCTGGGTAGCGCAGCCCCCACTGCGAGCGCACCTCGTCCATGATCTCCATGATTCGCAGCGTCTCGTCCAGTGGCATCAGTTTGCTTTCCAGCTCACCGGCGCGCAGGCAGCGCATCACCTCGGCTGCCTCATAGTTGTAGCCGTTCCCCACCACCGGCAGTCTGAAACTGCGCTCACTCCGGGTGATTAGGGGCTTGAGGTGCTGGTAGGTGCGCCGGACTAGGCGGCTCTGCTTCAGGCCTGTAATCAGCTGCTGTTTTAGACCTGAGGCGCTGGCCGGCGTGTCCACACTGGGCGTGTAGCGCGTAAGGCTGAGCCGCTCCGAGCAATAGAACGGGGCGTGGATGCGCAGCTTGCCCCGTGTGCCCATGATGGCGGCCTCGCTGCCGGTGTTCGTGCTGAGCGAGGCTGAGAGCAGGGCCAGACGCCCCTGAGGGAAATGCATCAGCAGCGCCGAGTGCTCGTCAACCCCACTGGCGCTCATGCCTGCCTGGCTGACAATGCGATCGGGCATGCCGAATAGCATCAAGGCTAGCGAAATCGCGTAGACCCCACGATCCAGCAGCGCTCCGCCGCCCTTGGCCGGGTCGTAGAAGCGGCTCTGAGCGTCATAAGCCGTGGCCACGCCAAAGTCGGCCGTGAGCATGCGGGCCTCGCCGATCATGCCGCTATTCACTAGCTCGCGCGCCTTCTGCATGGCCGGGAAGAAGCGCATCCACATGGCCTCCATACAGAAGACGTGGCGCTTGCGGGCCAGCTCGATCACACGGCGGGCCTCGCGTGCGTTTACGGTAAAGGGCTTCTCGCAGAGCACTGGCTTGTTCTGCTCCAGGCAAAGCAGGCAGTCCTCCATGTGGCGGTGGTGCGGCGTCGCCACGTAGATCACGTCTACCGACGGATCTGCCACGAGCTCATCGTAGCTCTTGTACACCCGTTGGACCGGGATCTGCCGGGCGAAATCTTTGGCAGTGGCCTGTGTGCGCGAAGCAACGCCGACGAGGCTGGCGTCGGGCAACGTGCGGAGGCCCTGGGCGAATGCGCGGGCGACATGGCCGGCGCCCAAGATGCCCCAGCGAATGGTTGATGACATAGCGTGCGATCTCTCTGTTGGCTGCGCGGGTTCCAGTGGGCAGAGCAGTGCGCTACCTGCTGAGAACTTCGCCGCGACCGAGGGCCCAGGGCATCGGCTCGATTGCGTCAAAGGAGGTGGTCATGCTGTAGGTGCTGCTCCCTTCGGTGGCGTTCTGCACGGCGAGCACGATCTCGTTGATGTGCAGCGAGTAACGCGCCGAGAGCCGCGCCGGGCGTCCCTCGCGAATGGCGGAGGCCAGATCGGCCACCCCACGGGCGAAATCCATCTGCTGGGTACCGCGATAGTTGTAGCGCGTACCACGGGCCGCCAGGGGATACTTCTGCCGCCAGGGCAGCTCGATATGGCGCCGCTTAAGATTGAACCAGCGCCTAATATGGATCGGCGACGTGTAGTACCAGGTATCCGCTGTGGAGAGCACGCCTTTATCGCCCACGATCCGCAGTGAATGGTCGTGCGGCGCAAACAGGCTGCACGTCAGGCGCGCAACAACCCCGGAGCGAAAACGAATGCAGGCCACCGCGAAGTCTGGCGCGCTCACATCTAGCGGCGTGCCTTTGTTCGGTGCGAGGCATGCCGAGAAGCCGGTGACACTCACCGCTGGCCCAAAGAATGCGGGCAGCCATGTAAGCACATAGCCTGCATGCTCGATCGTTGTGCCGACCTCGAACTCGTCTTTGTAGGGCCAGGGCGCCCCCGACTCGCTCGCCCACTTCTTGTAGGGCATACGAAACACCATGCCCTCGTCCATCTCCGCGTAGACCACCCGCGCCTCACCGATGACCTTCTCGCGCAAGGCCTTCCAGATGCTCTGGGCCGTTTCACCGAGCAGGCTACACGGCGCGGACGAGAGGTAGAGCCCTTTGCGTTCGGCAAGCTCCACCAGCGTGCGGGCGTGATCCATCTGCATAGCCAGGGGCTTCTCGGAGTAAACGTGCTTGCCGGCCGTGAGGGCGGCCAGCGATACCTCGAAGTGGCTGCGCGGGTTGGTGAGGTTCAGCACGATCTCGACGCTCTTGTCCCCGAGGAGTGCATCGAGGGAGGTGTAGGCATGGGCCTTATGGTAGGCCGAGAACTGCTTGAGCCGCTGGGGGTTTCGATCATAGGCGCCTGCCAGTTCCAGCTCGGGGTGGCCGGGCAGGGTCTTCATGTAGTAGTCGGCAACAAAGCCACAGCCGATAATCGCGACACGCATGAACTATTTGCTCCTGAGCTTAGCATGAGCCCGTCCTATCGTACAACAGAAGGGGCGCGCCGTTGCGACCCAGGATGATCAAGAGCGCTCGTTTGTCTGGTGCAATGCAAGGGCATCGGGCTGATTAGGGGTGTAGCGCGAGCTGAGGCCTGTGCTGAGGTGGCGTTGCAGCTGTTGGCCCACAGCGCGCCACGAGTAGCGCTCCTCCGCTACCCGGCGCCCTGCCAGGCTAAGCCGCTCCTGGAGCGCAGGATCGTTCAGCGCTCGCACCACCTGATCGGCGAACTGCTCAGGCGTATCGCCAAGCAGGATCTCTTCGCCATCTTTCAGGCCAAGCCCCTCGGCCCCAATAGAGGTAGAGACGGTGGGAACACCATAGCTGAGGCCCTCAAGGATCTTCAGGCGCGTCCCACCACCGCTGCGTAGCGGCACCACAAGAACCTTCGCGCGGGCCATGTAGTCGCGCACATCCTTGACATAGCCCGTCACTTCCACGTCGGGGCGCTGCCCATACGCGGCGATCTCTGGGGGTGGGCTGCCACCCACGATCTTCACACTGAGGTCAGGGACACGCTGCTTGATCAGCGGAAAGACTTCCTCCATAAAGTAGATCAGGCCATAGCGGTTCGCGTCCACGTGGGTTGTGCCGATGAAGGTAATCTCATTGGCCTGTGGAGCGCGCGCGCGCAGGGTAAAGAAGTCCGGGTCAATGCTGTTGGGCAGGCTCTCCACCCTCGGCATGCCGCCGAGCGCAGCCAGAAGGTCGCGCTCGCGGTCGGAGGGCGTGAAGATCAGGTCGAACTCTTTGCAGAGCGCCAACTCTTCGCGGCGGAACTTTACTCCTTCGGCCAGGAGCCCCACGCGCTTGAGCGGGTGCTTCTCAACCTTGGCGCGGCGTAGCAGCAGCTCGTGCTCGATATTCTGCATGTCGAGGATGCGCAGCGCACCCGGCTGATGGGCGCGAAAGTAGGCCATCTGAGGCATCTCGACAACAATGTAGTCGAAGCGCTCCTGGCGAAGCAGGCCATCAACGGCCGTCTGGAAGCCCTGGGTGAAATGGGCGTGATACTGAAACGAACGTGAACTCAGCAACGAGCGCGTCCTCAGCGCCCCGGTGAGCGCCGGTTTCCCCTCAACCAGCGTGGCTCGGTGGCAGATCGTCTCCAGGTGCTGGGCCACGTTGGGGTCATCAGTCCACGAGGCATATGCCAGCAGCGTCGTCTCGGAGAACGATGCAAACATCTTCACAAGGTGGTAGAGCCTGATGGCGCCGCCGAAGACTAGCGGGTACGGGCTGAAGGGCGAGATGATCAGAGTTTTCATGCGCGCTCCTTGCTAGATCTGCCTGATGACGCGCGCAGGGACCCCGGCCGCCAGCGTTCGGGCCGGAATATCGTGGGCCACAACGCTGCCAACGCCGATTACGCTATGGGCGCTGATGTGAACGGGGCACACAGAGTGGAACACATCCGATTTCGTCACGCGAGTGTCTCCTCTGGGGCGCCGCGCTCTGTAAATGTGCTCGCGGATAGCGCCGCGAGTTGCTCGCGCCGCCCTCGGCGACCGGCCACGACACGATGGTATACCTGCTCCATCTCGCGTGTCATCTTGGCAGGGTAATACTGCTGCTCCACCTGCTTGCGGCCATACTCCCCCATCCGTTGGCGCAGCTCCGGGTCGTTCACCAACGTGAGGATGTTTGCGGCCAGGCTGTCAATATCCTTGTGGACGGAGAGCAATCCGGCCTTGCCGTGATCCACGAACTCGGGCACGCCGCCACTCACAATCGCGATCACGGGGCGCTTCATGGCCATCGCTTCAAGGAAGACCATTCCGAAGGGCTCCTCGAAGCTCGGCATGGAGTAGATGTCGCAGGCAGCCATGATCTGCTTCGCATCGCTGCGGTAGCCGGTGAAGATCACCTGCTCCTCCAGGCCTAGGCGCCTAGTGATCTGGCGCAGCTCGGCGGTGTAGCTGTAGCGGCCAGGCGTGGCGCTAAAGTCGTCCTCGCCTACGAGCAGCAGGCGGAAGTTTGGGTTCTGTTGCTTTACTTTGGCCAGAGCGTGGAGCAGTTCGGTCTGCCCCTTCCATGGGGTTAGCCGCGAGACCGTGGCAAGCAGCGGCATATCGGGCGGGATGCCGAACTCGCCGCGTACAATCTCCGGGCTGATTGTGTAGTCCCAGTTGGCGGCGTCGAGGGTGTTGAAGACGGTATGGATTTTAGCGAGGCCAAGGCCAGCCCGCTCGGCAGTCTTGGCCACAAAGGCAGAGATGGCGATCAGCCCATCGGCCTGGCGCATCGCCAGCTTGGTTGCTGGCGACATCCAGCTTAGGTCTACGCCTACGTGCAGATGTACGATGCATGCCGCACCGGTGAGGCGCGCAAGGAGCAGTCCATAGAAGGCGTCGCGGGGCTTCTCCGTGCAGTGAATAAGGTCGATCTTATGCTTACGCGCGTAGCTCACCAGGCCCGCCATGCTGCGCAGCGCCGGCCCAGTGCCTTTGAGCGTATCTTGGAAAATCTGGCTGCGCGAGCGCAGATTCAGCGAGGTGCCGAAGTTGGTGGGCCGTAGCTGGAGCTCAGGGATGGTGCTCAGGGCCTTGAGCGATGCAGCCTGATGCTCTACCGTTCCCTCATTCACGGCAGCATGCACCGTAAAGGCGCGCCGATCGAGGTGCCGCATTAGCAGACTGTGGATGAATGAGTCGGCTCCAAAGTAGGTCTGCGACTGCATAAAAAGGACATTCATCTTGCGCATCGGTCTCGCTCCTCCACGCACCAGCAGGTGCTTAGCTTCACTCAGCAAGCCCACCCCGAATGCGGGCTAGCTGGTCGTCTGGAATGGTTGCCACAACGCTCGCTTATCTGTACGCTAGCATTGTGAAATCCGCCTTTCAGGGGTTGATCGGCCTGATAACAACCTGTTCACCGCTTTTTTCTGGGGTCAGAGGCTGAAATCTCCTACCTGCTCCAGGACGTTACGGTTTCGCGGCTGGGGCGGACAGACGTGAGCACACCTGTGATGATGCGCTCAGCGTAGTGATCGAGTGTAAAGCGTTCCTCAACCGTCCGCCGGGCATTCTCACCCAGGCGCCTGGCCTCTTCAGGATGATCTAGCAGATACTGAATGGCGTTGCGTAAGGCGACGGGATCTTCGGGCGGCACGTAGATCCCGTTCCAGCCGTCTTCAATAAAGTCGCCGTACTGACGGAGCTTGGAGACAATCAGCGCTTTGCCCATCGCCATGGCTTCGAGGGTTGTGGTGTAGCCTGCTCCATAAGATACATTGCAGAGCGGTAACACAACAAAGAGTGACTCAGCGTACAGCTGGCGCAAATCACTTGTCGAGCGACCAGTTAGCACTTCGACGCGTGGGTGAAGCGAGTCGACAGAAAGATTGAGCTTCGACTGCCACCAGGCGCTGTTGGCGTCGATTTTTACATCAACATCTGTATCGCGCGTGGCCTCAACTAGGGTTGCGTAGTCGCGTAGCGCCATGCCTGCACTACAGATCTGATGTTTCATCGCTAACGTCTGGGCTGGCTGAAAGTAGTGATGATCCACTGCACATGATGTCACACATAGCTTAGATCGAGGAACTCCGTAATCATCGCTCAGCAGCTGCGCCTGAGTCTGTGAAAAACAGAAAAAGCTGCGAATCGCTGTGTGTAACTTCAGCTTGCCAAGCAGGACGGCCGGACGGCGTGTCCCAACGTTGTTACAGCTCATCACGAGCGGTGTTTGTATGCCGAAAGCGCGCCTTAACAGCGCGAAGTTAAGCCCGACATCCTCAGCAGCAGCGACTACAATACTATACTCGTGAGCGCGAAGCAGTGCCGCAGTTGCAATTGCCCATTGCAGCCCCTTCGTCTTATGGATGAGCTTGACGAGCGGATGCTGATGCGAGCTAATCGTCTCCGGGGAAAGCACATCGGGCTGGAGGCCCTTTAGCAAGCCAATGTAGTCGGGTATTGGTCGTTCGCCACTTCGCAGATGCCGTGTCTGAGATGGGTACGCCACACATAAAAAGCACTTTCGGGCTGCTCTCAGCTGAATATGTTCGAGCCTGTGGTGCAACGATCATGTTGGATAACCCCTTGTTGTGGCGCAAACGATGTCTATTGTAGTCATAACGTAGAAGCCTGAACTTCAGTTTGCAGTACGAGGGTGCTCGTCTTACAGCCTATTCATTAAAGGGTAGAGCCCACTATAGCAATCCTTCCAGTTCATGAAGGGTGGTACATGCAGAGCTTGGGGAAGTCGTTCGGATGGTTCTGTGCAGCAAGCTAGGTGAGCACCTCGTCGCGCTCGTCGGTGCTCAAGAAGCTGGTGCCGCCCTGGTAGCCCAACGTGAAGCTCGCGATGTCAGCGCGAGTTCTTTGGACGATCCTTTACTACGCCCCGCCCCGCGATCGCGATGTCTTGCAGCATGCGTAGCCAGTTCGTGGGCATAAAGATCATCAAGTCGAGCTCGACATAGCAGAGCAGCGCCTCCGCGAACGGCAGCTTTGAGCGATGCACTGCCCTGAGGAATGCCGCCAGCCGCTCGAAGCGCACCAGTGTGAACTTACCCTTCTTGCTCGGATCCAGGAAGGCTGTCATCTGATACTGGTTATAGGCTTCCGTGGAGATGCCGGGGTGGAAGCGTTTGAGAAAGAGATAGCCAGGCAGTTCACGAAACTGGCCGCGCAGCATCATCTCGGCCATCAGCACTTGGTCGCTGAGGGGAAAGGTGCCCATAAGGCCGCTCTGAGCCAACTCACTCCGCCGCCATACACCGTACTGGCCCTCGTTGCGGCTCTTGTTGTGCAGGTAGTGCTTGAGCCGCACATGGGCTTTTGGCGAGTGATGCTCAAAGTTATCGGCCCAGAGCCCAATCGTCGCGCCGGCATCGTCGATAATACGGGTGCGCGGGTAGGCTAGCACAACCTCGGGCTCGGCGTCGAGGATGGGCACACATGCCTCCAGCATCGTCGGCTCGAGCAGATCGTCGTAGCACTGCCACTTGAAATACTCTGTCTCGGTAAGGTGAAAGCAGTTATTAAAGTTCCAAGACGCGCCACGATTTTGTTCATAGCGCATGTACCGCACGCGCGGGTCGCGGGCAGCGTAGGCCCGACAGATCGCCTCGGTGCGGTCGGTGGAGCCGTTGTCAGAGATCAGCAGGATAAAATGCGGGCAGGTCTGGGCAAGGATGGAATTGATTGCCTGCTCCAGGTACTTCTGGCCATTGTAGACAGGCAGACCGACCGTAACGCGCGGTGTGATTTCCATAGCGATCCTTGCAGTGGCACGCCGGTAACGCCATTCTGAATCCATCGCCTTTCGTCGTATTGGCAAGCATAAGCGCACGCTATAACAATTTGCTGAACCACGCTCGACTCGATGTGAACGACTTGTCAGAATTTCGCACTGGCCTGTAGACGCTGTCGCTGTGGTGAACAGGATGTTATCATCGCTCTTTGCGCCTAAAAGGCTGCATCCACAATAGTGGTATATACATAGGCCGAGAGCTAATTTCTGACCTTTCGACAGTGTTGAGTGCCGTTTTGTGTTTTCCGCCGCAGACGGCAGCGGCGCGGGCCTCCTGTGGCATAACCGACGTGAGTCGTCGAGCCCAGGAGGCGTGCCATGACTAGCCCGCAGATCGAACGCGTCGATGCCATCCCGATTCTCGTGACGTGGTTGCAGCATATGGTGGTTGCCGAGCACATTGGTAGCCACTGGACACCGCATCGGGAATGGGACGGGCTGCGCTTTGGAGGGCCGAGCAAAACACACACCCTAACAGCGCACTCCAAGCGAAGCCTAGTAAAGGCGCCCCAGCCATATTGGGGCGCCTTTTGTGTGAAGATCATCATCTCCTTGCAAGTGCTGTTTATCCAGTTGCAAGGTAGCCCTGCTATTGTAAGCGCGTACCAAATACTGATATGAGGATCTATGCAATCGGCAACCCTTGAGCCAACAGAAATCCCGGTGAGCGCCAGCGGCGGCCGGGTTGTGAAGAATACAGGTGCTCTGCTCGTCTCACAGTTGCTCACGTGGAGCTTCACACTACTGCTCGCACTCTTCATGCCGCGCTATCTTGGGCCCGAGGCAAATGGCATACTCGCGATTGCCATCTCGATCTGGTCTATACTACAAGTCTTGATTGGCTTTGGCATGGATACGCATCTTGTCAAGCAAATCGCCCGCGATCCCGAACAAATTTACACTTTTCTGGGCACCACATTTTTGGTGAAGTCGATCTTTTATGTGCTCTGCTTGCTGCCCCTTACGCTTGTGCTCTGGCTCTTGAAGATGCCGCTAGAGGCAGTCGTAGTAGTGCAGCTGATGGGCGTGTCGTTCTTTGTCGCCGCCCTCGCGAGTGGCACCCAGGCCACCCTCCAGGGCCTGGAGATCATGGAGTATATCTCGATCTCCAATGTGGCAAGCCGCGCCCTTAACTCGCTTCTCGGCATCGGAGTGCTGCTGCTAGGCTTCGGCCTCTATGCCGTCACCGGCGTGATGATTGCAGCTTCCGTGGTACTGCTGCTCGCTCAGCTCTACTTTCTCCAGCGCTATCGCCCGCTTCGGCTGGGCTTCGACTATACCAGGATCATCCCGCTACTGCGTAGTAGCCTACCCTACGTAGCTACGGCCCTGGTAATGGTGGGCTACGCGCAGCTCAATGTCCTGATGATCGCCCTAATGATGAGCGCCACCGAGGTTGGGTGGTATGGCTCGGCAGTGCAGCTCTTCGGCACACTACTCTTTCTGCCCGTTGCTTTTGCTACAGCGCTGCTCCCCCAGATGACTCGCAGCTTCAGCAGCGATGCTACGGCACTCCCAATTATGCTGCGTAAGAGTGTTGAGCTTGTGCTGCTGGTTGGTGTGCCGATCGGGCTTGGCCTTGTGGCAGTGGCGAAACCCTTAGTGGCGCTACTTTTTGGCGCGGCGTACGGACCTACAGGCCCGGTGCTTCAGGTGCTGGGCCTCGCGCTGATTTTTATGTATCTCAATGTGCTGATTGGCCAGTTTTTTATCTCGGTCGACCGCCAGAATGTCTGGACTGTCGTTATTGCTGTCTCGGTGGCGCTTATGGCAAGCCTCACCTACTTCTTAGTGCCACTCTGCCAGCGCCTGTTCGGCAACGGCGCTCTGGGCGGCGCATTCAGCTTACTTGCCGCGGAGGCGATCATGGTGCTTATCGGCGCCGTGCTTTTGCGTGGCCAACTTATAAGCCGGGCCCTGCTCTGGAGGAGCGCCCGCATTCTCTTCGCTGGCGTAGTGATGCTGGCCGTTGTTTGGCCTGTGCAGGGTGCCGTGCTGGCGCTGCCAATCCTCCTGGGGATGGTAGTCTACCTTGGCCTAATACTGCTGCTGCGCGTCGTGCCCCGCGAGGATCTCGCGGTGCTACAGACATTTCTCGGCTCCATTCTCGGTCGCTTGCGCCCCCGCGCCTCAGGAGACACACGATGAAATTATTCCTGGCCCTCATCTTCGGCTCGATTATTTGCTCTTTGCTCCTACGCAAGATGAGCCAGCGCACCGTGACGACAGCGATGCTGCTGGTGAGCGTCGGCGTAGTCTTCGGCTATTTCTTCCTGAACCAGATCTAAGCCAATGATCAACTCTTTCCCCTTTCGACGCGCCACGCTTACAGTCGAGGGCCAGCGACGCGCCACTGCACGCACGCAGTGGCTCTGGATGCTGGGCATTGTGGGCCTGAGCGGCCTGTTCGGGCTACTGATGTACCGGCAGGCGTCTACGCCCTCGATGGTCGCATGGGCGCTGCTCTACGTGGCCATCGCCGCCACGTTCTATCAGCCGCGCTACGGAGTCTACCTGATTGCTGGGCTAGCACTGGCAGGCGACAGCCTGCTTACGCCCTGGTTTCCCTTTGCGAAAAACTTCTCCAGTTGGGAGTCGCTGCTCTTTTTGCACAACGCTGTAATCTTCAGCCCGCTGGAGCTGTTCCTGGTGTTGACGAGCATCTCACTGCTACTGCGCTGGATTTCGCAGCGCCGCATCACCATACATACCGGGCCACTTTTCTGGCCAGCGCTACTCTTTGGCACCACCATCGTAGTCGGCCTGGGCTACGGCCTCGCCATAGGCGGCGATCTGGTGATCGGGCTTTGGGAGTCGCGGGCGATCTTTACGCTGCCCTTAATGCTCATCCTGGTGACGAACCTGATCACCACCCGCAGCCATATCAATGTCCTGATCTGGTGGGTCGTGGCCGGGATTTTCGCCGACGCCGTGAGCGGCCTGGTCTATGTGATCGTAGTGCTCAGCTGGGACTGGAGCAGCGTGCAGGCTATTGCGGAGCACTCTTACTCTATCCATATTAACAGCTTGTTCGTGCTGCTGCTGGGCGCCTGGGTCTATCGCGCCTCGCCTGCCAAGCGGATCGTGCTCACACTGATGTTGCCAGTGCTGCTGATCAGCTACGCGGCCAACCAGCGGCGGGCGGCCTACATCGCCGTGGCGGCGGCGCTCCTCATCTGGGGCGTGCTACTTTTCTGGCAGAATCGCCGACTATTTTGGATCATCGTACCACCTCTGGCTGTGCTCAGCGCACTGTACCTTGTTATTTTCTGGGGCGGCGGTGGTGGCCCGATCGGCGGCCCGGCACGTACTGTCCGCAATGCTATCGCGCCCGTCGAGGGCGGCGAGGAGGCGTCGTCGAACCTCTATCGGCTGATCGAGAATATCAACACTATGTTCACGATCCGGTCGTCGCCATTGATGGGCGTAGGCTTCGGCAACAAGTTCTATATCATCGCCCAGATGCCCGATATCAGCTTTTTTGCCTGGTGGGAGTATATAACCCACAACTCGATCCTTTGGATCTGGATGAAGGCCGGCATCGGCGGGTTCTTTTCCTTGATCTTTCTGATCGCCATGACTATGATGACGGGCGCACGGGCCATGCTGCGAATGCCCGGCGGCGATCTGAGCGCCATCGCACTGATGGCGCTCTGCTACGTTGCCATGCATTTCGTCTACGCCTACGTGGATATTTCCTGGGATCCTCAGAGCATGATCCTTGTCGGCACCATGATGGGCCTGCTGAATAGCCTTGAGCGGATTGTGGCCGTGCCGATTGCGCCTGTGCCCGCACGTTGGCCCTGGCAGCGGGCGCCCGAACCTCCGCCCGGCCTGCGCCCGCTCTAGGGCGCCACCGCCAGGCAGGCTAAGCTAGTTTTCGGCCCAGATCGCTATATCGCGGATGGCCCAGTCGCCGCCCGAGTAGCGCTCTCCACGCACCATTACGCTGGTGATGCCCTCGGGGACAGGCGTCCAGAAGGAACTGACATGATCCTCAGCACTGCCCTTTTGCGCCTGGCGCTGGGCGTTCTGCCAGCTTTTCCCCGCGTCGAAGCTTAGCTGCAACTGATTGCCAATTCCGACAAAGCGCAAATGTGCTCCGGCTGGCGCTGGTTGCGCGAACCGCACTTGCCCTGGAACATCGCCAGTGGCAAGCTTCAGATCGCCGTTGAGCATTATGAAGGGTCGGGCTGGCGTGATGCTTACGTTGTCCCAGTGCCAGGTATTCGGCGTACAGCCCTCACACTTGGTAGGATTGTAGGAGTGATGGCCAAACTGCACCACGCCCTGGTCCCAGCCGAGATCAGCGAAGGTGGTGTCCACCCACCAGAAGTTGTAGTTAGGCAGGCCAAACTTGATGCTCGTGCGGGATAGCCGCAGCTCGAAGGTGTCGCGGCGCGCCGCGTCGGGCGTCAGCACATTTTCGTAGCCGCGCCAGTCGCCTGTGGTTGGCAGCTTCTGGTAGCTGAAATCGCGCACGATGGCGGCGGAGAAAGCGCCCATATTATTGGTGGGGCCGGTGAGGTAAAGGCGCACATGGACGGCGCGGCGCGGCTCGCCCTGAAGATCCGGCAGCCACTCTTCTAGCGGCGTCTGGAGGTTATCAGCGAAGGGCGTGATCCAGAGATCGACCCAATCGCGTTCCGAGCTGCGCAGGGTCGACATATCAAAGCGGATCACCGTCTCGCCCTTCGAGAAGTCAGCCATGTGGTTTGGCGTCAGGTAAATCGCGCCGTAGTCGGCACCATTTATCGCGGTCATCACGTGGTTCCGGCAGATAAAGACGGCGCCCGCGTAGCTATCCACGGTATGAGTAGTAGGTGGCGCGCCACAGTCGGGGCCGTGGTGCGCCTGCATCGGATCAAGCGTGCGCAAGCTGTTCCGGCCACGCGAATGTACGCTGACATCCCAGTTACTGGGCTGCCATGGCTCAGGGCTGCTTGGCGTACCGTCGAAGGTCGCCTCAAAAATATCTAAGCGTGGTGTGGGAGCCGGAACGACTGTTGGCGTCGGCACGAACGATTGGGTGGTGCGAAGCGAGGGGTTTGTGGGCGCAGGTGGTGCCGAACAGGCAATGAGCCCTAGCACGCAGCAAAGCAGCAAGCGATAATGCATACAGTAATCCATCTTAAATAACGCGCACAGCGGATCAGCATTGCAGCGAGGATACCGAGGGGATGTGAAGAATCGATGAACGGCGGCAGAGTGTCACTCTGCCGCCGTGTGGCTCAACGCGCTTGGACAGAGCCCCCTTGCCAAACGTTGTTAGGGCGCCCAGATCGAAATGTCGCGTGCGTGCCAACCCTTGTTGCCTCCGGCCTCACGCAGCAACACAGTCTGTGTGCCGGCGGGTATGGGCGTCCAAAACGAGCTAGCATGATCAAGGATCGTACGCTCCTGGGCCTGGCGTTGAGCTTGCTGCCAGGTGGCGCCATTGTTAAAACTCACCTCGATCTGATTACCACGCGCTGCGAAGCGCAGGTGAGCGCTATTCGGTGCCGAGCGCGGAAACTGCACCAGCACCGGGTTCTCACCAGTAGCAACATCTATATCGCCGTTGATGATGGTAAAGGGGCGGGCTGGCATGATGCTCACGTTATCCCAGTGCCAAGTATTTGGCGTGCAGCCGCCACACTTGCTAGGATTGTAGGAGTGATGGCCAAACTGGACCACGCCCTGATCCCAGCCGAGATCAGGGAAAGTGGTGTCCGCCCACCAGAAGTTGTACTTCGGCAGGCCAAACTTAATGCTCGTACGGGATAGCCGCAGCTCGAAGGTGTCGCGGCGCGCCGCGTCGGGCGTCAGCACATTTTCGTAGCCGCGCCAGTCGCCCGTCGTAGGCAGCTTCTCGGAGGTGAAGTCGCGCACGATCGCGGCGGAAAAGGCAGTGAGGTTGTTTGTGGGGCCGGTCAGATACATCCGTACATGGACTGCGCGGCGCGGCTCGCCCTGAAGATCAGGCAACCACTCCTCGAGCGGGAACTGTAGGTTTTCCTCGTAGGGGGTGATCCAGAGGTCGACCCAGTCGCGGTCAGAGGTGCGCAGGGTCGACATATCGAAGCGGATCACCGTCTCACCCTTGGAAAAGTTGGCCAGCGCGTTGGGTGTAAGATAGATCGCACCGTACGCAGCGCCATTAATCGCCGTCATCAGGTGGTTGCGGCAGATAAAGACGGCGCCTGCGTAGCTGTCGACGGTATGGGTGGCTGTCGGTGCGCCACACTCGGAGCTGTGGTGCGCCGCCATTGGATCCAGCGTACTCTCGGGGCCACGGTCACGCGAGTGGACGGTCACATCCCAGTTGCTGGGCTGCCAGGGCTCAGGGCTGTCCGGCGCGCCTTCGAAGGGCTCTGCGAAGGATGTAGGCACTGCGGCGAGCAGCGGCAGATAGACAGAGTTCGTGCTAGCGAGCTGTGGAGCATCATTGCTCGAGGCTGTCGGCGGGCCTTGTTGCGCCAGTGAGGCTGGTATGCTGCTACGACCAAACTGGAGTACGAACAGGGCCACGAAGACGATAGCGGCAAGCTGGTGGCCGCGTTTCCCGAGCTGATCCATAACGGTTAGCTTCCCCCTTCGGCTGAATTATTAACCCTGTTTTAACTAAAAGCGCCCTCCATGTAGATACCATAGCCAGGCCATCTGCTACCATAGCCCGGTGGTCCTGTTATAAATATCGTACGGGCACAGCTCAGGGAGGGTCTGACCCTCCCTGGCTGATCGACGTTGATCGCCGTTGAGCGAAGGACGAGCTTTAGCGCCTGGTAAGCGGCAGATAGATCACAACCGGCTCCAGCAAGACCGCCGTCGGCTTATCTTCACCGCCCTCGCGGGGGTCGCCGTTCCCATTCGGGTCGGGGTCGAGGCCAGGGCCAGAGTTATCAGTAACCTCGATTGTTGCTGCCGAGGCGCTGGCCGCGGCCGTATTGAAGAATGGACCCTTGCCCTGCTCGCTGGTGCCGGCGGTAACGCGCACCTTGAAGCGCACGCGCCGATCCACCCGTGAGGGCAGGCTGTCGATGCCAGCGAGCAGGTTGATGTCACTTGTCCCGTTGAAGCCGGGGTTCACTGTCAGATTATCGCTCTGGATGCTGATCACCTGGAAGCTGCCGGCGTTGGCAAAGGTGGACGCGAGGTTGTCGTGGATCTGTAAATTGGTGAGCGGGAGCGCGTCCGCGCTGAGGTTCCGCACCGTGAGGATGTACTCGATGTCGTAGGTGCTATTCTTATTATTAACCGGTATGCCGACCCATTTAGCCAGGCCCAAGCCGGAGATGCACTGCTTGAGCATGATCTGGGTCATGCCGAAGTCGTCACCTTCGATACTACTGGCGAGGTCGTAGATCTCAAGCAATGCGCTGGTCTGGCCGGGGGCAGTAGTGAACGAGAATTGGACCAGATTCCAGACATCCGGCGTTGCGTTGATCATCACTGGGGGGCCAGCGGCAATGCCGTCCACGCGCAGCTCGATCAGGGGCGCAGGCTTATCGATGCTGGCTATGAGTAGGTTATCGAAGTAACCAAAGAAGTTAAAGGTTGTGTCTGGCGCCAGATTGCTAACAGTTTGCCGCCAGAGCACGCCCTTGAAGGGGCCAGGGTTGCCGAGCTTATCCTGGTTCGGATTGGAGTAGAAGTATGTCTGTGAAGCTCCTACCTCGCGTTGCGGGTCGCCGGGGAAGGGCCGCCCGACAATCTCGCCGCCGTAGTAAGCAATCGGCCCAGTCTGGATCGAGAAGCCGCCCACAGGGTCGTCTGGGTAGACTCCCGGTCCACGGGGGGGAAGGTCGCTCTCGAAGCCCACGCTTCCGAAGGCGAAGTCGCTGTTGTAGATCAGGTTTGGTCCACCGACAACGGACCCATTGAGGCAGCCCTGCTGCCCACGCGGGGTGATCTGCGCCTGCGCCGTCTGGGTGGCGGCAACCGTCCCGAGCAGCGTGCAGAGCAGGATCGCCGCAATCCCAAGCCTATTTCCTTTGCCCATGAATGTTTCAGCTCCATCGCTTCCATGGCCAAGTTGCCGAGGGCGAACCTAGCGCTTCTGAGTTAAACGCAACAAGGTAATCGAGAAGGGCTCGAATGTTTGCATGGTCGTTTTCTCGAAGCGACCTAAGGGCTGTGACGGTGCGTCAGTTAGCTTTGTTGCCGACCCTGCCATACCGTTCAGGCTCACCTCGAACGCATCAAGCCCATCGGCTGTCACGCTATCAATAGTGCCTTCTAAGACTCCCTCTATGCCTTCGATGCGCAGGCTCGCTTCAATTGGCTGATCGGTCTTGTTGATTGCCAGAACAGTGATTGTACCGTCATCGGTACGCCCAGCGTAGACGCTCAGTTCGGTTGCTGCTGTGAAAGCCGACTCGACAGGCAGCAGCTCGCTGCCAAAGCGTTGCCAGAGCAGCATGCCGTAGTACTGAGGGCTATGCACGCCCGTCTTTACGTCGATCATGCCATAATCAGTGCCGTTCTCCGCGCTTCCATTGGCGAGATTCCAATGGTTAGCAATGCTCACACCCTGCTCGGCCAGCTGGCCGATCGTGTCGGCGGTGTAGAGGGCGTTGACAGCCCGGCGCATTAACTGGTTGTCGTCGAGATCCTGATTGGCAACAAGGTTGTACTCGGTGACTGCGATCGGCGCCCGGCGCCCGGCGCCGTAGCGCTCGTAGGCAGCGTCGACGGCAGTCCGCATGGCAGGCCAGATCAGCTGTGGTTGTTCAAGCACCTGCTCGGTCGTAGGCGTCTCGTTGCCAAATGGGTAGCGATGCACGACATAGAAGTCGAGCTGCTCGCCAGCCCCGGCGATCACCTCATTGCCCCACGCCGACCACTCGGCCGGCTCTTCGACGCCCACAGCGCCTACCAGAATGGAGGGGTCAACTGCGCGCATGGCGTTGCGGAACTCAAGGTAGCCCTCGTGTCGCTCGGCCCCCTCGCCCTTGCCGGCGATATACTCGGCGCCATCGCAGGTCCAGACATCCTCCCAGCCCCATGCTGCACACTCGGCGCCGCCAGCGGCGGGCTTGCCGCCATACACCTCGTTGCCCACCTCCCACAGGCGCACAGGCAGCGGCTCGGGGCTGCCGTTCTCGCTGCGCAGCCTGGCCCAGTGGCCCACGGTCTGCCAATCTCGGCCGCGCCCATCGACCCCAATCACTGTTTCGTCATCGACGCTGCCATTGAAGAACGCCACCAGGGCGGCCGCCTCCTTTGCCGTGCCATTCGGCGAGACTGTCCAGATGATCTCAGCGTCCACGGCGCGGGCAAAGGCGAGAAAGTCGCTTGGGCGGGCAGCCCAGGGCCAGTAGCAGCGCTCCTCGTCGCGCATCTCGCAGCCGTGCCAGTCGTAGTAATTGCTCCAGCTGCCGCCGGGCATGCGTAGCAGCGGCGTGCCGAGGGCGACCGTGCTGGCCCGAAACACGGGGCTTGCGAGTAGCTCGGGGCCAAGCCAGGCTGGCACGTTGGTGCCAAGCAGCCTGTGGTCGAAGGGGCGTGTCGGGCCGTCGGCGTGCACAATGATCTGGGCGACGGCGAGGGCGGTTGCCGTGGGTTCAGGGATGTTCGCCTCGAAGAGGCTGCTACCACCTGTAGCAGCTGCGGCAGCTGTGGCTGACGGTGGCGTGGGCTGGCGTGAGGTACAGCCGGCCAGATTCACGCTCAACAGTAGTACGAGTGTGATAAAAACACTTTGTCTAGACATAGGTGTGTTAAGGGATGTTGATGACGTAGGCGTAGCGCACAAGTAGCGGTGGATAAAATGATACCATAGAAAATAGCGACTAAAGATGTAATTGTTGTCATACGTGCAGCGTTGTTGATGATGGACAGGATGAGTGTTGCGGATTTGTCAACTACATCAAGGCTTTGTTCAGGAAATTATTATAGCTCGCGCCTACACTTCGTCCGTGAGCACTAAACCATCAGGAGCAGGTCTATGGCGGTGACAAACCGTGCGTTGGCATATCATACCAGCATTCCGATCCTGCCGAAGCAGGGTGCGCGGCGGGTGGCGTTTGTCTACGAAGGGGTAGCATATGGCGGCACGGAGGAATATATCCTGCTGATGCTGCGCTACCTTGACCGCTCACGTTACCAGCCCATGGTAGTGACGACAGGCTTCAACTACCGCTTCTGCCCGCCCCGGTTCATCGAGAGGGTGCAGGCGCTAGGCGTCCCGATGGTGCATACAGATTACACCCGCCACTCTCGCGTTGTCAGCTTCACCGCCGACTCGATGAACTTGGCGCGCACCTTCCACGAGACCGGCACCGACGTGGTACATATCCATAATCAGCGCCCAGACGGAGGCCGCCGCGCCACTATCGCTGCCCGCATCGCCGGTGTGCGCGCCATTCTGCGCAGCGAACACCTGCCGCCCTCGTCGAATCTTCATTTCCACACGCGCTACAGCATCAAGTTGGTCGATGCCATCACCGACTACATCATTGCTGGCTCCGACGCTTGCCTCGAAGAACATTTCGCACTGCTTGGCCGCGACCCTAAGAAGACCCTGCGCGTGTTTTACGGAATCGAGCTTGATCGCTTCGCTCCTCACCACGATGTTGCCGCCGCAAAGCTGCGCCTCGGCCTCGATCCGGCCATCTTTACCGTGGGTAAGATCGCGCGCCTCTCGCCGGAGAAGGGTCATGTCTACCTTATCGATGCCGCTGCGAACGTCATTCGCGAGTTTGGCCCAGTGAACTTCTTGCTCGCAGGCAACGGCCCACTGGAGGCGGAGCTACGGGCCCGCGTGGATCGGCTCGGCATCAGCCAGTATGTCCATTTCCTCGGTTTCGCCCACGACACCGTGCCCCTCATCCAGGCCATGGACATCACTGCTATGTCCTCGGTGAGCGAGGGGATCTCACTGGCAATGTTGGAGTTCATGGCGATGGGAAAGCCGGTGGTCTGCACTCGCGAGCCGAGCTTCGAGGAGACGGTGATCGACGGCGAGAGCGGGGTGCTGGTGGCGCTCAAGAACCCCGACGCGCTCGCCGAGGGTATCCTGAAGCTGCTGCGCGACCCGTCGCTTGCTAAAAAGCTCGGTGAGGGAGCGTACAGACGCGTCCACGCCGAGTTCGATATTCGCAGTAATGTGGAGAGTTTTGTGAAGCTCTACGACAGCTTGTTCCTGCCCAACGCTCGGAAAGTCGGCAGCTTCCGCTCCGGCAGGCAGCTTCAGTAAACCCGCGCCAGCGCCTTGGAAGCGACGCGGGCATCGCTCGTTATGCGGTGCTTCCTTACAAGTAGTGCCGGCCGAACTCACGAAGGGGTAAAGCAGGTGGCGATCTTCGGGCCTTCAGCCTCGCCACCTGCTCAATTACCCCTGAGTTTGCGACCCTACTGCTGCTCTTTGAGCAGCTTCAGATCGGCATCGACCATAGATCGCACCAGGTCCGGGAAGGGGGTCTTCGGCTGCCA